>JAABUQ010002022.1_pt1 | contig 41323 bp, 41 predicted proteins | sample 5560001 | NCBI WGS metagenome assembly JAABUQ01 (sample SAMN10711888, study PRJNA513371) | rock metagenome | isolation source: Antarctica rocks | place: Antarctica: Victoria Land, Finger Mt nord | collected 2015-12-18
TCCAGTATGGGTCGCAATTGCGGACCGACGGTCCGCTTAGTCCGGAGGACGGTAGCAGCCAGACCGTTGGTCTGATGGTGCGGGGGACAGCCGTGCTGCTTCGGCGCAGTGGCGGGCACGGCGAGCACCCCGCGTACGGCTCGCATCCGTCGGCGGCGCCCGGGTGAGTCGCCGAAGGTTTAAAGAACGGTAAGCGCGGGCACCTACGCTCGCCGCACGCGTCCGCCAGGCTTGCCATACGACCTCGCCGAGCGCGATGAATGACCTTCGCCAGCCCGTACGTGCTGCTCGCGCTGCTGCTGGTTCCCGTCCTCATAGTCGGCTATCTGGTCGCGCAACGCGGCCGCCGCCGTGCCGCGCTGGCCTTCGCGGCACAGGCGATGGCAGCCTCGGTCACCCCACACCGCCCTGGCGCGCGGCGACATGTTCCGATAATCCTGTTCCTGGCCGCGGTGACGGCGCTCGTGGTGGCGGCCGCGCGACCGCGCGCGAACGTCTCGGTGGCGGTCGGACGCCTGTCGATCATGCTCGCCACGGACGTGAGCGGCTCGATGCGAGCGACCGACATCTCTCCCGACCGGGTGACGGCCGCCCAGGCGGCGGCGGACGCCTTCGTCACCTCTGCCCCCGGCCCGGTGAAGGTCGGGGTCATGCAGTTCAACCAGCGTCCGCTGATCCTCGCCCAGCCCACGCAGGACCACCTTGCGCTCTACACCGCCCTGGGACGCCTGCGCACCGGAGGAGGCACGTCGATCGGCAGCGCCCTGCAGGAAGCGCTGAGCGCGCTGGCCCCCGGGGCCGCCGCGATCGCGTCGTCGTCGGCCGGGACCAGCGGCGCGCCGACGCGTGCGATCGTTCTGCTCTCGGACGGGTACTCGACCAGCGGCGCCGATCCGCTCGCCGCCGCGCGCCAGTCCGGGCGCCTGCACGTACCGATCTTCACCGTCGCCCTGGGAACCCCCGGCGGAACCATCACGGTGAGTCGCCCACACGGCCGAGGCAGCGTGACGCGTCACGTCCCCCCCGACCCGCAGGCCCTGGGACGCATCGCTCTGCTGTCCGGAGGACATCCCTACGCCGTCACCGACGCGGGGCGCCTGAAGGACGTGTACCGCCAGCTCGGCTCACAGCTCGCGCACACCGGACGCCAGCGCGAGATCACCGTGTACTTCGTCGGCGCCGGCCTGCTGCTGCTCGTGCTCGGCAGCGCCCTTTCGCTGCTCTGGTTCGGCCGGCTCATCTAATCAAAAGGAAACCCATGAACGATTTCGACACCACACCAACGGCGGGCAAGGATCCGCGCCTCGGGCTCCAGGAGGCGCTGTCGGAGATAAAGCGCGTGATCGTCGGCCAGGACGCCGTGCTCGAGCGGCTGCTGGTCAGCCTGTTGGCCAAGGGCCACGTGCTGCTCGAGGGAGTGCCCGGCCTGGCCAAGACGCTGACCCTGAAGACACTCTCCGACGTGCTCGGCGGCTCCTTCAGCCGCGTCCAGTTCACTCCCGATCTCGTGCCCTCTGATCTGATCGGCACGCGCATCTACCGTCCGGACACCGGACGCATGGACACAGAACTGGGCCCGGTGTTCGCCAACTTTCTGCTCGCCGACGAGATCAACCGCGCACCCGCGAAGGTTCAATCCGCCCTGCTGGAGGTGATGCAGGAGCGTCAGGTGACCATCGGTGGCACCGCCTATCCGGTGGCCCCACCTTTCCTGGTCATGGCCACTCAAAACCCGATCGAGTCCGAAGGCACCTACGCGCTGCCCGAGGCGCAGCTGGATCGGTTCTTGATGAAGGTCCTGGTCGACTACCCCTCAGGCGGCGACGAGGCCGCGGTGGTCGGGCGGAGCCTGTCCCCGGCTCCGGTGACCGAAGTGAGGATCACGCTCGAGGACCTCGACCGCTACACCCGGGCGACCGAGGCGGTTCTCGTGGATCGCGAGGTCATCCGCTACGCCGTGGCGCTGACCGCCGCCACGCGCCACCCGGCCGAGCATGGCCTGCCGGAGATGGCCGCCCTGATCGAGTACGGAGCGAGTCCCCGGGGATCGATTGGGCTCGTGCAGGCGGCGCGCGCCCTGGCGCTGTTCCGGGGGCGCGGACACGTCACCACGGAGGACCTGCGCGATCTTGCCCCCGACGTCCTGCGCCACCGCGTCGTGCTCTCCTACGACGCGCTGAGTGACGGGGTCACCGCCGACGAGGTGATCGCTCGGGTGCTCGGGGCGGTCGCCCCGCCCGAGGCCGACCACATCCGAGCCGGCGGGCGAGCCGCGTGAACGACCGACCGCTTGCGCCGCCGGCGGCCCGCCAGGGTCCCGGGCCCGTTCCCGCACCGTTGGTCGAGGCTCTCGAGCTGGCGCTGGCGCGGCGGGCGGCGCGCAGGCAGCCGGGCGACCGCCGGGCTGCGGGGGTCGGTGCCGGCGCCGAGCTCGCGCAGATTCGGGCCTACCGCGCCGGCGATGACGTGCGCCACCTCGATCCGTCGGCCACCGCGCGCACGGGCGTGGCCCACGTGAGGTTGCACGTGCCCGACCGGACCCTCACCACCTGGCTGGTGATCGACGTGTCCGCCTCGATGGCGTTCGGCACCGCCGATCGGCTCAAGGCCGACGTCGCCGAGGGGGTGGCGCTGACCCTGGGACGACTGGCCATCAGGCGCGGTGGCGGCCTGGCGGCGATGCGCTTCGGGGCGGGTGACCGGCGCCTGCTGGCTCCCCGCAGCTCACGGACCGCACTGGTCGGCCTGAAGCGAATGCTCGCCGAGGGCGTCGCCGTCGACGGCCGCGCTGACCCACACGCCCTCGCCGACGCGCTGAGCGCGCTCGCCGGCGTCGCTCGCCAGCCCGGACTCGTGGCGGTCATCTCGGACTTTCGCGATCAGGAGCGCTGGCTGCGCCCGCTGGGAGCGGTGCGCACTCGCCACTCCGTCCTGGCCGTCGATGTGAGCGACCCACGCGAACGGGAGCTTCCGGCCGTGGGGCGCCTGGCCGTCGTCGATCCCGAGACCGGGCAGCGCGTCGCGGTCAACACCTCCAACCGGCGCGTGCGCGAGCGCTTTGCCGAGCTCGAGCGCGAACGGCGCGAGATCCTGGCCCGGGACCTGCGCCGACTTCGCGTCGAGCACGTCGCCCTCTCCACCCAGGGAGATTGGCTGCTGGCCCTGGGGCGAGCGCTGCGGTGAGCTTCGCGTCCCCCGGCTGGCTGGCCGCGCTGGTCCTGGTACCCCTGGCGCTGATCGCCTACCTGGCCAGTCGAGTCCGGGCCCGGCGCTACGCGGTGCGCTTCAGCGCCGTTTCGACACTGCGCCTCGCCGCGGGGGCAGAGCCGAGCTGGCAGCGCCATCTTCCGGCTCTGGTGCTGCTCGCGGCCCTGGGCGCGCTCGCGTTCGGGCTGGCCCGGCCTCAGACCACGGTGCGCGTGCCCATCGGGGGCGCCGCGGTCGTGCTCGTCACCGACCACTCAGGATCCATGGTCGCCAACGACGTGGCTCCCACTCGCCTGGGGGCCGCCCAAGCGGCCGCTCGCACCTTCATCGGACAGCTCCCGCCTGCAGCCCGCGTCGGCGTTGTCACCTTCTCCACCGGGGTGAGCGCGGTGCAACAGCCCAGCACCGACCATGCGCGGTCGGTTGCCATGATCGATGCCCAGACCGCAAACGGGGCGACCGATACCGGTGATGCGCTGGCGCAGGCGATCGACCAGCTGCACCAGTACGCCCCCCGCTCGCCCTCGGCGGTGGTGCTGCTCTCCGACGGAGCGTGGAACGCGGGGCAGGATCCGGTGACCGTGGCGACGCAGACCTCATCGCGGCCGATCCCCATCTACACCGTCGCCCTCGGCACGCCCGACGCGACCATTCCCAGCCCTGACGGGTTCGGACCACCGGTTGCCGTCCCTCCCGACCCCCAGACGCTCGCCCGTATCTCGCAGGTATCCCACGGACAGGCGTTCTCAGCCCAGGATGAGACGCGGCTGAACTCCATCTACAAGCACCTCGGCGCGCAGCTGGCGACCACCCGTCACTCGCGCGACATCACCGCTCTGGTCGCCGGCGGGGGTCTGCTTTTGCTGCTGGCGGCGGGAGTGCTTTCACTGGGGATGAGCGGGCGTTTGCCCTAGGGGGGCGTTTGAGAGACTCGTCGGCGGCGCTGCCAGGACACTCAGCTTCAGCCGGGGAGTAGCATTTCAGACGTGCTGGCTATCGGTTTGGTCTTGGTGTTCGTCGCCGTCCTGCTGGTCTTGGTCGAGGCGCATGTCAGCACGAGAGGATTGATCGCCGGCGTCGCACTGGTCGCGCTGGTCTCAGGCGTCACGCTGCTCTCGATCGGCGCCGGCGCAGGACTGATCACCGTGCTCGCCGTCGCGGCTGGCGTGCTTGGCGCGTCGCTCGCCAGTCTGGTGATCATCGGGCGCAGCCTGGTGTCTGTACGGTCACTGCGCCCGCTCTCCGGGACCGAGGCCATGGTCGGCCACATGGGTGTGGTCCGCGCGGGTAACCCCGTAGCTCAGGTGTTCATCGACGGTGGGCTCTGGCGGGCCCAGTGCAGCCTGCCAGAGCAGGGAAGCGCGTTGCACGACGGCGATCGTGTAGTCGTCGAACGCGTCACGGGCTTGACCTTGGGCGTGCGCAAGGCCGAAGAATGGGAGCTGGATCTGTGATCGTAACGACCCTTCTACTGGTGCTGGGCGTGCTGCTTCTGCTCGGCTTGACCCTGGCGTCGGCTTCGGTGAAGGTGCTGCGCGAGTACGAGCGCGGCGTGGTCTTTCGCCTGGGTCGCTTGAGTGACCTGAAGGGTCCCGGCGTCGTCCTGCTGATGCCGTTTGTCGATCGGCTCGAGCGCGTGAGTCTGCGTACCGTGACACTGCAGATCCCGCCTCAGGAAGTGATTACGCGGGACAACGTGCCTGCGCGGGTCACCGCTGTGGCCTACTTTCGTGTGATCGACCCGAATAAGTCGATCGTCGAGATCCAAGACGTGCTCTCGGCGACCTCGCAGATCGCTCAGACAACGCTTCGCTCGGTGCTCGGCAAGGCCGAGCTGGACACGCTGCTCTCCGAACGCGAGCAACTCAACGAGAACCTGCAGCACATCATCGATGACCAGACAGAGCCCTGGGGCATCAAGGTGACGACCGTCGAGATCAAGGATGTGGAAATCCCGGCAAGCATGCAGCACGCCATGGCACGCCAAGCGGAGGCCGAACGCGAGCGGCGCGCCAAGATCATCGACGCTGAGGGCGAGTTCCAGGCCGCCGCCAAGCTGTTGGAGGCCGCCGACCTGATCAGCCAAAATCCCGTGACAATTCAGCTGCGCTACCTGCAGACGCTGCGCGAGATCGGCGGCAATGAGAACTCGACGATCGTGTTTCCGTTCCCGCTGGACCTGGTCCAACCACTGCTGAAGGCGGTAAACGGCGACGCGGCTGGCGCCGTCACGACGCCCGCCGCCGCTGCTCTGACGAAGGCCTCTGTCCCTGCTGTCACGGCGCCCTCCGCCCCTGCTGCTCTCACGACGCCCCCCACCCCCGGTGAAACCGCGTCCTCCGCGGCAGAGTCGTTGGCCCCGGCGAGCGCGACCAACGGTCCTGGGCTACAGGCGGACGATGATCGCTAACCGCTCGGCGGCGAGCCTGCTCTGACCGGCCGTGCCGGTCACTCGGTGAGGCAGGTGTCCTCGTCGGAGTAGGGCGGCGAGCAGGCACACACGAGCCGCAGCGGCTCGGTGCCCAGGTTGAGCACCTTGTGCCGGGTGCCTGGCGGGATGAGCGCACAGTCACCCTCACCGACGATGCGCTCCTCGCCGTCGAGGATCAGCCGGCCGTGGCCGCAGGTGACGAGGTACAGCTCCTCGCTGATGCGGTGGTAATGCTCCGTCGTCGCGCCACCAAGCGGGATCGTTGCCTCGGCGAGGCTCTGGTTCTGAGCGGGCGCGGACAATGGTCCCGCCCACTCTCGGATCTCCGAGCCGTCGAGGGTGATGAACGGCTCTATCTGGGCATAGGAGCGGTACGTGCATGGCGTAGGCAAGCCTAAATGGTCGTGGCGAACCTCCCGCTATTCGACTTTCGTCGGGTGGGGACCTCACGGCAGGTACTCGACAAAGTTCTCCACGTCGGCCCCGGGCGGGGCAGCCTTGTCCTGCGTTGGATAGCCGAGGTACAGCAGCCCCACCACCTGCTCCTGTTCACCGATGCCCACCGCGTCGCGCCCGGCGGCCTCGCCCAGGACGCGCGGCGTCCGCCAGTATCCGGCGAGTCCGCGGCCGGTCGCGCCCAGGAGTACGAGATAGGTCGCCACCCCCGCGGCCAGCAGGTCCTCGCGGTCTTGGACCGAGTCGCCGCGGAGCACCACCGTGCTGACGACAAGGGTCGGCGCGCGGTCCAGCTTGCGGGCTGAGCCCGGTTCGACTGCCTCCGCGGCTGCCTTGAGCCGCTCCAAGACCTGCGGACCCACCACCCGAAAGCGCCAGGGATTGGTCAGGTTGTGATTCGGGGCCCAGCGGGCGAGCTCGAAGAGCTCCTCGAGGACCGAGCGGTCCACCGGCTCCGGACGAAAGGACTTATGAGTGCGGCGCGTCCGGATGGCTTCCTCGAGCTCCACGGAACGGCGAAGCGTAGTGCTCGAGACTCGGTAGGTGCGGTCGGGTCGCGCCCTCAGGGTGGGCAGCGCCGCCCGGTTGAGGAGCACGCCCATGCGACGGTGGTCCCGGTCAAGTCATGTTGTGGCTTCACAGCACCAGGTGGTTTCGTTGCGTGCGGGGGGCTGGGTGGCCTGATTGGCGCCTAGAGGCCGCGTGCGCCACGCCAGGAAGGAGACAACGAGAGACAGCGCGGCTATCGCGCTGCCGAAGATCTCGAATGTGGGTCTGAGTCCGAGGGGCGCGTCCAGAAAGCCCGCGAGTATCGCCGGCAGCGAAAGCGACGCGTAGGCGACCACGTAGAACGCTGACATGACCGATCCGCGATGCTGGGGTTCAATGGCGGCGGAGAGAGCCCGTAGCGCGCCCAGGAACGCGACCCCGAAACCGGCTCCCCCGACGATGCTGCCGGCGAGGTAGAGGGCTCCCGAGCCGGTTGACGCGGCGGCGACGACGACGAGCATCCCCGCGGCCAGCGCGATGGAGCCGGTCGTGGCGCCCGCCCAAGGCGCGGTCCGGCGAAAGACGATCTGCGCGACCGCCGCGGGTCCGGCAAGGGCGAAAACGCTGATCCCGCCGACCAACGGGCTCGCCGTGTGAAACAAACCGGCCGAGAGCTGCGGACCGAGTGAGAGAGAGAGTCCCCCGATCGACCACGCCGACGTCACGCCGAGGGCGGCCAGGAGGAACGCCGGGCGTGTGGCGCTCGGCACGGCCGGGCGCTGCGGGGTCACCCGCAGGCGTGAACGGAGCTCCACCGGCTCGGGCATCCTCATGACGCCGACGAAGGCCAGGGTGAAGAGAAGCAAGAGCGCGACGTAGGGAAGGACCCGCGGCGCGGGAAGCAGATCGACGATCAACGCTGAGACCAATACGCCCAGGCCCATGCCGCCCGCACTCGCCACGCCGTTGGTCAGACCGACCGCCTGCGGATCGCGCCGGGAGTGAAGGTCCAGCAGCGATGCACTCGCGGCTCCAAGGGCAAGGCCGGTTGCGAGCCCCTGTAGGGCGCGCGCCATGAAGAGCCACAGCACCGAATCGGCGAGCATGAACAGGACGGTCGAACCCATGAGCGTGGCTAGGGCGACGAGCAGCACCGGGCGCCGCCCGACATGGTCTGAGACAGGGCCGGTGAGCAGCAGACTGCCCAGGACCCCGAACGCGTAGGTGGCGTACACGAGGGTCAGCACCAGCGGAGACAGCCCCCAGAGAATCCGATAGGTGCCATAGAGCGGCGAGGGGGTGCCCGAAGCGAACAGCGCCAAGCCGATGATGGCGGCGACGAGCGCGTAGGCCGAGCGCGGCGTCAGGGCTCGCCACGAACCGGTCAACTTGGAGGGAAGCTCAGCGATCACCGGCGAACTCCTTCGATGTTTCCATCGTCTTGGAACTAGCGAACTGTTATATCATGGCTCGCGTGCCCTCCGTGGTCGCCCGCGCCGAGAAGATTCATCATCCGACGACCTCTTCGCTCGACCTGGCGACGATCATGAGGACGCTCGGTGACCCGGTGCGCCTGGACATTCTTCGGCTGCTGGCGGATGGGCGGCCACGTCTGTGTGGTGAGCTCGCCGCGACGCTCGGGTTGCCGACATCGACCAGCTCGTATCACCTACGGCTCCTGCGGGAGGCCGGGCTCACGCGCTCTCGAGCCGAGGGGACCCAGCGTTACGTCTCGCTGCGCCGAGATGATCTCGACGAGCGGTTCCCCGGGCTGCTTGGCGTGCTCACGGGCTGAAGGCCGAGCCGCCGGATTCGTAGGCCCACCCGACGGCCGGCGTGACAAATGTGAAACCCCCCTCACAAGGGGGCGCTTGCTCTTGAGGTGGGTGCCGGCTCGACCGGCATCAGGCGGGCATCGATACCAGCGCTTGAGGAACAGCAGCTCCGCTAGAGGGCTGCTAGCGGAGACGGGACCCGAACCCGCCCATCCGTCCGAAGCGGATGGGAACGTGCGTTCGATTGTGAACGTCCCAGAGCAACACGCGACAGAGTTAAGAGGGACCGATGCGGTCCGAGCCGACGACTAACGTGCCGACGGTGACTCCGGTTGAGACGTCATGGCCGTCGGCCACGTCGGCAAGCCTCGATGCAATCAGCCTCTTCTCTGGAGCCGGGGGACTCGATCTCGGGTGCGAGCAAGCGGGCTTCATAACGCGAGGAGCGGTTGAGTCCAACGACGTCGCTCGGCGCACGCTCTTGGTCAACGCCGGACGGTTCTTGCCCGGCCTGACCGCCGACAACGTGTTCTCAGACATCGTCGACCTGGACTACGCCGCGTTGCTCGAGGCGGCCGAGCTGGCACCGGGCGAGACCAGCCTCGTGCATGGCGGGCCTCCGTGCACCCCATTCTCGAAGAGCGGATACTGGCTGGCCTATAAGCGGGCCGGCCAAGACCCAAAGGCCTCCTTGCTCGACAACTACGTCCAGGCACTTCGAGCAATCCAGCCAAAGACGTTCCTAATGGAGAACGTCTACGGCCTCGCTTACCAGAACCAAAACCGACCAATCCTCAACCGCTTCATAGCCTCGGTGCGGGCCGCCGGCTACTCATTTGACAGCCGGATCATTCTGGCTGCCGACCACGGCGTGCCCCAAGTCCGCCAGCGGCTGATCTGCGTCGGCGTGCGCGACGACCTACTTGACGTCGCCCCTGAGCTGTGGAGGTTCGATTGGCCCGCGGAATCACATACCGGTCCACATGAACGTCGGGTCGGCTGGGCCACCGGCCTTGTTCCGCATGTCACAGCCGGTGCGGCGCTTGCCGACCTAACGGCCCTACAGAATCCCCCGGAACCGGAGGAAGAGGTCACCGGAACCTATGCCCAACAGTTACATGATGTTCCTCCTGGAGACAACTATCTGTACTTCACCGAGAATCGAGGTCATCCTGAGCCGCAGTTCAACTGGCGCAGTCGGTACTGGAGCTTCCTCCTCAAGCTTCACCCTAACCGGCCATCGCCTACGATCCAGGGGCAGCCGGGACCGTGGGTCGGGCCGTTTCATTGGGAGAGTCGGCGCCTGCGAGTCGCGGAGCTGAAGCGACTGATGACCTTCCCGGACGCCTACGAAATGCGCGGGAGCCGGCGAGATCAGCAACTGCAGCTCGGCAACGCCGTCCCGCCCCGCCTTGCTCGACGCATCGCAGAGCAGATCGCGGCCGAGCTCGACCGGCTCGAGGTTAGGTCGCGGCTTCCAATTGCGGCGTAAGAGCACTTAGGCCGCAACTCGGAGCACTGCTTCGACCCGATCCGCGACGCTCGTTGGCGACTCGTGCTCCCATGCGCGCAGCACGCCCCAGCCCGCCGCGGTGAGCGCGCTGTTAACCGTCCTATCCCGAGTGACGTTCCGCGCGAGCTTCGGTCGCCAATAGGCGCTATTGACGCGGGGCTGGTTCCCGTGAATCGGGCAGGCGTGCCAGAAGCAGCCGTCGACGAACACGGCGAGGCCGGCGCGGGTGAAGGCGACGTCGGGGCGCACGACCCGTCCCGGAACGCGGAGTGGCAGATCCTTGCGGAACCTCAACCCACGCCGATGCAGCTCGGAGCGCAATGCTATCTCCGGCGCAGTGTCACGCCTCGGGTTGCGGCGCATGCGCGCGCTGACGTCCGGGCTCGTTGGATGCGGATACGGAAGCGGCACAGATTCCTGAGTCTGCTCAGCTCGAGAGCGCGTCGAGCAGGGTGCTTGACCACGTCGAGTCGATGCGCTGGATCGCCGCGATCCGGTCGGGGTACTTGTTGTCGTAATCGAGGAGGCTCGATCGCTTGTACCGGAACTCCCACCGCCGCCAGGGCCCATACATGCAGGCAGCCACCACATCGAACTGGGCCGGATTGTAGTACCTGCTCTTGGGATCGCCCTTCGAGGCGCGCGTCTTCTGCGTCTCGACCTTCGGCGTCCCGTCCGCATACATCGTTGGCGACGCGTTCTTGCACTCGACCGTCACGAGTCCAGTGCTACCGACGGTCACGAACATGTCGGGCGGCCCTTCCTGCTGTCCAAGCCTGAGATCCGTCACGGCCGGATCAGCGCTCAGCACGCCGTAGAGGTGTTGCTCGGCCACCCCACCGCGCACGGCCATCCCAAGCCGGGGACGCTCGCGGATGATGTCGAGGATCTCCTCGGCCGAGAGCGAGAACTCGCCCTCGAGCGCATGGATCCCGCTCGGAGGCTTCGGCGCAGCCTGATCGACCGCCGCTCGAAAGCGAAGTGGCGGCTCGAGCCGAAGCGCCTGGGCGGTTCGCTCGACCCGGAGGTAGTCGAGAAGTCGATCGGGCGAAAGCGCCACCAGCGTCTCGACGCCAAACTCGGCGCGTGGGCTCGAACGTCGAACTCCGGAAATGTTGTCCCGCTCCCACACGTGCCACCTCGACCGGTTCGCAGCGTTGATCTCGGCGTCCTTGAAGAAGACTGAGATCCCGAGCGGCAGCGGCGTATAGACCAGGGGATCGAGGCCGATGATGAGATCGGCCTCGACATGCGCGCCGACCACAATCGTCACGTCGACGCCCAGGGGGTCGAACCCAATTGGATGGCTCTCGAACCGCCAGGCGACATTGTTGACGTCCCCGTATCGGATCTGTAACCGATGCTCGTCGGCCGGTCGATTGCGTGTGACCCTACGGTTAGCCAGGAAGACGTACGCGCAGATCCCGGCTCGATGTCCGTCCGCGTCCTCGACGCCGAGGAACAGCGGTGCGGAGTCCGGGCCGCTCGTGAACAACACCCGGCCGCCGCTCCGCTCGATGGCTTCCTCAAGGAAGCCATGATGCCGACGGCGCTGGACGTGCTCGTAACGGCGCGCGTAGGACCTACCAGACTCATTCACGGCTCGCGGACTCTAATCGGCTGTCCGGCAAATGCGGGCGATCGCGTTGGCGTACGTTTGACAAGCCGAGAAACGACGAAACCTTCGATCGCTCGAGGCCTCGATTCTTAGGGCGAAAGCGGGAGTCGAACCCGCGGCCTTCGGGTCCGAGCCCGATGACAGCTCGTCAAAGAATCGGCGGGAGACCCGCCGGGTCTAACGCATCCTCGCCAACCGATCTTTCGTCAAGGGCCACCAGCTCGGCCTGAAGCTCTTCTTGAATTTGCTCCAGCCCGCCTTGTGCGTACGTGCCGCGGCGGCGTCGCAGCAAGTCAAGGCTGTCTCGCACCTGGCGCCTCACGATTCGATCGTCCTTGCCGTGCATTTCTTGCCGCAGATTCTCAGCCGCCTCGATGAGTTCACGCGGCACCGCCTCGCCGGGACCGAGATCCGCGACCGACAACGGCAGCCGGGCCTCAGACTCCTTCTTCAACTTGGCTCGGAGTGGTCCCACCGCGAGGTAGGCGACCATAAAGTCCGGCGTTATCACGGGTGAGTCCGGAGCGTCCCTCCCGTACCTCTCGCGCAACTGACCGGGCACGCTATACGCCGCGTGGTCGAGCGTAAGCCACCAGCTCCGGTGTCCATAGGCGCTGTGGCCCTCGTCGCGTCGACGCCCTACTACGCCTAGATAGTTCTCCACATCGTGAGCTACCAGTCTCGCACGAGCGGCGACATCGATCTTGTCCTGTCGGCGCTCGTGAGACTCGTGCCACACCTCTTGGACGATTCCACGCATCTCCGCGGGCATCGCGTCCGCCTCGCCCTCAAGAGAGCGCACCTTGATCCCGTGCACTTCGTCGAGGTATTGGGCAACATCTTCTTCGGGCCTTACGTTGCCTCGAAACCGCTCAAGCCAACCCGGCAGCTCTCTTACGTCCTGTCCACTAAGGACAAACGTCTTGGCGAGGAAGGGCTCTCTGGTGCGCCAGCCAGCGTATTGGCGCGAATACTGGATGCAGCGCCAGGTATGCGCCTCGATTTCCTCGACGACGCCTGGCGTGACATGCAGCGACAGCCCACACTCTCGGGCAGCCGCAAACATATTGGTGAATCTCCGCCGGGAGGCGTCAGGGAGCAACGTCTCCGCGAGGAGCGGCAGCGACACCGTCGAGTCAAGCCAGATCTCGCCGATCGAGTAGAGCTTCACGATTGCCGACTGAACGTCGGGCGTCTGGCGAAGAAACGCGAAAAGGGTGTACGCGTCAGCAAAAGACCGGAAGAACTCTTGGACCGGCTCGGCCGGCTCGGTCAAGACAATATGCGTCGTCGCCTCGAAGATGCGCGCGGTGGTCCCGCGACCGTCGTCAGGTTGGATTGGAGCCGAGATCATGGCGTCGCGCACCGCGGCCTCGATGTCCGGCTCCCGCGCGCGCACGACGCTTCCGGTCGTCACGGCGGCCGCGAAGATCTCCCCTTGACGAAACAAGACGGTCTCGACCGCCGCGCGGACGCACTGCGCCTGGTCCAGGATTGTGCTGGGCACCAACAGCCCGAACGCTTCGTAGGTCCGCGCGGTCTGCCAGGCTATGGCCTCAAGGAGTTCGCTCTCAGAAAGTTGTACTGCCTCGAGCTGCTGCTGCACCCGCTCGCGCTCCGTACGCGTAAGGCAGAACTCATCGTCCTTGGCCCACCTCGTGATCGCGTGTCGCTCAAGCCGACCAATTGCCGCGTCAGTGAGAATATCCGATCGCTCGCGGCTCCCGTCCCCCCCGACCAGACTGGAAACGTGTTGATGAATCTCCTCACGACTGAGTCGGTGTCCGGGATCCGTGTCGCGCAGAACTGATTTGACCAGCGCCTCGAAGCAAAGCTTCGTCAGGCCCTTCTCTCGAACCGCGTCGCTGTATTCCAGTGCCAGATGAACGCACGCTGCCCTGTTCTCCGCCGACGAGAGAGCAGGTGCATTGCGCTCGACAAGTTGGCGATCGGCGAGGATCGGCATCGCAATGTCGTTCACCAAGCCGTCGGCGGCCGCAGCGCGTCCAGGGTCGAGCTCGCAGCGCTCCACGGAATACCTCGAGTCGCAAAAATCGACAAACAGATTCTGATTTCGGCGGATCTTGGCCTTGACGTCATCTCCCGCCGGCCCAATCTTCTGATTGGTTGCGTACACCAGTTGCTGAGTGCCGGGAAACTCGACGGCAATCTGCTTCGCAGTGCGCGTTACCTTGCCCTTCCAGTCCGCCTCCACCGAGTACTGGATCCGAACTTGCGGGTCATCCGGGACCTGGATCAGCTCGGCGTCCCGACCGCGGTCGCCGTTGCCAGCGACCGTGCGCAGGCTCGGGTAGTCGACGACCAAGTAGGCGGACGCGAACTCTTCAAAGCGCTCCCACTGGTTCGGTCGCAACTGCTCAAGGGCAAAGCGAAGACGATCGGGGAGCATGTGCCCGAGCCTAACGGACGCAGATCCCCTTCTGCCCGCCGCGCGAGCTGAGCGGCGTACACAGACCCGGGATTGGGAGCCGCGGCGCCTGCGCTCCTCAGCATCGGGGCCGTTTCCCGATCGCCGGCTTCACGGCCTGATTGCTTGGACTGCAACGGCAATCCGCGCGGCACTCGGATTTCGCCTAACGGTTTGCCTGGCTGCCTGTCGTAACCCCGCACGACCTGCGCGACAAAGAACGGAACAGCGGTGCAGGCGATACGTACCCCTTTGGCATCAGCGAACAACTATTCGCAGCCCGTTGGCCGTCCCGAAACCCCGGCGAGGTAGCTCCGAGCCCGGAACCCGTCAAGCTCGCCCTCCGGGGCGGCCTGTCGGCCGGGCCTGACGGCCCGAGCTTGACTGAACCCCGGCCCTCCGCTGATTTGGCAGTCAGGTCGGCTCGGCCAACCTGCCAGGACGGCTGGCCGGTGGCCTCCCGCGACCGCTCCGCTACGCGGCGGCCAGCGCTGGGCCGAGCTGTTCGGCGGCTAGCTTTGCCGGCGGCCAGGTCAGCGTCAGCGCGCCCTCGCGTTCGAGGGTCCACCGCACGTTGAGCAGGGTCAGCCCGATCACCGCCCAGTCTTCGCCGTAACGGACGTCGTGGCCTTCGGGCGTCTCAAGACCATGGGCGGCCGGCCGAGGCTCTCCCACACTGAGGTAGAGCACGTCGCCTCCCGGGTCGTAACGGTGGTGGTCGAACGCTATGCCGGCGACGGTGATCTTCATGGTGGACAACCTGGCGGCGGAGTGTCGTCGACCATGGCGGTGACGATCCACGCAGGTACGTCGTTGAAGTCTACGACCACCCTCAGCCACCGTCGGGTGTCCAGATCTCGCCGATAGAACCGCTCGCGGCCGGACCGTGGGTCGTCCACGCGGTGGTCCGGATTCCCGACGACGCCCAGGATCGCGTCGATGTGGTCGGCGAGCTCCGGATGCCACAGCGAGAGATGTAGGTCGGCACCAGCGTCGAACACGACGAGCCGGCCATCCGGGTCGCGGACGCTGCGCTCGAGGTTCACGGCTACTCGGAGACTCGACTCGGATCGGCGCCGCGCGGCCGGGTGAGCCGAAACGCGCGCGCTACGAGCGCCGCGTCCTCGGCCCGAGGCGCGTAGTGCAGGTACTTCATCGTCGTCTGCACGTCGGCGTGGCCCATCCACTCCTGCACCCGACGAATGTCGGCCGTAGCGATCATGCGCGTGCCGAACGTATGGCGCAGATCGTGAAAACGCAGAGGCCGCAGCTCGGCGTGACCGAGTGCAGTCTTGAACCGCCGCCGCAGCGCCGAGCCGTCGAGGTGCTCGCCGGCCGCGCCGGGAAAGACGAGCTCGTCGTCGCCGGTGAAGAGCTCGCGGCGGCCGAGCCTGGCTAGAGTCTTGGCGAGATCGGGTGCCAGCGGAACCGAGCGGACCCTGCCCGACTTGGGCGTGGTCAGATGGCCCGCCGCGTAGCTAGCGCGCACCCGGACGACCGAGCCCGCGAAGTCGACGTCGCGCCAGCGCAGAGCCAGCAGCTCGCCCATACGTAGACCCGTGAACGCTGCGGCGAGAAACAGCGCCGCATCCTGCTCGTCTTCGGCGGCTCTGACCAACGCCCACACCTCCTCGGGTGAGAACACCTCGATGTCGCCGCTGACGACGTGAGGCGGCCGCTCGACGTCCCGCACGGGGTTCAGCGGCAGCTTGTGAACGCGCCTGGCTCGTTCGAAGACGCCGTGCAGGATCACGAGGGCCTTGGTGCGGGAACTGGGCTTGCCTCCCAGCGACCCGAGCCACGTCTCGACGTGCTCCGTGGTGACGGCTTCGAGAGCCAGCGCACCGAGTCCCGGCAGGATCTGTGCGTCGATGATCCAGCGATAGCCGGCCACCGTGGACGGCTTGCGGGCGCGATCGTGCGCGACGTAGCGCAGGTACTCCGCCGCGGCGTCGGCCACCGTGGCGCCGGTGCGCACCAGCCCCGCCAGCGTTCCCCGGCGGGCCTGGTCGAGGGTGTCGCGCAACCAGTCTTCGGCCTGACGCTTTGTGAAGTAGCCAGCGGGAGGCCTTCCGCGCCCGGTCCAGACATCTCCCACCCGCTTCTGGACCTGACGCCCGTCCGGGAGCCGGTACTTGGCGTACCACGCCGGACCGCGCTTGCGCTCGACGCGCAAGACGTGTCCGGAGATCGGTTGGACCGGGCCTGGCATCCCTCTGATCCGACAGCGTACCCTACCTCGGGACACATTCGGGACATATGAGCGCCAGTCCGTCAGAGGCCTTGCCGCGAAAAACGGCTATGTGCGGGCCTTCCTAAGCCGACGCGGGGACTCGAACCCCGGACCCCTTCATTACGAGTGAAGTGCTCTACCAGCTGAGCTACGTCGGCGAATCGCTGTCGGGACCTGGTCCCTCCGCCCCTCCCAAACAAGGGTGATGGGTAAATCCCCGGTACACGGCGGCGATGCGCGCCATCCTACCGACGGCCTGCGCCCGCAGATGACCGAGCACCCGCCGCCGTCCGAAGGTGAGCCAGGATCCATCCAGCGGGCTCGCGGTGACGACTCCCGAGACGCCGCCCCCCTCCGCCATCCTCACCACCGCAGCGTGCGCGGCAACCCGGCATCTCAATGGCCATCCCGCGACCCAGAGCGCGGTCATCGGCTCCGTCTCACCGCAGTTCATCGGCAAGGCGTCGGGCACCTATCGCCACCGTGCGCCAACTCGGCGGGGCGTTCGGGGTCGCGATCCTCGTCGCCGCGTCGCCGGGGCTGGCAGCTATGCCTCAGCGCAGGCGTTCAGCGACGGGTTCGCGCCGGCGATCGGTGTCGCCGCCGGCCTGTCGCTCGCGGGCGCGCTCGCGGGCATGCCCGTACCTGGGCGCCGCCCAGCCACCAACCCCTCCCCCCTCGTCACGGGCGCCGGCTCGACTCCCGCTCGGCCATCGACCGCGCGGGCGCTGGCGCTACAGGCGCAGCGTCTGTCCGGGCAGGATCAGGTTGGGATCGCCGGTGCCGATGCGGCCCTGGTTCACGTCCCACAGGCGCCGCACCTCGGCGTTGATACGCGCCTGCGAGGCGTCGCCGGCCAGCCGGCTGCGAGCGATTGACCACAGCGAGTCGCCGTGGCGAACCCTCAGCGTCTTGGGCCCACCCGGCCGACGGGCCGAGGCATGGTGACCTACCGGCGCGGTGCGCGTGAGGGGCGCACCGCGGTCGGTGACCGTGACCACACGCGTACGCTGACCGCGGGTCCCCACCACCAGGGCGGTGACCGCGTCGCCGGCGGCCAGGGTCACCGTGCCCTTGACCAGGGGCGCCGTGTCGCCCGGCTTGACGGCAGACAGCTCATAGCTGCCGGCCTTGACCGTCGTAAAGGCCGTGGCCTGGGAGAAGGCGGCCCCGCGGGCCACCGTGCCGCCGTTCAGCTGCAGATCGGGCGACCCGAGCTCGGGCGCGGCGTGGATCATGCGCAACAGGCTCACACCGTTACGACCACCCTGATCGCGGTAGATCCCCAGCGCGGCTCCGGCGCCCTTGGCCAGCACCACGATCGTGTACGTGGCGTTCTTCAGGGTGGCGCTGCCGTGCGCGAGCACCCTGCCGGCGCCGGTCAGCCTCCACGTGAACGAGCCCGCTCTGACACTGCGGTACTGAGTGCTCTGGGCGAAGGCCGCCTGCCCCAGATCGGTGGTCGTGCCCTGCTCGCTGAGCTGCAGATGGGCGGGGCCCGCGCCGGGGACCGCGTGCACGAACCGCACCACCGCCTTGGCCAGCGCCTGCACCGGCCACACGCCGAGCACGAGAACGGCGGTAACCAGAGATGCGAAACTCCGTCGCATGTGCTTGCCCCCTTCCATGGCCGACTGAGTGTACCGGTCGAATCTGCGCTGAGCAGCGGTAACCCAGCGCCATGCACGTCGCCTCACGCCGACTGATCGGCGCCATTGCCCAGCTGGGGCCGGCAGACCGCGCCCTGCTCAACCTCTGGGTGCAGCGCGGCATGGACGATGGCGCGATCGCCCGCCTGTCCAGCGCGCCCACCGAAGCCGTCGCCGAACGCCGCCGGGCGTTGGTAGGAGAGCTCGCCGACCAGCTCGGCCTCGCGCCCGCTGACGTTCTCGCCGCGCTGGAGCGCATGGCCCACGACGAGGAGCCCGACGCGCCGCCACCGAATGGCCCGCGACACACGCGTTCGGGTGACGGCGCCCGCGCAGACCGGCGCCGCCCGCCTCCCGCAGGCGCACGGCCGAGAGCACGCGCACATCGTGCCTCCTCCGATCCTGACCGCGAGGAGCCCAGCCCTCCTCGGCGGACCCGCCCCGCTGAGCCTAGCCCGACGCCCGATCTCGGCGGCGCGAGGACCGGCCGACCGGCCGACCCGGGCCCCGGCACCGCCAGCGCCGCGACCCGCCGACCGGCCGACCCGGGCCCCGGCACCGCCAGAGCCGCGACCCGCCGACCCGCCGACCCGGCGGCCGGCCCCGCGCGCACCCACACCCGCCGCGCTGCGCCTCGGCGCGCGATCCTCATCGCAGCGCTCCTGATCGTCTTGCTCGCGGCGGTGGTGGTGGTCGCCCAGAGCTCGAGCGGTGGACGTGCCCCGCGCCGCACGAGCGCGTCGTCCGCCCCGGTCGCGCCCGGTCGGCCCGCCCTCTCGACGCCGTCAGCACGGTCGACTCTTTCGCTGCGGCCGCTGCCGGGCATCGCCTGGCACGGGCGCGCCGCGGTGACCCTGGCCAGATCCCCCGGCCGGCCGTCCCTGAACATCTCGGTCACGGCGCTCTCGGCGCTGCGTCGAGACCACTACGAGGCGTGGCTCTACAACTCGATCAGCGACGCGGTACCGCTGGGCACGCTCATCGCGCCGGTGGCTCACCTTCACGCCGCGCTGCCGGCGAACTACCGACGCTACGCCTTCGTCGATGTCTCCCTGCAGGGCCCGAGCAGCGGACCGAATCACAGCGGACAGTCGGTCCTGCGCGCCCCGCTGCCCTGACGGTCTAGGAATTCCGGGCGGCCACCTTGCCGAGGGCGTCGTCGACGGCCTGCAGCTGCTCCACCGACAGGCGCACATCGGAGGCGGCCGCATTCTCGTGCACCTGCTCGGGCCGTGAGGCTCCGATGATCGCCGAGGCCACGGCGTCCTCACGCAGGATCCAGGCCAGGGCCAGCTGGGACATCGTCAGGTCGGCCTCCTGGGCGATCGGTCGCAACCGCTGCACCGCCTCCAGGATGTCCTCTTCCATGAAACCCCCGATGAAGCCACCCATCTGCTCGTGCGCGGCTCGGCTGTCTGACGGCGGTGGGCGACCCGGCTCGTACTTGCCGGTGAGCACGCCCTGGGCCAGGGGCGACCACACGATCTGGGAGATGCCGTTGGCCTGGCACAGGGCGAACACCTCGCGCTCGGGGCGTCGCCAGAGCATCGAGTACTGCGGTTGGCTGGAGACGAACCGCTCCACGCCGTCGAGGTCCAGGGCGGCCTGGATCTGCTCCGGCGACCACCACTGAAGCCGATGTAACGTGCCTTGCCGGCGCGCACGACCTCGCTCAGCGCCTCCATGGTTTCGGCCAGCGGCGTGTGCTGGTCGTAGCGGTGGCATTGGTAGAGGTCGACGTGATCGGTTCGCAGGCGCTCCAGGGAGGCGTCGATCTGCTTGTGGACCTGCTCGCCACTGAGACCGCGATCGCGCGGGGACATCGGGAAGTACACCTTGGTGGCCAGCGCGTAGGAGTCACGCGTGTGGTCGGACAGGATCTCGCCCCAGGCCCGCTCGGCCGCGCCGCTGCCGTAGACGTTCGCCGTGTCGAAGAAGTTGATGCCCGCGTCAAAGGCCGCTCGCGTGCACGCCACGACCTGGTCGCGCTCGACGCCGCCCGCGTAGGTCAGCCACGACCCCAGGACGATCTCAGACACCTGCAGGTCGCTGCTCCCCAGCCGGCGGTAGCGCACGGCGCGAGTCTACGCGCCCGCCTGGGCGCTCTGAGGCCCGCTCAGCTTCCCAGCCGCTGCTGGACCTGACCCGCGGTGGCGCTGATGACCAGGGCACCCGCGACGAGCACAACGAGGATGAGCACGAACACCGCGACCGTGATGCGCCGCATGTCGCGCAGCGAGTCGTTGATCTCGCCCAGCAGCGCGACCGCGGGGTCGTCGTCCGCGTTCCGAGCCGAAACAGGGTCCCCGCCGCGGTCGCCCGGCGTCGCGTCGGCGCGCCCGCCGACCTCAGCCATTCGTGCTCCGGTCGTGACCGCCCATGGTCGAACGGACCCTAGAAGAGCCACGGCGTGGGCACGTCACCCCAAGCCGAGCGACCGCAGGTCATCCGCCCCCGGACGGTACCCGGCCGCCCGCCGGGTTGGTGGCCAGCCACGCGTTGATGGCCGCGAACTGCTGGTCGCTGACGATGGCCGCCGGGAACAGACCCTGCCCGTGCTTGCGGCGAAAGCGACGCAGGTCGCGGCCTCCGGACACCGGGGGACCGCGCCGGCCCTCGGCCTGCATCCCGTGGCACGCCGCGCAGCCCAGGCCGCTCTGAAACGCCTGCTGACCGGCGCGCGCCGGCGGCGTGCCGGACGCCAGCGCCACCGCGAGCTGCTCGGCTCCCCGGGCCGAGCGGGCGAGCTCGCCCCCATTGCTGATGCCGACACCCTGCTGATAGGTCATCTGGCCTCCCAGCCAGCCCATCGCGGCCACCGCCACGAACAGCACCACCCCCGCCCCGGCGGGCGTCGCGAACGTATCGCCGTCCCCGCGCCTCCAGACGGCCAATCGCCGGGTCCCGAGGCCGAGCATGACCAGGCCCGTGACGATGCCCAGGTAGAGGTGAACGCTGCCCAGGGTGGCGTCTGCGCCGCGCAGGGCGGTTTTCGCCCGACCGTTTACGAGCAGGCCGCTCAGCCCGGCCAGGGCGATCCCCACGAAGCTCGCGACAAACGCCCACGGCTCGGCCCGGCGCACAGGTTCGCCCCCGATGCCCCGCCAGGCGAGCACGCTCAGCAGCGCCAGCACGGCCAGGGCGACGATGGGAAGGTGGGTCAGGGCCCCGTGCACCTCGGGCAGCGAAAGCACGCTCGCCGGTCCCGCTCCCAGCACGAGTTGGGCATCGGTCACGAGCGCAGACGTTCTCCGGCGGCGCACCGAAGCTAACGCAGCGCGCGACTTATTTAGACGTTTCTCACGTTCAGCGCGATCACCGGCGGCGCCCACGCCGGCCGGGGGCGCACCTCAGAGCCCGGAGATCTCCTCGAGCAGCGACTGCCCGTGACGGGCGCAGAACGACGGCCCGATGCCGCGGATGGCCAGCAGCGAACGCTCGTCGCGCGGGCGGCGGCGCAGCACCTCCTCCAGGGCAGCGTTGGTGGCCACCGTGTAGGCCGGCTTGCCCTCGGCGCGCGCGTGGCGCCATGCCTTCAGGCGCTCGAACTGATCGCCGTCCACCGCTGCCGGCGCCTCGGGATGCCCCGCGAGCGCGGCCGCGGCGCGCGCGTCAGGTGAGCGCGCGCCGTCTCGAGCTCCACCCGCCGTGCGCCGGGGCCGGGCGCGTCCGGCCGCCACCTCGACGGTGGCCAGGGCGAGCGAGGGATCGGGGTCGCACACGTCGCAGCAGCGCCCGGTGGGGGCACCCGCCTCGCGGTCGCCGAAGTGGTCGAGCAGCTGGCGGCGGCGGCACACCGACTGGGTCATGAAGCGCTCGATCGCCCGGTAGGCCTCCCACCCGCGGTCGCGCGCCACCTGCAGGGCCCGATGAGCCGCGCCCGCGTCCAGTCCCGCGCTCAGGGTCATGCGCACCCGCCCTCCCGCGGCCGGGTCCAGGTGCACGGCACCCGCGCGCTCGGCCACCGACAGCAGGACGCGCTCGTCGTCCCCGGGAGGCTCGCGCTCGAGCACACCCGACTGGGCCCGGGCGGCCAGGCGCGCCACGTAGCGCTGGACGTCGGCCACGCTCGTGTCGCGCTCGGTGTTGAAGCGGATCAGGCGCCCGAGGTCATAGCGGGCGGCCAGCAGCAGCCCGGCCGCGGGACCCCCGTCGCGTCCGGCGCGTCCCGCCTCCTGGTAGTAGGCCTCCAGGCTGGTGGGCACCGCCCAGTGAGCGACGGTGCGCACGTCGGCCTTGTCCACCCCCATGCCGAAGGCATTGGTGGCCACCACCACCTGGGCGCGGCCGTCCATGAACGCCTCCTGGCTCGCGCGGCGCGTCTCCGGGGCCAGCCCGGCGTGGTAGGGCGCGGCGCGGATCCCCTGGGCGCTGATGAACTCACACACGGCTTCCGTGTCGCGCCGGGTGCCGCAGTAGACGATCGCGGGCAGCCCCTCCGGGTCGCGCAGGCGATGCAGCAACGCCCCGCGCTTGCGGGCCATCGCCCCCTTGCCCTCCACGGCCACGACGTCGAAGGTGAGGTTGGGGCGGTCAAAGCCCGAGCGCACCGAGACCGGCTCGCGCAGGCCCAGGCGACGCTCGATCTCCTGGGCCACGCGCGTGGTCGCCGTCGCGGTGGCCGCCATCACCGGGGGTCGTCCGAGCTCGCCGATCGCGCGGTGCAGGCGCAGGTAGTCAGGACGAAAGTCGTGACCCCACTCGGCCACGCAGTGAGCCTCGTCGACCACGAACAGCGATACGCGCCGGGCGGCGAGGGCGGCGGCGAAGGCCGGCGAGGCAAAGCGCTCCGGCGCGGCGAGGACGAGCTGAGTGAGTCCGCTGCGGATCTCGCTCAGGGCGCGGGCATTATGGCCCTCGGCCATCCCGGAGGCCAGCATCGCGGCCGGCACGCCCGCCGCGTGCAGACGACGCAGCTGATCGCTCATGAGCGCGATCAACGGGCTGACGACCACCACCAGACCGCGGCGCGCCAGGGCGGGCAGCTGGTAACAGAGCGACTTTCCCCCACCGGTGGGCATGACCACCAGGCTGTCGCGCCCCTCGAGCGCGGCGGCGACCGCCTCACGCTGACCGGGACGAAACGCGGCCAGGCCGAACTCGGCCAGGAGCGCCTCGGGACTCGGCACGGGTCCTGCAGGCTCGGCGTCGACCGAACCGGCGCCCATGCCCTGTAGCAGCTCGCTCTGCGCCCCGGGGTCAGAACCGGCTGCCTGCGCGCCGAACGCCGCGCCCGGCGAGGGCGCAGAAGCGCCGCCCAGCAGGCGTCCGAGCTCCGCGGCCGGCCCTCGCAGGGCTTCGCGCTCGGAGGCGTCCGCCGCCGACCAGCGCTCGCGGGCGTCAGCCAGGACGCCACGCGCGCGGGCCTGGGCCAGTCCGTCGGCGGGGTCGTCGTCCAGCGCTCCGCGCACCTGCTCGATCAGGGTCAGCAGCTCGCTCACGGGGGCAACGCTAGCCGTCGCCGCGGAGGGCCTGACGGCGCTCAGCCCCCAGCCGGGAGCAGGGCATCGGTGCCGTAGCGAGCGGGGCTGACCGCGCGGGGCATGAGCCGGTGGGCGACCATCCACGTCGACAGCGCACGGATGCGCTCGGGGCGCAGAGTGCCGAAGGGCACGCCGCCGGCCACGAACAGCGGCAGGTAGGTGCCAAGCGAAGCGCGGGTCAGTGCGGGGGCAAGACCAGGATTCAGCCGCAACAGGTCGCCCAGGGCACGCGCGGGCGCGCGCAAGGTCTGCTCATAGCCGCGCACCGTGGCCGCCACCAGCGCCCGCGCCAGCCCTGGTCGAGCGCCCAGGCGGCGACGCGTCGTGAACAGCACGAGGCCCGGGTAGGCGGGACCGCCGTGCTCGTCGAGGCGAAAGACGGTGATCGGATGGCCCTGCACCTGCAGGGCGACGCCGTCGGCAGCCCAGAAGCCCGTGAAGGCCTGCAGGCGACCGGCGAGCAATGCGGCCGCGCCGTTGAAGCCGATCGTGCGGGTGTGCACGCGGGCCGGGTCGCCGCGGGCCGAGGACACCACCGTGTTCAGGACCGCGGTGTCAGAGGGCACTCCGGTAATGCCCACGGTGCGGCCCTGCAGGGCCGCCGGCGAGCGCAGGTGCTCGGAGGCGAGGGCGATCAGGCCTCCCAGCGGACGCTGGGAGACGGCCATGATGGCCGTCTCATCCCCGCCCGCCGCGATCGCCCGCGCCACGTCGCTGCCGTCGGCGATGCCGAAGTCTGCGCGGCCGGAGGCGACCAGGGCCAGGGGGTCGGTCGTGCTGCCGGGCGGCTCCACGTGCAGGTCCACCCCCTGGGCGCGGTAGAGCCCGGCGGCCAGGGCGTGGTAGATCCCGGCGTGCACCGCGTTGGGCGTGAAGTCGAGCACCAGCGTGGCCGCCTGCGCACGGACCAGCTTCCCCGAGCCTCCCGCCGGACGGGTGGAGGCGCCGCAGGCGCTCAGGCCCAGCGCCGAAGCGGCGCTGAGGACCAGCGCAGCGGCCCACCGGCGCCTCCCCACCAGCGCCGCGGCCCACCGGCGCCTCCCCACCAGCGCCGCAGCCCAAACCCGTCTGGCCGCCGCCCCGCCCCGGCTCATCGACCGGCCGAGCGCAGCGCGGCGAGGAGGGTCGACTCGCTCTGGGAGCCGCGCAGGGTGCGCGCCACGGCACCCTTTGCGTCCAGTACGAAGGTGACGGGCACCTCGCGTGTGCTGCGTATGCCATAGCGCCGGCCCACCGTGCCGTGCGCGTCGAGCAGGTTGGCAAACGTCCAGCGGTGGTGAGCCACGAAGCCCCGTGCCGCCTTCCGGTTCAGGTCATACCCGACGCCCACGACCCGCCCGTGCCCGGCGGGCGAGCGGGCCACGCGCTGCAGGAAGGCGGCCTCGCGTCCGCTCGCCGGATCGGCGTTCCAGAAGCTGATCAGCGCCGGGCGCCCGTGCAGCCCGGTCAGGGTGGCGCGCGGACCGATCAGCACGTCGGTCGGCAGAGCGGCGGCCTTGGGACGACCCCCCTCGTGAAACACCCGCGTCACCGCGTGGCGCACGCTGGTGGCCGCATGCTTGACGGCGTGGCGCACGCCGGGCGAGATCGCGTAGGCCAACAGCGCGGCGGCCATGCCCACCACGGCCGCGAGCACGGCCAGCCGGGGACGTGTCACCGCGGCGCCGCTGCGCGTGTGGGTCGGCGGTATGAAGGGAGCGAGGGGCATGGCCACTCAACCTAGTAGACGCCCGGGGGCACCGGGGTCGACCCAGCCCCACCTCGCGGCGTCAGGGCCCGAGGCTCGCCGACAGGCGGCGGTGCAGGTCGTCGACCTCCTGCGCCGAGAGGCGAACCGGGCGCCGCTGCAGGTGGCGGCTGAGCATGCGGGCTGGTACGACACGTACTCCCTTGCGCCGTCCCCCGGGGTTGTCGACCCAGGCCGCCGAGTAGACGAGCAGCGGCTCGGCCCGAACGCCCGCGAGCTCCTCGACCCGCTGGCGCTGCGCGTGCACCTGGCGGATCAGGCCGCCGTGCAGGTTGCGCACCTGCACGGGTCCGGCGTGGCTCTTGGTCTCGACGGTGAACAGCCCGGGAGGTCCGACGAGCACGTGGTCTACGTTGCCGCGCTTCAGGTGAGCGTCATGGATGACGTGCCAGCCGAGGGGGACGAGGTCCTCCAGGATCGCGCCGACGCGCTCCTCCCCGTCGGCACCCTGCTCGCGACGGTGCACGAGCGGAAGCGCCCAGTGGCTGACGGCGAAGCATCCGCACAGCAGCAGGACCTCCGAGCCCTCGAAGGCGAGGTGGTGCAACCCGAACGCACGTCCCATGAGGTCGGTGAACACCGCGAACAGACCGAGCAGGAGCAGGCAGTGCATGCGCAGGCGGCGAGCCGAGGAGCGGGCGTAGTGTCCCGCGGGCCGCCGCGCGCGGCCGCGCGTCAGGCTGATTTGAAGGTCCACCCTAGGCTCATCGGCCGCGGCCGGGGGCCCGCTTGAGGGGAGCCCTTGCGACTCGTCAGATGCGCATCCGGGGCCGCCCTGAGCAGGCGACCGAGCGCCGTCCAGGCCGGCCCGCAATGGCCCGAGATGGCCAGGCCGTAGCGTTTGGCCCATGCCCGAGGTGATCCTGCCCGTGCTCGACGAGGCCGAGGCGATTCCCGCCGTGCTCGGCGCCCTGCCCCCAGGGTGGACGGCGATCGTGGCCGACAACGGCTCGCGCGACGGCTCGGGCGCCCTGGCCGCATCGCTGGGCGCGCGGGTGGTACACGAGCCGCGCCGCGGGTTCGGCGCCGCCTGCCACGCCGGGTTGCTGCACGCTCGCGAGGACGTGGTGGCCTTCATGGATTGCGACGGCTCCATGCTCCCGGGCGAGCTCGTCGCCCTGGCGGAGCCCGTGCTCGCGCAGGAGGCCGACCTCGTGCTGGGACGCCGCCGCCCCGCCGCGGGGTCCTGGCCCGCGCACGCGCGCACGGCCAACGCGCTGCTGGCCCTGGTCCTGCGCGCCCGCAGCGGCGTGGCCCTGCGCGATCTCGGGCCGATGCGTGTCGCCCGCCGCCAGGCGCTGCTGGACCTCGATCTGCGCGACCGCGCGTTCGGTTACCCGCTGGAGATGGTGCTGCGCGCCGCGCGCGCGGGCTGGCGGATCGAAGAGCGCCCCATCAGCTACCTGCCGCGCACCGGGCGCTCGAAGGTCACGGGCACGGTGAGAGGCAGCGCGCGCACTGTGCGCGACATGACCCGCGTGTTGGCCACCACGCGCGCGTCGTGATCCTGATCACCGGCGGCGCCGGCTTCATCGGCTCGCACGTGGCCGACGCCCTGCTCGCCACCGGCTATCCGGTGCGCATCCTGGACGCGCTGCTGCCCGCCGTTCACGAGCAGGCACCCGACTACCTGCCAACCGAGGCCGAGCTCGTGCGCGGTGACGTGCGCGATCGCGACACCGTGCGCCGAGCCCTGCGCGGGGTCGAGCACGTCTGCCACCAGGCGGCAATGGTGGGGATGGGGGGCGACTTCGCCGACGTGACCGACTACGTCGCCCACAACGACGCGGGTACCGCCACGCTGCTCTCAGAGCTCGCCGCGACCGGCTTCGCGGGTCGCCTGGTCCTCGCCTCGAGCATGGTGGTCTACGGCGAGGGACGTTATGAGTGCCCGCACGACGGGACGGTGCGCCCGGGGCCCCGCCGCCTGTCCGATCTGCGCGAGGGCCGCTTTGAGCCCGCGTGCCCGCACTGCGCCCGCGAGCTGGCGCCCATCGCGGTGCCCGAGGACGCCCCGCTGGATCCACGCAACGTGTACGCGGCCACCAAGGTGCATCAGGAGCACCTGTGCCTGGCGCTGGCGCGCGAGCGGGGCGTCCCGGTCTGCGCCCTGCGCTACCACAACGTCTACGGACCGCGCATGCCCCGCGACACGCCCTACGCGGGCGTGGCCTCGCTGTGGGCCAGCGCGCTGGCCCAGGGCGACGCGGCGCAGGTCTACGAGGACGGCGCCCAGCTGCGCGACTTCGTGCACGTGCGCGACGTGGCCCTGGCCAACGTGCTCGCCCTGACCGCGCCGGAGCCGGTATCCGGCGCCTTCAATGTCGCCTCCGGGCAGCCGCGCAGCATCGGCGACGTGGCCGCCGCCCTGACCGACGCCGCCGGTCTGCGCGCACCACGCCCGCAGGTCACCGGCCGCTTCCGCGCCGGGGACGTGCGCCACGTTTTCGCTTCGCCCGCGCGCGCCGCGGACGAGCTTGGCTTCAAGGCCCAGGAGGACTTCGACGCCGGCATGCGCGAGCTCGCCGGCGCCGCGACGCCGCTTTAGCGCTTTGACCAGGCGCTCGCGCCCGGGCGCCCCCGGCTGGCGGTCGTGCCCGGCGGGCATGAGCATCGGGCGGAGCCCTTGACCTGGCGCTCAGCGCTCGGCGCGCCGCCCGCGCACCCGGCTGAGCGCGTAGGCCAGCGCCGACCCGCCCAGGAGCACGGCGCAGGTGATCACGTAGCGGCCCAGGTAGCGATCCTGAGTGGAACCGCTGGCGACGTGGTAGGTAGCCGACCCCAGGCGCGCGATCTCGGGAAAGAAGGCGACCCCGAGGATCGCGCACATCAGCAGCGGCACCCGCACGTAGACCCATCCGGGCGATCGCCGCAGCGAGGCGGGCGCCGGCGCGGCACGCGACGTCAGCCGACGCCCGACGGCGTCCAGCAGCGTGTACAGCGGCAGCAGCACGAGGTCGTGAAGGACTATCGCTCCGGCGAACCACGTGAGCACCCGCACGCTGTCGGGACCGGGGAGATCAAACCAGTGCACGATCGCCTCGGCGCTCACGACCAGGCTGACCAGCAGCGCCACCAGGTGCACGAGCCCGGCTCCGTAGAGGCGGCGCAGCGCGCTCACCACGCTCGCCCCACACCCAGGTTCACGTGGCGCAGGGCGCTCACCAGGCCCACCCCACACTCAGGCTCACGGCGCCCACCTCGCGCTCATCGGTCCTGGGCCGCGCGGAAGGTCATCGAGGAGACCCACTTGGTGGCGTGCACGCCGGGCAGCGCGGGGCCGATGATGCGCGCCGGGTAGCCATGGTCGGCCGAGAGCTCAGCGCCGTTGACCCGCAGCGCGAGCAGGGTGCGAACGTCTGCCACCTGCTCAGAGCTCAGGGTGGCGTGGGAGAACAGGCCGTTGCGCTCAACGGATCGGTTGTCCAGGGTGAGCCTGCCCCCCATGCCGGCGGCCGCGGCCAGGTCTGCGACACGCACCCCCGTCCAACGCTGCGTGGTCGACCAGCCCTCCACGCAGGCGATGGGCAGATCGTAGGAGTGCTGGGGCATGGCCAACAGCTGGGCGCGGCTGAGGTGCAGGGGGTGAGCGCCCGTGATGAGCAGCGTCCAGCCCGCGCCCACGTCGGCGGCCCTGATCTGCGCGGCGGCGGCGGTGCGATTGACCTGAAAGCCGTTGGGACCCGGCGCTGTGCGGTCACGCGGGCCCAGGAAGGCCAGGGCACGCAGGGGTCCGCCGATCGCGTCGCCCGCACCCTGCAGGCCCAGCAGGACCGAGCTCGCCGCGGCGGTGCCCAGCAGGGCGCGGCGCGACATGGTGGCCGGGGCCGGGTCGCTGGCGACCAGGCCCCGAGTGGAGACCAGGCCGTCGCTGTCCTGCTCACCGGTCGGCTCCGCACGGGTCTCGGCCAGGCTCTCGCGCAGCGGCGCCAGGCCGCGGCGCGCGGCCAGCGAGCGGCGCATGGTTCCCACGCGCAGCGCGGCGTGCAGCGCGAAGGCGGCACTGAACACCCATGCGCCGTAGTAGTGCGCGTCGGTGAAGAAGAAGTGAAAGAGGTAGGCGTACTGGATGTTCAGAATCCCGGTCGCCAATTCGAACAGCGCGCCACCGACGAGCAGACCGGTCGACAGCCGCTCCAGGGCCTGTGCGGGAGTCCGGCCCGGCGGCCACTCGAAGAGCTTGGGGATGACCGACCACAGCTTGAACAGCACGATGGGAAACACGGCCAGGCCCACCGTCACGTGCAATCCCTCGGTGAGCGCGTACAGCCAGCTGGGGTGCGTGGGCCAGGGAAAGAGGTAGAGGTCCAGGGGACCGAGGTGACGACCGACAGCGTTGTCACCCAGCCGCGGCCCGTACGCGTCGTTGGAGAGAAAGCCGGTCAGGGCCACGACGGGGATGCCGACCAGCAGCACCAGCCCGAGCAGCGACGTGAGCCACGGCCCGCGCAGAGGGCTGCGCCAGAAGCCCGCCCGAAAGGGTCCGGGGGGCGGGTGCGCGGCGTCGGGGAGCATCAGGCGCATGCGCGCCCAGCGTGTCAGAGATGACGGCGCCGGCGAGGAACTTGCCCCATCAGTTAAGCCCCTGTTCAGAGATGACCACCGGTGAGGGCCTGGCCCGCGGCAGCGTGCGGGTGACGCACAGGCGGTTGGATGGCTTTATCTGAATATGGTTGAAAAAGTACAGCCTCGCTTGCCGCGCTTCACCGCGCGTCGCATCGGCGTCAGGCCGTGTGACCCGCCCCGGGCAGGCTGAAGCGCACGCGCGTGCCCACCTGTGCGTCGGCCATCCAGATGCGCCCGCCGTGGGCCTCCACGATGGCGCGGGCGATGGCCAGCCCCAGACCGGCGCTGCCGTCGCTGCGCGCGCTGCGCCCGGCGCCCTGGACGAAGGGAGTGAACATGCGCTCGCGCTCGGGCGCTGGGATGCCCTCACCCGTGTCGGCCACCTCGATCTCAACCTCGTTGCGGGTCGGGCGCGCGCGCACGGTCACGCTGCCGTCCGCCGGGGTGTGGCGGATGGCGTTGTGGATCAGGTTGAAGAGCACGCGCTGGATCTGCTCAGGGTTGGCCCGCGCGAACTGCAGCTCGCCCGACAGCTCGGCGAGCATCGAGACCGAGCGCGCGTCGGCCTCGGGGCGCATGGCCTCGACGGTCTCGTGCACGAGCTCGGCCAGCCCGACCTGCTCCATGGTCCAGGTGATCTGCCCGGACTCCAGGCGCGAGAGCTCGAACAGGTCGTCGATCAGTCCCCCCAGAGCACGCACGTGGGTGCCCATGCGCGACACGTACTCGCGCCGGGTGGTGGCGTCGACCAGGTCGTCGTCCAGCGCGTCGCTGAGCAGGCGCAGCGAGGTGATGGGCGTGCGCAGGTCGTGCGACACCGAGCGGATCAGGTCGCGCCGCGCGTCCTCGGCCAGGCGATGGGCGCGCTCCTGCTCTCCCAGACGCGCCGCCACCGTCTCGAGCTCGCCCGCCAGCTGCGCCAGCTCGCCGCCGCCGCCCACGCGCACGCTGATATCGCGGCGCCCGCCGGCGATCGCGCGCAGGCCCGCGCCCACGGCGTCCAGGTCGGAGAGCATGCGCCGGGCGACGGTGCGCGCACCCCAGGCGCCCAGCGCGCCGGCGTAGGCGGCCACCACGGCAACGAACAGGGCGTCCTGCGCCGAGCTGGTCATGAGCGCGGCGAACAGCCCGGCCGAGAGCAGCAGCTGGCCCACCACGATCACCCCGGCCAGGCGCAGCTGACGGGCGACGCTCCCCAGGTGCGAGCGGCGCGCGATCAACCCTTCGATGACCAGCACGGTGGCCACGCCCACGGGGGCCAGGATGGCCGTGGTGGTCACCCCGGCGTGGGTGCCGAAGGTGAGCAGAGACAGCAGGCCGGCGCCGACGGCCATGCCCACGGCCAGGGCCAGCCCGATCGCCAGGCGGCGGGCCGACGCGCTCACGGCGCGAACCGGTAGCCGACGCCCCACACGGTCTCCAAGAAGCGCGGGCGTTCGGGGTCGGGCTCGATCTTCGCGCGCAGCCGGCGTACGTGGACGGTAACCGTCGAGGTGTCGGTGTAAAAGGAGTACTGCCATACGCGGTCCATCAGGCTGTGGCGGGTGAACGCCTGCCCGGGGTGGCGGGCCAGGAAGAGCAGCAGGTCAAACTCGCGCTGGGTCAGGGCGACCTCCCCTCCCGTCACCGTCACGCGCCGTCCGACCGGATCGACCTCGAGCCCGTCGAAGCACAGGGGCGGTTCGTTGTCGGGCTCGCTGGGCACCCGACGCAGCACGGCGTCCACGCGCGCCACCAGTTCGGCGCCGGAGAAGGGCTTGACCACGTAGTCGTCGGCGCCCAGGCGCAGTCCTACCACGCGGTCGGTCTCCTCACCGCGGGCGGTGAGCAGGATCACCGCGATGCGTCCGCGATGCGCTTCGCGAATGCGGCGCATGACCTCCAGGCCGTCTACGCTGGGGAGCATGAGGTCGAGCACGACCAGATCGGGGCGCCTGTCGGCGACCTGGCGCAGGGCCTGCACCCCGTCTGCGGCGACAGCGACCTCGTAGCCGGCGCGCTGCAGATAGCGGCTGACCACCTCCGCGATGGTCGGCTCGTCATCGACCACCAGCACCGTTCCGCGCACGTGCCCGTTGCTGGCGATGGCGCTCGTGCTCATCACGGACCAGTGTCCCACCGGTGGCCGGCGCGCATCGGGCGCGCGCGAACGGTTCACCGAACGTTCATCTGTGCGTCCGTCGTCAGCGTTTCGTAATAGGAGCGCGGCGGGCGGCCGCTAGGTTCACGCAGGTGACCGCGCAGTCTGCAGACGCGCCGGCGCGACGTGGCGTCCGGCCCACCGACACGGCTGCACTCGTCGTCCTCGCCAAGGCTCCCGTCGCCGGTCTGAGCAAGACGCGGCTGTGTCCTCCCTGCCGGCCCGAGCAGGCCGCCGCGCTGGCCGAAGGCGCCCTGTCGGACACCCTGACCGCCGTCCTGGCCACCCCGGCCCGACGCCACGTGCTCGTCCTGGACGGTAAGCCGGGAGAGTGGCTGCCGCCCGGACTCACGGTGATGGGACAGCGCGGAGACGGGCTGGCGGCGCGCCTGAGCGCCGCCTTTGACGACGTCGGCGAGCCGGCGCTGCTCATCGGCATGGATACGCCGCAGGTGACCGCGCCGCTGCTGACACGCTCGCTCCGGGCCCTCGATGACCCACGTCACGACGCGGTGCTCGGCCTCACGGCCGACGGCGGCTACTGGGCCATCGGGCTGCGCCGGCCCGACGCCCGGGTCTTCGACGGCGTGCCGATGAGCAGCCCGCTCACCGGTCGCGCACAGCTGGAGCGCCTGGGCGAGCTGGACCTGCGCACCGCCCGCCTGCCCTCGCTGCGCGACGTGGACAGCTTCGCCGATGCCCGACACGTGGGAGCGAGCCTGTCGGCTGGTCGCTTCGTGCGCGCCCTGGCCCTGGTACAGGGACAGCTGAGCGCCGGCACACCATGAGCCACCCAGGGGCGGCGGCGGCCAGCGTGATGGACGTCTACGGCCGAGGTCTGCTGCAGGCGGCCCACAGGCCACACGCGCGCAGCACGGTGCAGGCGATCAGCGACTGCGGGCACCGGCTGCCCCTGGCGCTGGCGCGCTACGCGGGCAGGCCCACTGCCGAGGAGCAGACGCTGCTCGCGCGGGCGGTGGGACCGGTGCTCGACGTGGGCTGTGGCCCGGCCCGCCACGTGGTGGCGCTGACCCATCGCGGGGTGGAGGCGGTCGGGGTGGACCTTTCACCGACCGCCGTGCGACTGGCCCGAGGGCGCGGGGCGCGCGTGATCGAGGGGTCGGTCTTCGATCGCCTTCCGGGCGCTGGGCGCTGGGCCACGGTGCTGCTGCTCGACGGCAACGTGGGCATAGGCGGGCGCCCCGAGGCGCTGCTCGAGCGCGTCGCCGGGCTCCTGCGCGCTGACGGCATCGTCCTGGTCGAGGTCGAGCCGGGCTCGATCGCCGCCTCGCGACTGCGCGTGCGCCTGCACGACGGACGGGCCGCCAGTGAGTGGTTTGCCTGGGCGCGCGTGGGGTCTGAGGACCTGGTGGCCCTGGCCGGCGCCGCCGGCATGCTGGTGCGCGAGCGCTGGACGGCCGGCGGACGCACCTTTGCCGAGCTCGCCCGCCGGCCGGTGAGCGGGCGGGGCGGCGCGCGGCGCGCGGGCGGGTCGGACGCGTAGAGGCGTCGCGCTGACCCGTGCGGGCGCCCGGGTCGGACGCGTAGGGGGTGCGCGCGGCAGCCGCGCGGCTTCGGTGTCGCCTTCAGTTGCGGGCGATACGCGTCAGCGCACCGTAGGCACCGACGAACCAGGCCGCGACGGGCGTGAGCGTGACCGCCACCGGCGCGCGAGCGACCCCGACCTCGTCGCGCGGCTGACCCGTCCGGGCGTCCAGGCGCGTCGCCGAGTTGGCGGCGCGACGCGCGACCCACACGTCGCGGTCGTCAGCCGCCAGCGCGACCGGCGCTCCGGCGACCGGGGTGGGTGGTCCCGACAGGCGGTGTGTGGAGGAATCAACGCGCAGCACCAGTCCACGTGTGCGGTCGGCCACCCAGACCGAATGCGTGTTCACGGCCAGGGCGGTGGGTGTCGCGCCGACTCGCACCACGCCCCCGTAGGGGCGACCGGTGGTCGCATCCAGGGCGAGCACCTCGCCCAGCCCGGGGAGCGCCACCCACAACAGTCGCCGGCCGATCGCCACGGCGCCGGGGACACCGGGAAGACGGACGCGCACCTCCTGACCGTCGGTCACCCGCACCAGCGCGGCCTGGCCGCGCAGCGCGACCCACGTCGTGTGACCATCACGCGTGGCGATCGCCACCGCGGAGCCCGGAAGGGAAACCCGGCGCTGCGGGCCTGGGGCGTCGGCGGGAAGGGTCACGAGCTGACGGCCGGCGGCGGCGACCAGCAGCGCGCCCCCGCCGGCCAGCAGGTCGGGGCGTAGCCCCAAGCCGATACGCCGATGCATCGACCCGGGCGTGGCGTCGGCCACGCCGACGAGTGCGCTCTGGCTGGGGCTGGCGAGCCAGATGGTGCTGCGCACCGCCGTAAGCGCGCTGGCGGCGGTGGCGCCCGAAACGGTCTGCGGACCCGCCCGACGGTCACGCAGCGCCGCGTACAGGGCCACGGGGGCGATGACCAGGGCGGCGATCACCGCGACGACGGCCAGCGCGCGAATGCTGCCGCGCGGCCTTGCGCGCTTCGGTCGCCCGACGCGGGGGCCGCGGCGTCGACCGTAGACCACGTAGCGCCCCTGTCCGCCCTGGTCCGAGCCCGAGCCCGAGCCCGGAGGGAGCCGATCGCCGCCGGCGGGCGGCGGCGGCTCGGGCCCGTCCCACGGCAGCTCGGCGGCGGGCGACGGCAGCTCGGGCGCGTCCGGCGGCGGATCGGCGGCGGGCGAGGGCAGCTCGGGCGCGTCCGGCGGCGGATCGACGGCGGGCGAGGGCAGCTCGGCGGCGAACGCTGGCGCGTTCTTGCGGCGCGGACGCAGCCGTTGGCCTGCGTTCTCCACAGCCGGCTCCTGCTGGTGAGCCGGGGACGAGTCGTCGGGGTCACGAACCTGGACTCCGCCGCCTCCCCCATCCAGCGCGGCAACCGAATTCACGGGGGCAAGCTCCGAGGGGGGCCGTCCCCGCGGTGCCTGTATGGCACCGACGATGGCCGAACCGAACGCCGCCGCCGACGCCGGTCGGCGCTCGCGGTCTCTGTCCATGGCCGCCAGGATGACCTCACTCAGCGACGGGGAAACGTCGGGACGCTGGTCGCGCACGATGGGCGTGGCCGGTGAAAGGTGGGCCATCAGCTTGGCGGCCGGCTCCAGCGCGCGATAGGGGACCTCTCCCGTGAGTGTCCGAAAGAGCAGGCAGCCCAGCGCGTACACATCGGCGCGCGCGTCGATGTCGCCGCCCTCGATCTGCTCCGGCGCAACGTGGTCAAGCGTGCCCACCAGCGCCGACGGAGCGGTCAGTCCGGCGGGATCGCTCAGGTGCCGGGCGAGCCCGAAACCGGTCAGGTAAGCGTGATCGTCGGGCGCGACGAGTACGTGCGAGGGCTTCACGTCGCGATGGAGCAGCCCGTGATGGTGAGCAACCTCCAGCGCAGCGGCGACCTGCCCGACCAGCTCCACGGCCCGGGGCACCGGCAGAGGGTGCTCGCGACGGATGACCTCGGCCAGGTCAAAGCCCTCCACCCAGCGCGCGGCGACGAATATCGAGCCGTCATGCTCGCCCGCGTCATAGAGCGGCACGACATTGGGGTGATCCAGCGAGGCCGCGAGCGTCAGCTCCCGGTTCAGGCGCTCGCGAGTGAGCGAGTCACTCGCGAGCATCGGCGAGATCACCTTGAGAGCGACCAGACGACCCAGACGGGTGTCGCGCGCCCGGTAGACCGTGCGGCCGGTGTGGCCGCCGACCCGGGCCTCCAGTCGGTAACCGGCGAAAACGCTGCCCGCGCGAAGCACGACGCCAGCCTTCCCCGCGTTGCCCCCGCCAATCCGCACACAGACAGTGACATCGCGCACAGATGAGCGATTTATGGGGCCGATCAGCCCCGTCGGAGAGTGTACGACGACGCCGAGCGGGTACTCCGAGGCGCAGTCGCAGCGTAATCTTTGCCGCGCCCTTCGCCGCGTGACCCTTCCCCAGGCTCCGCGCGGCGTCACCGCCTCCCCAGGCCGCCTCGCCATGTCCTCTGACCTGCGTCAACCGACCCGGCCGCTGTATGGTCCCCTGCGCCGCCTGCGGCGCACGGGAGGTCCCGCGCCCTTCCCGGTCCACCGCGTCAGCGCACCGCGACGCTCCGATGACATCGCGGCGACGCCGGCCAGGGTGGCGCTGGCCCTTCTGACGCTTGGCGCCCTGGCCCTACGCCTCAGCGTTCCGCGCGGACTGTGGCTCGACGAAGCGATCAGCGTGCGTCAGGCCCATCTGGGCCTCGGCGCCCTGGTTCAGAGCCTGGCCAACGGCGACCGCCACCCACCCCTGCACTACCTGGCGCTCTGGGTCGTGGTGCACCTGTTCGGCGACGGTGAGCTCGCCGTGCGGCTGCCCTCGATCATCGCGGGCACCCTGATAATTCCGATGCTGTTCGCCATCGGCGCCGACCTCTTCGATCGACGCACGGGCCTCCTTGCCGCGCTGTTCGGCACGGTGGCCCCGCTCTTGGTCTGGTACTCGCAGGAGGCACGAATGTACGCCTTCGTGACCTGCTTCGGGGCCCTCGCGGTGCTCGGGTGCGTGCGGGTCATTCGCCGTGGGGGGACGGGCAGTTGGGTGCTGTTCACCGTCGGGGCCACCGGGCTGCTCTGGAGTCACTGGTTCGCGCCAATCATGCTGGTGATCCTCGAGGGCGCCATCCTGGCCACCCTGCTGGCCCGCCGGCGGCGCGGGGAGCCACTGCGACAGCTGCTCACCGGGTGGCTCGCGAGCAGCGCAATCCTCTGCTGGCAGCTCGTGCCGCTGGCCATCCTCGGTCTGGCGGAGGCGCGGGCCACGGGGGTCTCGGGCGGCTACGCGGGTGGCGGAGACGCGGGGCAGCCCGGGGTCTCCTTCTACTCGGTGATGGCCAACCTGTCGTGGACGCTGTGGGGCTTTCACCCGGCACGGGCCACCGAGGAGCTCTCGGCCGCCTGGCCGCTGCTGATGCTGCTTTCGCTGGTGCTCCTGGGACGCCGTCTGGACCGGCGCACGCTGTTTCTCGCCGTCTGCTGGCTGGGCGCCCCAATGGCCCTGCTCGTCGTCGGCATATTTCATCCCGCCGTATTCGAGGTGCGCTACTTCATCGTCGGCGTACCCATCGCATCGGTTCTGCTCGCCCGCCTGATTCTGGGGTGGACGCGCAGCGGTTGGGGAAGGGTCGCGCTGGCGGGCGCGGTCCTGGCCACCCTCCTGGTCGGTCTGGCCGATCAGCAGCTCGACCCGGCCAATCCCCGCAGGTATGACTACCGACAGGCGATTGCCCAGGTTCGTCGCGATAGCCCGCCGGGCACGGTCCTCCTCTATGAGCCCCCCGAGATGCACTACGTACTGGAGTACTACGCCCCGGGGGTGATCGCGCGACCCCTGGACGGGCCCCTTCCCGACCGCGCGCAGGCCCCGCGCGTGACCGTGCTCGGCTCCTTTCTCGATCAGGCCCGCTACCGACAGGTCGTCGACCGCAGCGTCGGCTCGCTGCGCTACCTGCGCGGACCCCCCAAGCGCAGCGACTACCCGGGCGCGACGCTGTGGAGCTTCGGGTGAGCGCCAGCCCCTGGGACGCTCGCCTGCGCACCCCGCACTGGAGCCCGTTGCCGAGCGGCATGTCCGTGCGCACGCGGGTGCGGCTCATGTCGCTGCTCGGGCTGCCCCTGATCGTCTGGTACTTCTCGTGGTTGTTCGCGCCCACCCGGATCGGCTCTCCCGTGCTGTTCGGGCTGCTCGTGGTGGCCGAGGTGTTCAACGTGGTTCAGGCGGTCGGCTTCTGGTGGACCTGCGCGCACGAGCGCGTGCGCACCCCCCTGGCCCCACGCGATCAGGTCGCGGTCGACGTCTTCATCCCGCGCTACGACGAGGCGCCCGAGATCGTCGAGCTGACCCTCGCCGCGGCGGTGGGGCTGCGCGGTGAGGACGTACGTGTGTGGCTGCTCGACGACGGCGACAGCGACGAGATGCGTGACCTCGCCGCCCGCCATGGAGCCGGCTACCTGCGTCGCCCCGCGCACAACCACGCCAAGGCGGGCAACGTCAATCATGCCCTCACGCTCACCGAGGCGCCGTTCGTGGCGATCGTCGACTGCGACCATGTGGTCGACCGCGAGTTCCTGCAGGCGACGCTCGGCCACTTCGACGAGGACCCGCAACTGGCCTTCGTCCAGACGCCCCAGTACTACGCCAACGGCGACCGGCCGGGCGTGCCCGGGGCCGCGTGGGCGCAGCAGACGCTGTTCTTCGGTGCCATCGCGCGCGGCAAGGACGGGCTCGGCGCGACGTTCTGCTGCGGCACCAACGTGATCTTCGCCCGCGCGGCGCTCCAGGACGTCGGCGGTTTCCCCACCCATTCGGTGACCGAGGACTTTGAGCTCTCGATCGATCTGCACGAGCGCGGGTGGCACAGCGCCTACCTGCCCACGGTCCTGGCCAGCGGTCTCGGTCCCGAGGACATGAGCAGCTACGTGACCCAGCAGCTGCGCTGGTCGCGCGGCTGCCTGTCGGCCCTCCCGCGAATCCTGCGCTCCCGCCTGCCCATGCGTCTACGCGCCCAGTACCTGCTGTCGGCGATGTACTGGCTCTCGGGGTGGACGCTGCTCATCTACATGTCCTTCCCGGTGCTGCGCATCCTCTTCGGTCTGCAGCCCCTGATCCATCTCAGCGCACCGGAGTTCCTCCTTCACTTCGCCCCGTATTTCCTGGTGGCCATCAGCACGGCCGCGCTCGCCGGCGCCGGGGCGTACACATTCGCCGGTCTGGCGCTCTCTTCAGCCTCCTTCTGGTTGTACATCCTGGCCTCCATGCTCACCCTGCTGCGCCGCGCGGGCTCCTTCCAGGTGACGCCAAAGGCGGGTGTCGCTCGGCCCCAGCCCCGTGTCGTGGCCCCCGCGTTGGCCACCATCGGCGCTCTGGTGGCCGTTTCCATCTTCGGTCTGCTGCGCTCGCGGGACCCGGCCACTTTCAACAACGTGGCGTTCGCGCTCCTGCACGTGTGTGTGCTGCTCGTGGGCGTGTGGCCCGCGCTGCGCCCTCCCGCGCCTCCTCGGGCCGCTGCAGCCTCCCGGTTGGCTCGAGAGACGGTCTCGTGACGCGCGCGGCGGCGGCCGCGATCTTGGTTGCGCTCATGCTCAGCGGGTGCGGTGCGCATACCCGCTCAGCCCCGGCCCCTGACGAGTCCAGCGCGCTGGCCGCCGGCCGGGCTTTCCTGGGGCGTTACGCCACGCCGGACGGGCGCGTACAGCGCATCGACCAGGGTGGGGACACCGTGGGTGAGGGCCAGGCCTACGGGATGCTGATCGCCGCGGGGATCGGAGACGAACGGCGCTTCGCGACGATCTGGGCGTGGACAAGGCGCCACCTGCAGCGCCCGGACGGCCTGTTGGCCTTCCGTTGGATGGACGGGAGAATCGTCGATCCGCAGGCGGCCACCGACGCCGACCTCGACGCCGCCCGCGCGCTGCTCGTCGCCGGCTGCCGCTTTCACCAACCCGACCTGAGCCGCCAGGCCACAGCCCTGGGGGAGGCGCTGCTCGGGGCGGAGACGACCAGCGATCGCGGACGAGCGCTGCTGACCGCCGGCCCGTGGGCTACGGGGAACCCGATCACCCTGAACCCCAGCTACGTGGCCCCCGCCACGCTCATGGCTCTTCAGCGCGCCGGCGGTGACGCGCGCTTCGGCCGCGTGGCGGCGGCGGGAAGGACTTTCGTGCAGGCGCTGTCGCGGCCTCTGCCTCCCGACTGGGCGACGGTGTCGCGCACGGGCCCGGACGCCCCCCAACCGAGCGGGCCGCCGGGCCAGGGCGGAAGCCCGCGCTTTGGCTTCGACGCGACGCGCACGCTGGTGCGCTTCGCCGAGGACCCCGCACCCGCCGGGCGGCGAATCGCCGCCGACGCGTGGAGGGTCCTGCGCGGGCAGCCCCCGGCGTCGCTGGTGGTGGCGCGCACGCTCACCGGAAGCCCGGACGGTGACACCCACCACCCGATCGCCCTTGTCGGCGCCGCCGGCGCGGCCGCGGCAGCGGGGGACGCCGCGGCGGCCACGGGGCTGCTCGATGGGGCCGCGGACCTCGACCGCCGCCAGCCGACGTACTACGGGTCTGCCTGGGTGGCGCTGGGACGCCTCATGCTCCAAACGACGAGTCTGGGCTCGTGTGCCTGACCGCCGCGGGGGCCTTTCGGCTCGTGGCTCATGACGGGCAGCAGTCGAATCTGTGATCGGACACGCCGGGGGGCCGTGATGCGGGCCCGCTGAAACGAATGTGCAGTCGCCCGCACCCGCGCTCAAGCGCGGTGCGCGACCCGCCGAAGCCATGGCCAGCCCGCCACCGTGGGCACACCAACCCCTCTTCGGAGGTCTGAGAATGCGAAATCCCATCCCCATGCCCCAACGCGACGCTTCCCTGCTGTTGCGTGCACACGCCGAGCACCAATGGCTGTGCGATCAGGTCGTTCCCGTGCTCGAGCGCGTTGAGCGCGACGACGGGCTCAACGACGAGGAGATGCGTGTGGCGCGGACCCGGCTCGATGACGCCTGGAGCGGCGCCGTGCAGCGAGCCGCGCGCACCGACCGGGCCGCCACCCTGCTCGTCCTGGATCCCGTCGGCGCCGGCCTGCTGGCCCCCGAGGCGCGTCGTTACCACCGTGGCCTGCGCGTGCTGCGCGCGGACATCGGCGCACGCATGAGCGCCCGGGTCCACGAGCCGCTTCACAGCAGCGGCTGAGCGAAGGCCTCTTTCGCTCATGCGGTCGCGGCGCTGACGCGTGGCGACCGCGGCCCGGCCGCCAGGGCAGGGGTTCGCGCGCGTTTTCAAGCGCACGTCCGGTCAGCGCACGCCCGGTCAGAGCGCGTCCGGTCAGCGGCGCGGGCTGCTCAGGCTGCGGAGTGGCGCGACAGGCGCAGGCTGCGTCGCCCGCCCTCGCGCATCAGATCCTCCACGGCAGCGACCACCTCGCCCCGCTCGGCGGCGGACAGCGCAGCGGGACGGCGGCGCATCCAACTGCTCAGCTCACGCCCCTGTACGAAGGCGAGCTGGTGGGTCTCCACCGCGCGCTGAGGGAACTCCGACCACAGCACGACCACGGGACTGACCCAGCGCTCAGCACCTGTCCGGGCCCGGATCGCACGCTGCAGCGCACGGGCGGGGTCGATCACGCGACGGTTGATGGCCACCCCGGGGCGGGCGGCCTGAGCGCCGGAGCCGTGGCGCAGCCACACCACTCCGTCCTGGACTCGCACGCAGCCGAGCGGCTTGCGCGAGAGGACCAGGAACACGCCGGCGTCGCCGACGACCACGTGCTCGGAGTCACCGTGGCCGGGGTGGTAGCTTGAGATGATCGTCCAGTGCGCCTCGGGGAGACCGCGCAGGACCGCCTCGGTGCGCGCCTCGGCTTCTTGACTCTCCGCGGAGCGCGGCGCCTGCGGCTGCGGCTGCCGCGCGAAGGGTAGGCGCACGGCGCGCGCCGCTGGCAGCTCGCGTGGGGTGCGCGCGAGGGACTGACGCACGGTGTGCGTCCAGCGTCGTCCGTGCTCGGGGCGCCGCTGATCGTCGTCTGGTTCTGTATTCATGTTCATCCGCGTCTAGT
>JAABUQ010002023.1_pt1 | contig 41319 bp, 32 predicted proteins | sample 5560001 | NCBI WGS metagenome assembly JAABUQ01 (sample SAMN10711888, study PRJNA513371) | rock metagenome | isolation source: Antarctica rocks | place: Antarctica: Victoria Land, Finger Mt nord | collected 2015-12-18
CGATGAGGTGACCAACATCGCGGCCGCCCTGCGGCGCAACGCCGCCCGTGTCCGAGACCTGCTCGTGGGTTTGCGCATCTTAAAGAACTGATCAGCCCTGGACCGCCCGGGCCGGGCCCTTGATCGCCGGGCGGGTCGCGGCGAAGATGGCGGCGGTCGGGGCGGCCGGGGGACGGCACGGGCCCGGGACGGGGACCGATCCGACGGAGCCATCGCGTGGGGACGATCGAGACCTTCGACCACACGGCCGACGTCGGGCTCCGCGTCCGCGGGGCCGACCTCGACGACCTCTTCCGGACCGCCGCCGAGGGGCTGTTCGACTACGTCGTCAGCAACCGGGGCGAGGTCCGCCTCGACGAGATCGAGAAGGTCTCGCTCCGCGAGGACTCGACCGTCGACCTGCTCGCGGCCTGGCTCTCCGAGCTGATCTTCCGGTCCGAGACGCACCACCGGCTCTACGCCGCGTTCGAGGTCCACGTCGGCGAGGACGGCCTGAGGCTCGACGCCACGGCCCGGGGCGAGGCGATCGACCGCGACCGCCACATCCTCGACCACGAGGTCAAGGCCGTCACCCGGCACGGGCTCTCGCTCGTCCGCGAGGGGGACGGCTGGGTGGCCGAGATGATCCTCGACATCTGAGCCGCAGCCGGCCCGGTCAGCCGATCCGCTCGATCTCGAGGGGATGGGCGGCGATGAAGGCGTCGGCCTCGTCGCGGCTGAAGATGCCGGCGGTCGTCCCGACGGCGCGGACGCAGCTCGCGCCCACGGCGCTGGCGAGCTTCAGGCAGCCGACCTCGTCGAGGCCCGCGAGCAGGCCGGCGATGTAGCCGGCGTCGAAGGCGTCGCCGCCGCCGGTGCCGTCGACGAACTCGACCGGGTACGGGCCGACGCGGAGCGTCTGCTCCTCGGAGACCGAGACCGCGCCCCGGCCCCCCCGGGTGATCACGACCCGACGCGCCCCCAGCCCGCGGAACCGGAGGGCCTGCTCGACGGCGTCGGCCTCGCCGAGGATCAGCGCGGCCTCGTCGGCGTTGGGCAGGAAGACGTCGGTCTCGGCGAGGACCGGACGCAGGGCGGTCAGGTAGTCGGCCGGCCCGGGGGTCGCGACGTCGAGCATCGTGACGGTGCCCTGGGCCCTCGCCCGGCGGAAGCGGTCGGCGAGCGCCTCGGGATCGAGGCCGGGCAGGATCAGGTAGCCCCCGAGGTAGACGACCTTCGGCCTCAGCGCGATCGGGCCGTCGAGGTCCGGGGCGCAGAGCCCCTTGTTCGCCCCGAACGAGTGGACGAACCGGCGATCCTGCCCCTTGACGTTGAGGATCAGCGACTGGCTCGTCGGCCGCCACCTGTCGACGCCGAGGCCGTGGAGGTCGACCCCGGTGGACTCCAGGGTCTCGGCGATGTATCGGCCGAAGACGTCGTGCCCGACCTTGCCGCAGAGCATCGCCCGGATGCCCAGCCTGGCCAGGACCATCGCCGCATTCGCCGCGCAGCCGCCGATGTTGAGCACGAGGTCGTCGGCCATGACGAGCTCGCCCTCGGCCGGGATGTGGTCGATCGGGGTGCTCAGGTGGTCGGCCACCAGCACCCCGGCACAGACGACGGGCACGTCCGTCGGGGCGGTCGAGACGGTCAGCGGCACGGCGGTCTGGGCTCCGGTCGAGGGGGAAAACGAGGGCGGCCGGGGCGGGAGGGGGCGGACCCGGATCCGAGATCCCGCCCCCGCCGCCGTCGGTCAGCTCATCGGCAACTCGGGCTCGACGAGCAGGCCCATGACGGCCTCGACGGGGACCTCGGCCGGGGCCCCGGTCCGCTTGCCAATCAGCTCCTCGATCTCGCGGACCGAGAGGATCTCGCGCTCGATTAGGGCCTCGGTCAGGCGATCGAGCTCGTCGCGGTTCTCTTCGAGAATCCGATAGGCCCGCTCGTCGGCCTCGCGGCAGAGCCGCGCGACCTCCTCGTCGATGAGCTGGGCGGTGTGCTCGGAGTGGTCGCGGACCTCGGACATCTCGCGGCCGAGGAACGGGTGCTCCTCCGAGGTCCGGAACGAGACCGGGCCGACCCGCTCGCTCATCCCCCACTGGGTGACCATCCGCCGGGCGAGCCGGGTGGCGTACTGGAGGTCGCCCGCGGCGCCCGCGGTCCGGTCGCTGTAGACGAGGCGTTCGGCGGCGCGGCCGCCGAGGGTCATCGTCAGGCTGGCGAGGACCTCGCTCTCGTTGATCGAGACCCGATCCTCCTCGGGCAGGAAGTGGGTCACGCCCAGCGACCGGCCGCGGGGGATGATCGTCACCTTGTGGACGGGGTCGGACCCCGGGGTCTTCCACGCGACCAGGGCGTGGCCGACCTCGTGGTAGGCGATGGCCCGCTTGTTCTTGGCCGAGATGAACTCCTCGCGCTTGGCCCCCATGATCACCTTGTCGCGCGCCGCCTCGAAGTCGGCGGCGTCGACCTTGTCCTTGTCCTCGCGGGTCGCCAGCAGCGCCGACTCGTTGACGAGGTTCGCCAGGTCGGCCCCGCTCATCCCGACGGTCCCCTTGGCGATGTTGTCGAGGTCGACGCCGTCGTCCAGCGGGATGTTCCGGGTGTGGACCTTGAGGATCTCCAGCCGCCCCTTCTTCGTCGGCAGGTCGACGGTGACGTGGCGGTCGAACCGGCCCGGGCGGAGCAGCGCCGGGTCGAGGACGTCGGGGCGGTTGGTGGCGGCCAGGACGATGACGCTCTCGCTCGGCGAGAAGCCGTCCATCTCGGTGAGGATCTGGTTGAGGGTCTGCTCGCGCTCGTCGTGCCCCCCGCCGAGTCCCGCCCCCCGGACCCGGCCGACGGCGTCGATCTCGTCGACGAACAGGATGCAGGGCGAGCTCTCCTTGGCCGTCTTGAACATGTCGCGGACCCGGCTGGCCCCGACCCCGACGAACATCTGGATGAACTCGGAGCCCGAGATCGAGAAGAAGGGGACCCCGGCCTCCCCCGCCACGGCGCGGGCCAGGAGGGTCTTGCCGGTCCCCGGCGGGCCGTTCAGCAGGACCCCCTTGGGGATCCGGCCGCCGAGCCTCTGGAACTTCTCCGGGCTCTTGAGGAACTCGACGATCTCCTGGAGCTCGGCCTTGGCGTTCTCGAGCCCGGCGACCTCGTCGAACGTGGTCCGCTGCTTCGACTTGTCGTGCCGCTTCGCGGGGCTCTTGACGAAGTTGCCGAGGATCCCGCCGTCGAACTGGTCGCGGGCCCGCCGCATCATGAAGTAGATCAGGCCGACGAACAGGATCATCGGCAGGAGGAACGTGATCCAGAGCAGGCCGCCGGCCCCGTCGGGGGGCTGGACGTCGATCCGGGGCTCCGGGGCCGTCTTCTTCGACCCGCCCCGGTCCCGCAGGACCTTCAGCGACTCGTCGATCGAGGACTCGGTCGGGAAGTGGGTGACGAACTTCTTGACCTCGACCTTGCTGACGGTCCCGGGGGTCTCGTAGGCGGAGATCTTGCGGAGGACGCCCTGCGCCTTGTTGCCCTGGATGGTGATCGAGTCGATGTTGTCGGCGGCGACCTGCTCCTGGAACCAGGGGCTGTAGTTGACCATCACCTCGTTCTTGGGGGTGATCCACCAGGTGATCAGGCCGACGACGGCGATGAGGAAGACCCAGAGCCAGGGGGGCGTCGGCGACCCGCCCGCGACGCCGTTCGGCTTGCGGCCGTTGACGACGGGGCGGCGGGGCGGCTCTTGGGGAGGGCGACTCTCCATAACGTCTCAATTCCCGTGAGGATCACGACCGACGGCAGGCTCGGGCGCGGCCGGTCGGCTTCTGGCGTTCGGGTGGGATGGACAACCTTATTGTAGACCGGGCCGGCGGAAAAGTCAGCCGATCGGCGGGGCCCGGCCGAAGCCCGCCGCCGCGACGCTCAGGCGTGGGTCCGGCCGACGGACTCGAGCCACTTCTCGCAGTCGATCGCCGCCGCGCACCCCGAGCCGGCGGCGGTGATCGCCTGGCGGTAGTGGGTGTCGACCACGTCGCCGGCCGCGAAGACCCCCTCGACGCTCGTCGCCGACCCGTAGTTGGGCATATCATCGATCGAGAGCCCCTTGGGCAGCTCGACGCCCCCCCAGGCCAGCGCCGTCCGGTTCAGGAGGTAGCCCTCGGGGGTCGTCGCGAGCTGACCCTGGAAGATCGCCGTGTTGGGCGAGTGGCCGATCGCGAGGAAGAGGCCGTCGACCGTGAGGTCGCGGGTCGACCCGTCGACGGTCGAGCGGAGCTTCGCCGCGCCCAGCAGCGGGTACGGCTCCATCTGGCCGACATACTCGGCGACCTCGGCGTTCCAGGCGTACTGGATCTTCGGGTTCGCCTGGGCGCGGTCCTGCATGATCTTCGAGGCGCGGAGGCCGTCGCGGCGGTGGATCAGCGTGACCCGGTCGGCGTACCGGGTGAGGAAGGTGGCCTCCTCGACCGCCGTGTCGCCGCCGCCGACGACCGCGACCGCCTTGCCCCGGTACAGCGCCCCGTCGCAGGTGGCGCAGGTGCTCAGCCCGTGCCCCATGAAGGTCATCTCGTCCTTGATCCCGAGGGTCCTGGCCGAGGCGCCGGTGGCGACGATCAGGGCGTCGGCGGTGTACTCGGCCCGCTCGGCGTCGGGGTCGATCGGGTCGAGCGCGGTGACGACCCGGAACGGCCGACGCGCCAGGTCGACCTTGACGACCGCCTCGAACCGGCAATCGGCGCCGAACTTCTGGGCCTGCTTGCGCATCAGGTCCATCAGCTCGGGGCCCATGATCCCGTCGGGCCAGCCGGGGAAGTTCTCGACGACGGTGGTCCAGGTGAGCTGGCCCCCCGGCTCCTTCCCCTCGAAGACCAGCGGCGCGAGGTTCGCCCGCGCGGCATAGAGGGCGGCTGTGAGGCCCGCGGACCCCGAGCCGATCACGATCACGGCGGCATGCGACTGCGACATCATCCCCTCGCGACCGGCCCCCGGGCGTCGACCCGGGCGGATCGGGTCGGATCGTCGTCGGGCCGGAGAGTCTTCTACGACGCGGGACCCCCGCCGGTGCGGTCCGGTGCCGACTCGTGCGGGATCGCCCCCCGGACGGCCATGCTGCCAGATTCGCCCGGGATCGCCAAGCACTTACCGGGCGGGGGCCTCGTGTGGTGACGCCCCGGGCGGCGATGCGATGAGCTGGGCCTTGCCGGCGTTGACTTCCTGGGCAGAAAGTCGATGATGAAAGGCAGAACTCACGGAGATCGCCTCGCATCCCCGATTTCGCCGCGGCGCTCGGAGCCACCCGAGGGGCATCGACGCTGCTCGTGCTCTTCATCCCCAGCCGGGATCGCGCGGACGCGGCCATCGATCAAGACGACTGGGTCGGCGAGGCCCCGAAAGCCCTCGGGACGCTCTTCGACGGCGCGACGGCTTTCCCTCAAGGCAAGGGCGTCAGGCGTGATGACGCCCAGGCCGGCAAGCTGCTCTTCGACGAGCCGGTCGTCATCCAGTGCGACCCGAGCGAGCAGGCGATCGCGGACCGGGCGGACGACCTCAAGGCGTTCCTCCACCGGATGGACCGGGAGGCCCGGCAAGGTGCCATCGGGCTCGTGATCGACCGCGACTACCTGGAGATCGGCTTCCCGCTGGAAGTCGTCGACAAGCCCCGCCGGCCCAAGGGTAAGAAGAGGAGGTGACGGACATGGCGTCGAATATCGATCCGATCGCCGCACGCCTCGGGGCCGAGATCGTCGTCCAGGGCCCCGCGACCGGCGGCGGAGCGTTCGGGGCCGCGCGGCTCGCCGCGAGCGTGGAACGCCTCCGAGGGCGTCCCGTTCCGGGTCAGGGGAAGAGGGCGAGCCGCCCGACCGACCCGAACTGGGTCCGCCATCCCAAGGTCCCGATGAGCGAGGCGACCGGGCGTCGGCTCCTCCTCATGGCCGAGCGTGCCAGCGCCGGGGGCCGCAAGGTCAGCCCGAGGCAGCCCGCCGCCCAGATTCTGGAGGATGCCTTGGCCGGGATGCCGGAGGCGTGATCAGAGATCAGGACCCTCGAACGCAAGGTTCACGAGAGGCGTCCTGCTCGTTCTCCAGGCCTCGCGCGTAGCGACTTCGAGACCGGGCTCAAGACTGGCCTGGAGTTGCTACTGCCTGGCCGCTTGAAAATCGAGGCAATCGTCGATCGCGCCACGCAAGCCTTGCAACACGTCGCTGTGGAGCGTCCAGCCGGGTTGCATCATGAATGAAAGGCCACGACGTGACCCAGCTGCGACGCAAACCGAACCGGCCGAGGATTTCAGTCGCCGCTCTCATGGTTCTCGTCGCCGGAATCGCGATCGACTTTGCGGCGTTCCTCTATCCCTCGCTCTTCTGGTCACTCGCCGCGGGGGGGGCGTTTTTGGCGTTCCTCTGCACGGCGATCCTTGGGGTGATCCATCGACGCGGACGGGATCAGTCTTTCTGGGTCGGGAACGCCCTCTTCGGGTGGGCTTATCTGATTGTGACTTTGATCGTAGGTATTTTCAATCGGTATCGCGTCATCGAATACTCGGCCGTCGGGTTGATCTTTGCTTATACGGGGTCTCTCCTATCGCTCAGGTTCTACGATGAGCGATCGGCAAGCGATACCTTCCGAGGGGATGGCATTCGAAAGGTGGACGCTGACCCCACCGAGGTCGAATAAGTGGTAACCGTTCACGGGTAGTAGCCTCTGGGGCCCTGCGTTGTGAGCGGTTCTATCGGTGTCATGAGCGCCATCCCGCCGATCCCTCAAGGGCTCTGGGACAAGACGCCGCCCGAGGTGCAGGCGGCCGTCCTGGCCCTGGTGCAGTCCTTTGAGCGGCGGATCGCCGCTCTGGAGGCCCGACTCGCGCAAGACTCGTCGAACTCCTCCAGGCCGCCATCCAGCGACCCCATCCACGTCAAACGCCGGCCGCCGCGGCCCCCCTCGTCCTTCTTCGCCTCTGCCTCCCGCTCGACTCGGAATTTGAGTCCCTTGGAACGGTTGAACTTTCGCCCACCGTAGCAGAACCCGATGCGGTAGAAGTCGCTCTTGGGATCGTGTTCGACCCACGCCATCGGTAGTGCCTCCCTTTCCGTTGCCCATGGGCAACGTAGGACGCAAAACCGACGTTTGCCCCAGATTCGCCCCATATTTCGGGGGTCAAAAAGAAAGGGTCTACGACTTGTCGCCGTAAACCCTTTCCTTCCCTGTTGAAGCGGCATCGTCCTGCCGTCCCAATCATGCTCCCCGACTAGGACTCGAACCTAGAACCTAGCGGTTAACAGCCGCTCGCTCTACCGATTGAGCTATCGGGGAATCGGTCCATCAAAGATACACCGAACCCCGGGGTCGGCTCAAGAGCGTTCCCCGACGATTCGAGGGTCAAGAGGGGGGATCGGGGAGGACCTGGCGGCCGATGGCGCGAGGATGGGGTGCACCCGTCGGAGCCCGGGCGATCATTCCTTCGCGGCGGACTTCGAGGCGTGCTGCTCCATCGCCTTCTCGAGGATGCCGACGATCAGGGCGTTCAGCGAGGCCTTGTCCTCTTTGGCCCAGCTCGCGAGCTGCTCGTGCAATACGGGTGGCATCCGGATCTGGAAGTGGACCACGGTCTCTGGCATGGCTGATGCTCCTCGGCTCGGGACCGATGGGAGACGGGGCGGCGCGAGGACGTCTCGACGAATCGGCCCGTGTCCGACTCCCCCCGCGCAGGACCGGACTTTCGGGACGTGAATCAGGCGTCGTCGCATGCAATTTAGCATCTTCTCGGTGCACAAACAAACGGTCGACCCCGGAGAATGGGCGGTTTGGCGACAGACCCTCGACCCGGGCCAGGGTTGCTCCGGTCGCCACCGCCCGGCCCCGGCCCCGGCCCTCGCCGGCAGGCCGGGCCTATCGGCGGGCGGCGTCGGCTGATATCCTGGACCCATCCTCCGAGGACATCGACCCTCCCATGCCCACCGACGCCGACGGCGAAGGCACCGAGACGCGGCCCGACGCCGGTCGCGAGCCGATCCTGGCCGCCCAGGGGGAGTTGATCCGCCGGTTCGTCGAGCACTGGGGGGTCATGGCCCGCGCCTGGGGCATCAACGCGTCGATGGGCGAGCTCTTCGCCCTCCTCTACGTGACCGGCGCCGACTGGACGGCCGAGGACCTCCGCGAGACCCTCCAGGTCTCCCGAGGCAACGTGAGCATGAATCTCCGCGAGCTGATCACCTGGGGCGTCGTCCACAAGGTCCACCGCCAGGGCGAGCGCCGGGAGTTCTATCGCGCCGAGCACGATGTCTGGACGCTCTTCCGCCGGATCATCGGCGAGCGCAAGAGGCGCGAGCTGGACCCGACCCTCGCCGTCCTCCGCCGGACCGTGCAGGAGATCCCCGACGTCCCCGAGCATGAGGGGCAACGGCGTCGCCTGGTCGATCTCCAGGACTTCTTCGCACTCATGAACGTCCTGGCCAGCCGGCTCATCACCCTCGACGTCGAGCAGCTCCGCGACCTGGGAGATCTCTTCACGGGCGATCCCGACCGCGACCCGTCCGGGGCTGTCCAATCTTGACTGAAAGAAAAATTCGACACGCCCCTTCACCCTCGGACTTCCCGGACTAAAACAGGCTTGCGGGCCGATCAGCGTCCCGCCAAACCTCGAGCGTACGGCCCCAACAGGCCGCTTTCGCACTCTGGGCGGAAGGCGGAGGCAACTCATCTTGGGGATGGGAGCCTGTTGGGGTCGTGTTCCACCGCGAGGGCCCGGCCGTGCCCGATGGCACGCCGCGGCCCTCGCTCGATTTCGGAGCGATGGCAGCCCGGGGACTCGGCCTCCGGGCCGAGCGGGGGACGTCCCGCCGCCTGATCCTCGAAGACCTGGCAACCTTGCCGGGACGGACAGGCCCGTGCCCACGAATCCGCGTGCGGTTCCGCCCCCGGATCATGGCGAGGGGCGACCCGCTCGCCTAGAATCTCTCCAGGGTGCGGTCCGGGATGGCACGGCCCGGCGACGGGGTCGGGCGGATTCGATCGCCCGACGGGCGTCGGGCCCGTCTCGTCGCCGGCGGTCGCATCCCGGGTCGGTGTCCGGCCGATCCGCCTCGATCCTCGCGTCACCACCCCGAGGCGGCCCGACGATAGGTCGGGCCCGGGGTTTGCTGCCGACGAAGGGCTGCCTCCCTCGGTCCGAACAGCCCGGCGTCACCCAGTCCGATTCGAGCGGAGCCCGTCCATGAGTACTGCGTCGCTGGACCAATATTACCCCGGCCTCGAGGGGGTGATCGCGAGCGAGACGGCGATCGCGAACATCGAGGGCAAGCAGGGGGACGGCGGGCTCGAATACCGCGGCTACCAGATCGAGGACCTCGCCGGCCGGGTGTCCTACGAGGAGACGGCCTTCCTCTTGCTCCACGGCGACCTCCCTAACCGGTCGCAGCTCGACGACTTCCGGGCCCGCCTCCGCCCCATGCGGGCGATCCCCGGGCCCCTGCTCGGGCTGCTCGCGACGATCCCCAGGTCGATCCACCCGATGGACGCCCTGCGGACCTCGACGAGCGTCCTCGCCCACTTCGACCCCGACGTGAACGCGTCGCCGACCGACCACGCGGCCAACGTCCGGAAGGCCGAGCGGATGGTGGCCCAGATGCCGACGGCGATCGCCGCCCGCGAGCGGCTCGCGGCCGGCCAGGCCGTCATCGCCCCCCGCGAGGACCTCGACCACCCGGCCAACTTCCTCCATATGGTGACCGGCGAGGTCCCCTCGGAGACCAGCCGCGAGGCGTTCGACGTCTCACTGGTGCTCTACACCGAGCACGAGCTGAATGCGTCGACCTTCGCCGGGAGGGTGACCGTCTCGACCCTGTCGGACATCTACTCGGGCGTGGTCGCGGCGATCGGCACCCTCAAGGGTCCGCTCCACGGCGGCGCCAACGAAGAGGCCTGGAAGCTCGTCGAGTCGGTCGGGGCCCCCGAGCGGGCCGAGGCATGGATCCGCGACGCCCTGGCCCGCAAGGAGCGGATCATGGGCTTCGGCCATCGGGTCTACAAGACGGGCGACCCCCGAGCCCGGATCTTGAAGGAGTATTGCGGCCGGCTGGCCGCCGAGCTGGGCGACGACCGCTGGGAGCGGGTGGCCGAGCCGATCGAGCGGGTCGTGACCGAGGCGAAGAAGCTCCCCCCCAACGTCGACTGGCCCTGCGCCCGGCTCTACCACTACCTCGGGCTCAAGCTCGACATCTACACCCCGATCTTCGCCATGGCGCGGGTCGCCGGCTGGGCGGCCCACATCATCGAGCAGCTCGACCACAACCGCCTGATGCGCCCGAGGGCCCGCTACGTCGGCCCGCCGACCCGGGACGTCGTGCCGATCGCGGAGCGGAAATAACGTCGAGGCGAGAATCCGACGTCGCCACCAGACGCCCGGGGTCACGGGGTCTCGCCGGGTCGTCCGATCACGTCGCGATGGGATCGGGTTGAAAGCGGAAGGCCCCCGAGATCCTGATCTCGGGGGCCTTCCCGGCGTGAGGCTGGTCGTCATTCGCGTTACTTGGGAGGCTCGGCGGCATCGGGCTGGGCCGGGGGAGTCGTCCCGGGGCGGGGCGTGCCGGGCTGGTTGGCCTTCGGCTTGAGGAGCTGCTTCATGGCCCCCCGGTTCTTCATCTCGACCGACCCCGGGGCCCCACCCCCGCCCCTCGGCGGGGTGTAGCCGAGCTGGGTGAGGAGCCGCTCGACCGGTATCGGCATGACCCCGTTGGCCCGGGCTTCCTTCGTCGCGACCGACTTCTCGTTGGCGTAGGCGACCCCTTCGGGCGTCAGGTTCTGGTCCCTCGACGTACGGACTTCGCCGCTGAGCGAGATCTGGTCGTCGATCACGTAGGCCTTCGCCAGCGGAGAGATCCGGCCCGAGGCTCGGCCGGTGATCGGGGGGACGGGCTCCCCGAGGCGGGAGAACGTCCGCTCCACCGCCAGGCGACCCGGAGTCCGGTCGACGCCCGCGGGCGGAAGGTCATACTCGATCAGCCCGCCTGAATTTTCGATCAGACGGATCAGGTCGGCGCGGTCGTCCTTGCCGTCGCGGTTGATGTCGATCTTGCCGACCAGGGCGTAACGTTCGGGGTTATTGCCGAGGCCGGGCGAGTAGATCTGGTCGTAGCGTCGGATCGGGGCGATCGGGTCTTTCGTCTCGACGATCCGGGCCACGCTGTCCGGCTCATTGCGGTCGGGGTCGCCCACGGAGATCAGCTCGATCGTCCCCTTGGGCTTGTCGGTGGGGATCCCGCGGGCATCGGCGTCGAAGACGGTGAACTTCATCGTGGGACGTACGCCCTGACGCTTGTTGACGCTGACGCGGACCTCGCCGCGAGGATAATCGACATCGATGACCTTGCCCATGGCCTTGCCGAGGACGGTCTCCTTCAGCGCGTTCCTATCCTTCAAATCGAGGATCGTCTTCTGGGCATCCCGCTTGTACTGGTCGGCCCGGGTGGTGAGGTCGGTGATCTTGTTGTTCAGGTCGGCCAGGGAGTTGGTCTTGTCCTTCTCGCTGTTCTGGAGGTTCGTGATCGAGTCGTAGAGCGACTGGAGCTCGGTCTTGATCTTGGCGATCTCGTCCTGCCGCTCCTGCACGGCCTTGTCGCGGGCCGCGACGTTCTTCGCGACCTCGACGGCGTTGACCGAGTTAGCGGAGGCCAGCTCGCTGCGGAGCTTGCGGTAGTCCAGCGAGAGCTCTCGCATCAGGCGCGACTGATTGACCAGCAGGTCCTTGAGCCGTTCGAGCGACTTGACGTAGATCTTATTCTCGTTCGGCTCGGAGACAAACGCGGAGACGATCCCCTGGCCGATCCCTTTCAGCTCCTCGAGCTTGGGGTCGGACTCGCCGGCCTTGGCCACCTCGTTGATCGCGGTGACGGTCTCGGTGCCGATCGCCTGGATGTCGTTGTTGAGCTTCGTAAGTTCCTTCTTCTCGGCCTCCTTGACGGCGTCGGGGTCGTTCTCGATCGCGCCGAAGCCGATCTTGGTCCGGTAGTAGTTGGCCTGCTCCAGGGCGGTCCTCGCCTTGCCCTCGGAGTCGGTGGCGTCCTTGGCGGCCTTCTCGGCCTTGGCGAGGTTCTGCGACGCGCTCGAGAACGCGAAGTAGTTGGTCACGCCGAGGATGAACACGAGCATCACGAGCGCCGCGACGGCGATCTTGAGCCCCTGATTGTCGTTGGCTGCGGCCATGGTGGATCACTCCCTCCGCCCGACTCGCCCGGGAAGGGCGCGAAGAGTCCGGCGGTTTTCGGTAATATGTCACACGGGACGTGCCACGGAGGAAAGGTGCACGGGAAATCGGACCGGACGGGCGAGGGGTCGGTGGCGATTCCGCGTGCGAAGGCGTAAACGATTCTAAGGGCCCCGCGCGAGCCGGTCAAATCAATTCAAGCATGGTCTGTCAGATTGCAGAGAATGGGCGGGGCGGGACGGGCATCAGCCCAAGGATACCACCGCAACCGCAACTTGCATCACACACCGAGACCCTGCCGTGAGGGGATCGGCCGGTGTGAGCCTGGATCGAGATGACGCATGACCACGATGTTCTGTGCCCGGTGCCGGCGACGGGGGGAGGACGATTCGCCGCTCTGCCGGACCTGCGGCGACCCGATGAAGCCGCGGGGCTACTGCCCGATCTGCGAGCGGAGAGTCCTCCGCGCGCCGGGGGAGGCCTGCCCGAAGCACGACGTAGAGCTGCTCCCGGGCCCGATCGGCGACGGCCCGGGCCCCGGGGCGGGCCGGCTCGTGACGGTCGCGACGTTCGCCCTGGTCGGCGAGGCCCACGGCCCGCGAATCCGGCTCGAGGCCGAGGGGATCCCCACCTTCCTCGACGGCGAACGGATGGGGACGAACGCGATCTACCAGGTCGCCACCGGGGGGGTGAAGCTCCAGGTGCCGGAGGAGCAGGTCGCCGACGCGCGGGTCCTGCTCGCGCAGTCGTGGTCCGCGCCGGAGCAGGAGGACGACGACCCCTGGGAGGGGCTCGAGCCCGAGCCGGCCGAGCGGCGGCGGTCGATCATGAAGGCCGCGATCCTCGTCTTCCTGTTCGGCCCGGCGATCGCGTTCCTGATCTCGATCCTGCTCCGCCAGCTCGGCCCCTGACTCGGCGTCTCAGCGCCGGTCGGGACGGGGCTGGTACGCGAGCCAGAGCGACCGGAAGTAGCGGAGGACGCGCTCCGGGTCGGCGCTCTCGGGGATCTCGGCGAGGGTGTACCCGTCGAACTTCGCCGCGTCGAGCAGGGCGAACAGGTCTCGCCACGGGTAGGTCTCGTCGGTGAGGTCGCGGAGGTGGACCTCGCGGACCTTGGGGGCGACCAGGGCGAAGGTCTCGCGGATCGACGCGTCGACGACGTCGGTCGGGTTCGAGTTCCAGCAGACGAAGACGCTCGGATGGTCGGCATACCCGATGATCCGGGCGAGGTTGGGCAGGAGCTGCGTCGTCCCGCCATGGACCTCGACGCGGATCTCGACACCGAAGCCCTGGGCGTCCTCGCCGACCTCGTGCAGGGCCCGGCCGATCTGGCGGAGGGTGGCGTCGAGGTCGGCCCCCCTGGGCACGCCGTTGGGCCGGACCTTCACGCCCGGGGCCCCGAGGTCGTGGGCGAGCCGGACGTACTCCTTCGTCCCCGCGATGTTCTGCTTCACGACCGCCGGGTCGTCCGACTGGTACTCGAAGGCGCCGCCGAGCCCGGCGAGGTCGACGGGGGAGTCGTCGAAACGCTTCTTGACCTCCGAACGCTCCGCCTTGGTCAGGCCCACCTCGACCTTGTGGGCGTGGCCCGTCCGCAGCTCGACCCCCTCGAACTTGAGGGCCTCGAGTCGGGCGATGATGGTCGGGAGGTCCCAATCCTTGGCGATGTTGTAGGTGACCGTTCCGAGCCTGAGCATCGTTCAACCCTCGGGTCCGCCAGCGATCGGGCACGCACTCGGGCCACTCTCGCCGATCCGTGAGGGCCGGGCAAGGTCGTGGCAGCCCGGGAAAAGACGACGCGGCCGACACTCATCGTCGGCCGCGTCCGTCCCGGGCGAGGAGCCCCATTCTCGCGATCGACCCGTGCCCGATCGGGGGACGGCGTCCTGGCGGGTCAGTCGTTGAACTGGAATTCCTTGGCGTTCAGGAGCGCCCAGAGGATGTCCTCGTAGGCGAGCCGCTTCTGGGCCGGGTTCGCGGCGAGGTGGGCCAGCGCCCGGGTCGCCTCGCCGCTGTCGGGGGGGCGGGCGAAGGCGTCCCAGAACAGTTCGTCCACCTTCGCCTCGTCCGGCCTCGGGTCGTCGGCGAGCCGGCCGGCGCGGCCGCCGGCGGCCGAGAGCTTGGACTGGACGTCGGCCGAGTTGATCATCATCAGGCTCTGGCCCAGGCTCGCGTCGCCGACCCGCTCGCACTCGCACGACGTCTCCCGCCTCGGGCGGCCGAAGGCGTCGAGGAATCCGGATGCGACCCCCTCATCCGGAAGCTCGATCGCGCGGGTGCCGGCGGGCAGGCCTTCGAACGGGGTCGGAGAGCCCGTCATCTGCGAGATCGCATCGAGCAGGACCTCGGCCCCGAGGCGACGCGGGTAGTGGCGGGCGAAGCTCTGGTGATCCCGGGCGTTCGACCCGGTCGGGACGCTCGAGAGGCTGTAGACCCGGCTCGTCGCGATCACCCGGATCAGCGCCTTGAGGTCGTAGCCCGAGTCGACGAAGGACCCGGCGAGGGCGTCGAGCAGCTCGGGGTTCGAGGGCGGGTTCGTCAGGCGGATGTCGTCGATCGGCTCGACGATGCCGCGGCCGAGGAAGTGGGCCCAGTACCGATTGACCAGCGACCGGGCGAAGAAGCGGTTGTTCGGGGCGACCATCCAGTCGACGAGCCGCTCGCGCGGGTCGCCGGCCGTCGCCGTCGCGACATCCGGATCGCCGAGGCCCCTCGGGGCCATGATCCGCCCGGTCACCGGGTGTGCGACCGTCCCCGTCCTGGCCGTGAGGATCACCTCCTCCTTGAGCCCGTCCCTCCGCGCATCGGCCAGCGGCTTCCGCTTGACCCGGCCGAAGAAGGCGGCGAAGCCGTAGTAGTCGTCCTGCCCCCAGACCTCGAACGGGTGATGATGGCACTTCGCGCACTGGAGACGCATCCCGAGGAAGACCTGCGCCGTGTCGTCGACGTACTCGTCCACCTTCTTCTTCTTGCGGTACCACATGACCGGCGGCGAGGTCTCGGGCGTGCCGGTCGCCGTGAGGATCCCGCGGACGAACTGGTCGTACGGGACGTTCCGCGCCAGGCTCTCGCGGATCCAGTCGTGGAACCGGAAGGTGCTCCCCTCGGCCTCGGGCTTGCCGTCGCGCTTGTTGCGGAGGATGTCGGCCCACTTGATCGCAAAGTAGGCGGCGTACTCGGGACGCTCCAGCAGCCGGTCGACGAGGCGGGCCCGCTTGTCGCGGGAAGGGAGGGCGACGAACGCGCGGATCTCGGCCCCGGTGGGCATGGTCCCGAGGATGTCGAGGCTGGCGCGGCGGATGAACTCGGCGTCCGAGCAGTCGGCCGACGGGGCGATCCCGAGCGCCCGCCATTGCTTCGAGGCGAGGCGGTCGATCGGGTTCGACGAGGCGAAATCGGCCGCCGACTCCTCGCCGTGTGCGAGGGGGACCGTCGCCCGGAAGATCGCCACCCGGCCCTGATACCGGGCCATGATCGCGGCCTGGCCGGGGAGGCCCGCCGCCCGGACCTGGCCCGCCTCGGTCGCGACGGCGACCTCCGGGTCGTTCGACTGGTACTGGGACCAGCGGGTGACGTCCTCCACCCGACCGTCGGTATAGGTCGCGGTGATCGCAACCTGCTGCACGGACCCCGGCTCCAACCTCCGGGCTTCGGGGTAGATCGCGATCCCGGCCACGGTCGGATCGTCGGGACGGCCGACCGGCATCCCCGCCTCGATCCAGCTCCGGAGGACCCGATACTCGTGGGAGCCCGGCTCCATCCTCCGGCCCCCCCCGTGGGGGACCCGCGCCGTCGCCTTCTCGAGCAGGAGGCTGCGATCGGGGGCGGCGGGGAAGACGCGACGTCCCCGGTCCTCGTAGACCAGGGTCTCGTAGTCGAGCGTCGGCTCGAAGCCGAGGAGGCTGAGCCGGAAGCCATTCTGTCCGCTCGCCTTGCCGTGACACCCGCCCGAGTTGCATCCCAGCCGCGTGAAGACGGGCACCACCTGGTTGGCGAAATGGGTCGGGGGGGGCGAGGCGAACCCCCGCACGACCACGGGCACCCGCGACTCGGCCCCCCGAGACCGGACCGTCACGACGGTCGAGCCGTCCCCCTTCGCGAGGATCCGGCCGGTCGACTCGACGTCGGCGACCGTCGCGTCGGCCGAGGCATAGGTCGCCGCGGCCGTCCCGGCGAGGTCGACCACGAGCTGCTGGGTGGAGTCCGGGCCGACCAACTCGACGCGAGGCGGGAAGACGACGACCTCCCCGGTTGGTGTCGTTGCGGAGGCGACCGCTGTCGGGCTCGCGACCAGGACGCATGCGGCCCCCAGCTGGGCCAGCACGGCTGCGATCGTCGGCCTGGATAGCATCGAGGAGGCTCCCGTAACCGAACGGCGACCGCGGGCGGGGTCCGTCGCGGACCGAGATCCGAGGCGAGGGCTGGATTGTGGTCGATGGCGGGCGTGGACTTCACGAAACTCTAACCCGAGGGTCGGCCCAGGGCAATCGGCTTGTTCAACACAAATTTGCGGGATGTTGTCATAAGACCCCGGGTCTGGACGGCAGGCCGTCGCCCGCTTATGCTGAAACGACCCGACCGGGTAGCTCAGTCGGTAGAGCAACGGACTTCGAAGCCCAAATAGGAGCCTCGCGCGGGAAGAAACCGAACCGCGACGAGTGGATGCCGCAATTTGCTGGGACACCCTGAGAGCCCCGCCACCACAACGTCGCCGGCGACGGCAAGCGTGACGGTCCGAGAAGGCGAGGGATTGGGCGATCAGCAGGCAAGGGACCGCCGGATCGACGGCCCCGGCCCCAGAGACTAGACGCGGCACGCCTGCGACGGCGATGGGATAGTCCAGACTTCAACGCCCGGCGGGGCCGACCCAGGTGCCGTCGGGAGGTCGGCGAAAGCCGATGAGGTAAGTTAATCCGTTGGTCGTGGGTTCGAGCCCCACCCCGGTCACTGGCAAACGACTGCGAAAATCGGGGGATGGGACCGCGGCGGTTCTCGTCCTCCGGGAGGGATTCTCATCCGGTCGCCGAGAGGTCTCGCCCCCGAGGCAATCCCGGGCCGATCTCGCGAGGCCCCGGGGCGGCTCGTTTCTTCGTTGACGGGGGGAGACGCGCCGTCATAGGATAGTGCTTGGCTCGGCGCGAATGCATGCACTTCCCATCGCGTCACCCCCCGGGACCCCGGCCCCCTGTGGCCGGCTCGCCCCGGCTCCTCAACGGACGAGGCCACGGGCGACGGACCGCTCGAAGTCCTCGTCGCGAGATCGGGCCGGTCACGAGGACCCCCCGAGCTAACGAGCACGGCCCGGCCGCAGGCCGAGAGAGGTGTGATGCCCGACCGCGACCCGAGGACGCCTCCGGAGCGCCCCTCCGCGACGGGCCCCTGGCAGGTCATCCCCCCCGGGCCACCCCGGGGTGCGTCGGATGGCCCGGGGGACCCGCCCACGGTCCGATCCGGCCCCGCGTCGGCCGCGTCCGCGTCCCCTGCGACCGAGCCCTCGGACCTGGGCCGCGGGTCGAGGCCGGCCTCGCGTCACGATCCCGCCCATCCCCTGCCCTCGCCCGGCGACGGGCTCGACGCCTTCGTGATCGAGGAGACGATCGGGGTCGGCGGGATGGGGGCGGTCTTCCGAGCCCATGACGGCCAGCTCGACCGGACGGTCGCCCTGAAGATCCTCCCGCCCGAGCAGGCGAAGGACCCCGAGGCGGTCCAGCGGTTCTACCAGGAGAGTCGGGCCGCGGCCCGGCTCGACCACGAGAACATCGCCCGGGTCTTCACGATCGGCCACTCTCCCCCCTACCACTACATCGCCTTCGAGTTCATCGAGGGGAGCAACCTCCGCCAGCTCGTCGAGCGCGGGGGCGTGCTCTCGGTCGGCGACGCGATCAACTACACGCTCCAGATCACCACGGCCCTCGTCCACGCCTCCGAGCGCGACGTCGTGCATCGCGACGTCAAGCCCTCCAACATCATCGTCACGCCCCAGGGGCGGGCGAAGCTCGTCGACATGGGCCTGGCGCGCCGGTTCGAGCGCGGGGGGGATCACGGGCTGACCCAGACGGGGATGACCCTCGGGACGTTCGACTACATCAGCCCCGAGCAGGCGAGGGACCCCCGCGACGTGGATGTCCGCAGCGACCTCTACTCGCTCGGCTGCACCCTCTATTACATGCTCGCCGGCCGGCCTCCCTTCCCCGACGGCACGGTGCTCCAGAAGCTCTTGCAGCACCAGGAGGAGCCGCCGCCGGACATCCGGCTCGTGAACCACGCGGTCCCGGCCGACCTCGCGGCGATCCTGCTCAAGCTGATGGCCAAGGACCGCGACCGCCGCTATCAGTCGCCCGAGGGGCTCGTGCGCGACCTCCTGCTGGTGGCCGGGGCGCTGAACCTCCGGTCGCTGAGCCCCGAGGGGCTGGTCTGGTTGGACGCCGCCCCGGCTCCGGCCTGGGAGCGTCACCTGGTCTGGGGGGTCCCCGCCCTGGCGTTCGGGGCCCTCATCCTCTTCCTCGTCTGGAACGGCCAGGCCGTCGAGCCAAACCCGACGCCCTCATTCCCCGTCGATGTCGTCTCGTCGCCGCCCCGGGTGGCACGGCCGAACGCGAACAGCCAGGCCGCCGCCCAGCCCCAGCCGCCGCCTTCGCGGCCGGTCGACTCGCGCCCGGCCCCGGCCTCGATGCCGTCGGGCCCGGCCCGCGACGTGATCGTCCGCAAGTCGGACGACCTGATCCGGCTCGCCTCCGAGGCGACCCCGGGCACGACCCTGCTGCTGGCCGACGACGGCCCTCACGAGCTCCGGCCGGGGCCGTCTCCTCTGACCCTCCGCGACGTGACGATCCGCGCCGGTGTCGGCGTCCAGCCGGTGCTCCAGCTCGCGCATGGCACGGCCCTGGCACGGACCGCACCCGCCCTGCTCGACCTGAAAGGGGGGCGGGTCACGCTCGACGGGCTCGAGTTCGCGCTCGACTCCGACGACCGCGACCTCCCGTTGGCCGCGGTCCGCGGCGAGGACGCCGAGGCCACGCTGACGCGCTGCATCTTCCGGAGGGTCGGGCTGAGGCCCGAGCGGGGCCGGACCGCCGCGCTCCAGCTCCGCGAGACCTCGGACGACGCCTCGTGGAAGGGTGCGGCCGAGGTCGTGATCGACTCGTGCCACTTCGACGGCGGCCAGTACGCGGTCCTCGGCGACGGCCCGATCGACCTCACGGTCCGCGACGCAACGCTCGCGGGCTTCCGGCTCGCGACGGTCGCGTGCGTCAACGGCGATGCCGCGGGGCGGGCCGCGAGCCTCCGATTCAACCGCGCGAGCGTCCAGATCGGCGACGGCCCGTTCCTCCGTGCCTCAGGCCTCCCCCCCCGCGTCCGGGTGAACGACTCGGTCCTGGCGCCGGCGGGCGAGGCCCCGGCCACCCTCGTCGTCGCGGACGACCCGGCCCGGCTGGTCTGGCAAGGGCGGGACAACCTCTATCACAGGATCGGGGCCTTCCTCCAGGCGGATCGCGCCGCCGCGGGCTTCGCCCCGATCCGATCGTTCACGGCCTGGTCGGACGACCCGGCGAGCGTCCGCGAGGCCGGCTCGACCCTGAGCGTCGCCGGGGTCTGGGCCGAGGCCGACCCGCCGTCGCTGCTGGCCGGCGACTCGAGCAACCCGTCGCTCGCCTTCCGGCTCGCGGCCGGCCGGGCCGCCCTCGGGTCCGTGGGGGCCAGGCGGGGGCCGTTCGGCCCGCTCCTGCCGCCGGCCCGGGCGGCGACGGCCCCGATCGGCCCCTTCGGGGGGGAGCCCCCCCCCGCCGCTCAGCCTCCGGCGCTCGGCCTGGCCCGGGCCGAGGTCGGCCCGGCGGCGGGCGAAACCACCGCCAGGGTCGCCGCCGCGCGGGCGACGCCCGACGAGCCGCCCCCGATGCCGAGGATGGGCGACCCCGCCGAGGAGATGCCCCCCGAGATGCCCGTGATGCCGCCCGCCGGGGCGGTCCTCGCCGAGGATCGGCACCCGATCCCCGGGGAGTCGGAGCCGAAGGCGGCCGTCCCCGTCGCGATCGCTCTCGCCCGCGCTCCCGGCCTCGATCCGACCCCGCCGCGCCCCGGCGAGGCGGCGCTCCTCCGGTCGTCGGGCCAGTTCTCCGCCGCACTCGAGCGGGCGGTCGGCAAGGGCGAGACCTTGTTGCGGCTCGCCGCCGGCTCGGACTTGGAGATGTCCGCCTGCCGGATCCGGGGGGCGGGGTCGTGGGCCATCCTGGGCGAGCCCGGCAAGGCCAGGCCGCGGATCCGGTTCCGGCCCCGGCCGGGAGACGCGCGGGTCTCCGCCGCCTGGACCGCCTGGCTCAGCGTGCCGTCGGGCAGCATCCGCGTCGAGGGGATCGACTTCATCCTGCCGAGGGAGGACGCCCCCGATTCGGGCGGGTGGGCCGCCTTCGCCGTGGCCGCGGGGGCCGACCTGAGCCTCGCGGACTGCACCGTGACGATCGAAGGCTCGGCCGTCCCGTCGGCGGTGATCCTCGCCCCGACGGGCCGGGACGCCAGGGCACAGGGCGAGCCGGCCCTGGATGCGCCCACGACGATCGTCCGGATCCGGGACAGCTTCTTCCGGTCGGGGGGGGACCTGATCGACGTCGCGCCCGACCGGAGGCTCGACCTCCAGCTGGATCAGACGCTGGTCGCCACGTCGGGGAGCCTGCTCCACGGCCACGGCGGGACCCGGGCTGTGCCGGCGCAGCCGCTGAAGGCGACGTTGCGCCGGATCACGGCGAGGGCCGAGCAGGGCCTCGTCCGGCTCGACGGCGCGGAGGGGGAGCCGGAGCTCCCGCCGACGGAGGTCGTCGCGCGCGACTCGATCTTCGCGACGGACGGCAAGGGTGCCCCGCTGATCCGGGTCGACGGCCAGGGCGACCCCGAGGGGCTCCGGGACCGGGTCCGCTGGGACGGCCAGGGCGTCTCCTATCATCGGATCACCAACTACCGACGCGATCAGGTGCTCAGGCCCGGCGAGTTCCCCGTCTTCTTCGACAAGCAATCCTGGGAGCTGGCGGTCGGCCGTCGCGAGTCGGCGCCGCTGCACGGCGACGCGGGCTTCGTCTCCGACTGGCCCGACCGGCGGCCGGCCTGGGCCGCGCGGCCCGACGACCTCCGGATCAGGCCCGACGGGGCCGCCGCCCGCGGCGGCGCCGGCCCCGAGATGGGGCTGATCCCCGAGCCTCCCCCCTCCCGGTCCTGATCGGGGCGGACTCCGACCGGCTCCCCGACGCCGCACCCGCGGCGTGACCCCCAGGACCGCGCCGGGTCCTGCCGCGGCTTGACTGCCCTGCGCCTGGGTTTACACTGGCACCTGGCCTCCGGGCCCGGTCGCGATCTCGGGATTTTCCCGCGGACGGGCCCAATTTTCTCGGGCCGCGAACGAACCCCCGGCCCCGGCGGAACGTAGGTGATGATGAAGGCCCTGGGTACCGACCCCGCGAGCGACCTCGCCCCGCCCTCGGACGAGGCGATCATGAGTCGTTATCGCGACTCGGGTCTCGAGGCCGACTTCAACGAGCTGATCCGGCGTTACGAACGCGAGCTCTACCGCTACCTGGCCCGCTACCTCGGCGACGCCGCGATGGCCGAGGACGTGTTCCAGAACACGTTCCTCCAGGTCCATCTCAAGCGCGGCCTGTACGAGGAAGGGCGCCCTTTCCGCCCCTGGCTCTATGCGATCGCCACCCACCAGGCCGTCGACTCGCTCCGCAAGGTCGGGCGCCACCCGACCGTGAGCCTCGACCAGCGCTCGGCCTCCTCGGACGACTCCGAGCCCGGCGCGCTGATCGACTTGCTCGTCAACCACGGGCCCGGTCCGCTGGCCGAGCTCCAGGAGAAGGAGCGGCAGGCGTGGGTCCGGGCGAGCATCGACCGCCTGCCCGACACGATCAAGCAGACCCTGATCCTGGCCTACTACCAGGACCTGAAGTACCGAGAGATCGCCGAGACCTTGAAGATTCCCGTGGGTACCGTGAAGTCGCGGCTGCACGCCGCGCTGGCCAAGCTCCAGGAGATGGCCCAGGCGTCGCAACGCGACGGGGACGTAGACCGATGAATGCATCCGACACGCTCGACTTCGCCCTCGGCAAACTCGAGGGGGACGCCGCCGAGGACGCCTCGCTCGAGGTGGCGGCCGACCCGGCACTCGCCCGGCGGATCGCGGAGATCAACCGCTCGCTCCGCCCGTTGCTCGACGACGGTCGCGCCCCGGAGCCGCCCGCGAGCCTCGCCTCGAGGACCTCGGCGATGGTCTTCCGCCGGGCCTCGGACGGTCAGTCCGTCATCGAGTTCGCCCCGCCGCGTCGCCCCTTCCGTCGCGAGGACTTCGCGGTCGCGGCCACGATCTTCCTCGCGAGCCTGCTCGCCCTCACCCCGGCCGTCCTCCGGGGCCGCGAGGCCTGGGGCCGCGCGGCCTGCGCGAACAACCTCCAGAAGGTCGGGATGCGGCTGCACCAGTACGCCGCCCTCAACCACTCCTATCCGTTCGTCGCCACCGACGAGGAGGTCCCGCACGTCGGGGCGATCCTCTGCCGGATGAACGACTCCGGCTTCCCGATCGAGCCCAAGGACTTGCAATGCCCGTGCAGCGGGTCGGATTGCGGCCGGCAGGAGATCGTCCCCCGGCTGTCCGAGGTCGCCGCCACGCTGAAGCACTCGCCCGAGCGGGCCTGCAAGATGCTCGATAATGATTATGCGTTCCACGTCGGCAACTACCCGACGCGGGACCGGCGGAGCGGGCCGGCGGGCCGCCCCCGTCCGCTGCCGGACCGGCCATTCCAGTCGATCCCGATCGTCGCCGACAAGCCCGACCACGACACGGCCGGGGAGATCCTCGCGGGCAACAGCCCGAACCACGGCGGGCGGGGCCAGAACGTCCTCTTCGCCGACGGCCACGCCGCCTGGCGCCGGACACGATGGGTCAGCCCCGCCGACACGGACCTCTATCTCAACGAGGCGAGCCGCCCGGACTACGGGATCGGACCCGAGGATTCGGTCCTGATGCCGCCGACCTTCCGGGTCGGGGCCCGCTGAGCCTCGCCCGGATCGCCGCAGGAAACGTCCCGCCGCGACGACCCCCGCCCCGAATTGTGGCGGGGGTCGCGTCGTTTCGAAGCCGGGCCGATCAGCGGCGGCGACGGTCCATCAGGAGGATCGCCACGATCGACTTGGCGTCCTCGATCCGGCCGTCCTCGACCATCCGGACCGCCTCGTCCCAGGCCACGACGGCCGGCTCGAGGCGTTCGTCGGGCTGGTGCGAGGTCGGGCCGGGCACCAGGTCCTCGCAGAGGTAGAGGTACATCCGCTCGTCCATGACGCCGGGGGAGACGAGCCATTCGGCGACGCGGACGACCCGGCCCGCCGTGTAGCCGGTCTCCTCGGTCAGCTCCCGAGGGGCGGTCTCGTCGGGAGACTCGCCCGGGTCGATCGTGCCGGCGGGGACTTCCCAGAGGGTCCGGCCGACCGTGTATCGGTAGTTCCGGATCAGGCAGACGTGGTCGCGGTCGACCATGGGCAGGAGGGCGACGGCCCCCCGGTGGACGACCACCTCGCGCTCGGCGGTCGAGCCGTCGCCGAGCACGACCGGCTGGAGGGCGAGGTCGATCTTCCTGCCGCGATAGATGACCCTGCGTCCGGCCTGGAGGTCGTCCATCAGGGGATCATCCCCTTGCGGTGCCGGTCGCCCCAGGCGGCCTCGAAGCGGTCGAGCGCCTCGACCAGGGTCGGCTCGTCCACGGCGAAGCAGATCCGGATGCGCCCCTCTCCCCCCTCGCCGAACGCCGACCCGGGCGCGAAGCCGACCTGTCGCTCGCGGACGAGCCGCGCGCAGAACTCGTACGAGTCGGCCAGCCCCGCCAGCTCGGGGAAGACATAGAACGCCCCGGTCGGGCTCGGGACCCGGACGCCGTCGAGCCTCCGGAGCCGCCCGACGGCGATCGTGGCGTGGCGGGCGTAGCGGGCCCGGCTCTCGGCGAGGAATGGCTCTCCCTCGGCGATCGCGACCCGCGCGGCCTCCTGGGCGACTCCCGGGGCGTGGCTGACGGCGAACTCCTGGAGGTGCGTCATCGACCGCGCCAGGTCGGGAGGGGCGATCGCATAGCCGACCCTCCAGCCGGTCATCCGATACGACTTCGAGAAGCTCTGCGCCACGATCGTCCGCCGACGGGCCCCGGGGACCGACAGCGGGCCGGGTGCGACCTTCCCTTCGAAGACGATCCGCTCATAGACCCCGTCGGCGAGCAGCCAGAGGTCGTGCCGCTCGCAGAAGGCGACCAGGCGAGCCCAGTCCTCGCGGGTCGCCGTCCAGGCGGTCGGGTTCCCGGGGCTGGCCAGCGCGAGCAGCCGGGTATCGGGGCGGACGGCGGCCTCGAGTCGATCGAGGTCGGGGGCGTAGGCGAGCCCGCCTCCCTCGCCGGCCAGGGCGAGGGGGACCTGGATCGCCTCGGCCCCCGCGACCCGGACGGCGGCGTCGATGTTCGGCCAGAGCGGGGTCAGCACCAGCGCCGAGTCGCCCGGCCCGACCGTGGCCTGGCAGGCCAGCTGGATCGCCGTCATCCCGCTGGCCGTCACCACCACCTCGCGGAGGGGCTCGACCGCGACCCCGTGCAGCCGCTCCACTTGGGCGGCGATCGCCCGCCTCAGCTCGGGATAGCCGGCGTTGGGCGTGTAATACGTGAAGTCCTCGGCGATGGCCCGCTGCCCGGCCCGCTTGACGAAGTCGGGGGTCGGCAGGGTGTCCTCGCCGTAGAAGAGGCGGAGCGTCCCGGGGTATTCGTCGGCGAGGGCGGCGATGGCCCGGATCTTCGACGCGGGGATCGAGGCGGCGGGGGCGACTCGCACGGCGACTCCTGGTGATCGATCCCTGTCCCGAAGCCGTCGGGACGCCAACCCATGCGGATCGGCCCCGGGGCAGTGTAAGATGGCGCGAACGAAAACGGTGGATATTGTAACGGGTGAATATCACGCCGTCATCGCGAGGATTCAGGCCATCAGCGACCGACTTGTGTCGAGGGTCGGGGCAGGCGGATGGGGCAGGGATCGAGGTTGACGCTCGGATCGCGATGCCGGCCGACCCGAGGGTGCCACGAACATGGCAGGCCGAAGGCCCGAGACGTGCAACGGGGAGCCGGTCCCGTATGACGAGCCCGTCGAGAGTCTGCGGGCCCTCGCCCGCACACCGGGGCCGAAAGCCTGGGCCGCGATCCGCGCCCTGGGCGAACACCCCGGGCCGGAGGCGCTGGCGATTCTGATCGAGCTGACTCGTTCCCCGGACCCGCATCTTCGCCGTTCGGCGGTCGAGGCGATCGGGGGCCACCTCTCGGGCCGAGACGCGGCGGATCGGGTGTTGGAGATGCTCCAGGATCGCGAGGGATTTGTCGTCCGTTCCGCCTGCGATGCGGCCGCCGTACTCGGACTGCCCGCCACGCACGACCGGATCAAGGCGCTGATTGAGGCCGAGGAGGAGGGCACTCGGTATGCGGCACTTGAGGCGTTGGAGAGCCTGTGGGAGCCTTCGGACTTCGAGGAAGTGTTCGCCCAATACCGGCACGACGCATGCGACCGGGTCCGAAAGCGTGCGGCCTGGACCCTCGCGGCCAGGGTCGGCCCGGAGCACTGGGAGCGAGCGTTCGAGGCGTGGTCGCGGGACCCCCTCCCCCGCCACCGGGCATGGGCCTGTTCGCTCATCGAGAAATTCGGAGACCGATCCAGCCTCATGAGGCTGGACGCCCTCCGGTCCGACTCGGATGGACACGTCCGGGGCGCCGCGCGGCGTGCGGCGTGCGCCCTCGACGAATCCTGAGCCGGAGCCGGGAGGATGGAGGGACCGGCCAGGATGTCTCGGCCCATCGAGGGGCCGGGATTGCCGCCCGCCCGGAGTCCGAACGAAGCTGCATGCATCGGGCCGGGCGGCTCGCGATCGGTCGAGCCCAGGTCGGGCACGATGCGAGAGGCGTGAGGGCCGGTCATCGGGCCGGGCGTTAGCCGTCGCCGCGGACGAGGGCGTGGAATCGCCCGCGGAGGGCGTTCGTGACCGGGCCGGGCTTGCCGTCGCCGATCGGCCGGCCGTCGAGCTCGACCACGGGGATCACCTCGGCCGCGGTGCCCGTGAGGAAGCACTCGTCGGCCACGTAGATGTCCTGGCGGTCCATCGTCCGCTCGATCACCGGGTAGCCCGCGCCCCGGGCGATCTCGATCACGGCGTCGCGGGTGATCCCTTCGAGGATGCCGGCGTCGATCGAGGGGGTGTGCACCTCGCCCTTCCGGACGACGAAGATATTATCCCCGGTGCATTCGGAGACCTCGCCCTTGTGGTTGAGCATGAGGGCTTCGAGGCACCCGGCGTTCGTGCCCTCGATCTTGGCGAGGATGCTGTTGAGGTAATTCAGCGACTTGATCCGGGGGTTCAGGGCGCTCGGATGGTTCCGCATCGTCCCGGCGGTGATGATCTTCAGGCCTGACTCGTAGAGCTCCTCGGGATAGAGGCTGATCGAGTCGGTGATGATGATCACCTGGGGGTCGGTCGTCCGCCTCGGGTCGAGGCCGAGGCTGCCCGACCCTCGGGTGACGACCAGGCGGATGTAGGCGTCGCGGAGCCCGTTCGCCGCCAGGGTGTCGACGACGGCCTGGGCCATCGCCGCCTTGCTCATGGGGATGACCAGGTGGATCCCCCGGGCCGAGTCGTAGAGGCGGTCGACGTGCGCCTCGAGCCGGAAGACCCGGCCCGAGTACGACCGGATGCCCTCGAAGACGCCGTCGCCGTAGAGGAGACCGTGGTCGTAGACGCTGATCTTGGCTTCGGCCTTGTCGTAGAGCTTGCCGCCGATGTAGACCTTGAGGCTCATCCGTCGCTCGCTCCCTGCATCGGCCGCCCCGACGGCGGGCCCCGCCGGGGGCGAGGGCCGAGGGCCGACGCGGCTCAGGCCAGGGCGGCGGCCCATTCCTCGATCCGGCCCTCCGCGAGCCGGACGATCCGGTCGGCCTGCTGGGCGATCTGCTGGTCGTGGGTGACCATGATCATAGTGAGTCCTCGCTCGCGGTTCAAGTCGCGGAGCAGCTCGATCACCCCCTGGCCGGAGGACGCGTCGAGGTTGCCCGTCGGCTCGTCGGCGAGGAGGATCTCGGGGGCCCCGGCGAGCGCGCGGGCGATGGCCGCGCGCTGCATCTCGCCGCCGGAGAGTTCGTTGGGCTTGTGGGTCAGCCGATGCCCGAGGCCGACCCGCTCGAGCAGCGCCGTGGCCTCGGAGCGGACCCGCTTCCGCTTCGACCAGTAGGCCGTCGGCGACTCGCGGATCAGGTGCGGGAGCATCACGTTCTCGACGGCCGAGAGCTCGGGCAGGAGGTGGTAGAACTGGAAGATGAAGCCGAAGGTCCGGTTCCTCAGCTCGTCGCGGCGGCGGTCCGGCAGGTCGTCGATCCGCCGGCCTTCGAACGCGACCGAGCCGGCGTCGGGCGTGTCGAGCAGCCCGAGCAGGTGCAGGAGCGTGCTCTTGCCCGACCCGCTCGCGCCGACGATCGCCACGAACTCGCCGCGGTCGGCCGCGAGGTCGACCCCGTGGAGCACGGGGACGGCGTTCTTCCCCTTCCGATACGCCTTCTCCAGGCCGGTCGCCGCCAGCTGGCTCGCCATCGCCTCGCCTCCGTCCGTGTCGGGTGGATGGTCTCGTCCGGGGGATCGGGCCGCGCGCCCGATCCGTCGATCACTCGAAGCGGAGGGCCTGGACCGGGCGGAGCTTCGAGGCCCGGTGGGCCGGCCAGATGCTCGCGGCGACCGCGATGATCAGCGCCCCGCCGACGATCCAGGCGACGGTCGCCGGCTCGACGAGGGTCGGGATCCGGTCGAAGTAGTAGATCGTGTCGTCGAAGACCTTGCGGCCGGTGACCTGGCTGAGCCACCCCTCGATCTCGTTGATCTTCCAGACGAAGAGCAGGCCGCCGACCATCCCCACGCCCGAGCCGACCAGGCCGAGCGAGAGCCCGTACCCGAGGAAGATCTGCCGGACGCCCGAGGTCGACGCCCCGAGGGCCTTGAGCACGCCGATGTCGCGCGTCTTCTCGACGACGATCATCGAGAAGATGGCCAGGATGCCGAACCCGGCCACCGCGATGATGAAGAACAGGAGGATGTTCAGGATGCTCTGCTCGACCGCCACCGCCGCGAGCAGGGGCCCCTGCTTCTGCTCCCAGGTCGAGACCCGGAAGTACATCGGCCGGAGGGTCTCGAGCGCGTCCTGGAGCCTCTGCGCGACCGCGTCGAGGTCGACGCCCGGCCTGGTCCGGACCTGGATCTGGTTGACCGCCCCCTTGCCCTCGCCGTCGCCCAGCATCCGCATCGCCTGGAGGCGTTCGAGCGGGACGTAGACGTGGCTCGAGTCGTACTCGCTCATCCCGCTCTTGAAGTAGCCGACGACGGTGAAATCGTCGTAGCCCGGCTTGGGCTTCGTCCCCGAGACGGGGAAGACCAGGCCGACCTTCGTGCCGGGCGGGGCGATCGCGATGTCCTCGTTCTTGATGTGCAGGTGGCCCAGGGCGAAGCCGATGATCGCGCCGTGGTCGGCCACCTCCTGGTTGATATGCGCCTCGAAGACCTCCTTGAACGGGCTGCCGTCGGGCTCCTCGTCGAGCATCCGGCCGGCCGGCCGGTTCCGCCGGGCCTTTTCGGTGATCGCGAACGAGGGCGGCATGTTCACCCGATCCTTGGGGTCCTTCGCGTTGGCGGTCTCCTTGCTATCGTAGAGGAATTCGGCGAAGTCGCCCGTCCTGGCGCGCTCCTCGGGACGGACGCCGATGATCTGGACCTGCCGGGTGAACGGATGGCCGTTGACGGTCCACTTCAGGATGCCGATGGCCTCCATCGTCGGCGCCATGGCCACGACGTCGTCGCCGGCCGTGTCCTTGATCCGGGCCATGACCTCCTCGTGGTTCCAGAACCCGTCGAGGTCGTGCGACTCGACGATCACGTCGGCCAGGACCCCGTGGAGCCGGTCGCGCATCTTGTCGGAGAAGCCGGCCATCACCGAGTTCACGACGATCATCGTCGCCACGCCGAGCATCACGCTCACGACGCTCGCCAGCGCGATATAACGGTGGCGGAGATACCGCCAGCAGAGCAACCACTTGTACACGGCGGGCTCCCTCCCTGGAACGTCCCGGACGACTGGATACCCGAATCAGGACGCCCACACGCCCCGATTGCCCGACCCGTTCGATCGACCCGTCATTCGGCCTGCGGCCTGAGCAGCGGGAAGAGGATCACGTCGCGGATGCTCGCCCGGTCCAGCAGGAGCATGCAGAGCCGGTCGATGCCGACGCCGAGCCCCCCCGCGGGCGGCATCGCGTACTTCAGGGCGCGGACGAAGTCGTCGTCCATCGTCGCCATCGAGTCCTCGGCCTTCTGGCCCGCGAGTTGCCTGGTGAACAGCTCCTCCTGGAGGATCGGGTCGTTCAGCTCGGTGTAGGCGTTGGCCAGCTCCATCCCGTGCACGAACAGCTCGAACCGCTCGGCGACCGCGGGGTCGGACGCCTTCCGCTTCGTGAGCGGGCAGATGGCGGCCGGGTAGTCGATCACGAAGACCGGGCCGACCAGGGCGTCCTCCACCGCCGCCTCGAACACCTCGCTGGCGACGACCGCGTGGTCCTTGCCCGTCGGGTCGAGCCCGGCCTCGACGGCCCGGGCGTTCACCGCCCCGGCGTCGGCCATGTCGACCCCGGCGTGCTCCCGGAACAGGTCGGCGTAGGCCCTGCGCGGCCAGGGCGGGGTGAAGTCGACGATCGAATCGCCCCACCGACGCCGGTAATTGCCGTCGATCGCGTCGATCGCGCCGCAGATGAGGGCCTCGGTCAGGTCCATCATCCCGCGATAGTCGCTGTAGGCCTGGTAGGCCTCCAGCATGGTGAACTCGGGGTTATGCCTGGGGCTGATCCCCTCGTTCCGAAAGACGCGGCCGATCTCGAAGACGCGCTCCATCCCGCCGACCAGGAGCCGCTTCAGGTGGAGTTCCAGGGCGATCCGGAGGTAGAGTCGGAGGTCGAGGGCGTTGTGATGCGTGACGAACGGGCGGGCGGCGGCCCCGCCGGCGATCGGCTGCATCGTCGGGGTCTCGACCTCGACGAAGCCCCGGTCGGCCAGCACCCGGCGGAAGGCGGCCACCACCTTCGTCCGGGAGACGAAGGCCTGCAAGCTCTCGGGGTTGGCGAAGAGGTCGATGTAGCGGTGCCGCGACCTCTTCTCGACGTCGGTCAGCCCGTGCCACTTCTCGGGCGGGGGGAGGAGGCACTTGCCCAGGAAGGTCAGCCCCTGTGCGAAGACGGTCAGCTCGCCGGTCCTGGTCCGGCCGAGGGTGCCGTCGACGCCGATCAGGTCGCCGAGGTCGAGCTCGGCGGCCAGGGCCCAGCCCGCCTCGCCCACCTGGTTCTTGCCCACGAAGACCTGGACCCCCTCGGTCCAGTCGCGGACCTGGAGGAAGTTGACCTTGCCCTGGCCCCGGCGGAGGGTGATCCGGCCGGCGATCCGGACCGGGGGGCCGACCGCCTCGGGGTCGTCGGAGATCGTGAGCTTGCGGACCTCGGCGATCGCGCGGTGGTCGTCGAACCGATGGCCCCACGGGTCGAGGCCGAGCGCCTCGATCCGACGGAGCTTGTCCCTCCGCGCGGCCTCCAGGGGGTCGAGTGTCTCGTCCGCCATCTCCAGACCTGGCCTTCCCGATCGTCGTGTGCGGCCCGTTCCAAGGGCCAAATGATAGGCAATTCCCGGGTCCGGTCAACGCCAACCCGGGCCTTCGAGGAACCACACCATGCCGCGGCCCGAGCTGTTCCTGGTCGAGCTCCGCACCCGGGATCGGGCCGCCCTGGCGGCCTGGTACGCCGATGCCCTGGGGATGGGCGTGCTGCTCGACGACCCCGCCGGCGACTTCTCCCTCCTGGCCGCCGGCCGGACGCGGCTCGCCATCCAGGGCGGACGCGACGAGCCGGCCTCGGGTTCGGTCCTGCTGATGTTCCTGGTCGACGACGTCGATGCCGAACGAACCGGACTCCGAGCGAGGGGGGTGGCCGTCTCCGCCCCCGAAGACAGCCCGGAGGGCTACCGGGCCGTCCGCCTGGCCGACCCGGCGGGGCACCCGATCCGGCTCTTCCAGTGGGTCGGGCCTCCCCCCGCCGGCATCTGATCGTGGGGGATCATGGCTTCGCGATCGACGCATCCGCTGGCTTCTGGGCGAGCAGGTAGGCGAGCAGGTCCGAGAACTCGGCCTCGGGGATCTGGTCGGACCAGTTCGCGGGCATCGGCGAGAGCTGCGAGACCGACCGCTCCTCGACGTCGGCCTTCGAGACCCGGACGTCCTTGCCCTGGGCGTCGGCCAGGACGAGGACCTCCCCCTCCTCGCGGAGCAGGAGGCCGGAGACGACCCGGCCGTCCTTGAGGCTCAGCCCGGTGACCCGGAACGCCTGGTCGACGTTCCGGTTCGGGTCGAGGACGTCTTCCAGCAGGCGGTCGACCCCCCGGACCCCGATCCCGTCGAGCTGGGGGCCGACCCGCGCCCCCTTGCCGCCCATCTGGTGACAGTTGGCGCAGTTCTTCTCGAACAGGGCCGAGCCCCGGGCGAGGTCGGTCCGGCTCGGCTCGAACGACTTCCTTCGCCCCTGGATCAGGGCCTGGATCCGCTCCTCCGCCGGGGGCATCCCCTTGAGCAGGGCGTCGACGCGTCCCCGGTAGCCCGGCAGGTTGTGCGACCCGAGGCGGACGGCCACCCCGCGCTCCTGGAGGAGCCGGGCCGAGGCCTTGCCCGACCCGATCGCGGCGAGCAGGCGCTCGCCCCCGGCCGGCGTCTGCGCGAGGCCGGCGGCGATCGCCGACTGGAGCTTGCCCGGGGCGGTCGGGAGCGCCCCGACCAGCGCCTCGACGGCGTCGGGTCCGTTGGCCGCGACGAGGACCGCCGCGGCCCGCTCGCGGATCGAGGCGGGCTCGGCGGCGTCGGCGACGATCCGGCGCGCCACGGGGACGGCCGCCCGGGCGTCGATCGCCGCCAGCGAGGCCAGCGACGTCTCGCGACGCGCCCGGGGCTGAGCCGGGTCGGCGGCGATCGAGGCCAGCGGGCCGCGGAACACGTCGAGCTTCAGCGCCCCGGCCAGGTCCACGCCGAGGCCGAACTCCCGGTCGTCCCTCGACAGCATGAGCAACCACCCCGTCTCCGCGGCCAGGCCCCGGGCCCCGACGGGCATCGGGGCACCCCGCTCCTGCTCCCCCTCCTGGACGGCCTTGAGCATCGCGACTCGGGTCGCGAGGTCGGCCTCGCCCGCGAGCAGCCCGCCGAGCGCCCCCTGCTCCGCGTCGAGGCCGAACCGGGCGACGTGGCGGATATAGCGGACCCGGTTCGCGGGCGGCTCGACGGTCCGCGCGAGGTGCCCCGCGAGATAGGCCGCCGCCTCGGGCGTGTGGACCCCCGGGGCGACGTCGGCGATCTCCCGCCGGCCGGCCTCATCGACCCCCAGGCCGGAGAGGAACCGATCCCAGCCCCGCTCCGGGACGAGCTGGTCGCGGAGCGCGATCCGGATGGCCTGCTTCAGATGCGTGTCGTCCGCCGGGACGGCGCGGCCGGCGTCGAGGAGCGGGCGGATGTTCTCGGTCGCCGGGTGCCGGCCGAGCGCCTCGGCCCCCGCCCGGCGGACCTGATGGCTCGGGTCGGCCAGGGCCCTGGTCGCAACGGTCAGGAGGGTCGAGTCGGGCCGGTCGCCGACAGCCTTGACGGCATGCGCCCGGACGGTCGGGTCGGGGTCGGCCGCCGTGGTGGCGAGCTTCGGCCCGTCGAGCAGGCCGAGCCGCTGGAGCACCCAGAGGGCGTGGACCCGTCGCAGCGGGCTCGGGCCGTCGACGGCCGGCCGGACCGACTCGGCGACCCCCTGGCCCCGCTCGACCAGGCCGTTGGCCGCCTTGATCCGCCGGGCGAAGTTGGCGTCCCCCAACTCACCGACGAGCGCCTCGGTCGTCATCTTCGTCAGGTCGTAGCCGGGACGGAGGGGTCGGGACGAGGCGTCGCCCCCTTTGTAGACGATCCTCCAGATCCGCCCGCGCTCGCGGTCGCGGCCGGGGTGGGTGAGGGGGACCTCGTAGTGGCCGATGATCCGGTTGTAGAAGTCGGCGACATAAAGAGCCCCGTCGGGGCCGAGTTCGATATCGACCGGGCGGAACCAGGGGTCGTCGCTGACGAGGAAGTCGGGCTGCTCGACCGCCGTCGGCGAGGCCCCGGCCCACGCCAGCCGGTCGTGATTGATCCGGCTGGTGACGACGTTGCCGATGAAGACCGTGTCGCGGAAGGCGGCGGGGAAGTGATCGGCGGCGTAGTAGACGATCCCGGCGATCCCGGTCGACCCGTGGTCGTGCTTGATCATCTCGGGGCCGAAGCCGAGGCCGTCGTCGGGCTTGCCGAAGCTCGGGTACCAGGCCCCGGGCAGGAGGCAATAGATCGGCTTCGAGTGGCAGTCGCACGAGTAGAGGTTGCCCGCCGGGTCGAACGCGAGGCCGAACGGGTTGACCTGCCCGTGGGTCACGTGCTCGACGTGCGACCCGTCGGCCTTCATCCGGTAGGTGTTGCCCGACTGCATCACGATCGGCCGGCCGTCGGCACCCCGGACGCTCGACTCGTTGGCAAACCCGTGGCAGGCGTAGATCCAGCCGTCGAAGCCCCAGGTGAAGGCGTTGGTCATCCCGTGCGTGTCCTTGAAGCCGAAGGAGGAGTACATCTCCTCGGATCGGTCGGCCTTGCCGTCGCCGTCGGTGTCGGTCAGGCGGCGGATGCTCGGGATCGCGTGGACGAGCGCCGAGTCCCCCCGGCCGAGGGGCAGGACGCCGATCGGGATGTTCAGGCCGTCGGCGAAGGTCGAGGCCTTCCGGGCCCGGCCGTCGGGGGCGAAGTCGTCGAGGATGACGACCCGGTCGCGCGGGACCGAGCCGGGCTTGGCCGGGTAGGGATACTCGACGGTCGAGGTGACCCAGAGCCGGCCCCGGTCGTCGAAGGCGAGGTTCATCGGCTTGTGGATCTGGGGCTCCGCGGCGACGAGCTGGGCTTCGAACCCGGGAGGGAGGTGGAACCCGGCCCGCTCGGCCTCGGGCGTCCTCGGCCCGGTCGAGGCGACCAGTTCCGGCGGTCCCCCCGGCTGGGCGAGGGCGGCCCGCGGGGCGGGCAGGGCGATCGGGAGGGCCAGGGCAGCGACGATCGCGACCGTTCGCATGGGTGTGGGCTCCATCACCGGCGCGGCGCCGGATCGGTGAGTGGCCGACGTCGAGGAGGCCCCGGGGTGCGGGGCAGCTCGGGCGGGGCGGGCTCGTCGGGGACGGATTCGCTCGGCTTCGCAGGGCGGGATGGGACCCAGGATACCCCGGGGCCCGGCCCCCGTCGAGACGCCGGCGCGGCCCTCGGCGGACGAGACTGACCTTCCCGGGCCGGCGTTGATCGATTATCAAGCGGGTCGGCCGCATCCGCGCGGACCCTCGGGGCCTGCGAGACCGGGGCGCGGCCGCCCGCCTCGGCGTCCGGGGCGACGATCGATCGTGTCCGACCTCGGGAGGGGATCGATGTCCAGGAACCGGCCGCTCGCACTCCTCTCGGGCCTGATCGTCGCGCTGGTCGTCGTGCATCCGGTCCCGGACGGGGCCCGAGCGTCCCAGGCGCCGACGACCCCCGGCGAAGGTCGGACCGATCCCGGGCGCCAGCCCCCTCCGGCCGAACCGCTTCCCCCGGTCGAGGCCCAGCCGGCCCCGGCGACCGACCCCGACCCGTTGGCGGCCCCGATCCGCCAGCCGTCGGCCCGGCCGTCGCGGGCACCCGGCCGGCCGCAGGCCGGCACTGGGCAGGCGGCCACGGTCGACCCGCAGGCCCGTCCCGCATCGGAGACGGCCCCCGAGCCCGACGACAAGGGCCCGCTCCCCCCGGCCGCGGCCAGGCCCGGGGACGGGACTCCCCGGCCGGCCCCCGGCGAGATGCCGAAGGACGGCTACGCGATCCCGGCCGAACGGATCCCGCTCGGCAGGCAGACCATCGGCCTCTCGGTCGAGGTCGTCGCGCCGGCCGTGATGAACCTCCACCAGGTCTACACGATCCGGTTCTTCGTCAAGAACACCGGGGTGGCCGACGCCCTGGCGGTCCGGGTCAACTACAACCTGCCCCGAGAGTTGCAGCTCGTCAACGCGCAGCCGCAGGAGCAGCGGATCGCCCCGACCGACCCGGGGCTGCAGTGGGTGCTCAACACCGTGGCCGCGGGCTCCGAGCAGGTGATCACGCTCAAGGTCAAGCCGGTCGAGGTCAACCCCGTCGACCACGCCGCGCTCGTCACCCTGATGGTCGGCGGCCGGTCGCGGACGGTGATCCAGGAGCCGAAGCTCGCCGTCGAGCAGACCGTGAGGCCGGCCAAGGTGCTCAAGGGGAAGCAGGTCGAGTTCCGGATCGCGGTCACGAACCCGGGATCGGGCCCGGCGCGGAACGTCCTGGTCCGCGCCAAGCTGAGCGCGGGGCTGAAGTCCGAGGGCGAGAACATCGTCGAGCAGACGATCGCGGTCCTCCAGCCCAAGGAGCGGATCGAGCTCGTGCCCCTCTACGTCGACACCCTCGCGGGGGGCGAGCAGACCTGCACCGTCACGGCCGAGAGCCCGGACGTCGCGCTCCCGACGGACGACGCCAAGGTCGTCCGCTCGGTCACCGTCCTCCGCCCCGACCTGGGGCTCACGCTGACCGGGCCCGAGACCCGGTACACCGACACCCTGGCCGATTACCGCCTGTCGGTCGAGAACCCCGGCACGGCCGCCGCCCGGGACGTCCAAGTCACCGTCACGCTTCCCGCCAACAGCGGCCGGCTCCAGAAGCCGCTCCCCGCCGGGGCCAGGTGGGACAATAAGACCCAGAAACTCACCTGGACGATCCCGAACATCGAGCCGAACGCGAAGTCGGCCGCGACGATCCGCGTCCTCCTCGGCGGGATCGGCCAGTACAAGGTCAACGCCGAGGCCCGGGCCGGCGACCTGTACAAGGCCGAGCGCGTCAGCACGAGCGTCTCGGGCATGGCCGACGTCGAGCTGGAGGTGAGCGAGCGCAAACGTGTCCTCGACGTCGGCGAGACCACGATCTTCGACATCCGGATGAAGAACAACGGCACCAAGGAGGCCAAGAACCTCCTCGTCCGGGCCAAGATTTCGTCCAATATGGAAGTCACCGGCACGCAAGGAAACGACGGCGAGGCGTACATCGACCATTCCAGCGGCGAGCTCGTCTTCCCGCCGATCGACACCCTCGCCCCGGGACGGACCCTCGAGCTGAGCATCCAGGCCAAGGCCCTCAAGGACGGCCCCGCGAGCTGCCGCGCCTTCCTGCTCCACGAGGACCTCTCCGACAAGATCGAGGACTACGCGCAGACGAAGGTCACCCGGGCATCCGGGCCGCGGAATCCTTAGGCGAGGCCGGGCCCGGGCGGCTAGAATGGCGGTCGACGCGGGAGGCTCTTCCGACGCCCGCCGCCCCATCCGCCGAGGGACCCCCGATGCCGCCCGACTCGCCCGCTCGATCGCCCCGACGCCGGGCCGGCCGGATCGCCCTGGCCGGCCTCCTGCTCGCGCTGATGGCCTCGCCGGTTGCCAGGCCGGACGAGCCGACGGGCCCGCGCCCGAAGACCAACCGGCTGGCGAAGGAGACGAGCCCCTACCTGCTCCTCCACGCCCACAACCCCGTCGACTGGTACCCGTGGGGCCCCGAGGCGTTCGCCCGGGCCAAGGCCGAGGGCCGGCCGATCTTCCTCTCGATCGGCTACAGCTCGTGCTACTGGTGCCACGTGATGGAGCGCGAGAGCTTCACCGACCCCGCGATCGCCCGGGCGCTCAACGAGGGATTCGTCTGCATCAAGGTCGACCGCGAGGAGCGTCCCGACGTCGACTCGATCTACATGACCGCCCTCCAGGCCTTCAGCGGGTCGGGGGGCTGGCCGATGTCGATGTTCCTCCTGCCCGACGGCCGCCCCTTCTTCGGGGGCACCTATTTCCCGCCCCACGGCCGCGACGGGTCGGCCGGCTTCGACGACCTCGTCCGCGTCGTCTCCGCGGCGTGGCGCGACAAGCGGCCCGAGCTCGAACGCGACGCCGCCGGTCTCGCCGAGGTCGTCCGCCGCTCGGTCGATCGCACCTCGGCACTCGGCCGGGTCCCTCTCACCCGCGACCTCTCCGCGAGCGGCCGTCGCGAGCTTGCTGAGCAGTACGACCCCGACTTCGCCGGGTTCGGCTTCTCGCCGTCCCGGCCCAACCGACCGAAGTTCCCCGAGCCGGTCAACCTCGTCTTCCTCCTCGATCAGGACCGCCGCCTCCCCGCCGGCATCGGTCCGTCCGAGCACATGGCGCAGGTGCTCGCCACCCTCGACCGGATGGCCCGCGGCGGGATCCGGGACCACCTGGCCGGCGGCTATCACCGCTACAGCACGAGGCGCGACTGGTCGGTCCCCCACTTCGAGAAGATGCTCTACGACAACGCCCAGCTCGCCAGCGTCCACCTCCTCGCCTTCGAACGGACCGGCGACCCGCGCTGGCGGGCCGAGGCCGAGGCCACCTTCGCCTTCGTCGCCCGGTCGATGACGAGCCCCGAGGGGGGGTTCTTCTCCGCCCTCGACGCCGAGTCCGAGGCCGAGGAGGGCCGGTCCTACGTCTGGACGACGGCCGAGGTCGAGCGGATCCTCGGCAAGGCCGACTCCGACCTCTTCGCCCGCGTCTACGGGCTCGACCGGCCGCCCAACTTCGAGGGCGGCCGGCACGTCCTCCTCGAGCGGATCGGCCGGGCCGAGGCGGCGTCCGACCTGAAGATCACGCCGCAGACGCTCGAAGCCCGGCTCTTGCCGCTCCGCCAGAAGCTGCTGGACGCTCGAGACCGACGGCCGGCACCGCTCCGGGACGACAAGGTCCTCACCGCCTGGAACGGCCTGATGATCGCCGCCTACGCCGACGGGTATCGGGTGCTGAAAGACCCGCGCCACCGCAAGCAGGCCGAGCGTGCGGCCGACTTCGTCCTCGCCAGGCTCCGCGGCCCCGACGGGCGGCTGCTCCGGACCTACCGCTCCGGCCAGTCGAAGCTCGGGGCCTACCTCGAAGACTACGCCTTCTTCGTCCACGGGCTGCTCCGGCTCCACGCCGCGACCGGCGACCCCGCGCGGCTCGCCCAGGCGAGGGACCTGGCCGACCGGATGATCGCGGACTTCGGCGACCCCAAGGCCGGCGGCTTCTTCTACACCGCGGGCGACCACGAGGAGCTGCTGGCACGCCCCAAGGACCCGACCGACAACGCGATCCCGGGCGCCAACAGCGTCGCGGTCCGGGCCCTGGTGGCGCTGGGGGTCGCGACGAAGGACGGCCGCTATCTCGATCAGGCGGGCCGCGCGCTCGACGCCTTCAGCGGGTCGCTCGCGCGATCCCCCGCGGCCTCGCCCCTGATGCTCGTCGCCCTCGACGAGTACCTCGACGCCCGCCCCGCGACCGTGGCGGATGCACCCGTCGGGTCCGCGGCCCGATCGAAGGGGGTCGTCACGGCCGCGGCGCCCGATGTCGCGGCCTTCCCGGGCCGGGCCTTCGACGTCCCGCTCTCGGTCACGATCGCGAAGGGCTATCACATCTACGCCAACCCGCCCGGCGTCGCGGAGATCCCGCCGACGACCGTCGACCTCGTCCCGGCCGACGGCTACAAGCTCGGGGCGATCGACTATCCCCGGGGGGAGGCCAAGGCCCTCGCCGCCAACGGGCCGGAGAAGGTCGGGCTCTACGAGGGGACCGTCACGATCAGGGTCCGCGTCCTCGCCGACGAGACGCTCGCCGCGGCGGACGGGCGGATCGTCCTCAAGGTCCGATACCAGGCGTGCAACGACCGGGCCTGCCTCGCGCCGGCCACTCTCGAAGTCCCCGTCAACGTCAAGGTCCGCGCCCGCCCCTGATTCCGCACCGTTTCACGCCGGAAACGACGATGCACCGCACCGAGCCCGACGCCAGCCCGACGACGACCCCGACGGCCCCGAATGGACTGCTCAACCTGAACAAGCCGATCGGCGTGACCTCGCGCGACGTGGTCGACCTGGTGGCCCGACCGCTGCGGAAGGTGAAGGTCGGCCACGCCGGGACGCTCGACCCACTGGCCTCGGGCGTCCTGGTCGTCTGCGTCGGCGCGGCGACCCGCCTGATCGAGTACGTCCAGCGGATGCCCAAGACCTACCGGGCCCGCGTCCGCCTGGGCGCGACCAGCGACACGCTCGACGCCGACGGCCGGGTCGTCGAGGCCCATGACCCGCCGATCCCGGGCGAGCCCGAGCTGAGGCGGGCGCTCGCCGCCCAAGTCGGCACGATCTCCCAGCGGCCCCCCGAGTACTCGGCGCTGAAGGTCGACGGCAAGCGGGCCTACGACCTCGCCCGGGCCGGCCTCCCCGTCGCGCTGGCGGCGCGGCCGGTGACGATCACCCGGGTCGAGCTGATCGCCTACGACTGGCCCGCCGTCGACCTCGAGATCGACTGCGGGAGCGGGACGTATATCCGCTCGATCGCGCGCGACGTCGGCGAGGCCCTCGGCTGCGGCGGGCTGATCGAGGTCCTGACTCGGACCCGGATCGGCCCGTTCGCGATCGAGGACGCGATCGACCCGTCGGGCCTCGATCGCGAGTCGATCGCGCGCCGGCTCCGGCCCCCCGCCGAGGCGGTTACCGGCATGCGACGGGTCGACCTCGACGATTTCGGGGCGGCGGAGATCGCCCTCGGCCGGCCGGTCGCGGCCGATCCTCCGATCCCCGAGGGCGGCGAAGTCGCCCTGATCGGGCCCGACGGGACGTTGCTGGCGATCGCGGAGGTCGTCGAGTCCGGGACCCGGATCGCCCCGAGGCGCGTCTTCCATCTCGGGTGATCCGCGCGAACCGGGAGGGGCCGGGGAACGTCTCATCAGAGGGGTCCAGGGCTGATCAGTTCTTTAAGATGCGCAAACCCACGAGCAGGTCTCGGACACGGGCGGCGTTGCGCCGCAGGGCGGCCGCGATGTTGGTCACCTCATCGAGCCTCAGCTTGCTGATCGCCAAGTTCCGCAGCGCCGCCAGCACCTGCGGGCCCGACCCGCTGCGGGTCCGGTCGGCGTCCTCACCCATCGTCACGTCGCGGACGTAGTGCAGCCGGTTCTCGATCCCCCAATGGCCCCGGAGCCAGCCCAACAGGGTCGCGGCCCCGGCGCACGCCCGCGGCACGCTCGTGATCAGGTATTGCACCTCAACGGTCGCCTCGCCGCCGGCGGCCACCGTCCGCTCCAGCCGCCCGACCCGCGCCACGCCCGGCCAGTCGAGGTAGCCGTTGAGCATCGTCGTGGTCCGCAGCACCCGCCGCTCGACCCGGCCGCCGTGCTTGTCCAGGGTCGTCGCCTCGTCGGCCTCGTCGGCCGCCTTGCGCCGGCCGTAGGGGGGAAAAGGCCGGCCCGAAGGCGGCCGCGATGTCGGCCTTCAGGGTCGGCTGGTTGTCATCGACCTTGATCAGGTAGTGGCCGCCGTCGTCGACCACCTGGCGGCACAGGTCGCGCCGGCAGAACGCCGCGTCGCCGGTGACCACCCGGCCCCCCAGCACCATCGCCTTGAGGAGCCCTAGCGCCGCCTTGTGCTCGTTGGTCTCGGCCGGGACGCGGGCCTGGGCCAGCACACACCCGGTCTCCTGGTCCAGGGCCGCCAGTAGGTGGACCGCGGGGGCGCCGGCCGTGCCGCTGCCGCGGCTGACCTTGCCGTCGAGCGCCACGGCCCGCAGCGCCCCGGGCGCCGCGGGGCCGAGCAGGTGGCCGGCCCAGCGGGCGACGGCGGCCTCGAACGCCTCGGCGTCGAGCCGGGTGAACAGCCCCCGGAAGGTGCCGTAAGACGGGGGCCGGCGGCGGTAGCCGAGGCGGTGCATGAACTCGATCGGCTGGTCGCGGCCCCACTGGGCGATGGCGGCGTAGCCGCGGCACCCGCAGAGGATGGCGCAGCAGGCGTGGGCCAGCATGGCGACCAGCGGGTGACGTCGGCCGGCGCGGTCGCGGGGGTCGGGGATGTCGGCGAGGAAGGTAAGCAGGCTGTCGGATTCCGCCATCGGTATCGACTCCGAGGGGTGAATGGCAGCAGCCTACCGCAGATTAACGAACTGATCGACCCTG
>JAABUQ010002024.1_pt1 | contig 41314 bp, 40 predicted proteins | sample 5560001 | NCBI WGS metagenome assembly JAABUQ01 (sample SAMN10711888, study PRJNA513371) | rock metagenome | isolation source: Antarctica rocks | place: Antarctica: Victoria Land, Finger Mt nord | collected 2015-12-18
TGTGGGGGGAGGGGGGAGGGGGGAGGGGGGAGGGTGGGGATGTGGGTGGTGGAGGGGGCGGTTTTGGGGGGGGGGGGGAGGATGGGGGGATGGGGAAAGGATGTGGGGAAGATGGGAGAGGGGGGGGTACTTTGGCGGCGCCGGCGATGGCGCCTTTGAGGGCTTCGTGGCCGGCGGCGTCGCGCTCGGCGGTGGCGGCTTTGGTGTCGCGGCGCATGTCGAGGGGAGGTGGTTGGGGATCTCAATTTTATTTTGGAGGGTTGCCGATGGCTGATTTGTGTTGCGGGCCGCCGGCCGATTTTGATGATGCCTGCGTCATAAAGGAGGGTTATTCAGAATAACAGGCCTCAAGAAGTTCTTCTTATCGTCTCGCCTAAGTCTAGAGAGGGGATTGTGTGAGGCATGTGAGTAGGTAGAGACAATGTATTGTGATGGGAATTGGCTTGTCCATTTCTATTTGTCAACTAATCACAGCGGTCACTTGTACTTATCACGTGATGAAGAGATACCCGAGCCGCTCAAGTTTTGTACGCAACCCTACTCTCCTTGACTCCTTGAGCTGATTGTAATTGTTTCCATTGTTGATTGCATTTCACGTCTTCGTTGTCCATTTGTACATATGTGCACTCCATTAATCAGTTGTTCGTCCAATGGCTTCAAGCGTTCGCCAGCCAGTTCCCAATCTCAAGCTGATCATTGACGACTTGCTCAACGCGAATTCATACCTCGTGAGATGATCTATGTGCCTGAGCCTCGAACGACTCATGAAACTGAACGGCAGCACATTCGCTCCTAGTTGACTCCATCATGTCTGGCGCCGAAGCATTCTTTGTGCTGGGCGTCGCAGCGAACATTGTGCAGTTCATCTCCTTCACTGGCGAATTCTGCAGTCTTCTACGAGAATATTCCAACGGACCCGGCGTACCGAAAAAAGTTGCTCTACAGGCCGATCGATTGGACCACCTCCTCAGGATCTTGGATTCTTTGTGTAAGACCTCTCATCAGGAATCATTGGAACGACAGATCGTCGCAGGTTGCCAGGCACAGGCCGGAGAGTTGTATTGCCTGCTTGAAAGCCTTAGGGGTTCGAATAATGGGCAGGATCGTTGGTGGAAGAATGCTAAGAAGGCCCTCAAGTCACTTAGCCGCGCGGAGAAGATTAGGGAGCTTCAGACTACGTTGGATAGTCTTGTGAATACTTTGGGGCTGCAACTTCAATTAAATACAAGGTTAGCAGCTTTTTCTTAGCCTACTATATTGAAAGGACATTAGCCTCATTTTCCACTTCATTCGAGTGCCACGATCTTCTACAGAGGGCAATTTCTTGGTAATGCTCTCATTATGTATCTTTCATAATTAGTTCGCCTTCTGGATCATTGATCTTGGCATATCTTGCCTTCTCGAAGTCATCTCAGTCGGCTTAGCTGGTTGGCCTGAGCACGGCTTCTTTCGTCTCCCTCGACGTTGGTCGGCTAAGTCTAACATCCGCGCAGAGACCAAAATCAAAATGTAGAGGCTAATACAATCTCGATCTTGCAAGGCCAAGACGACCAATCCCGAACGCTAGACGAAATCCGCCAACTGTCCCAGTTGACACTCGGTGCCGGTAGGCAAACTGCCATTGTTGACCAGCCTATCTGGTTGGTGCCCATTGGACGTAACCCTGAGTTTGTAGGCCGTGGTCATATTATCGAGGATTTACAGGAGAGACTAGGATTCGGTTCCGATATCGTGCGAAGAGTCGTTCTTTGTGGGCTCGGTGGCGTTGGGTACGGCGTTCCTCTCGATCTCCTTTCGATGATGCTGGTGACGACATGCTTATAACAATCAGACTGTGCTGACCCTCAACAGCAAGTCTCAGATTGCACTTGAGTATGCATATCGAGAGAGGGATGTCTCAAGTGATGTGTCTGTTTTTTGGGTACACTCTACGAATACAGCTCGCTTCGTTGAATCTTTCAAGCGAATTGCCTCTGAACTAAATATACCTGGGCGGGAGAGCCCGGAGATTGATGTCCTTCAACTCGTCCGTGATCATCTCGAGAGCAAGTATAGATGTAACTGGCTGATGATTGTTGACAATGTTGATGATCGGATCACATTCTTCGAAGACCAGAGCTATAAGGGGAAATCGCTGTGTGAGTATATACCTCAGACGCCTCGAGGAGCCATAATGTACACTACACGGAACAGAGAGATTGGTGTAGACCTGGATTCCGACAGAGATCCTATCGAAGTACCGTCAATGAATGTCGAAGATGGGCGGTCTCTGCTCGGACCAAAGATCAGGGCGCAGAGCACACAAGACGAGCAGATAGAGCTACTTGAAGAACTTGTCTATCTCCCCTTGGCAATCACCCAAGCGGTAGCCTTTATGATCAAGAGGCGGAAGACCGTCCGTCAGTATCTTGAGTCGTACCGACAAAGTGACTCGACCAGAATCCGGCTTCTTGGTCAAAGGTTCTTGCATCATGGACGTGAGCAAAGACCATTAGAATCGGTCGCCACTACATTTTGGACATCATTCAATTTCATCAAGTCAGATACTCCCAGAGCGGCCAGACTGTTGTCTATCATGAGTATCCTGGATCGCCAGGGTATACCAGATAGTTTGGTACTCGAGGATGATGAGGATTCCTTTGATCTCGATGAAGCTGTCGGTATTCTCGATTCATTTTCGCTGATCACGAGAAACCCTACTGGTGACGCTTCCAACATGCACCGTCTAGTACAAGTGGCAACGAGAGCGTGGCTTCTCGAATATGAGGGCTCGGCAGAAAGCACTGCTACAGATGCACTGAAACTACTGGCTTCACGGTTTCCGAACGGAACCTACGAGAATTGGAGCATTTGTGCGATGTACTTACCGCATGCAGATGCCATTCTTCGATATGAGTTTGCAGAACGTACGAAAGAGCATGAAGCCGCGAGAGGTCAGCTTCTACTTGATACTGCAGCTTACCTTAGAAGGCAAGGCAGGTTTAGCCCTGCGAAACTGCGCTCCGCTGAGTCAATGGCTATCCGTGAGAGCCTCTACGGCATCGAGCACCCCGACACACTTGCTGCTATCGCGGAGTACGCCATGACCATTCATAAGCGGGGCAACTACGAAGAAGCCGTCCGACTGCAACGATTGGTGCTCGCAGGACGGGAAAAGGTAGTTCAACGGCGGATTGCATTGTTGTGCTTCACTACATGAAAGACTGACTCGCCGCCAGGTCCTAGGGCTCGACGACCGGGCGACACTCGAGACTATGAATGCACTAGGATACGACTTGAGAAGCTTGGGGAGATACACAGAAGCGGAAGAGATCCATCGGCGGAAAATGACGCTGAAGCAGAAGCTTCTCGATGGCAATCCTGACGACGTAGGCTTGCAAGCTGATCTCCTCGTTGCCGTCAACAACGCTGCACCTCTACTCTCACACCAAGGTAAACATGCTGAAGCGGAAAGAATGCATAGAGATTCGCTCGAAAAGACGATAAGGCTGATGGGGCCCGATCACCCGGACTGCTTCATAACGATGGGTGAACTAGCCAGCGATTTGCGCGACCAAGATAAGCTAGAAGAATCGCAAATAACATATAAGAGATTATTGGAGAGTCGAATTCGAGTCCTTGGCCCGTTGCATCCCGACACGCTACTTACTAAAAGTAACATAGCTACGCTACGAGCCCGGCAAGGTCATCAGGATGAGGCTGAAAGATTGTACAAACAGGTTCATCAGGAAGAACTTGAGGTATTGGGAGCGAAACACCCATCTACATTGAACAGTCTGCACAACTTGGCCTGCGCCTTCGCTGATCAAGGTCGTGACGAGGAAGCCGCCGAAAGTTTTCAAAAAGCGCTAGACCTCCAAACAGAGGTCCTTGGAAGGAAGCATCCGGATCTTCTGAACACCCGCATGAACTTAGCGATCTCGTTACGAGCCATTGGTAGAACGAAGGAAGCACAGAAGATGCTTCGTGAAACAGTGGACCTAACACAAAGCAAGAGCGAAGACTGCGATGCGGGACAATTGCGCAGCCTCTCCAGGCTTGCAGCTATCTTGTCTGACCAAGGCAATTATGCTGAGGCGGAGAAACTCTATCGTCAAGAGTTGCATCTGACCATCAAAGTAACAGGCACTGACAGTCCTGAGACGCAAAAGTGCCAACGACAGCTAGCCAACGTACTCAGCCAACAGGACCAGTACGAAGAAGCTATCAATTTCAGTGAAACCGCCCTAAGCTCCATGACCAAAACTTTAGGCATGGAGCACGAGATGACCCTCTCCGTCCTGTGGAACTTGGCAATGAGCTATCGAAACTCACACCGACTCGAAGAAGCCGAGCCACGGTTTGAGACCTTAGTTGACACCAAAGCGAAAATACTCGGACGCGACGATCCGGAAGTCCTGGAAAGCCTCGTCCAACTTGCTTGGGTCCAGCAACAGCTGAAGAACTACGTCGAATCGGAGAAGAACTACCGTTGGCTCCTAGCATCGCAGACAAAGAATGCAGGTCCAGAGGACCCGTTCACATTGATGCTCACCCATAACCTCGCATCGGTGCTCAACTACCAGGACAAGGACGAAGAGGCTGAAACGCTGTTCCGCAGGGCTTATACAATGAGGTCCAAGATACTCGGTCCAGACAATCCGCTCTCGCGGCACAGCCTTCAATGCCTTGCAGACCTCCTCGATGAGAGCGGGAAGCAGGAAGAAGCCGCGGAGCTTTGGGAGCTTCTACGCGAGTCCGGAGACTCTCCGGATGACGCTGCCGAGCATCAACGGAAAGTTGACAACGAGCTCAGAAAGCAACTGCTCCCTGATCCAATGAGGAAGAAGGCATAAGATCAAATTGTCAACCTAAAAGCATCCCATCCGGCGGCATTTCTCAGAAGTTCATCGAGTCGTGAATACCTTCTCTGGACCCTCCTGTTGTGTGCCTCGCTTGACCAAGGTCTATGCCCTGCTTTGACGGTCTACCTTTTTGAAGTCTGGGTCTTCATTTGGTCCTCCAGCCTGTTGTAAAGCCGGCAATACGTATTCTGTAAGGAGTGGCAACAATACTGCATGGGATACCGTAGCCAGAAACGTGATGACTCGACACACCTAACATTCGCGCTCAGTCGGACCTTATGAGACGCCTGCAGCCACGCCTGATGAGTAGACCCACTGGAAGGCTGTCATCTACACCACGCCACTGCAGTTCCAACCTGCAGACTGCCACCTGGAGTGCCTGCCGGCGGGCTCGCGCCCTAGCACAAACATCCCCACTCTCCTCAATGCCGGATGCACAAACACTCTCCAAACCCTAGCGACAGCACAGCATCTCACGACACTATCCTCCCCCCCCCCCCCCTTTCGCCCATCCCACACCCCACATCCACTCCCCAGCAATCCACGCCACCTTCACCCACCAGACAACCTCCAAAGCCTCCAACATCCCTCTCACAGGGCCCACACACACAGTCGCACCACCTCACTTATTCATAACTCTCCCAGCAGCCGACTATCCTCGCAATTCAACTAAATACCAACCTGATCAATGCCGCGCCTCATTTGGAACTGGCAAATTCAATGCGAGCCTGGGTGTTAGCCTTATGGGGGCAATGGCGGATGGGGGTTGTGGTCCTGCTGTGTGGATTGAGATGCTAGACTGTGGGCTGCAGGTGGTTGGAAGGCGGCGGGGGGCGCAGGGATGCGAGATGAAATGGATGTGGTCGTGGGCAAGGGGGATGTTGATTGGGGATCTGCTGTTGAGATGAGGAAGTGTTGAGGCGCTGGATCTTAGGGGAGTGGGGGGGAAACGTGTGATGTTTTGGCTGCTACAGTGGGTATTCATTGTATGAGAGATGCGAGGCGGAATGATGCCTGCTGGCTGGTGGTGTTGGATGGATATACTCGGACTATGGCTTGTAACTCTTCGCGATTGTGGCTGTTGGGGAGATGGCCGCTATTGAGAAGTTATTTGACTCTTGTGGGTAAACCTGTGCTTGGATGACGTGCGATGGGAACGTTGATAGTATATTGTTAGAGACTACAAGAGTGGATGAGTATGCCTCGAAAATTCGTAGGCCTAGCACATCTACATGCCCCAGACAGCCAATCCCCCACACCTCTAAGCATCCTCCCCCTCCCCACCCCTCTCCCCGCTCCCCCCCTCCTGCCCCAGCACCACCTTCCCCCTCCCCCTATCAATCTCATCCTGCATCCTCCGCCACTCCTTCCCCTTCTTCGACAGCTCCCTCAAATTCCTTATATACCACTCCACCGTCTTATCATCATCGTCATCCTTCTTATCAAGCTGCTTCTTCCGCCGCGCCTGGCTCGCCTGGTACAGACTCCACGCCTTGGCCGGGTTCTCGACTTCGGCGAGGGCGTACTCGACGGTCCAGGCGTCGCCAGAGGTCAGGTTCTCGGGCCGGACGACGTACCGGTCGTTGACCTTGTTGCGGATCGTGAGCGTCATGGCGAGGACTTCTTGGGAGGGGGTGGGGGGTGGGGAGGTGATGGTGTCGAGGAACGGGGCGTCGGCTTGGGTGTCGAAGTCCGGGTTGTCGGGGTCTGGGCTTTCGACTCGCAGCTCTCCGGTCGCGCTTTCGGTGATTTTGTGGGTTGGCATTTCTGGGACAGCGGCTTCGGGGTCGTCGTTGTCGTCCACTTCGTTCGCATCTCCGACCTTCATAGTCGCTGGTTGCGTGTCGTCGCTAGTTTCCGTTCCTGATGATGCGTCCTCCACAGGCTCTGCTGGATCGTCTTCAGCAGCTACATTGCCCGTATCAGGGTGGTCCTGGAGCCGTTCTTCCACGACACCTTCGGGATCCAATTCTTGCTCGGAAAGGGCCGCAGCATCTTCTTCCTTGGCATCACTGAGCTCTTCGTCATCTTCATTTTCCTCCACCTCTTCCTCTGCGTCCAAATCTTCCGCTGACGAAGCGACAGAATCCTCATCAGTGGCATTTTCAGGTTCCGCATCCTCAGACAGGCTCTCTCCTTTGGGGGCTCTGGTCAAAGAGGCTTCGTCGGAATCCATCTCCTCCTCCACATTGGCTTGCATGTCCGCCCATTGACCATCATCGGCCTCCGAGTCTTCCGCTTCAGCGTCCTCCTTGCTAAGTCCCAGAATGTTCCGCTCAAACTCCTCGACTTCGCGGTCATTGGCCGACTGCAACTCATCGACTTGCTCTTCTGTCACGGGTTCCGCGAAGATATACATAAAGTTGGTCTGGGCATCACGTGTTTCAAAATGCAAGCGGAGAGACTGCTAGCGTCAGTATATATTCGAAATCGGGGCCAGTGTCCCACCCACCGTTTCTGGATACTTTTTGGTAGCTCTGTCCAAAACCTGGTTTAGCAGGTCCAAGCTCAATTTGAACTCCTGATCACCAAGTGATGTATCCCACTGGCCGTGAAGAGAAGCGTCCATCTCTGCTGAACTGATGTATTGGAAGCCGAAAATCCTCTGTGTATTGTGGAAAGCAACGAAGATACCATCCATACGACCCATCCTCACCTGCAAAGAGTACTTCAAGAATGCAGCTCGAATCATGTCGAAATACTCACGCTCGTACGACTCCCAGGGACCTAGGCGGGTTTTTATCTCGTAATCCATGCCTACCTCATGATGCTTTGCATCCATGCGAACGGAGACCACTGCTCGAGTTTTGAGATCGAACATCCCTGTTCCCGGCAGGCGAGGATCGTGGGCATCGAGCTGAGACCGCATGAGGAAGTCACCCATCGTGGAGTAATGATACGATTCCGGGGCGTTACGCTCCTCCGCAGGAACCTCGTCGGGGTTAGATTTCCGGTACCTCTCAAACTCGTCTCTGCTGAGAGTGAGCAATTTCTCCATAGACTTCCCGAGCATCATCAGAATATTAGCGCTCGCAAACTGCTTATCAGCATCCATGGCGTAGGTCCCTTCTTTCCACCTTAGGAAGACTGCGCTAGGTGCCCTTTGGATGAGGGTGAAAGTTTTCAGGGAGCTGTTAACGGGAAACTCGTGTGAGAGCATATTGCATTTGATATCGCGCCATTGCGAGAGCAAGAAGTGAAAATGGGTTAGAACACCTGTCATACTAGACGAGGATCCGGTGTATCGTTTACCGTGCGTTTGTGCGATGTTGTTGAGTGTTCTATCGCCGGAAGATGTAACGTACGCTTTCAACGCGTTGAAGTCAAATTCTGCCACTGGCATGATTTTCTGGAGGTATGGATCAAAGTTGTATACCCTGGACCTTGGATCTTGCAAATGGTAGATTCCAGGACTATGTACTCATCAGCAGGCCGCTGCGATCGGGTTCATCTAGGGAACTTACTTGAACAAGACACGCTCCAGACCGTAGCTCATATTCCTCACAGGAGGTTGCTCAATATCCAGCGCTGAACATTATGAGCGCAAACACTATTTGGCCATAGATCGTGACTACTTACCTTTAATTTCGAGGTCCGCAGCGCTGACAGCCTTAATGTCTGCACTTTTACGTGATTGTGTCCCAGGCGGAGCAGTCAACGACGGGGCTCTGCGCGTCATTGATGATTCCGTAGATGGTAAGCCTGTCGACGACGATGCGTGAGGCTTCATTTCATTGGCCTTGACTATTGCATCCTTGTCGGTGCTGTCGGATGCGTGTTTACGAATCTTCAAGGTGCCCACATGTTTACGGATTTTAGCCGTGTCGGTCAACTCAACAGCTGCCTTCTTTGATGAACTCGGCGCTTGAGACGCTGGACCGACCTTTCGTGTCTCCTTTGACCTCGACCGTGCCGCACCTTTCGTAGGCAATGGAGGGTTTTGATCCGTAGATTTGGTTCTGACTCCTTTCGCCTCGTCATCTACTTTTACCGCCTTATTCAATGTATGAACATCTGTGTAGAGCTTAAGCAGATCAGCGTCCGCTATTTGCTTGTGGGCGTCGGTCTTCGTTTTTTTGCCGGCCTTCGCGGCCGAAGTTTTGCCTTCTGTTTCTTCATCGTTAACCGCCGTCCCATTATCTTCCTTGTCGTTGGGCAAACGTTGGCTACTCTTTGTGGCTGACTTCGATGATGGCTGCTTCTTGGCACTGGCCAGCTTCTGCCTTTTCAGCCTAGCCTTTCTGCCCAACTCCGTGTCTTTCAACTTCACTGTTGCGCGCTTATTAGCAATCTGGGTTGAAGTCGTCCCCGATTTTGGGCCTTCTCCGGAGGTTTCAGGAGCTGGACGAAGGCCTATCTTGGCTAGGTTCTGGCGGCGGAGCTCAGCGAACTGTCGTTGTAGATCTTGTTCCAATTTACTGGCTTGTGCATTTGGTATACTCCGCTTTATAGGATCTTTCTGCATGCCATTAACCTCAAGCCCATTGTTGTTGTCCTCAAAAGGCACCAAGCATTCACTATCGAGCCCTGGATTGATTGACATACATTGTTTTTGCTGCCAACATCAGAAGGCTGTGCCTGTCTTGATGATGGCTCTCCCTTCGGCTTCAGCCCAGTCCTATCTTCTGGCTTTGCATTTTGACTCGGTATTGCGTCTTCTTCAGCGTTACTGACGGTTTGCGATGCTTCCGCATGCTGGTTACGGGGACGCTGCGAATTCGTGATTCGGAAGTTCTGCAGACGGCAGGAAAAGCAGACATAGTTCTGACTCGGGCGTAAAGCACCTCGCGCATACTTAAAGCTCATTCAGATAGCCTCAGAGTTGCAAATATAATTACACAGTCTTACGGACAGAAGCAGCGGTCATTGAAACCTTTTCGCATTCCTCTTTGGCTTGGCGCGGCTAGACATTTGGACAGGGGTCTTGGACCCCTGTTCCGTCGTGCAAATATCCGGACTTCTCGACAGATTTGCCTGCCTGGGAGTCACGAGAATCTCATGCACGAGATTGCTTCCGCAATCGACCACAATTGTTTCGCTATGGACTATGTCCTCCAAAAATCGTGCTAGACGTCCCTAGCTACTACATGTGACGACTCCGGAGCATCTACCCCGTGAGACACCCCTCGCGTGCTTGTGCATAGTCGGTCCTCTTTTTCCTGTTCTTCATCTTCTTCTTCCTCATGCGCACTGATTAGCTCTGTGTTCTATTTTGAGTTTGAGCTACCGTCCGTCGCTGATTGCCCAAGGCAGAAGGGGAGAAGTCTCGGTGGACATTTTTCTATCTTTTGTGGTTGACCGTGGCTTCACGAGTCGATCTTGGTTGTTTTGATCGCCAGTGATGGCTTCATCATCGCTGTCGTTTCTATATGTCTTGTACTCTCTCCACCAAATGTGTACACCTCTAGTCAATAAGAGCTTTCTACACGTCTAACGGCGAAAGAGGCCATGAGGGGTAAAGTCTGCGGGTAGCATTCGTTCGTAGCTCTTAAATACCTCTTTCCAGCAGCCGCAAGGCAGTCCCTCTTCGGAGCGCATTTTGTTGCATTCACAGGGAATGGTTCGAGATCGTGGTGGTCAGTCGACGGGACTTCGGTCATCTGCCTGGAAGGTTGGAAGGTAGAGGCATCGAGCGTCGGCCGCTGAAGCAATGTTGTTGAAGGTCTTGTATTCATAGGATGCGTGGTGAATTTACCCAAGAGAGGCTGAAACAAATGTAATCGTGCAGTCTCAAGGTCACTTGCCGGCTTGCTGAAGCATTTGGTGGTAGTCATTTCGTCGATCTATCCATGGGGCCACTCTGCTCAATGCACCCTTCGCTCTTTTGCTGGTAGAGCCAAAAGCATTTCAACCCTCTGCATTCAAGCATTGCTTCCCCGTAAACCCTCCGCCTCTGCATCGGAAAAAGCGGTCGAATAGCACTGAGAATAAATCATTACTGTGTCACGATTCGGGATTATACGCAAGCGCTCTCCTCTCACGAAGGCCGTCTTCAAAGGGAAGACCCAGCTTTTCGGTCACGTTTTATCGTATCATCCTCGCTAGTCCACATTCCGGTATTGCATTGTCGAGAGTATTTGTTAGAGCTCATGTCGGGCTGGAAAGAGATAATGACAAAATAAGCAGTTTTCAAACAACCTAGGCTTGGTGAGGCTTCATCAGCAAGCTGTAAAAGCCTAGGGAATGACTTGAGATCTCGTAAGATCCAGGTTTCCGCCACCTGTGCGCCTTCCACTCAGAAATCAGCCTTCTGGAATATCTCAGCCTCGTGGCATGCTCAGAGGAGCTAATTGCAAAGGCATCTAGCAGCGATCCAAGCGGGATCAACTGCAAGCTTGCGGCGTTCGATGTATTCATAAATTATTGTTGGTCTGCGGCAACTTTGCGTAGTCTAGGCATGACCCATAATTCTGCTGAGCTTCCATGGGTTTTCAAGCATGAGCAATCCTGTAGCGTGATTCCGCGTGTAGTTGTCAACATAAGGTGTACTCGCTAAGAAGTTGTACTCGCTAAGGCAGGGAGATTCCAGCAAACGCTAGGGTGGTACATATGTAAAGTATCTAATCTTCGGTATCGGGCAGACCAGCCATGCAAGGAAATCAGTAGCAAGCGAGTGACTACCCCGACAGACGACAAAAGGCGTTTTAGATCGTACTTACATAAGACCCTTTCGACGGGTATGTTCACCATGAGATCCGACGCGCTGGACCAGTCATGGACCTGTTGCCACATCTTATGGATGTCAACAAACAAAGCGCCATACTTAGCAACAAGCTTGATATGGCTGAGCCCACCTGTTTCCTGGTGATTTGCAACCTAGCGGCTCTATATTTGACGTCGTACAAGTCACTCCAAGCGCGCCACAACCCTGTGACGATCTCGTGTTTCATGAGTGTAACTCTTAACAGCTTTCGAGATGCCAACGTCTGACCTTTGTCCCGTCCGCTCAGCTATACACAAAGTATTAGGGGAAAAGAAGCCTTCACCAATTCTTGATCCATCTGTACTGATGACATGTTTCCGCTGAAGGTCAGCCTCGCCAGGTCCGATCTAGCCTTCCATGTCCATATAAACGCCCTCAAAACGACCGTACGTATTCAAGTTGAATTTTTCATGCTCAAACCTCCTAAATATTCAATAAGCTGTTCGTTGGGCAGTCGTCTTCGTCAGTCGATGTAGGCAGCTCTCCACTATCAGTTTTTCTTTCCTTGAAAGCCATTTCTTCTTCCCTCATCACGGAAACATTATCGAGGAACAGGCGGAGACCCAACAGTCGACTGACAAAGCTGCCGTCCCTTAAAAGTACGATGGACGGCTAAGGCGTTATGGCGCGCAGATCCTCCCAGTAGCTTTCTCCTATTGGGACGCCTCAGAACTTTTCAACACCATCAAATTCCTTCCGTCTTATGTTTTCAAGGCTTCCGAGAGGCTAGTCAATGTGTCATACAGTACACAGCCTCCCTGTCCTTGGTTCGGGCCGTTTCACTCCTCCGACATCGTTGAGATCCACTATCATGCTCCCAACGTGCGCTGGTTGGGAAAAATCCAGGCAAGCTTTAGGCTAGACTCAGCGGTACGTCGGCGGACTGTCCGGAAGTGACAGTACAGGTCCTCTAGGCTCTATTGCACCAATCTTTTCGCCCAACCATGCAGGTGTCTGGCAGATGACCAGCATTGCGGAGAGCAGATTCGAGGTGGGTTCTCTGCCTGAGGTCGTCGTTTGGCTCGGTTCGAGCATGGTCCTGTGAGCACTGATCTCCTGCATTGGCTTCTTATCTAGCAATGCCCGAGCCACTGCCTCCTCTCGGACAATGCCTGTCTACCCGAAGCCCAAGAAAGCTACTGCGTTCCATGCAGAAAGACAAGCGTTTCATGACCGGCATGCAGTCCTCAGTGGCTGACTACAAGGCATGATCGGATATAACCGTGAGATCAATAATGTTGCGTTGAAGGACCCGGCCCAGGCTTCTAGGATTGGTGGATAGCCTAGCTGTGCAACATCATGAGTGTGAACCAGCTCACGGAGGCCCCACTCCCTGTAGATAGACAAGACTCTTGCCTAGGTGTATAGTCAATCGTGTTGCAGTGAACCATTTCACAATGGTCAAGCTTTGCGAAAATTCCACACAGCAACAGGCCTCAGATCACAGAGCTCAAACAGGATGGCTTCGGTAAGTCAAATTTTAGCGGAAACTCGCATCTCCAATAATCTTATTAGCTTGGAGGCTAAGAGCGCAAATTAGGGGAACATCTGTTGCGAGCTGGCCGATTTCACGAGTGGTCCAGCTCTCCCTGATCGCGAGACCCGGTAAGTCCTCTGTGTTCACCCTCGATTGGACATCCGTCGAGAAGTCCTGACTCTGGCTCAACCACAGAGCCATCGGCCAGCGCATCCTTGTACCTTACAACAATTCTCACTCTACGGAGACCATACGTGCGCTCATAGAGAAGGCTTACATCGGCGGTGTTATCGTGACATCCCAAGGAATTGGAGGTACGCAGTCTCGCAAGCGGCGCGGGAACCTTAGGAACGTCATCATTGAGTGGAAATGCAGAAGCCGTGCAAGCTTCTCATCTCATCGCAAATGCGCAACGACTCGCAAGATCCGCTGGGCACGCTCAACCCCTCGTGATCGGGTCTTGCCCTGAAAACGGCTGGGTAAGCAGGCTGTCTTTCTTCTGATCATACTGTTTGGCCCGGTCTCACTCTCGGTGGACTCATTTTGGTAGACTGTTCAGGCACAAGACCGTATAACAATTGATCGAAGCTCCTCATCGTGCGAAGAGTTCGGATGTTGATAGCTTCGAGCTGAACATTCCCTTGAGAATAGGTCTCCCAATTTCCCAGTCCTGTGAGCTTGGCAGCTGGTCGATCCACGTCAGAGATATCGAGAGTTGGAGAAGCCATTGGAAAGGAATTATCATCTATCGGTATCAATTGGTATTTGGTCCCGACCGTCAACAATGCCACCGCCCTGACGGAACCCTTGGACGCGTCTGAAAGTTTCAGTGACGATATTCAACCTATGTCACACTATGCTGCGGCGCTTCTTGAGGGTTTCTCTGATGGCGGCGTCGCCTGCTGTCCTAAGGTCGAGTTGACTGCAACACTGCAAGAAGTATACCGAGTCAATGGGGGCCCTGATCTGGACATTGAGGAGACTTTGAGGAGAGAAGATGTTCAGCCGTTGCGTCATGCAATAGGAACAGGAGCACTCAGCAGTCTTCTTCTAACAGCACCATTTGACCAAGTTGGCGATGTATCAAGAGCCGGTGTCTCTTATCAAAAGATCATCCAACAACTCGTCCGCCGGCACTTGCACTATCAAGGACTTCTGGTATCCGACTGCTCCCAGACCTCAACAGAAGCGAATTATTGCATCAGACATGGACCCCTCAGGGCTTTGCTATCCGGTAGCGACATGGTTATATTGCCCTCTGACTACGATGATCAAGTGGCTAGTATTCAAGCTATACACGCGGCCGCAAGATCTTCGCATCTACCTACCTCCGCCACCGCCGAAGCGGTCGAGCGAATAAGATCATTCAAAGCCCAACACATCGTGGAACCCAGTGCTTCACGTCCTTCAGTAGACCGCACGCGGCACGCCGCCCTTGCACAGGATGCTTACCGCCATTCCACAACAGCATTATCTACCACCGCTTCCCCCCTAATCGACCTTCCTGCGACATCCATCGTCCTGCTGCTGACGCCAAGCGTGCCACCATTGTCGAACTCAGACCTCAACCCGGACAGTGATCCCTTCGAGCTCCTCGGCCGCGCTCTCGCAGACATTCACCCACGTACCCGCCATGTCCCATACACCCTCTCAGCAGGCCTCACAAGCACCCACAGCGCCTTCCTAGACCGCGCCGCTGCCGTCGTCCTCGTGCTCTGCAACCCCAGCAGCGCATTTGAGGAATCCCAAGAAGAGCTCATCTCGGCTGTGCAAAGCCAGCTTCGCATACGGGAATTGACCACAGGAGCACAGAAAGTCGGCAAAGTCGTGCTCGCAGCGGGCGATCCGAGGGATCTGAATCAGCCGCTGGAGGGCTGGTGGGAGGTTTGCTGCTACGAGTACACGCCGGGAGCATTGATGGCTGCGGCGGAGGTGATTACGGGGCAGAGGACCGCGACTGGACGTTTGCCGGTCAAATTGTCGCGAAACCTTGCTGGATATCAGTAGGCATGGCACTTACCATCACCATAGCGGGAACGTGGCATTTGTTCTTTGCCACCGCAACACCTCTATGGCAGCAATGTGAGGACAAGCGGGAGAGAGGCAACACCGCTCTTTTCATATAAGTTCCATATCATGGGACAATTTATATACACTCTGATGGCTCATATACCTGACGAAGTAACGATATTACGATTTGATAGATCTCCCAACCCATGCTTGAGTTTACCGACCTCTTGAACCCTGGCGTAAGAACGTATTGTAAGTTTGAGGCGTCATTCTATTCAACTCAATCTTATCCCATGCGCCAGCACGAAGTGGTTCACTCGATCCCTGCATCTGTGAAAGAACGCAAAGACGCAAAGGCGATGGACTGAGTTGCCAATGAAGACCCATAGCTGAAGAGGCAAACCGTTAAAGCGCTCCACTTACTCCATCACAATACCCAAGAGCAGGGCTCGAAGAAGGTCCTGAACTCATTTGTAGTACGAGGAACCCATGAAAAGTGCACCGTGCCGGCGCATGGGATACTACAGTGAGCGTTTGTTCTAATCTTGATTCGCCGCCATCTAGCTGCAGAAGGGTATCTTGAAAAACCGTGTCTGTCCGCCATCCAACGCCAGAGGCATTCCCTGCTCTATCACGGCTGAACGCTCGCACCAGAGCCATTGCTGATGGCCTGACTTTCTCCACCTCAATCATATCCAACGCCCTTTCCATCATGACCTCGAGGATAACGTAGTAGTAGGAAACTCCTACCCCCAGAGCCTCACCCCTCCGTCGTCTCCGCTGTCTTCATCACGATCCTCGATCTTCATTCCCTTCTCCCAATTCCAAGCCCAGCCCCCATCGACCACGAACCTCTTCCTCTTCGCAAAAGTGCTAACATCCCCCCACATCCTCGCCTCTTCTAAATATGCAACAACCTGCCCTAAGAAATCTTTCCCCTTCTCCAGCGCCGCATTCCTCGTAAACTCTGGTATCTCAACCAGATTGTACGGCTGCGCCTGCGCCTTTGTAGGACTGTCATCCACCAACAGCGTATTCGCCTGATTCCACCTCGTGCCCTTCGAGGCAAAGTCAGGGTGTGAGTCCCGCAAGGCCCTGCCTTCCCAGATGCGATCGAGACGCTTGTAGACCTGGACCTTGCTGCAGTATTCTTCGCTCGTAAGATCAAGGGTGTCCCGGGCCCATTCACCCAGTAGCTGCCGGCGTTGCTGGGGGGTGAAGAGCTGGACGCAGACTCCGGTGACGTTTGTGGGGGTTGCGGATGACCAGATCAGGACTGAGTGGTGGGTGAGGCAGTAGTTTAGGAAGGGTTTAAGAGAGGCGCGAGGTCTGTATGAGGAGGCGGCTCTGTGGCGGAAGAGGAGGGTGCCGTTCAGGTCGAGGACGAGGAGTAGACGTTGGGGTACGAGGAGAGGCTTGCAGGGGAGGCTAGCGGTCGATAGATATTCAGACGTAGGTGTAGGTGTGGGGAGCGGAGTCTTCTGTTTGAGAGGCGATGTTGTTCTCTCAATGGATCGACAATCCAACGGTGAATGCGGTCCAGCCCCATCTTGTAGCTTCCCAATCGTTTCGTCCGACGGTCTGAAGTCGAAGTGTGCTTTGCGTCCTTGAGGCACTTTAGTCGTTAGTCCTCTTGCTGGCTGGCTGATGGACGGTAGCCCACGCTTTGGCGAGCTGAGACGGTCGAGTGAAATGGCTGTCGTTGGGATGCCCCTAGTTACAGGCCGTGCCCGCTGGCCTATTGGCACGACTGGTAGTGCCTGGTAACTCGGGACTGCGTATCTATGCCATTTGTTAACACGCCATGGTGGTACCCTTCGGAATAGTGGAACTGACGTTGTGGCTATGAGAGGCACAAACCCTCGATTGCCATCATATTTCAATGGAGGTAGGCGCACCGAGGCAGCTCCATTAGAGTTAGAAGCGATACCGTGGGTTGGATCACCAGAACCTTTCACAGATGTAGTCTGCGCTTCATTGACACTGACACGACGAGCAATCCCAGCGTTTGCACCTGATGAATTGGATGCAGCACGCATCACACTGGCATCAGTGCCATATAACTCGGATGCACGCCCTTGGCGGACGGGACGCTGCGCATCAGCAGCCTGTTGCAGAGCGCTTGGTGACCCAATAGTTCCAACCTTCCCCGCGCGAGTGCGCGGTGCGAGCTGCTCCACCGGTTCCGCATCGGAGCGTGGCCAAGTAGCTTCTGCTACTAATCGTTTCTTGTGATGCCGAAGCGCACGTTTCTTCTTCTTGTGATTGTTCTCCGGCGGTATGTCGAGAGCTAGGTCACCGATACCAAGCGTGTCGCCGTGAGTTGAATTTAAGCTCATATTGTTCAGCGCCGAGGATCCTGGTGAGGCTTTTGCGGGAGCTGTGGTTTGTGTCGAGAAGGGCACATTGCCCCCGGAGGTCTCCATATGGATATAATTTAGCCCTGTTGTCCTCAGGAAAGCAAGTAAATAATGTTGGATTACCTGATAGTAGTAACGACATAGAAACTTAGCATTATGAGATAATGTAAAGATTACTGTACAGGCTGGCCGAACATGAATACGCGGAAGAACTTTAATTTGAGGCCCTAAAATGCTAATCGATGCCCTTAGCATAGAATGAGTGAAGATAATGCTGGTGATTCGTAGTCCTGTTGGGCCAGAGTCACAATGAAGCGTCGGCTGAGTGGTCACGTGCAAGGATTTTCTGCCGAAATTCATCTACACCGCCCTGGTTATCGATAAAAGATCCAAGCAACCAACTCGAAATCAGATTGATTCTTTGCTCTTCTTTATTTTCGACGTCGTATCACTACGCTTTGGTCCTTAGCATCATGGCGCCAAGCAGAAGCTCGAGCAGGAACTCGAGCAAGAAGTCAGGTTTGACCAAAGCCAACAAGGGTTCTAGCACGAAAAGCAAATTAGGTTCGAAAAGCAAGGTCGCAATGAAAGCCAAAGCCCCTCCGCCTGTCCAACAAAAAACAAAATCTCAATCAGGGCCCGTAAAGAAGAAACGGAGAGTCTACACAGACAAGGAACTAGGCCTTCCGAAGCTGAATATGATAACGCCGGTTGGTGTTGACCTACCTAAAGGCAAGAAGAAGGGCAAGGTATTCGTAGATGATCAGGTCAGTGTTCGACTACTCCACCTATCAACTCCTGTTGTGAGACTAATTGATTTTTTAATGGATAGGAGAGCATGATGACTATACTCGCTATAGTGAACGCAAGTAAGGAAGGCCAAATAGAGAGCAAAATGTTGAAAGCCCGGCATTTGGAGGAAATCAGAGAAGCAAGGCGCAAAGAGACTGAGGCAAGACAAGAACAGAGAAAGGTGAAGTTGGTACGTCTATGCTTCGTATTCCCATGCTTTTTACCATGTTGAACATTCCACAGGAGGAGACCAAAGAGTCAATCCGCCGCAAGAGGAAACGAAGGTCAGACACGGACACTACAGAAGCAGTTGCCAAGGCAGACACAGCTACAATACCTAGCAAGAAAAGAGTAGCATTTGCCAGTTGATGTCACTACGAATATCCAAAATCTAAAAAAGTCATCACAGCTATGGCACATGGAGCTTTCGACGCATTGGACTGAAGGTGTTCGAACTCTTCGCGATGGTTCCTGCCTCGAGCGACCCGGTTGGTGGCAAACTCCGCTTAGACTTGACCGATTCAATATCATTGGCCATCTTGATGAGGAATTGGCTAGCCTGTGCAATCATCAGTATTGCTTCTTCAAATTGCTGAGGACGGGCATCCGACCGGCTTGGCGAACCATCTAGTACCCCCTAGCTCGAACCAGCTCAGATGACCACCGAGAGATGCTATTGCACATCACGGATTCAGCATCGTCCTTCGACAATCGCTCGTGAGGCATGTTGCAGTGCACATTGCAAGATATTGAGAGAGACATAAGGAGCTCCGTTGGCACTAACTGGTACATAAAACTGCGTAAGGATTCTGCTTGACCTCTTCAAACGGTAATGCTTCTTTGACGGCAATCTGGCGTGGTCAGCTTCGAGAGCGAAAAACATATATCTCCTCGATATTACCGGGTCATCTTCTGCGTGTATGGCGAAAAGAGGTGTCTTTACGGCGAGTAGCGAATCAATCGAGGATGCATCTCGGTAGTATGCTCCTTCTGTGGGGTAACCCCATGTCTACCATGAACTCCAGATCAGCACAACGCGCTAGTCTCAAGTTCACGCATGGATGTTCTGTGACATTTCACCAATGATCGGACTTTCTCTACTACTCACGGGGCCTTGAAGTTCTCTACAACGAAATCAGCTGGGTAAGAAGACTCATGGTTATGACTGACCTGTCAAATTCATGGAGGTATTTCGTTCTTCGAACTTTGGCAATATCTACCCGGGAGTTCGTCAAGATGACGTCTACATGCCTAAACGAAAACGGAGATTAGGCACGAGTGACCACAGAACACTTTGAATGAGGACGCACTCTTCAATGAGGGCTTTCATGTTGGTACACATGACTTTCGAGTATTGGAGCCCGACCCATGATCTTTGGAGGGCGAGAGAGCCAGTTTCACAATTCCAAGGATTCGAGCATACTACTGCGGCTTCGAGCAGGCAATCTGAACCCTCTTCGCCTAAGTACTATACAAGAAATTGCATCTATCAGATTCAGACTCTTACAACGCAGTCTTAGTTGTACTAATTCACGTACATTGACCATCATATTGGCGCCCAAAGAGAATCCAAGACCGTAAAGAGGTCTGTTGGGGAAAGTCTTTCTCAGCCATTTTACCGTCTGTCTCAGATCCCACGTAGCTCGGGCGTTATAGAGTAACCCGGTGGTAATCTTACTCTTCGCACATCCGCGAGAATTGACGACGCAAGCTTCCCACCCAGCCTCTACCACAGGACGAATAGTTTGCCGAAGATAGCTTTCTTGCGAGCCACCACTTAGCCCATGGAGAACAACAAGCATCGGCTTGACGTCTGTCGATCCAATGCTATCAAATTCAAAGCCTGTAAAGTGCGTCGTTCGCGGAGGTAATGCACTGTCGCTATCCTGATGAGGTTGGGTGACGAAGTCAACCGCAAATGATCCCTCATACAGTGGGTCTTCTGCCTCGAACACTTTACGCTTGTAGAATATGGGTGTGTCTAATTTATCGAACAGGGTCCAGGTTCCCTGTAAGTGTCCGTTGAATAGGAAAGGATTCAGCCTGCAAGGCGGTGTGGCACTTTTCGCAAGCTCGAGTAGATCAGTCTTCCTCCCACCTTTCGATACCAAGTCGATAGGCTCCGGGTGATGATGGAAAGAGATCTTGCAATAGCCTAACAGACGCCAGACGTCCATTTTTGGTTGCGATATAAGAGGCTCCCAGCAGTCATGTCCAAGAATTACATCGTTATTCTAAAGTAGGTTGCATAGATGTATCAGGACCAGAATCTTATTGAATCTGTGATCGACCGTGATAGATTCCCCGGACCTCGGGCCGCAAGAGCGCAGCGGGCGCGGCACAGTTTAGCCGAGTCAGCCGCCAAACATCCAGCCGATCCAGGTGCCTGAAAGATAGTACTATAAACTAGCTTTGTATACGAATATAGTAGTCCTTTGATGGTTGATGCAAATATCATGTCTCTGCATAGCATACATTCTTTCAGCCAAGACTATTGAAGTCGCTCTTACTGCGAGCAGTCATGCTGCGTGGGCATCAGTAAATTTCTCCAATTTCATGGCGTATTCGCAGGAAAATCCATATGTCAAAACTGGTTCTGTGCCTCAGCACTTACCGAATGCCGGAAAGAAACACTACGACCAAGCATATACCGACGGGTTTCCAGCCATTCTTTCTGTTCTTGGCAATAGCCCCGTCCATCTCATACATGCTCCGAATGATCGTACTCCCATCACCCAACATGCTATTTGTCCACCCAGACCAGCACAGACTGTGCAAGTCATCATTCCTTCGCCATGGCAAATGTCCGGGACTGCGAATTCGAAACCCCTGAACGGATCAGTTGTATCTTCCGGAGCAGGTCTGCGGCCTCCACCGGTGGACTACCAGCTACTCTTGCTGTCTTTGGCAGAAGACTACTTCACAGCAGCCCATGGCGAAAGCTCATTTGTAGCTTTGAATAGACGCCACTCTGACACTCAGGCTTACTACAAACTGATCGCTACCGGACTGGGCTGTCTCGAGGCGGTATTGAAGGTCTGACCATGTCCCGGGTGACGAGGCCTTATTGATCTTTATATAGCACTGGAGACAGCAACCCTTACTAGAAGCCAAAGTACGCCTACGTTACGCCACTGTGTTGCACGATGAGACGGAAAACTCCATGGAGGTAGAGGAAGCTTTAAGTAAAGGGGTACTATGCCTTTTGATTGATTCGTTGCCGCTACTAATCTAGAAGCAGATCACTATATGCGATCGAGTATGTATGCCTTAGGCAGAAAACCACCTAGTAGATTGACTTCTGGTAGCTGCGCAATTTCGACCTGAAGTATAATATGCAACATCTTTTAGCTCGAGTACTATATCGGCGCAACCCTCGCGCGGCCCTCCGTTATCTAGATGGTATAGTTGGAGATGTCGAAGCGTCCGTAAAATAATCCCTCTTCGACCAAAGACTGATGCTTTTATAGCTATCAACATGTAACCTGGAACTATGCCTTTCGATTCCTTCGAATATCTTTGTGTCTCGAATCCTCAACACATCAAGATATTCTTTCCGCAATCAACCATCTTCGAGCTATATCAACAATATCAGAAAGATATGGAGATAAAGCTGTGCTTGCTGTGGCAGCAACATTGGAGGCTCTGATCTATCTCCGTCTGTCTACCAGTGCTGAAAGCATAGAGCAGGCTCAGCGTGCCCTCGCTATGGCAAGAAGTTCGCAGCTAGACCCAGCCGTCGCGCAGATCCCACAACTGGCAGCCATGATGCATTTTGTGGACCTTTGCTGGTCCCTGCGAATTAATGATCCAATCCAAGCGATTTTAAAACTCCAGGCAATGCAAGCGACGCTCGAGACTATCCACGATGGCGGTTCTTGGACAGAATCCGGCACGTTCTTCGTTCCCATAAGCCATTCTCAGGGTTTGCTACCCGCCAGCCACACGGGGATCGTTCGAGATGGGACAGACAACTCTCGAAAGCTGCTATTGGATTGGGTACCCAAGGAAGATATTTATAACCTTGGCTTCCTGCTAAGCGGCATCTGTACAGCTCATAAGAACACCCTAGATGGCTTCAAGTCAGAGCAGATGTTGAAGGAGGGCGTTCGTCGCCAAGAGGGTCAGTGTGAGCAGGGAATGAACGTTCGTATCGCTAATCTGTTTCTCTAGCGAGTCTGAAGAGCTCTGCAAAGCTATCCCAACCGTTATCACATGCAGTCTCCTGTCAATCCTGGCGTCAGCTACAAACATGCCATATGCGACTGCATCTTGCCTTCGCTTTGTGCGCTAGGACCTCGTGGTCAGCGGCCTCGGACCAACTATCTCTTCTGAAAGACACTCTAGATCACGTCCAGTCTGATATACCGGCTGATCTTCGCATCATTGTTCAGTATCTTGAAGGGGTCATATATCAAGGGACCGGCTCGCTCGATGCTGCTCTCAACATCTTCTTAAGCCCCTCTTTCTCGTTACCAGAACCCCACAAACCTGCTCCTTCTCATACTCACCTCGATCTTTCCATCCTCGCAGCGCTCAACAGTCTGCTAATCACCCGCTCCCGTACACTTCCGCCTTTCGAAGTTGCACCTCTCATCAGTCGACTTGAGCCGCTCTGCAAAGGGAACCCCAGTAAAGGAATTTTGAGCGCATACAATCTCATCCTTGCTACAATAATGTCGGACGATACCATCGTGCACCAAAAGCAATGCCTCCAGAACGCCCTACAGGCTGCCAAAGCTTGTCTGAACAACCAGCTCATGTGCTTCACGCTCAATCTCATGAGTTGGAAGTTCTTCAGAGGCGTGGTTGGTCAGCAAGCGGAGAAGAGTGCGAGGGCGAGCCAAAGTCTGGCGCAAAAAGGGAAGGATGTTCTGTGGACGAGTGTTAGTGCGGGACTACTTGCAGACACACTTGAGATCCAAGGCAGACCGGAAGAAGCGGAGGCTGTCAGGGCTGAAGGAAGAAGATTTGCGGGTGCGCTGCCGGAAGCTGTGCAAAGGCTTGAGACATGATGAGCAACAAGGGTTTCCAGGTATGTATACGAACGGTGTACAATGTAAAAGTATGGGCACAGGCGTTATGGCTTATCTACACTCGTGTGTAAGAGCTTGTAGTGTTGGCAAGCATCACTTATAGAGCTTTGATAGCTATCATCGACAATATTACGGCACTCAGAGGATGATAGTCCTATGCAGTATAACATTACTCAACAACAGAAACGTCCTTCTTGATAGTCCCTTCTAGATTCATTAGTCTCAGCTCAATTTCGTTCTTCGATGCTACATTGCACCCTTAAGGGGTATAGTTGCGTCAAAAGCACAACAGCGCCGCATGGACACCCAAAGTACTCGCTACACCGTCTCGGGCCAACCCGAATCGTCCAGCAAACCACACAAGAGCCATGCCCACAGCTGAACCATATCGCGCTTCAAGAAAAAGCGTTCCTAGCAACGATCCAACTCAATCGGCTGACAAAACCCGCCTCCAGTACACCGCAGTACCCAGATAAAGCAATCCGCACCCCTTTCATTCCGAGACATTAGCCCAGTCCACCCCAGGCCCCCCGTATCCTCCTTGCAAGCTGTACATCCTTCTGCATGATCGTGACTCTCTTGGCATGTATAGCGCACAGATTCGTATCCTCAAACAGGTGTACCATGAAAGCCTCGCAACTCTCCTGCAGCGCCTGGATCGCTTGCGACTGCCAACGGAAAGACTCGCCGTTTATGGGCACCATCGAGAGAGCAATCTCACGAACCTGGAATCTCATCAGTATGGGACGGCGGGGCCAATGCGGGGCATCAGTCGACAAGGGAAGAAGGAGGGACCGTACCAGTCTCGAAAACGGAAGTTTCAGCATCAACAGATCCGTAGACTTCTGATAGCGTCGTATCTCCTTGAGCGCAAGCGTCCCTGGCTTATAGCGTCTTGGTTTGCGCGTCCGGGGCTCGTCGTCTACCGAATGGTCAGCATAAGTTCCGTCGCAGCCGATACCGCTGAAAGCATGCGCTCCGCTGCCAGAGGCATTACGGTTCAGGAAGGAGCGACCCACCACGACCCCCAATGCCACTGCTTCTCCTTTTCGTGGACTTGCTAATTGCGCCGAATGTTTTTCCGCCGATTCTGCCGCCTCTACCTCCTGTGCCACCGCCTATTGACGGACGGCCTCGCTTGGTTTGGCCGAGGGGTTGTGCGGTGCCGGTTCGGCGCGCGATTTGCTGCTTTTGGCCTGCCATTGAAGAGTGCTGCGAGTTGGTGTTGTGATGGCAGATTCGTATCGAGGTTTGAAGGATATTTGGGGAGAGGGACCTGCGACGTGCGGAGGCAGCTTGTAAAGCCCAGAACAATCTCGACGCGCCGGAGGTGGCTGGGAGTTGGCTGGGAATGAGCTCAACGCACCAAGGATGAGAAGACAGCGCCAAGACTCGAGCGAAAGTGCGCTATCATCTCATGTTTTTTTTCGAGTATTAACAATACTGTTTTTCAGTAGTGTTGTCTCCTCAATCGCGTCCGTCGAAGTATTGTTGATCGACAATGCGAATCTAAGGCGACTGGGCGGGCAACGGCGCTAGGCTGCAAGAATTCCTTAGCCGCCGTTGGCGTTAGCTGGAGAGCCTCAATATCGAAAAAGCCACGGTGCAATTGCCATCTCAAAGTAAATCCAGCATCCTCTAGTCAACGCTCAAATAGTCCACGAATCAACAATTAATACATCAAATCGTTGGAGATGGATGGATTCTGGGCGGCACCACCGGTCTCAAGGTCAGTCTGATCGTATTGAAGCAAGGCAGCAGCTGCGGCAGAGGTGTTCTAATGCTGATGCATTAGGACTCTCACAGCTTTGACCTTAGTGACATCTCTTCTTTTCTATGGTGGCCTCCTTGATGCTCAACGGATCATCTTCTATCTGCCATGGATCTTCAAGTTTCCATTGCCCGAAGTGTGGCGCCTTTTCTCCTCCTTCTGGCTCACAGGCCCGGGTCTCAGTATTCTGTTTGATACCTACTTTCGTGTGTAAATCAGTCACCTGCTTCTATCTTTACATTGACCTTTGTCTAGTATGGACCTACTCGAGCGGCTTAGAAACTTCCTCTTCGCGCTTTAGCCAGCCCGGGGATTTCTTCGTCTACATCATATTCATAGGACTGTTCATCCTAGTAAGTCGAATATATCTCCTTGAGCCCTAGAATACGTGTGCGCTTCTTGTCATTCTGCTGCGTTACTCCCTATACACCTCACATATCTGCCCGCCCAGCCACTCCTAGCTGAAGCGGTTCCTGAAGATGAGGGAGATTACCCTTGCACTTCGCGCAGGTCCGTCATTCGCAATCAATCTAAAGGACTTGCGTGCGGTGTGAGCATGGTGGAAGTGTCATTTGAGAATTATAGCCTGCGTGATCCTACGAAATTTGCGTTTGGTGGTAGTCATTTCCTACATATAAACACGCGGGTACCCACTGTGGAAAGCTTTGTGCAACGGTGACTGTTTGCTAATCAAAGCTGACATTCATCGCAGATCACCGGAGGCGGGATCTTGGGCGGTATGGTATTCTGCTCGCGTAAGTCTCTCGACACCCTCTGCATACCTGTCTCTACGATTGCTGAAGGCATTTAGCCTTCACACTGGCGTTATCGTACACCTATTCTCAAGACAACAAAGGAAAGAAAGTCTCCTTCTTCATCATTACCTTCAACGTAATATGGCTTCCCTGGGCTATGCTACTTATGACCTTTATCATGCAAGGCCCACAGTCAGCGATGATACAGGTCACCGGCCTCCTGGGTGCCCACATGTACGACTTCCTAACCCGGCTCTGGCCTACCTTCGGTGGGGGCAGGAACTACATAAGAACTCCCGCAGTGGTCAAACGATGGTTCGGTGCCGACAAGGCCGGCTTTCAGCATCGGGGTTATGGTACGGCGTTCAGACCTGCCTCTCAGGCGCCAGGTCGAGGCACATCGAGTGGTTTTGGTTTCTCCAGCGCATGGGGTACAAGAGGCCAAGGAACGCGCCTTGGGGGCGATTGAGCACTGAAAATGGGTTATGCTCTATCTGCTGCTCCATAGAATCGAAGTGTGTCCTGAATTGAACTTGCGATGACTTCTTGTCTCTGGATCTAGTTACTTTACTGTTACAGGATCAATGTGCACCAGACAAAAAAAATCACCTAATCTGTAAGGGGGCAGCGCGAGCGTTCCTACCACCCAAATTCGTGAGGCGCTTGAATCTCGTTGCCTCAGTACTCAGACCTGCAGCAGATGTTGGCAATAGCCCTACAAAGCCCTAAAGGCTTGTTTAATTCAGAGCGAACTCGTGCTCGATTGATTAAAATAATTATTAGTGTATCTAGATCCATCTGAATTTAATAAATAAATTATGCGATGGGCGATCCTTTGGCTTCACGAGTCGAGCTAGACTTGCACGTAATTGCATCTGACGCTGTCGGCTGTAGACAATCTGCGAACTTCACACTGTGCTGTTCTTGGAGGAGCATTGAACGTCTCGAGCGGTGGAGAACTGGAGATTGTGCTCAAAGAAGTCATTCGCCGCGAGCGCCCACTCTAGCTCCGTGCCCTGCTACATGTAGGCTGGAAAAGCAAGGAAATAGGCCAGAGGAAAGGCCAGAATGCGTTGCACTTTTCACTTTCGTCATCATCGTCATCAACATCGTCGTCTCCGCTACCGTTTCCGCCGACCCCGCCAGTCACGGTTCCATGCGTGGTATCGATAGTGGGAGCGCATTCAGGACAGGCCTTGCCACAGCCTTCCAACCCAAATCCGCCGTGGCCCAAAGATCCCACACCCTCCGCCCCATCCACATATGTTGCACCCTGCGCCACATCCAAGTATGCTGCTGTCGTGGGTACCGCAGTGAGCTGTGAAGGATGGTTTTGGAGTGGCAATCGTGTATGATATGGGAGGTCTCTGACTGAAGCCAGTGAAGGAACTCTGCACTCCAACACCACCCGCTCATAGTCTATGTAGTAATATATCTCTAGCACCCCAACCGTACAGCAGCATCGGCTGGCTAAAGCTAGCTCCCAGATCCTTCAGTAATCAAGCAGTTGGTTGGCGTTATTGTTCTTGGATGCCAATTAGATGCAGGCACCACAGGCATCCTGCCTGCTCAAAATTCACTCAAGAGCATCGGCCGATGGAATCATTCATGAACAAGCAAGTAGACACGTGTTGAATTTGAAGGAAGGCCCGCGTGGATAGCAAAGCCAGCTGGTTGGTTACCGACCTCTCATCTCACTACGTATCTTGAAACGGGAGCTGAAGAATGCATCCTCGAGCAAGCAGGTGTTGTAGCCGGCCCTACGTCAGAGGATGGCAACGTACCTGCAAAAGATGTCCAACCTATCCCAGGTTGAAACCCAGGAGCTTCGCTGTCGCTGAATGTAGCCCAATCTTCTTCCGTCCCATCGCCGAGTCCCACAATACCTGTCTCAACCTCAATCACGACCTTACCTGATGTCACGGTCACGGTGACCCCGACTTCAAGCGCCCAAGCAGTCTGCAACGTATCTGCGAAACCGCTTTGGTATGATGTCAGCATCACGGGTATGAGGGGAGCTTGGGTGTCCGATGGAGGGAGAAAATCGCACCAGCAGGAGAGCGGTTGCGGTGATGTCACGATGTGGTCCTGGCGCGATGACACAGGCTCTGGGGCTTCTGTCACGTTCCGTGTGCCCCCTACGATCAAGGCAGGCTGTGTGGGGCGGGCGATAGGTTCTGCTGGCGGACCGAGTGTAAGTTGCTGGAGAGTGGACGACTGAAGCTATTGCTGTGTCTGTCGAGGAAGAGTCAATATCATGAGGCGGAAGCGCTGGACGGATGATACGATTGGCACGTTGTGACTAGGTCACTATGGCATCAAATCAGATGTGGTAAATGGTATGAATGATAGTGTGCCACGTAGTGAACCCAATTTGTGCGATTTCTAGTACGTGTATGCAATACAGGTAGGTCCAGCCGTCTCGCGGTGTAAGCACTCAGTCAATTGTGGAAAAGTCGCATATCAGTCATGTGTCGCTATACTCTTGGGCACAGTGTGTGGGTTAGACTTTTCGCATGAAACAGTTCCCATTCATTCTCTGTTTTTGGCGTTGCTGTTCTCGGTGTCCTCGTTTCTGCGCCATGGTCTTCCCCGCGTCTTGGTTTGGTCCATTGGTTCGGGCTTGAAGTGCGAGAAAGATGCGGTGCGAGAAACGGCTCAGCAAACGTTTCGTGTGAGTGATGCCTTGAGCAGCTTGAGTGGAGCATCTGCGGCACCATCGGAGCTGGGATCAAGCTTCAGCTTCCTCGAGAGCAACGATGCCGATCTTGACTTCGTTACGAAATAATTGAAGTTTCGTCACAAGATTTACTTCTATGCGACTTGCGGCTGACAGCGGGTGAAAAGTGCCCCGAAGCTTAGCGCTGGCTTTAATTGGATCGAACATCCGCAGCCCCCAATCGGCCCTAGTAGAACTAGACGCTCTCCCGTCAGTTACACGACGCAATTACTTCTACCTGAAACTGACACGCATCGTCGATCAACGTCTCATTCAAGCTAACGAAAATATCTTCAATTGTCACACGCACTAGGTTCGACAGCAAAGTAATTGCAATAAAGCAGAAGATGAACAGGAGATTTGTGGACTACTTCAGTGGTGAGTAATGATCCACCAAGGAAGAAAGACCGAGAACACACTGAGATATCCTCATTCTGAGATACAATACCATGACACAGCGGCTGCAGAATCTCCTTTAGCTTGTACAGAGTACAGAAGCTTGGTCTTGCTTAGCATTGACAGAAGATTTCGATTGGCCATATACACCCCTGCTTGGTGTTGATGACAACGGACACTATCCAACCGCTGTGGTGCCATTCTACTTTCCGGAGGTTGACGGTAAGCCGTTGCAGATACCAACATCTAAGCAGTGGCCGGATTGCCAAAGATACTGCAGGAGAATAAGATCACGTCGCCCAATGATATTAATCAAAACGAAAACGCGTTGGGTCGGGGCCAATCGCTTTTCTTCTCCCTCTGATCGATGGATGACGACGACAATAAATTAACTGGAGGGCAACTCGCAGGCTGCCCGTAACCGATAAGGCTTTTGAGACCCATGTGTATTTCGGAATTTCGGAATTCCGACAAAGCGAACGTCCGTCGAGTTGACTCTCTCGATTGATGTTACGTTGAGGAGCCACGTAAACCTTCAGACCATGGCTCCAGTCGGTCTATAAGTAGGGGGGGTCTTCGTCTCTTTGAAGCTCATATCAACTCTCGAATAAACCTCAATCATCATATCGACTTTCGAAAAATCCTGAATCATTCTCAGTCATCCTCAATCATCCTCAGTCGTCCTCAGTCATCCTCAGTCTTCCCCAATCATCATGAAGAACTTTCTCACCTTGTTCGTCGCTGGAGCTGGCCTATTTGTGGCATCTGAGGCCTATGTCGTCGAACTGTACGACAACAAGGATTGCACAGGCGCCTCTCGTTCCAGGAATGTCTATGACAACACCTGTGCCTACACAAGTGGATTCCAATCATTGAAGCTCACAACAAACGGAGGAAAGCTGCAGCAGTTGATTGCCTATTCCCCACAAGCCTGTGCAGGTTTACAGACATTCCATGGGTGCGCAGCTGGAGTCGACAGCCTGAAGCTTGGCGCGTGTCACCAAACGACCAACAGCAATGGGGGCTCCAATGCGCTCAGCTCTTACTCCTCAGGCGGTGTTTGTCCGAACTAGCCGGGTCATGGTCCAGCATGTCGCTTCGGTTGTATGGCTCGCATCATATCGACCTGGAACTCTAGGAATCCAGACCTTACGACCACGGCACGTTCATTCGTCATCTCGGAGTCCAACCCTCGACCCACTCCTTGATCGGACGACCTGGAACTCTAAGATCCCAAACTTTACGATCACGGCACATTCATTCGTTATTGGGGAGCCCAATCCTCAACCCACTCACTAATCAGACGACCTGGAATTCTGAGATCCCAGACTGTTTCACGATCATGGCACATTCATTCGTTATTGAGGAGCCCAACTCTCAATCCATTCATTTATTGTCGCTTGGCTAGCTAGCACCTACATAGAGTATATGCTCAAAATCCAAGGCCGAGCCTGCATTTTGCATATCAAAATTCATGAAAGTCCGCCGTAGTCTTGAACATTGATGCAAACGCTTAGTTGACTGTACTCGAGTCAAGTTTAGCCGCATATGGCCGCTTGTGCCCCCCCACGGGCACTAGGTTTGGGGGTCAAAGAAGAGGTAGCGGAGCGTTATATACAGAGTCCCCATATTCATCGCCCCTGAGAGCAATAATTGGCCTCTTTGCAGAGAAATCACCCTCGAGAGTAGTCACCGGTTACTAAAGTACTCTCAAATGACTCTCCTGTCTCCCGTTTCGGATTGGGAAGTGAGATAAAAGTGCCGTTTTCACTTAACGCTTCCGTTCATCAAGTTAAACGCATATCTCGTTATCGTGTATAACAGATATTTTGTGCTGGCGTTCTTTTCGCGAGCTATTTCGGGCCCTTTATAGAAGTCGTCGCTTGTGGTATCGAATTAAAGAGGGCGAATAATCAATATGTAGTCGACCAATTGTTGTAGTATCGTAGACCATATAAGCAGACGTCGTATAAAGATGTTGATCGAGATTTCGAGTCGTGTTAATATAATGATAGTGTACAAGGGCATTGTTCTCCGACAATCGTCGACTTCGGGTAGAAAACTTGTAAGGATACTTGGCTCTATTGACAAGCAACAGATTCGTAACAGACACCACGGACAGGCGATCCTCTTTGTCGGCCGCGATAACTTCCTATCACTGAATTGTTTTAGTGTTACCAAACGATCTACGTCGTTACTGAAAACATTCATGGGCTAATCTGTAAGCGGTTAGCGCAATGGGCTCCCACCACCAAAATTTGTGAGGAGCTTGAATCTCGAGCTCTGATGAGCTCTTGCCTCCACAGTCCCTGGCAGTGACCACCCAGTAAATATGGCAATGGAGGTCGCGAAAGTGGAGCCGGAATACACCATAAAGCCAGAATCAACAACGCCTGCAATCGACACAAGTGATTGGCCTCTACTTCTCAAGAACTACAACAAGCTCCTCGTCCGCACAGGGCATTTTACCCCAATTCCCGTGGGATGTACACCTTATAAGCGCGATCTCAAGTCATACGTCAGTTCTGGTGTTATAAATCTCGATAAACCTTCCAATCCCTCCAGTCATGAAGTTGTCGCATGGGTCAAGCGCATGCTGAGGTGAGAGGAGCGTCTATACTTATGAGTTCTTAGGTGCTAACGAAAGGCAGAATAGAGAAGACTGGACACAGCGGAACTCTTGATCCCAAGGTCACTGGATGCTTGATCGTCTGCCTGGACCGCGCCACACGTCTCGTCAAGTCGCAGCAAGGCGCAGGAAAAGAATATGTCTGTGTCATCCGACTACATGACAAGCTACCTGGCGGCGAAGCACAGCTTGCCAGAGCCTTGGAGACCTTGACCGGCGCTCTCTTCCAACGTCCCCCTCTGATCTCGGCAGTCAAGCGACAGCTTCGTATACGGACCATACACGAGAGCAAGCTATTCGAATTCGACAATGACAGGCATCTGGGCGTGTTCTGGGTCAGTTGCGAAGCAGGAACATATATTCGGACGTTATGTGTACATTTGGGATTGCTGTTAGGTGTTGGCGCGCATATGCAGGAGTTGAGAAGGGTCAGGAGTGGGGCTATGGATGAGCAGGATGGCATGGTCACACTACACGATGTTCTCGATGCGCAATGGATACTGGACAACACTCGAGACGAGTCGTATCTGCGGAAAGTCATACGGCCTTTGGAGAGCTTACTCACGACGTACAAGCGGATCGTGGTGAAGGATAGTGCGGTCAATGCTGTTTGCTATGGCGCGAAGCTAATGATTCCTGGTCTCCTTCGTTTCGGTAAGGACCTGCTTGACATCTGGGTCGCAAACTGGCTAATGTTGGCGTAGAGGCTGGCATTGAGGTGCACGAGGAAATAGTCCTGATGACCACAAAGGGCGAAGCAATAGCTCTAGGCATTGCGCAGATGTCGACAGTCGAGATGTCTACTTGCGATCACGGCGTTGTCGCAAAGGTCAAGAGATGCATCATGGAGCGCGATCTATACCCTCGGCGCTGGGGCCTTGGTCCAACCGCGCTCGAGAAGAAAAAGATGAAGTCAGACGGCAAACTTGATGTAAGACTCTCCGTGTTTTCATTTGATGCATTCGAACTGCTCACTGCTTGCAGAAATACGGACGACCAAATGAAGCGACACCGGCTCAATGGAAACAAGAATACAAGGATTTCGGTGCTCCCTTGGAAGTCAACGGTGTCTCGGATGCCCCAGCAATTACGCCAGCACCAAAGGCCGAAGCTGAAGCAAAATCAGTGGATTCATCACAAGCACCTGCGGTAGCGGGTGCAGAAACGGCCACAGCTCCCGAGCCTGTCAAATTGAAAAAGCGCAAGCGTCACGAAGATGAGACAGCAATTCCAGAGGCTGGCGAGTCGAAGAAGAGTAGACTACACGAACAGGAGGCCGCAGCTCCAGAAGTTGTTGAAGTGAAGAAGCGCAAGCGCCCTGAAGGCGAGACAGCAGATGAAAGAGCCGAGCGCAAACGCAAGAAGAAGGAGAAGAAGGAGAAGCGAAAGACAAAGAAGGAGGACTCCGATGACGATAGCGAGTAAAAGTCCTTGTCACTGGCGGCTACGGCGTCTTGCGTTTAGAGACTGTACATTATCCAAGCTCTGAGCTCTTGCGTAGGCTTGTAAGGCTTGCATATACCTAGTTATGTGCAGGTTCGAAATTCCGAGCATGGCGTAAGGTATCACGCAGTTGATTCATACGTACGGTATCTTGATGCGCTGGCAGAGTTGACTCTTTCAGGGCTTCATCAAGTCCCATTCGTTTGCAATGTCTTCTTCGAGCCCGCCTGTTTTGTGCTCTAGTTGGTAAGGCGAAGACTTTGACTGTCGTCTTCACTTGTGGGTCTTGACCTTACTGATGTATCAATCCTTTGTCGAATTGCCAGAATCAATTGTTGGCGACGCACAGGAGAACGGCCAACGCTGAACGTGCGAGGAACCAGTCCATTTCCGCCTTCATTGGCCCGATCACGCTGCTGCCTATCCGGCACCAGGACATATCATAGCTCAAAACTCGACGTTCAAGTACTCAAGATTGAGAGTAGTCGTAGTCTCTACTTCTCTTCTAACGTATTTCCTTATTGCATAGCGGCCTTTAGACCAAAATCTCGTCAACTTCCATACAATCTCTAATCCTACCAAGTCCATTGAACTCAACCTATTATTCGCTCTGTTCCTCACCATGGCTCAGCTCTCTATCATTGAGCTTAATTATGACATTCTGCGTCACATATGTGTTCTCTCAAGTTGTACTTCAAGAGAATCTCTGAAGAATCTTTCCAGAGCGAGCAAGCATCTACGTGATGTCGCAATTCCGTTTGTCTTCGAGGCTGTAACGATCAGAGGGGATTGGGGTGCTGCTTTGCATCGCTTGGAGGAGATGGAAAACAGTGCCGGGTTATTGAGTCATGTGAAGTCTGTACGCATGCTGCAAACTATCGTTGAAGCTCATGTTGACTTTCTAGCAGATGCTGCAAATTCTCGCCACAGATCAAAGACCCCCAAAGACCTCAACCCGCTGCCTTACCATTGAAGCTGGCTAGAGCTATTGGTAGGATGATACGCCTGGAGAAACTTGAGCTTTTCATCCCGGAGTACCACACATTTCCTTTCGAAGCCGCGTTTCGACAAGAGAACGTATTTCTCCCTCGGGTCGATTTTCTCGTAGTAGGACCTTACAGCGACTTTGTGGTGCCCTTGTGTCCGAATGTCACGACGATCGCGACCAGCTCTCTACAATGGCTTCACTGCAAGCGAAGTAACGAAGGGGAACTCCCCAGCGAACATTCACTCAGATTGATCGAGGTGCTAGGTGGTGCCTCTAAGCTCACTCATCTCGCAATGTTCGAATGGTGGAACGTTGGACTACTTGAGGCCACCTTGGTCGCCGTTCCCGACTTGTCAAGCCTCAGCATGGAGTGTAGTAGCTACCACGACAGGCTCATGGAGCTGTTACCCATATTATCCCGTTTCAATAACCTGCAATACCTTGCCCTCACTTCAGCATTCAGTCTGAAGGTCACCAATTTCCAACCCCCTTGGTGTGGAAATGCGTACTATGGTCCTAATGGTGATCAATTGCGCCAGCGCGTTGGAGAAGAAAGGGAGAAAGCGACGAAACTGGTTGTGCAAATGGTGTTTCCTGTGTGTAGGAAGCTCAAAGTGTTGTGGATCGGTGGTAGGCAGAGGGCTGAGGTCAGGCGGACCGAAGAAGGGGATGTGGCCGGTATCACCTGGACTGCAGGGGTTAGACAGAATCATTGCGAGTAAGGGCTGTTGGAGGACTCGGGCTCCTGACAGAATGGTTTGTGAGCCTTTGGATGCTGGCACATAACGGTAATGGACCTTCAGAAAGAGCAGAGCTAGATCCTGTCGGCCGATCACCGTCGGCCTTGCTTATGATACGTGCAACGACACTTCTTTTGAGCCGTTCAGTAGCTGTAACAGTCACCCGATAATGGATATCCACAAGAATCGAGCTGTTGACCGGAACAGAATAGCCTGCACCTACCCCTATCGCGCTGTCACAGGTACCGTGGTCATTTTGAAGAACAATATTAACTTCTTGGATATTCTTCAAAGACAACAGAACCTCTACAAGGGCAGCATCTCAAGCTGAGATACCGACCGACATAATGTCGAGCTAATGCCCCACTGTAGAATTGTGAAAGCGTTGTTGTGCAAATCGAAGAACCCCCTCCTTTAACTCCGACTAAGCTCCGACGCCCTAAATTTCGTCAATCTGAGCCCTCTGTAAAGTACGGTACTACCTATAGAATAACGAGTTCCTGTTGCACTGTACGCTCGATTCATAGAGAGAACACAATAGACCATCTACGAACTACGATACTCCCAGGGCTACGTAGCTTATTACGACAGCTTTAGCCCCTTGCGAAGTTATGACAGAGCTTACAACCACCAAGCTCAACCCCGAAAGCCACTTGATCCTGGTTCGCAGTCCCCTCCCCTTACAGTCTCCCATACTAAGATCCGTTCTTGTTCAGGACCAGCCCCTTCTCCGCCTCCCCCACGAAATCGCCCGAAAGAACTTCAAGACCGTGCAAAAGAACGTCGAGCGAGAAAAGGACATCGTTCTCTCTTCGCTCAAATCGACTGCCAACGCCTCTCTCGCTGGTCAAGATGCCAACGCCTCTATCGCATCTTTGGATACCATGATAAGCCGTATGCAAGGCCTGAAACGCAAGATGGAGAGTCTACGTGAGGAAGAGAGAGTCTTGCATCAGCATTCGAGGAGACGAATACTGCATCTGCAGGACCTGTATGAGATTCCGAGTTTGGCCGATATCAAGTATGAAGAGTGGTCGAGAATAAGACTGGATAGGTTGTTGGTCGACTATCTGTTGAGGTCTGGATATGGGAATAGTGCTATGGCGTTAGCGAGTGAGAAGGGGATCGAGGAATTGGTGGATTTGGACGTATTCGTGCAGTGTCATGCCATTGAGGAGAGTTTGAGGAGAAGAAGTACGGCGGAGTGCTTGGCCTGGTGTGCGGAGCACAGGCCGCTGATGAAGAAATCCAATGTTTGAGATCCCAGAAGCATCTTTTTGGACTGTGCAAAGAATGCTAATGGATGCGACAGAGCAGTCTGGAATTTGAGTTACGGTTACAGCAGTACATCGAACTACAGCGAAACGGCCAGACGAGGGAAGCAAGGCACCACCTTCAAAAATATGTACTACCCCAACTCGATGCGCAAGCCATCGATACACATCGAGCTGCAGGCATACTAGCATACTCGTCAAACACAAGAATGGAACCCTATAAGGTAGGCGTTATCCATCTATCGACAGATATGATATGTTATTGACGAGTATAGTCCATGTTTTCTCAAGATCGATGGGACGGTTTAGCCGATCTTTTTGTCAAGACCCATCACGAGCTCTTTTCACTTCCTCCACGCCCACTTCTCCACATCGCACTCTCGGCCGGTCTCTCGGCTCTCAAAACACCGTCTTGCCATTCGAAGTATGCCAGCAGCGCAGCGAATGCTAGTTCCTCGACCACATCCGTCTGCCCCATCTGCTCGACGGAGCTGAACGAGCTTGCTCGCGGCCTGCCGTACGCGCATCACACCAAGAGTCAAGTCGAGAATGATCCCATCGTCCTGCCTAACGGTAGATTATATGGCCGAGACAGACTACTCGAGATGAGTGCCAAGCTGGGTTTGAACGAGGGCTGGGTCAAGGATCCAACGACCGCTGAGGTGTTCGAGGCTTCGAAGATCAGCAAGGTTTACATCTCTTAGTCTTCAACATTTCAGCCACTAGCGGTTTAGCGACCTGACGAGGACGACGAACATTGAATGGGCAGAATTTCAGAGCGATGGCGTTGGTATGCCCCCAGGTCTTAAATGATGCTACTGGGTCAGTCGTCTTCGTCGTCACTTTTGCTATCTTTCTCCTGCTTGATTGGACCGAGCCCGTTCTCACGGTCTCTGACTTCTAAGATGTATGTTCTGGACGGACGGTCCTCGCCTTTCCAGCCTCCACCACCACTTATGTTTCCCAAAGTTCGGGCATGTTTGTAACCTGGGTATGCCTTGGCTTCGAACTTGAAGCTTCGTTCAATCTTTAGACCAACGTGTCTCGCCAGATCTCGAACATTCCATAGCGTATAAGGTTCACCCTCGAAGATCGTAACAACGATTGCTCCATCTGGGGTCAGTAACGGAAGCGCGGACTTGAAGAAGCCAACGAGCAATTCTACACAGACAGCTCAGCGAATACCGAAAGTCGTCAGCCCCTTTATCCTCCGCGCCGAGCCACATACCTTGGTTGCATCTGACCTGCCTGTTCACATCCTTGGTCAAACCCCCAACATGTGGGAAATTGAAAACGATCCTGTCGAAGCCACCCTTCTTGACTGTTTTGCCAGCCTTGTTCAGCTTCGTCGCATCTACACTGTACAGCAATCGAGCTTCCTCTTCCGCTTCAAGCTCCTTGATGTTGGTGGTCGCCTGAGGATACTTTTCTATGAGCGCAGAGCGACTGTCGAAGCAGGTAGCGACAAGAACGCTGCAACCGTGTGCAGTGAGCAGAGAATGGCTGAAGGAGAAATCGCCTATCGCCAACGGTCAGCGAAAACAGTCAGAATATTGTGGAAAGTGCAGGTCACCTTCGCCAACGAGGAGTATGCGATGGGCGGGTTCGTAAGGGACAGTGAAAGGACGGCTGGAGGGGGGGGGCGCAGGCTTGCCGGTTGATGACGCCTTGAGGTTCGACTGAGCGCGTTTCGAGTAGGGTTTCAGAGGAGCTCTCTTCAACTTAGACTTCTTCGCCTTCCCCATCACCGTCCGCAACCTAGAATTTCGGCGCACGGAATCTTGCAGAGTTGCTGGACTTCTCGCGGTTCTGCGGCCAATTTACCCATCGGTGCTAGCGTGGCTTGGCCTCGGTGGATTTGCGAGGGCAATGAATCCTTTCAACTCCGGTTGCTTCCAAAACAGAGTCATTCCTTTGTCAAACCACACTCTTTCTAGTTCATCTCCCGTAAGTCCTCAACAAGAATTCATCATATATCTCTAGATATGTTTCGTCTGACCCAGAACCCATAGATTCGATGTCATTGCGCCGAATCTTCGTCGCCTCTCTTGGTAACTCCTCTCCGGCCTACAAGAACACCTTCCATTCTGCCGGCCACACCGTGATTGAAGCTATTCGGCCGATGCTATGCTCTGACCATTTTGTACGCGAACGCACATTCGGCAATGGTCTGATCTCTCGAGGGAAATTCATCACCCTCTGGCAGTCGCCCTCGCTAATGAACATATCTGGAAAAGCTCTGGCTCCAGCGTGGAAGGCTTTTCTAGGCGAGATTCCCAGTGAGGAACGGTCGAGAGCCAGGCTAGTCATCTTGCACGACGATCTTGACAATCAATTGGGCAAATTCAAGGTCAAAACTGGGGGCAGTGCCAAAGGTCATAACGGGATCAAGGACTGCATGCTGCGTTTACAGGGTACGGAGTTCACCAGGATCGGCATTGGGATCTCCAGGCCTGTCAGTAGGGAGAGTAGTGATGTGGCGGCTTATGTCTTGAGAAAAATGAAGCCGGATGAGCTGCAGAAAGTGTCAGATGCGGCTGGTCCGGTCTTGGAGACATTGAACAACATGACCGAAGATTGAAGAAGCAGGATATCATACCAAGCCCAATACCTTAGGGACTGACGCTCAAGAAAACAAGACGCGCGTAGTTTGGTCCAGCTCATTCAGTCCTAGGCATAGGGCAATGTCTTCAAGGGCTGTCGATACATATCTGCTGCCAAGACTCGATAGACGTCTGATACGCCACATCATCTGGTAATGTTTGGGCGGAAATTTACTTTCTCCTAGCACAGAATTCACTGACGTATAGTTTTATGTGCAGCAGTATTTGGATTGGAGCAGAGATATCAGAATTCATGTTCTTTTGAGTAGTAATAACTACTTATGGAATACGCTCGACTGGGTGCTCCCAGCCTCGACTCGTCCCCCCGTCCGTCATCCATTCTTGAGGCCTGATACGTGCGTACATCAAGCTTCAAAGGTAGTGGCCTCTCGGGTGGCTCTGGACATCGTAGCTTTGGTGGTGGAGCCGGCGGAGATGGCTCGTCGTCATCGCTATCTTCAAAACGATATTGTGGACGTCGTGGACTGGAAGACGGATACGGGATATGCTTCTGCTCGACGTCGAGTTCGTGGTACCTAGCCTCTATAGGAGAAGGAATCGGAATTTTCTCTGTGACTGTAGGAGAGGCGAAGCTCGGGGTAAGAGCCGCCACAGGAGGGGTGAGAGGAGTCTTGATCTGGTCGATCGGAGATACGGCGGTTGCAGAGGTGGAGGTTTGAGAGATTCTGATGTGGTCGCCGCGAAGCGGATGGTAGGCTCTTGAAGGTATTGGCTCGATGTCCGAACCTCGCAAGGCTATCTTCTCTCTCAGCTGCATCGTCAGGCATCTGTCGCAGCTCTCAATCCGCTCAAGCCTTCTTTTAACATGCACCCGCCGGCAAGCCCATAGGAAGAGCGAGCAGTGGACAGATCTACTCTAGATCAGCCTCTTGTTGTTACAATACGGATCGAACTTACAGCATGACTATCAGGCAAGCGATTGCCACAAGTTCAAATTTCCCGACCGAGGTTCGAATGCCAATCCCTCCATAACTACGCCATGGATTCGCTAGCCCGATGATCACGAAGATGATAGACGCAGCCAGCAAAAGAGAGATGAGAAGGTCGACTCCTATATCGGCGCCGGGATTGATGGGTTTATGCGCGATGAAAAGCATGATCAGGCTGGCTGCGGCCCAAATGATGGAAAGCGAGCACTATCGTATCCGGTCAGCTATGCTTTTTTCAATACTCCGACACCCGCAAGTCAATACGTACGACAACAAATGGAATACCGATATTCATTGACTGGAGATTCCACCAGGGTATTCCCGCAGGTATCGGCATCCATTTCAAGATCAGAGTCTCACACGTTATGACCGTAGAAGCGAGGAGCGCTGCCAAAATGCGCAAGCCCACAGCAAGACGCCAATGAGGGTAATTGATATACAGCTGCAGCATGGTCACGGCAGAAAATAAAGAGCTTCCCATCCTGAACCATCACAAGCCCAAGAAGAAGAGTGCCCACTTTGTGCGAGCGAGATTTGGGTATAAACTTGGACGAAATCGAGCATGCCGGACACGATGACTCTATATCGAAAACCCAGCATGATGCGCAATGGTCGGGACCACGGACCTGTCTTTCATATCCGCCGCGCAGCACTTTCCCGATGGAGGGCGTTGAGCGAAGCTTGTTTTTTTGAATACATTGCCGTAAGCGAAAAGCGCCTGACCCGCCGGTTAGGGCATGATCGCCCGAGCTCCTTCAGTCTTCCAGAAGAAGCAACATCCGTAACATGATTTGGTGTCGTTCCAGAACAACCTGCTATGTGCGCATCATTGTGGGCGATGGACGGCGAGGATGGAAAAGGAAGATTGTTCTGGGTGATTGTCTAGATGGGGAAGGAGGGCTTATTGGTGGATCCTCCACAGGCCGATTGGAGAACACCAACAGTCCGAGATTGTCGAATGATGAGTAGATATGGGCACGAGCTAAATGCTTTGTCTACATAGGTGTCCGACTTCCCTCCATCGATATCGCTAGGGAATGCTCGGTGTGGGCTCCTCAATCCAAGCCGTCGAGTATGACCAACGACCACCACACAACCGCACTCTTCTATCCACCTTCCTAGCTTGTTCCCTTTCACCAAAGACCCTCTACCAGTACTACTCGCTCACCCTACGAATCCACCAAAATACCCAATGGACGCAAAGTCGCTTGCAAACTTACCTCCGCACATCGCCGCGCCGGCTTCGTCTGTCAAAGTGTAGCTTGCGCATCGCATAATAGCCCCAAGATCGCATACTCAACCGCCTGAACGGGCGCATATCTCTGAACAGAACAATTCCTGCAGCCGTTAAAATTTTAGAGTGCGACGTGAATGCCATCATACCTCAAGTTCTTGGGATACCTTGCCTTATGGCTGAATTCTGGCTGCGACCTTTTGCACAAACACCGCATTACTACCCTGACCGCGAAGTAGACTCGTAGTACCTGCATATATCGCTTTGCGAACCGCTTCCGTTCTCTATGGCTACGTCATACACTTCCCACCCCCAAAATCATCCCCTCATACATCTCTCTCAATCCTCGGTAGAAAGCTGAAAGAGCACAAGCAATCTGCCCCCCATTCCAGTCAATCCCAACCAAAACATCACCACCCCAATCTCCAGCCCCCCCCCCCTCCCCCATCCAAAGCATGACCCGCACGACCGACGAATCCCTCGTCCGCTCCTGGGGCTTCTCCCACGTCTTCACCTGGACTGATGGCCCGTTCGTCTTTACCCCCCTTAATCCTGTCTCTTCATATCCTCCCCACCACCCCATGGCGCCT
>JAABUQ010002025.1_pt1 | contig 41309 bp, 41 predicted proteins | sample 5560001 | NCBI WGS metagenome assembly JAABUQ01 (sample SAMN10711888, study PRJNA513371) | rock metagenome | isolation source: Antarctica rocks | place: Antarctica: Victoria Land, Finger Mt nord | collected 2015-12-18
CAGGGATTGGGTACCATAAACGGAGAGACCTCCTTTTGGAAAATTGACACATGGTCTTCCTAATTAGAGGTCTCTCTGTTCTTCTTTTGCTAGTTGCTTTCTAGTATCTCGTTGCGCATCCCGTGGGCTCTTCCGCGAAGTTGATGAATCAGAAAAAAATACTGCTTGCTTGTTGACAAGTTGAGGGTCTTTGAGTATGCTTGAGAAGCGGCTTCAGCACAACCAGAGAAATGTGCAAAAACGACCAAAAATCCTCTCATAGCTCCTCATCTCCATTTCATCAACTTCGCGGAAGACCCGGCATATCATCTGGCGGGGTCTGATGTGAGGTCCAACAGTCCTTCTTGCGAAGCAAGGAGAGATGAGGTGTAATCTCCCCAAAGCAGATGCTGAACCTGCCGTTCGAGGATTGATGTTTCCTCTGTTCGAGGATTGATGTCGAATATGGTAAACATCAATCCTCGAACATCTTCTAAGCTCATCGCTATCTCTGTTCGAGCGTTCCTGTCAAAAGTTCAAACACCGATCTTCAAACAACGAGCATTAGTACGCTCAATTTTGTTCGGAAATTAATGTTAACTACCAAAAATAAAACGTGAACAACGAGGGAACAGAGAACGAAAATAGCATACAGGCCCTGGAGCCTGTTGAGCAAGAGGAAGTCGCCTTCCATCAACAAAGCATTGTCGCTGTTCGTCTCGCTGACGGCAGAATTTGCGTTGTACTCCGATGGATATGCGAAAGCTTGAAGCTCGCACCAAACCCCCAAGTGCGGCGTATCGAGCGCACAGCGACACTTGCCGACGAACTGGTACGAGTGAAGGTGCAAACCAAAGGTGGACAGCAAACGATGCCTGCCATCACGCTTCGTGGCTTTTCACCCTGGGTATTAGGAATGAACCCGAACGAGGTAAAAAGCAATAATCCAGTAGAGGATGAGCGCATCAGAACGCTGATCATCGCCTACCAAGAAGAGGCGAAAGATGTGCTCTACGAACACTTCGTGAACAGGAGCAGCCATATTGCCTTGCCTGTACGAGAAGAGAACGCGACTATTGTCATTCCTCTGGGGCCAACCAAACCAGTGCAAGAGCCGGGGCCAGACGCGACTGATGAGGAACGAGCAACCTACTTTGAGAATCTCGCACTATGGGCCAGATGGAAGGCAGACCAATACGCGCAGCGATGGCGAGGACAGGTAGACGAATGGCGAGGACAAATGGAGGCCCGCATAGAAAGCAATGAAGCCATCAGTAGACTCTTGCCTGAAATCATCGAACGTTTGGGACCGGAAACGATCACGCCCCAACATCATCAACAGGTCAAAATCCTTGCCAAGCAGTTGCACCTCGCAACAGGCAAACCGTATCCTACTATCTATGACGAATTAAAAACGGTGTTTGAAAAAGGGCGCATTGAGGATTTACTCGAAGAGGAGTGGGAACAAGTCGAAAAGTGGTTTCGGGTTCAGATCGAGCGTGCAAAAGGAAAGCCTCGTCGTTCCTAACGCACTCAATGCACCGTGAGGAGCAAAGCATGGAAGAGAAGGTCACAATGGTGACACGCGAGCAGTACATAGAGATGCTTATAGAAGAATCATTGCGAGAAGCCTCAGTAATCTAGACCGCTTACCAACTCATCTGGCTTCACCGCTTGTCATCTACTTTGACGCATATGCTTACAAAGTATTGTAGTTTCTTGCAGGAAACAGTTCGAGTAGTTTTGGAATTGAGTCCAAACTGGGCAGCAATTTCCCCAATGCGCATCCCATATGAGACATCTATGTTCTCCTGGTTGTATGAGAAAGATTGCTCTCGATGGTTCGGTTGAGTAAAAGGAATAGCTCTTTCAAACGGCCAAACGGAACGATGCCCGGACGCTCACAGCCAACCTTTCTGCTCAGCACGAAGTGCTGCTTCCATCCGATTCTGTGCACCCAGCTTCTGCATGGCCGTGGAAAGATGGTTGCGGATGGTTCCCTCTGAGAGTACAAGCCGTGCTGCGATCTCCGCTAGACTGGCCCCAAAGAGCGAGGCAGCGAGCACCTCGCGCTCTCGATTGGTGAGCGGATTGGTGCCCTCGGAGAGCGCTGTCAGGGCGAGGTCAGGGTCAACGACTCGTTCACCTTTCATCACACGGCGCAAAGCAAGGGCTAATTCCGAGGCTGGGGCATCTTTGAGCAGGAACCCGACGGCTCCACCCTCCATCGCCCGGCGCAAATAACCGCTGCGTCCAAAGGTGGTCAGGATCACACTCCGGCACATCGGCAGAGCGTTTTGCAATGCCTGCGCGGCAGTGAGTCCATCGAGACCAGGCATTTCAATATCGAGCAAAGCGATATCCGGTTGAGCCGCCAGCGCGGCTTTCACGACCTCATCACCTCGGGCTACTTCCGCGACGACCTCAATATCCTTTTCTCGGCTGAGCAGCGCCGAGAGCGCTCCACGCACCATCGCCTGGTCTTCTGCTAACAGCACTCGGATCATGCCCCTTCCTCCTGAAAAACTTCTGTGTCTCCCTGGCTCTGAAGAGGTAGCTCCACGGATACACGAAAATGTTCTTTGCCCTGGAACATACACGGGCCGGCTTCCAGATATCCTCCCAGGGTACCTACCCGTTCTCGCAGACCGGCAAGCCCAAGGCCCCTTCGGTCTCTGTTTTCTTCCAGCCCACGCTCTCCCCCATCGTTGAGTACTTCAGCCCCGACCGTACCATTCTTGTGGGTCAGATGAATGCGGCAATGCCGCGCGCAACTGTGGCGGATCACGTTGGTCACCCCTTCACGCACTGTCCAGGCGAGTGCGGCGTCGAAGGCCGGTGGGAGGGTTTCTTTGATGGGCTCGATCTGCGCGTCGATGCCCGCCGCTTCGAGCAGTTGTCGCGCCCCATCCAATTCGTTCACAAGGGTCGGCTGTCGGTACCCGGCCACTGCTTCGCGCACCTCACGGAGCGTCTTTCGCGATACACGTTCAATCTCTGCGAGCTCCTGGGCGCAGCGCTCGGGGTCTTCCTTGATCAAACATCCGGCGAGTTCGCTTTTGAGCGTAATCATGGAGAGAGTTTGCCCCAACAGGTCATGCAAATCGCGCGAGAGGCGTTCTCGCTCCTCGATCACCGCCAGGCGGGCCAGTTCTCGGCGCGCGGTATGCAGTTCCCGAATGGCGCTACCCATGCGAGCCACACCGATCATGTCCAGCCCAATACCTCGCACCAAAAGCAAAAACGCGATGAGCCACCACCAATCTATGCCTGTGACGCCTCCATGACTTACAACCGTAAGAACAAGTGAAAAGAGCGTCAACAGCACGATGACGGCAAACGCGCTGCGCATCGGAAGGAGGATACCGGCAATGGCACTCACGCCGATGAAGAGCCAGAGCCAAGCAAGGCCATCTGCTAGACTGAACACAAGGACCAGCGTACCCAACATTCCGAAGAGCACGAACGAGAAGCGAGAGCGCGCCCGCGTTCGCGCCTCTTGACTGACCGGATGTGGCCACATCAGCCAAGTGTAGCCAGTCGCAAAACCGACCAAGACCGGGAGTTCCAAGACCAGGTGTCCCAGAGAGACCGGCTCACGCAAAAGCGCAAGCAGAGGAAAGACGAGACAGATGAGCCAGGCGTGTTGATAGAGCCGCCAAAGCTGGAAGGTAACCCCGCTGGAGGCAATCATCTCCTCTGAGCGAGCAGTTCCACCAGAGATGACTGCTTTCACTGTTTGTCCTGCTATGTCTTGAGAGTGGCTGACCCGCATACAATTCCTCCTGTGTGCCCGTCACAACACGACTGTTTTTCGCCATTCCATTCTACCATTGTTGGCCTGCTTGCGCCGCTTGATGTGTCTCAGCTTTCCTTCTCAAGAGACATAGCTGACCAGCGCCCACAGGGTGGTCCCAAAGATCAGGACATCAATCACGACACGCACGGTCTGCAGGTGCTCAAAACGGTTAAAAATGACGGTGAGCTGCTGCTCGTCGGTCGCCACCTGCCGCTGGCGAGGGAGCGTCGGAACGGCCCAAAGGAGCGTGATGAGCAGATGGATGATCCACAAGGATGCAAACAGCGTAATCGGGAGCGTATGCGCCAGTGGTGCGTGTTGGAGCAAAGCCACAAGCGCTGTCGTCAGAGCACACAGAAAGGCACCGACACCCACACTGATGTACCAGAAGACGGCTGTCCCCAGATCGGTCGCCTGGCTGTACGCAGAATAGGCAAGCACTCCGATCCGGTGCCGCGCCGGTAATTGCCGAATGGAGACATCTAAGCTCGTTCCGGCGGCAATTCCAGAAAGGGCCGTTGTTGCCACAACGAGGATGACCGTTGTATCCACCATGGTGAGAAACTCCTTTGTACCACAGACAAGAGTAAGAGGTGGAGCAAGTCCACACGACTCACAACACAACCAACGCCCACAGCAGAACGAAAAAGGTCAGCACCTGGAACATCGCCCTCACCGCATGCCAGCGGGCAAAGCGATCCAGTTTCGTGGTCAAAATGGCTTCGTCATCAGGTGCGTCTTTGATGCTCAACATCACCGGTGCCGCTCTGGCCGTGGCTGCTGTGTGAAGGAGACTCAACAGGGACGCAAGGGAAAGCAGTACGAGCAACCCCATCGGGGAGTGTCCCAGGTAGGCAATAGCCGTGGCAAGCACGGTGAAGAGAGCCGCGCCGATGCCCAAAATGGGGTAAACCACCAGACCATTTCCCAGATCGTTGCCACGAGCAAAGGTGGCATACGCCACGGCACCAATGTGCCGGCGCGCTGGTAACTTCACGAGCGCAGTATCCATATTGAGCCCTGAAAGCAGGCCATTCATCGCGGTTGCGACGATCATCAAGGAGAGTACCAGATTCATCAGCGTGTGCTCTCCTTTCGGTTCGATGTACTCTCGAATTCCGCAGGTATGGCGGCTTTCGGTGCGAAACGGGAGAGGGACACGACCAGGAATGGGAGCGCAATCATGGTGGGAAGCACCCAGAACGTGAGCGTCGGAAGCTGTTGAAGCCCCGGGATCAAGTGGGCGTTGTCTATGTAAAAGGCCGTCCACAGGACGACGTAGGAGCCAATCATCCCAACGATATGGGCGACGATCCACTGGTTTCCCAGCAGGCACCGAACCCTCGTTTTTTGCCGAAAGCGTCGTGCTCCATAGCCTCCGAGTGCAAAGCCATAGCCGAGCTTTGCCAGAACAACGAGGTACGCGTCCGTTGGCCAGTGCTGGACTGAGAGGATGATGGCAGTGAGAAACACCACAGTGTAGGCCCACAGATAGCGTTTTCCCCATTTGGGATGGCGAAGGCTCCGTTTGGGCCGGCTGAACGTGATCACGCCGGTCACTCCTGTTGCCAGGGCCGCCAACGCATGCACGACCAGCGGCAGGAAAAAGGAGAGAGGAAAGCCATCAATCATACAATCACTCCTTTGAACATATTCGTTTCTTGAAGTGTTTCCTTCTACGAAGGAGTGTAGGCGCATGTGGAAAGGATGAGAAGTGCAATTCCTCCAGATTTGACCATGACAAATGTCATGGGTGGTGTGATTTGCCAGACGCTTTAACCATTTTGGACACGTTATGGGTAAAAAATAGCCTGGACAAGATGGTTCTCCGTCACTTTCGGTGATGTCTATCTGCTTGATCGAGGTGATAGAATAGAGAATGAAATCACAGAAACGTGATTGATTCATCTGGAGTCCTTCATCATGATATCTTCCTCATTCCTTGCGCTTCCTGATGACGTTGTTGTCGATCAGGTACATGTGCTGTATGAGTGTGCAACGGTCGTTCTTCGTTCAATTACTCTCTCAGCAGCCTGCCCGCTTTGTTCACACCTTGCAACACATGTTCATAGTCGCTATCAGCGCATGATAGCTGATGTCCCCAGCGGGGGACGCCAAGTCGTCCTCTCCTTGCTAGTACGCAAATTCTTTTGTCAAAATAGTCAATGCCCACGGCGTATCTTTGCTGAACGTCTTCCTGAAGTGGTTCGTCCGCGAGCACGGATGACACTCCGTTTCTGCGCTGCTCTCGAAGCCATTGGATTCGCCACCAGTGGAGAGGCAGGGGCCCGTTTGGCGACTCTCCTAGGCATGCCCACCTCTGCTTCAACCATGCTTCGACGGATTAAAACCGCCGCTCCCCCTGCCTCCAGGAAAGTGACTCAGGTTGGCATAGACGACTTCGCCTTTCGACGTGGCCTCAAGTACGGCACCATTTTGGTGGACCTGCAAACCCACCGAGTCGTGGACCTGTTAGCAGACCGTTCCGTCGCGACTGCTACCACGTGGTTCAAAGAGCATCCTGACATTCGGGTGGTCAGCCGTGATCGAGGCATGGAATATGCAACTGCGGCTTCCCAAGGTGCCCCACAGGCCATTCAGGTTGCTGATCGCTGGCACATTGTCCACCATCTCAGCGAAGCAGTGTCTCTTGTCCTTGAGCACTCTCGTGCCCAGCTTCGCAGTGTCTCTCAGGCCCTAGTTCCTCCGCGGATACAAGAGCTAGAGAAGCAGTACCCAAAGGAGAACTTCCTCCATGGACCTTCCTCTCCCCTCCCAATTGCTTCCGGGCAACCCTATCGAGCACCTTTCATCCAACAGGTGCAACGCACGCGCCGTGAAAACCGCCTTGAGCGGTATCAACAGATTGTAGACCTGCAGCGACAAGGCATGACAGTGCCGTATATGCAGGATGCTTACAGTTACATTGCAACACATGTTCAGTATATGAATGATGCACTTCTACAATTGGGCGCGGTAGCGCATCTTGTCGAAGGTTACATTGCAACACATGTTCAGTATATGAATGATGCCCGTTCTCAAAAAATGCAGAGAGGGTTATGGGGCGGTGGGAGTTTAACCGCTCCCTACGTCATCGATAAAAACGTCTGGAAGGATGAACAGTTACCAATCGTCTATACGCCTTGGTTGGAACCAGCTCTTGACCTCTTTATACGGTTTAAAGCATACGATTTCTCTACAAGCCGCGTATGCCGCTATATCGAGAGTTTACCATTTGTATTTCCTGTACCCTCGTATGAAGACACTCAGCTTTACATTTTCAGAACAAATATGCGTCTCGTCTCAGGTGGGTATACCTTCAGTGATGTTTCGACAGTAAGGTACTTTCTCAGCAACCTCACGCTTGGAGGATACGCCAAGGTTGGAGAAGACGAAGAAGGAAACGAGTTGCTGGTACCAGACGCTTTTGAAGCGGCTATCCCCTTCGATTTGTTAGACCCCGCCTATGCTGCAATTACTGGTCATCATATAGATGGTGCCCTTTTTGAAGGATACAAAAACACGAGGCGGTATACGAGAAGTGAGCCCCAGGGGCCAAGAACTCTTTTTCAAAGCAGTATTCTTACTAGCGACCAAGGTCATATATCAGCAGATATCCGGGAGAGTAAGGGATTCTACGAATGCTTTGAAGGACTCCAGCAAGAGGGATACTCGAGAAAACTTCGGTCAGGTCTCTTGGAAGCAAAAATTTTATGGGTATTACCTGCTCGCAGTTTCGATCAGCTCATAGCTGACCGCCTCTGTGATTTGGCCCGACATGACAGTGAGATAGCCGAGAGAGTAAAGGCAGCCTATGAAGGCCAAAAAGGACATGAAGTGGATGAAACAAATCTTTTGCAGGGCCAAATCGAGCGGACACAGCAGCGAATACAGAGACTGGATTTTCTACTCACAAATCCTAATATTCCTTTAGATGAAGAAACAGCGAAGGGGTATGCTAAAGACCTCGCAGAGTTGAGACCGAAGTTGGCCCGTCTCATGAAAAAACAGCAAACCAAGCCGGAAATAGACCCGGGCGAGACCATCACGAACTTCTACTTTGTTCTCTCTCACCTACCAACTGAATTTAAGAAGCAAAGCATTGATGTGCAAAGGCAGATTATGAGCAAGCTGGTGAAACAAATCGTGGTGAACAATATTTCGCCCCATCTCTTCCGCCTCTACATCGTGTGGCAAGACGGCGTAGCTACCAGACCCGACGTTGCTTTACTGTGGAGAGGACAAGCGGTCCTGGATGACGAGGGCTGGCGAGAGGAAGATGATACGATTATTCGCTCTCACTTTGCCACAACACCGCAGCCCGATATTATGCGACGGCTCCCTACGCACACATGGACGAGTATTCGGCAGCACGCTAACGCTTTAGGAATAATCAGATCTAAAGAGTTGAAAGGTGGTCGGAAAAAAGTAAACCCTTATTATGAGACGACGAGCTATGCCGACTTTGAAACAGCCATGAAGTACGCTGAGAACGGAGAAGATAAAGCCTACATGTGCGAGAAAGTGAACGAACTGGCGGAGAAGACACCACGCGGCCAGATCAGTCCTTACTGGCCGTTACCCGCAGAGCTTGTCAGCTTTAGTAGTTTTGTGAGCGATCAGGGAGAATGGTCCACATGATGCCTATTGTGGCAAAGCTCGTAACAAAAGCAAGATAAACAGGCCACTTATCTCCTAGAAAATGAAGAAGATCGTTCGTGCCCTTTGGTAAAGCATCGGGTGGAGGCGGTTGAATATTCAACACGAGTAGCGTAATTGCGACAGCAAATACACCGTCGCTGAACGCCTCAAGACGCCCTGTTTCCTTGAGATCATCTGTTCTTTCGCGGCGTACTACCTCTTTGGGTTCCTTCATCCATTCTTTCCCTTTAAGTTTTGCAAAAGAACAACTCTTCTCGGTTTTCAACAACTATCGGGTTTTCTTGAACCATGAATGATCTCTCTCCTCGATGCTTATAACATGTCTTTATTCACCGACTATATGCTCCAGTATAACATTATTGAAGCACAGATTACCCCAGAAGAATAGACAGAATACTACCTGGAAAAATGGCTAGTCTTGAAGAGACTAGGGCACGAGGAAGCCGGGGATGCCCTGCACATGCAGAACGTGAAGTAAGCCATTGGTGGAGAATGCTCCGATGATGTTCAGCAGCGTGACGAGCGCGAGAATAATGAACGAGCCAATAATCAACAGGCGGTCAATTGTGCGTGGGTGCAGTTCAGTTAGCCAGGTGCGTTTGCCGACGCCGAAGCAGCGTAGTTCCATCGCGCTGATGACATCCTCGGCCTCGACAATCGAACCAATAACGACGGGTACAATCATTGGAGCCAGACGAGCAATCTTGCCAAAGACACCGCCGCGTAACTTCTCTAACTCGAAGCCTCGTGCGCGTTGTGCGTCGTAGGTCGTCAGGAAATCACGCGCGAGACTTGGTAAAAAGCGTAGTGAGAGGTCAATTGAGTAGGCAATCTTGTCAGATGCACCCATTCCTCTAAAGGCAATGCCCATAAGTGCTGGATCAATGGTGTAGGTGATTGGTAGCACGAGAAGACCAATACTGATGTTACGCATAATCTGCGTAATCATGAAGGTAGTGCTTTCGACACTCAGCGTGAGATGGCCTGGTCCAACAAATGGAGGCCTGGCTATAAGAGAGAAAAAAGGTATACGATAGAGGATGTGTTCATGTGTGAGGTCCACGCCTTGTACCACAGCACCAGCGGTAACAAAATAGTTCACTAGCACGAGCATCAGTGCCAACACAATAATATAGACCCACGCTGTTCTTGTCTCAGACCATTTGAGATGTGCCTGGCTGTAATAAATACTCGCGAGAATGAGACCGACAAGGATAAACCAAAAATTTGATGATTGTGTGATCGCAAAAATAAAGGCAAAGAGCACGATCAATTTTGTGCGTGGGTCCAGTCGATGCACTGGCGAATCCCGCTTAATATAAGGAAAATTAATAAGCATACTTTGTTTTGCTCCAAAGGAGAATATGTCCGTACGGGTGCGATACATCGCACCCGTACGGACATATTCTCTTATGCACGCCCTCTTGCGCGCGTTGCTGCATTGTACGCGATAATCAGAATGGGCAGGAGAATGAGTCCGTTGATTAAATTGGGAATAGCAGCAGTAAAGAATTCGCTGCTGGCTGCGGCAAAGCTAATCTTGGAAACCCAGATATCGTTATAGGCGGCAAAGCCAATACCAACAAGAATAGCAATAATGCTGGCAACTTCCGCGAAGATAATTGCACGGCTATTTCTGTACCGACCACGCGTGTAGATCACAACCAGACCTGCGATAAAGCCGATGAGCGCGTTCCCCAGGTCCCAGTTCCAGGAGAAATTATGGTAAAAGATCAGGTCACCAATGATGTTGCCAAGACCGCCAACAAGCAGTCCGACGATAGGGCCGAAGAGCGCGCCGAACAATAATGGAATAACAATACCAGGACGAAGAGAAATGGCGCTGCCAGCAAGGTTTGGAAGTTGTACGAGATTAAAGATAATGCTGAGAATAGCATAGAGTGCTATTCCAAGTGCTGAATACACGACTTTGCGCACATCCATAGACCAGAGCGATGAACGCACCTCTGCATTTGAACGTTCTTGTTGTACTGCCATCTAGTTGTAGATCGCCACTAAGCGTTCCTGGATAACTATTGGGAACAAGACCATTGAGACATTTGAGTAATGTGCTTTTGCCACATCCACTTGGTCCAGCGACAAGCAGAAGTTCTCCTCTTGGCAAGCTGAAAGAAATATCTTGAATGGCAGGTGGTTGCTCTGTGTCTGACGTTGACCCAGTAGTACCTGACTTGTCGTCAGGCTCATCGTTAAAGGCGCGATAACGGAAGCTCAGGTTTTGTACAAATACAGCGGGAGCGGTATCTGTTATTATGCCATGTGTACTATCGCCTACTGCCATATTTCACTACCTAATGCCTTACCCAATGAAGGGAGTGAACGGTTGGGGGATGTAACTTGTGTTACATGCTTACATTTTAATAGCACAAGGTGTTTTTTGTCAACGTCAATAAAAAAAGGGGTCTCTATCCTTGCAGGGGAAACTGATGAAAATGCATGGAGACCGCAAGGGTCTCCCCTCCATGTTCATGAACCCCTCCATGGAGGGGAGACCCTTGCGGTCTCCCTGTTTCCCCTCACAGGATGGAGAGCCAAAAAAAAGGGGTCTCCCATTCTATTAGTCACGCTTCTTAACATTGTATAACTAGCAGGAATAGTTGTATCTCTTTTTATAGCTTCACACGGAAGCTGGGCGCTTATCCTCAACGAAAACGACTAGCGGCTCCTCCCGTGACCAGTAACAGCGACTCCCGTATCGCTGCAATCTGCTCCACCGCAGTACGCAAGGGAAAAATCTCAGGCGTTATAAGCAAGTCAGGGTCAGTTGCGACAGGATGCCAATAGACACCATCACGGTTCACTGTCACTTCTGGTTCAAGTGCAGGCAACGAGACCGCCATGCCTTTCGCGGAAAAACCGCGCCGAACGAGGGAGCGAATGATATGATCTTCATCGGGAATACCTAACGCACGATGGAGTTGACACATAGCGGCGAGATCATGACTATTTTCGGCAGTCTGGGTAGTTCCTAATCGCACGTGAAAACCAGAGGTTTTCAGACGCACAATGGCATCTATTGCCTTTTGCCAACTGCCCGCTCCTCGGTAGAAATCATGAGTGGCAGCGTTTGAGCCATCCAGGCTTATCTGGATCGTCAGTTGCTCACGATGTGGCAATTGTTCTAGCTGCCGTAAGCGCGTGCCTTTCAGGAGAATGCCATTGCTTAGCACTGTCACATGCATACGTTCCAAGCCATATGCGAGAGCTGAGAAGATATCATGCAAAATAAATGGTTCACCACCTGTGAGGAAAAGTTCCGTCATTTCTAACGCAACGGCTTCATCAATAAGATGACAAATCTGTGCAAGTGAAAGGCCACGCCGTTCTGCACCCACAAAAGACTCTGCTACGCAATAGCTACAGGAGAGGTTACAGTCATAGTTTGTGTAGAGCCAGAGACGATGCAACAAGCCCTCTTTCTCATCAGGCAAATTTCCATATGCGAGAGGCACAACAGACTCCTTCTTTCATTGGCACGCTTGGTAAGCTGTGATTACTTCATCCATTCGTTGCAGAGAAACAGGTTGGGTTACTGGACCACCGAGACCAAAGACGTAGCCAGGAAAGCGTTGTCCATCATCCATACAGCGTAGTACATCTACACGCGCCTCTTCGGTCTCTTCAAAAAGCACGTTTGTGACATGTAGGTTGCCAACAAAGCCGAGGTGGTGAGTCTGTGCGACCTCGCCTACAACGTCCAACGCCATACACTCATCAACAGCAATACTCTGCGCTCCACTGCTTGCCATCTCACGGATGACTCTTCCACTCTCTCCTCACGCCCAGAGACTTGATGTTTTACCTGCATGGTGAATAACTTGCCATGCTGGTTGCAGATTGGGGGTAACATACTGCTGAAAATAGTCAGGTTTCAGCATAGTAGCCGGTGTATCATTGATCGCCACGATATCACAGCCAATCACCTCAGCATAGATGCGTGCTGAGATAGCACTTACCTGACCAGCATAGGCAAAAAGTTGCGCCGCACACTCCGGCGCACGTAAGAAATCGGTAAATAGGGTAAGCCCTCGCAACTGGTAGGCAATCGTACAAGGGCCAGCAGCAAGTCCAACAAGGGCAACATTGCGCCGCTCAAACTCAGGTTTCGCCAGCGCACCTGCGGCAATCACTGTCGGCCAGCGTCCCGTTGTTTCATTCGGCAACGGAGGCAGATGCTGGACAAGTTGTTCTGACGGAAGCGAGTAGAGCGGAGAGGAAATAATAGAGGGGGGAGCCTGCTCTGACCAATGCGGTACACAGCCTAACGAAAGAGCCTCTAGTTGTGGGTCATCGACAAGTGGAACACCGTCGCACTGATAGCGGTCCGCACAAAGGATTGCACCTTGAGCAAGCAGCGCAGCGTCTTGCAGATAGCGTTCTGCGCTTACGCCAAGCAGTTGCGCGGCATGCGTTCCACTATGCGGAAGCCAGGGCGTTTGCTCGACTTGTTCACCATGTAAAGCACGAATAAGTAGCTCTTTCGTCATGAACGCTCTATTTCTCCTCGTTGCAGCAGCTCTATTAGTACGAAACGCTGGTTCCGTCGTTAGACAGAAACTCGACAAGTTTGGCACCACCAACGATGGTTGCGCCTTCAATTAAATTACTCTCTGTATAGCCACGTTTCTTGTAGCAAGGAGAACAGACCCAGAGCGCGCCACCAGCGGCTATGTAGTTCTGCAACAATGTTGTCATTGGCTGGAAGCCTTCTTCACTGATCTTGTCAGCAGTGCCTTTGCTCGCAAGGTGAACACCTTCGCTGCTTAAAAATACCATTGTCTGCTTTCCAGAGGCAACGGCTGCATTGGCGACTACCATCGCGACAGTTGCGCGGTCGGGGTCATCGGTTGAGCGTGTCAGGTTGACACAAAAGTTGTTCAACATTATGTGTTTGATCCTTTCTCAAGAAGAAACTGATGTCCAGAGGAATAGGGAAAGACATTTCGTAAGATAGTGCCAGTCATACGACACCACGCCGCGATGTCTTCCGTAGCAGCAGAATCGTAGGCGGTCACAAGCAATGTCTGACCAGGAGTAAGGTGACGCATAGTGAGCATAAGCGTCATCACGAGTTGCCCACAGCCCTGCTCACCAAGGTCGAGTACCTCGTCAGCATGAGAAGAAGGATACATCATTACGCCTTTCGCACGAAATAACAGTTATGTTGTTCGCCTTCTTGTTCAGCAAGCAGCTCATTGCCAGTCATACGACACCATGAAGGTAGGTCCTCGCGTACACCTGGATCGGTAGATCGTACTTCAAGAACCGCTCCCGAACCAAGACGCTTCATCGCTTGCAACATGAGCAGGAGGAGGCCACCGCCACAGCCTTGATCTCCTCCGTCACACACTGCACTCACGGCAATCTCTTGTCCAGCGCGAGTACGAAAAATAGTAACCGCCATGAAAGCCTTCTTTCACTAATTATGCTCTGCTATTAGTATAGCACGAAGCAGGACCATATTTTTTGCTATTTCTTTGCTTATTTAGCATGTTCATTTCTAGTAGATGTCTTTTATGTTAAAGTGAATTGAAAAAGAGAAAAAACCGCACTACATGAACGCGTTGAAAACAGAAAGCATTTCTCTATCTATACAGGGGCAAGCCCATTGAGTCCAACGAACTTCTACGAGAGCCTGTAAAGCGGGTTGGGGGCATGACAGGGACAAGCCCTGTTATGTCGCCCCCAGAGCCAGTTGGTGAGTAAGTTGGAGTCTATGGAGCAAGCCCTGTCATGCCCCACAACTCATCTTGCTTCCCTTGACGCTGTGGGATAAAGGCAATCAGACCCGTACAATGATTATTGAAGCAATGCTACAATCTCTTCTTGGGCGGGAACGCCTGTCACCTCGGCATCATGCTCGTGTATTAGCAGGTCAATCTCACTTCTCACGCCAAATTCGGGCAAGTAGATCCCTGGCTCGATAGAGCCGCATGTATTTGGTAGGAGCAGACGTTGATCCTGTGTCTCAAAGTTGTCGATATTTGCTCCATTACCATGATCGGCAGTTGTAATACTATGTCCTGTGCGATGTACAAAGTAATTGCCATAGCCCGCTTTTACAATAACGGCTCGCGTCACATCATCGACCTGCCGCCCCTCTACACGCTCATCTGCTGCCAGACGCTCTCTCACAAAAGCGATACCTGTATTCCGAGCACGGCGCACAGTCTCAAACACTTCGCGCTGCCTCTGCGGAATTTCATCACGTGTTCCGGCAAACGCCATCCATGTATAATCGGCAAAGATCGCTCCATCATGTGGCAATTTCGCCCAGAAGTCAAACAGAATGAGGTCACCACGAACGATTGGCGCATGGTACTCCATTGTCGGTACATAATGCGGATTGCCACTATTCGCATTTACTGCGACAATTGGCGGCTCAGGTGCTACGAGACCGGCTTGTTGAATTAGTGCCTCAAAGCGTTGCTGCACTGTATACTCATCAAGTTCTGTACTGATCTGTAAGTCATTCGTGAGCTCGGCAAAGAGTTGATTCTTCGTGGTAATTAGACGGCGACCAGCTTCACGATGACTCTCAATCTGCTCATCGGTCAACTGTGCCACAAAGCGTTGCGAGAGATTAGCGGAACTCACCACCTCTACAGCAAACGAGCGAATCAGTTCAACCGTGCCTGCATCGACGCGCGAGATATAAGGAATAGCGTTCAGAGGCGAATATTCCATTGCGACACGTATGCCTGGTCGGAGCAGGCTTTGCACACGCTGATGCATCTCCTCCCAAGTGCGAAAAACAAGGCGTGTACCAGGAAGTGAGTGCAATACATGAGACTCGACTGCACTGATAATCGCCGTTGGCATTCCTTGTGCTGGCACAAAATAAAACCAGCGGCGTGTATACATCTCCTGGCATGGTAGATCCAACACTTGATAGGCGATAGGATTCGACTTACGAAAATCATAGAAGAGCCAGCCATCTATATGCTCATCCTGTAATGCCGTTTGAATGCGTTCGATATCCATGACAATATCTCTCCCTAAAAAAGCTCTTTACCAAAATTACTGTAAAGGCATTGTATCATCTTCCAAAACAAGTCCCGATGCTGCTTCCCAATAATCCTTTTTGGGTTCGGTCGTTATACTAATCCTAAAGGCAATGTAGGGACCGATTTATCACGTCCTGGTTGCCATTCACAAAGCAACCGGGACGTGATAATGCTGTTTTACTAATTAATGCGGATATGTTTTCGTTCATCATATCCAGATTAATTAGTTAAAGGGCATCATCGGTCCCTACAGAAATGGATGACGGCTTTCATATAGAAGTGATGATGTAGGAAACAGAAGAGATGGATGACGAGCCAACAACCAAGTTATCGGCGCGAAGTAAGACAAAGAACGCACTATCATTAAAAAAAGCTCAATTTGTGTCTGCGTCATCAGGTCAATATGATGAGGTACCTACACAAGAAGTAAGCACACCATCTATCGACGAACCTGCTACCGTCAAACTTCCTGGTACATTCTCTAAGCTCCAGAAAAGCAGAGAAGCATTTGTGCAAAAGCGCACAGTTCCAATCAGTATTTATCAAAATAACCCTACTGCACTCGTATCGGCCCCTGGCAAGCCAACCAGGAAAGAGAGAAAGCGCTCAAAGCGTGTGCGACAAAGCATGCTTATGCTGTTTCTTCTCTTTGTGGGTATTGTGGGAAGTATGTTGGCATATGGCTACCACTACTACGATACAAACATTCATGCTCCTCTAAAGCAGTTCATACATCCAGTACATCGCAGCATAAATGAGCCAGCATTAAACGTTACACCTTCCTATAATGTCATTATGGGTCGTTCCTGGAATATTCTGCTTATGGGTAGCGATAACGATGGGAAATATACGTTTCCAAATGTGCTTACGCAAGTGATGATGGTTGTGCATATTGATACCGTTCATGGCAGCGTCTCGATGGTCTCTATTCCACGTGACTCCTGGGTGTCTGTACCAGAGGTGGGCGGAATGCACAAAATTGATCAGGCATTTTTCCTGGGTGCGACACAGAAGAACAGCTTTGACGATGGGGTGCGAGAGGCACGACTCACTATTGAGAAAGACTATGGCATTAGCATTGATCGCTATGGTTGGGTCGGGTTAAGTGGATTTGCAAAGGTGATTGACACGCTTGGCGGTGTTGACGTTGATGTCACTCATCCTATTGTCGATGATAGTTATCCCGATGATACGGGTGATGGCGCGAATCCCAATGACCCTTACGCCTTCAAACGTATCTCTATTGCCCCTGGCTTGCAACACCTCAATGGTTTGCAAGCCCTGGAATATGTCCGTTCGCGCCATGCTGATTTAATTGGTGATATTGGGCGTACACAGCGACAGCAGCAAGTATTAGAGGCGCTCAAGAAGAAATTGACAGTTGATAAGCTATTTACGGACCTGCCACAACTCATAAAGGACCTGACAGGAACAGTCTATACTGATTTAAGCGAACAGGAGTTAATCGCCTTTGCGAACTTTGGACGCACACTTACAAGTTCTGCGATTGAGCATGTAACATTGGGGCCCGGTACGGGTACGCAAGAGTATGGTGATCTTGCAAGCGTCAATGACCCCTCTATTAAAGCAAAACAAGATGTAGTTATTCCACGTTGCGAAAACATCCAACCAGTGATGAACCGCATATTTGGTTTGGGTGATAAGCAGAGTTGCAATGTAAGTGGATGACACAGTAGGGAAAATATACGACGTGTCGCTTGAGGGCGACACGTCGTATATTTTCCCTACTTAATCTTGTCTAACGGTCTCGCTCTTGCGAGGTTAGCGCGGCCTGGGCAGCGGCTAAGCGGGCAACAGGGACACGGAACGGTGAACAACTTACGTAGTCCAGCCCGGTCATGTGGAAGAACTCAATGCTATCGGGATCGCCACCATGTTCACCACAAATGCCTAGCTCAAGATGCTCATTTGCCTGACGGCCCTTTTCGACTGCCATGCGGACCAATTGTCCAACGCCATCGCGGTCAAGCGTCTGGAACGGGTTTGTCGCCAGGATTTTGACTTTTTGCTTCAAGCCCGGTTCGTCGAGACCATCGACGTAGCGCAGCAAGAATTTGCCTTCGGCGTCGTCACGGCTAAAGCCAAAGGTGGTCTGCGTCAGGTCATTGGTACCGAAGCTGAAGAAGTCGGCAACAGGTGAGATTTGATCGGCGGTCAGGGCTGCACGTGGCAATTCAATCATCGTACCAAACTTATACTCGATAGCTCCACCAACCTCGTCGGCGATCTCGTGTGCAACCGCCTCTAGCTGACGACGAACCTCTTTCAACTCGTTGACATGCCCAACCAATGGAATCATGATCTTGGGTTGAATCTTCTTGCCTTCCTTCGCCAATTCGCGGGCCGCTTCAAGAATGGCGCGTGTCTGCATGACATTGATCTCTGGGTAGAGCAAGCCAAGACGACAACCACGTAGACCAAGCATGGGGTTCATCTCACGCATCGCGCCAACAGCCTCTAGCAGTTCACGCTTCTTCGCGAGTTCTTCGGGATTGTCGCCCTTTGTCTCAAGGCGTGTGACCTCAACAAGTAGCTCCTCATAGGAAGGAAGGAACTCGTGGAGCGGTGGGTCGATCAAGCGAATTACGACTGGATAGCCTTCACCCGTTTTGGGATCAACCATTGACTCAAAGATGCCTTTGAAGTCACTACGCTGGAAGGGCAACAACTTGTCAAGCTCTGCTTTTCGCTCTTCTGTTGTCTTCGACAGAATCATCTTCTGTACGATAGGCAAGCGTTCCTGCTCCATGAACATATGCTCGGTACGGCAAAGACCAATACCCTCGGCACCAAAAGTGACTGCGCGTTTGGCATCTCGTGGATAGTCGGCGTTGGCCCACACACCAAGTTTGCGCTCGGCATCGGCCCAAGTGAGCAGTTTCTTGAGGTCTTCCTCTTTCTCGTAGTCGGCCTCAACGGTGCTGATGATACCAGCGAACACTTCGCCAGTCGCACCATCGATAGAGATATCATCGCCTTCCTTGATTACTGTATCAGAACCAACGACACGGAAGAGATGCTCGGCCTCATGGACGCGAATACCTTCACAGCCAGCGACACAGGGGAGACCCAGGCCACGTGCAACCACCGCTGCGTGACTGGTAGCACCACCACGTGCAGTGAGAATGCCCTTTGCCACCAGCATACCGTGTACGTCATCGGGACTTGTCTCTGGGCGCACCAGCACGACGGGTGTGCCTGCCTTTCCAAGTTCCTCAGCACGGTCCGCATCAAAAATGGCTTTACCAGAGGCAGCACCAGGTGAGGCGTTCAAGCCCTTCGCGAGCAAGCGACCCTCTTTTTCAGCCTGTTTCTTTTGTGCCTCATCGAAGCGTGGCAACAGGAGTTGATAGACGTGGTTTGGCTCGACACGCATTACGGCGTCTTGCTTGGAGATCAGGCCCTCTTCAACCATATCCACAGCGACCTTGACAGCTGCACCAGCATTGCGCTTCGCGGAGCGCGTCTGGAGCATATAAAGGTGGCCCTTTTCAACGGTGAATTCCAGGTCCTGCATATCCTTGTAGTGCTGCTCAAGACGGTTCGCAATCTCCTGGAACTCTTGATAGACACGCGGCAAGTCTTGTTGCAGTTTGCTGATCTTTGATGGCGTGCGGATGCCCGCTACCACGTCCTCACCCTGTGCGTTTAGCAGATATTCGCCGTACAACTGCTTCTCGCCAGTGGCGGGGTCGCGTGTGAAGGCCACACCAGTACCGCTGTCGCTGCCCATGTTGCCGAAAACCATGCTCTGCACATTTACAGCGGTGCCGAGAGTGTGCGGAATTTTGTTGAAGTTGCGATAGTCAATGGCACGCTTATTGTTCCAGGAAGAGAATACGGCTTCGATAGCCTTCTCTAACTGCTTGTACACATCAGTGGGAAACGGTTCGCCGGACTGCTTCTCGGCGATCTGCTTGAACTCCACAACAAGCTTTTTCAGATCATCGGCAGGAATTTCGGCGTCGGTCTTCACGTGCGCCTGCTCTTTATACTTCTCAAGGACGCGCTCGAAGTCTTGTGGATTGGTATCGAGCACAATCTTACTGAACATCTGAATGAAGCGGCGATAAGCGTCATAGGCGAATCGCTCGTCGCCAGTGAGCGCAACCAAACCTTGCACCGTCTCATCATTGATGCCGAGATTGAGCACGGTATCCATCATGCCTGGCATAGAGAATTTCGCGCCGGAACGAACAGAGACGAGCAGAGGATTGTCTTTCTTACCAAAACCCTTATCTGTCTGCTGCTCAACGATTTTGAGCGCCTCTACTGCCTGTTCCCACATGCCCTGTGGAAAGTGCTGCTGCGAATCGTAGTAGGCATTACAGGCTTCGGTTGTGATGGTGAAGCCGGGAGGAACTGGCAAGCCTGCGTTTGTCATTTCGGCAACGCCCGCGCCCTTCCCGCCAAGCAATTCGCGCATCTTGGCATTGCCTTCACTAAAGAGATAGACCCATTTACGTGGGGATTGTTTTACCGTCTCGTCCAACCCTGAACGAGTGATCTGTTGTGTCATGTCAGGTATCCCTTCAACTTAGTAATTATAGGTCGATTTGGGGCTAAGATAACGCTTCTGAAATCAAGATAACAACGGGCGACCACAGGGACCGCCCTACCATAGACGACGCTGTGGCATGCCAACGACAGTATAGTAGGGGCGATCCCTTGTGGTCGCCCGTGCTACACTCGAACATTATCAAGTTAATTCATCAACCTGCATTCTCATGCCCTTACTAACAAATAGGATGTACAAATTTACGCACTCAATACAACATTTCTGGCCCAGCGCAATACAGTACGAGCATGTTGTATATACTCACTGGCCTGCTCCGCGCTGATCACCTCGTCAGCCTCTTCCGGTGGCGTATCGACATAAAAAGCTTCAGGGTGAAATGGAGTCAGAATTGCCATTTCATCTTGAATGTTCGCAGGAGCGCCCACAGCAACACCTAATGCACGTAGATCATGGTTATACGGAGAACGACGCCCAAAGCGCAGCACGCTCACCGCTTGCGCGGCCTTCTCAACCGCTTGGTTACAGAAGTCCGCACAGGCAAAGTGTCGTCCTAGACTGAGTTCGACTGTCGCAGTCGCCATGTCCTGTGCTGCCTCCGCGAAGACTGCCAATGCCCCTTGTATATCACCTTGCAGAGGAGTTTCATCCTCGTCATCTTCCCTAGCAGGAGGCGTTGTTGTACGGGCAATAACAGCCCGTGTATCTTCATCAAGCGTAACCTCTTGTGAGAGGAGCAGTTCCAGGTCCTCTTCGCTCTCTCCGTTGGGAAGCGTATGCTTATCATCGCGCATCTGTGCCATGATGTTGTATCCTTGTTCAATAACTAGCTTTACGTGGAGTGCATATGCTCTTGGTCCATCCTGCCAATAATATGCCTAACTAGCGGGTCCTGTCAATGTCGAAAGGGAACTGGGTCTCCATCCTGTGAGGGGAAACTGGGAGACCCTTGCGGTCTCCCTGCATGTTCACCACTTTCCCCCCCAAAGGATGGAGACCCAGGGAACTTTGTTGCTCTTGTTTACGTCTCTTCTATACAAACTATAATGTATCTTATACAATGTGGCAATAGAGATCAAAGAGGATAAGTATGCAAATGCAAGACAAAGAAGCAGCACAAGCAACCACATCTATTCAGAAAAGCAGACGCGCATCCTGGTTGACTGGTCTTGGTGTTCTCGTTCTCGTCACACTCCTGGTGAGTCTTGGTGCAACAGCGTTTGCTTACTGGCATGTGTCTCAAAGAGGAACGACAGCAACACAAGCAGCTACATGGCAACGTGTACTCAATGGCTATACGCTTGTGTCACTTACAGCGGCACCTAGCAATCCTGCTGTCTTGTATGCATGTGGTGTTCCCTTCCAGCCCTCGACACCTGTTCCCTATCGTCCAAGCCAGCCTACTCAAAGCTATACACTTCTGCGCAGTACTGATAGTGGGACAACGTGGCAGCGGGTTACAAATCTGGTTGCTGACTGTCAGCTTGCTATCAATCCTGCTCAGAGTGATGATCTCTACATGGTTGGCCTAGCTGGACATATTGCAAGCAACGGAGAAGTGCCTACTGTCCTCAGACATAGTACCGATGGCGGGCGTTCGTGGACAGATATTGCGCCAACGCCAAATACAGGCAATCCACAACTTGCTCTATCATGGGATGTGCACCAACTCACAATGGTAGGAAATCATCTGTTCGGCATACAATTGCTACCATCCGCAGGGCTCCAACCAATCATAAAACCTTCGCCAGCCGGCATTGTCACCAGACTTGACCTTTTCCGTCTCGTCGAGAGTAGCGATGGCGGATACACCTGGACAATTATCGATGACAATCTCAATGTCACAGGACAAGGAACCTATGATTACATCGTCTCGCCCTCTGATGCACAAACCATATATGCACTTGTTGGCTCTCCAGGGTTTCCGTACCGCATACCCTCAACGCTTAAAACTCTGCCTACGTATGGAAGTAATCTTACACTATATAAGACAACAAATGGTGGTGGAACCTGGACAAAGCTTCTTGAGAATGTACTATATGGGAGTACTGTACAGATAGCAAACAAGAATCCTTCCCTTGTCTTTGTGGGTAGCTCAATGAGTATCATGCCTTTCAAAGGTTATGATATAGGACAAGATGTATCCCCACAATTCTTTTCGCTTCGTGAGAGCAAAGATGGTGGGGCAACTTGGCTCACTGTTGAGGCACCGCCAGGAGGTTCGCTTGTGCAAAATTGGTTCGTAAGCGCAGATGGTCAGATGTATATCGCAACTGGTACTGCCGTCAGTGGACAACCAACAGGTACGATAGGAACTATTGTTCCCGTTGGCACAAATCAAATACAACCAGTTGGCAATAGTGTGACAATTAATCAGAGGATACCAAAGGGGAATGTAATAGCTATTCAACGCTACGATGCCGCAAGTGGTACATGGAGTACCATCACGAAAACACCTTCAAGTGGTACGCTTCTTGCTGTGACGGCGGGTGCAACAGTACATAAAGCCACGCTCTGGTTCTTGAGCAGTGATGAGAACGCACAGGCATTGTATAGAGAAACGCTATAGGCAACATGCCTGGTTTCACGCAGATAAGCTTAACTTGATACCTATGGAAAAGGGTATAAAACGCTTTAGTTTACACGTAATGGCTTGGCTTCGCGACGCACACGCTTGCCTTGACGTATCTGCTGCGCGGCGGTGCGGTCCTTTTGTGCTTCAAGTTTGATCAGTGGAAATGGACGATTAAACTGTCGATCAAAGGACTCGGCCTTTTCTTCGGATAGTACGGCACGCCGTTCGTAAGAGCGTGCGAAGATGTCGCGTTTTGCATCGTCCGAGAGGTCTGTTAAAAAGAGGTAGGCCAGTGCAAATTCTGGCTTGCCCTGTTCTGCATAGGCATCTGCTAGAGTGAGTGCATCTGCTCCGTCTTCCATCTGTTTGCGAGCCTGCTCAATAAAGACATCTTTGAGTAATCGACTGTAAAGTTCCGCGAAATCTGTAGGCACGTTCAGGCTCCTCTTAAAGAAGGGTGCGATCATGACGATGAACAAGATAATACGTTAGGCCCCTACATTGTACCACGCCTGCTCAAAATACGCTGCTCTTGCTCTTCTTGATGCCATTTCAGTGCATAGACGAAGAGTTCGCGAAAGGCGCGCGCGATAACGGAAAGTTTTGCGCCAGTCGCACGACCTCCACGACGCGGAAGATGCTGCACACCAACTTCGGTATAGGTGTAACCTTCACGCGTGAATTTGTAGAGCATCTCTGTGTTAATCATTGCGCCACGCGTCTCTAAGTGATTTTGCTGGAAAAAGTTGGCTTTGTAGAGTTTAAAGGCACAATCGATGTCTCGTACACGCAGTTTGAAGACGGACCGCACAAGCATCTTCCAGCCCCATGCATTGAGTTTGCGCAACCACGTATCTTGACGGTGAATGCGATAGCCAAGCACTGCATCATACTTTCCTATCAATGGGAAGAAGCGTTCTAAATCGCAAATATCAAACTGTCCATCGGAATCCATAAAGAACACAAGGTCTTTACTTGCTGCCTCAAAACCACTCACAAGGGCCGCGCCATAGCCTTTATTTACTTCATGGTCGATAATACGTACACGCGGCTCCTCTCTGGCTATCTCTTCCAAAATAGTGCGCGTTTGATCTTTGCTGCCATCATTGACCGCGATCACCTCAAAGTCTTGTGTCCACAGTGTTACCGCGTCAATCACTGAACGCACCGTTCCCTCAATTGCCACCTCTTCGTTATGAGCTGGCATAACGATTGAAAGACTATATGCAATACTCATGCTCTGTTCTTTCGCCTGTATGTCCTGTTCTTGCACCTTGCTTGCCTCTTCCTCTCCTCGTACAGGATATATTGCAGTTGACTCAGCTACTACTTTTGTCTTTTCGCGTGACGAGCCAGCAAAAACCCAGAGACGCATACCGAAGTAGGAAACAGCCGCGGTTCCAATAATTGCAACCGCTTTAGAGACATTCGCCCAAAGAAAATTACTGGCAATACATGGATGTAATACTCGCGCTACTATCCAAATAATACCATCATTGCAGACTATACCGAGCAGGCTAATCAAAGCAAAACGTAACAATTGGTTACTCGTCGTTTTTTTGCTCTGCTTGAACGTCCAATACTTATTGAAATAGAAACTATTTATAGCGCCCAGCATGTACGCGAGTGAGTTATATCCTAGAAGAAGATTCGCGTTATGTGTTGGAAAACGCCACAATAACAGGTTTAATAGGAGTATATCAACACTGGTATTGAGAATGCCAACAAGAGCAAAGCGCACAAATTGCCATAATGAGTCGTATATATATGTTCTTTTATGCAGTGGTCGTGGCTGATGGTCAGAGGTATGCAGATCTATGTGAGAAAGTGTTTGCGTTTCAGATAACTTTGACAAGAAAAACTCCCGCTTCAAAAGGACGACTATTGCACAGTAAAACGAGTATTTTAGACTGCTTGTAACGAATGTAGGACCAGTTCGTTACAATAGAGAGCGTAGGACTGACACATAATTTGTTACCCCTCTTTTTTAAGAACGTCGTATACTACGAAAATGCGTGACGACGCGTGTACAAATCGGAGTATTTGATGGACACCCTGAACGCAAAACATGCTTCATTAAGCACTGAGAAGACGGAGAGGCAGACTCAAGACGTGGCTTCTACTCCTGAAGCTTCGGAAAATGCTGCTCCTGCGCCTGCTTCAAAACTACTACGTTTTCGCGAAAGATGGTTGCAGGCAACACTGAGTATACTCCCTGTCTACATTGCTGTCCATGTTGGATTTTTTTTGACCACTTGTCTTTCTTACCTGTTCACACACAGAGATTTCGACGGAACTCATGTACCATTTCGTGCATTACCAGAAGCCTGGCATCACTGGGACACTGGCTACTATATGGTCATCGCCAAGTTTGGCTATCAGCATGCATATCAAACTGCCTTCTTCCCGCTCTATGGGCTTCTCGAACGTGCATTGATGCCTATCACGCATAACCCGCTTGTGGCGGGACTCATCATCTCTGATATCGCTGGGTTTTTTCTGCTTATTGTGCTGTATCAACTCGTTCGCGAAGACTTTGACGAGGAGCGTGCAAATCGCACAGTACTCTACCTATCGCTCTTTCCCACCGCTTTCTTCCTTGCCGCTGGCTACAATGAGGCACTCTTCCTGTGTCTAGCCATGTTAAGCTTTTACAATATGCGGCATGGTCAGTGGTGGCTTGCTGGCTTGTTCGGATTTTTCGCCAGTCTGACGCGCTCCGCTGGAATATTTCTACTTGTGCCTTTCTGCTACGAATATCTGCGCCAACATGAGTTCAATATCAGGCGTATACGTTTCGATATAGTAGGTGGCGGACTCATTGCAGTGGGTATTGGAATTTATGCACTCTACTGCTATTATAAGTTCCATGATTTGTTAGCGTTTTCGCACGCGCAGGCACACTGGAACCATCTTTTCGAGCCACCGTGGTATGGCATACTTGGCTCGTTAAAAGCTATCAACGAAAGTGGTGGTTTGATAGGCTTTCAATCTCTACGCAACTTGCTTGACCTTGTACCAGACTTGATGATGCTTGTATTGATTGTGTTGATTTTTGTGGGTCCATTGAAATTTCCGCGTTCACTCTGGTCGTATGGCCTTTATGCGGTAGTTGTGTATGTGTTCCTACAACTCTTTCCAGTTGGTGGCACTGGACTTTTTCCCTTGCAATCTGTGGGACGCTATCTGCTAGAGCTTTTTCCAGCCTTTATTGTACTCGCAGCTCTTGGCAAATATCGTATGTTTCATATGAACTATCTTGTGATCTCTGGTGTACTTCTCTTCTTTTTGCTCACTCAATTCCTGACCGGACATTGGGTTTTATAATGTCTTAACAACTAGGAATGTTTATGCAATCATCTACAAACCATACACAAAAAAATACGCTTTTGGCAACGACGCCAGGTGTAGCTCAAGAAAAACCTGTTGCTGATGAAGAAAACACGGGTGGAATTTCTATCGAAAGTACCCAAACAACACCCGACATTTCCGCGGCTCAACAGATACAAAAGCGTGGTAACTGGCGCGAGTGGCTTGAGGCGTTGCAACGTATCTTTCCTATCTATTTAGCAACACACATAGCGTTCTTGCTTCTCACCTATCTAGTAAATCTCTTTTTTGTCGGCGATTTCTCTAAGCAAGCCCTGAAAATACATGACACGCTAGAGTATTGGAACCACTGGGATACGGGTCAGTTTACAGCGATAGCGCAGGGCGGTTACGATGGTGCATGGCGTACCGCTTTTTTTCCGCTTTACCCCCTGCTAGAAGCGGTACTCACACCTATTTTGCACAAACCCTACTACGCAGGTCTGCTTATTTCTAATCTCGCGACGCTTGGCCTCTTTACCGTACTGTATCGGCTTGTACGTGAAGAGACCGACGAAGGGCAAGCTAGCCGTGCTGTCCTATATCTTGCTGTATTTCCTACTGCTTTCTTTCTTTCGGCAGCGTACAATGAGGCGCTCTTCCTCTTTCTGGCTGTGTTCACTTTCTATTTCATACGGCGGGGGAATTGGTGGTTAGCGGGTGTATGCGGCTTGTTAGCAAGTCTGACACGTTCCGCTGGTGTCTTTCTGCTCATTCCCTTCTGCTATGAATATCTCCGTCAACATGAATTCAATGTTAGAAAGATACGCTTTGGTATTGTAGGTGGTGCGCTTATCCCGACCGGTCTTGGACTGTTTGCGCTGTACTGCTACTACAAGTTCCATGACTTTCTGGCCTTTTCGCATGCACAAGTGATCTGGGGTCGTCGTCTTACAACACCGTGGCAGGGATTTAGTGATGCATTCGCCATTATCTCGAAGCATAAAGTGCTTACCTTTGACGCTATGCATAATGTGATAGATGTAAGCGCGGGACTCTTTATGCTCGTTATCCTGATCCTCTGCTTTGTCGGCCCCTGGAAATTCGGTCGAGACCGCATCGTCTATGGACTCTACGGCGTCACCTTCTATCTTTTCCTCATCCTCTTTCCTTCCGCGAGTGAGTTTCCATTTCAGTCACTCTCACGCCTCGTGATAGAGCTATTCCCCGCCTTTATCGTGCTCGCCGCAATGGGCAAACGACCAACATTCAACCTGTATTACCTGACTATCTCGGTGAGCATCCTGGCATTCATGCTGCTACAGTTCTTAATGGGTCGCTGGATTGTTTGAAGTAGTTATACGTTTTCAATCTCGCTCATAAAGGGCAATGCCTCTATGCCGCCGTAGCGTGTACAGCTTATCGCTGCCACCTTGTTTGCAAAGGTGCCCATCTGATGCAGGTCATCTTGCGAGAGGTGAGCAAGATCAGAAGGGGACGCACAACCGCGTTTTACTAGCGCATAGAGTATTGCGCCCATGAATGCATCGCCAGCACCGGTTGTATCGATAGCACGCACAGGCTCCGTTAGCACCTCCACACGGCTCGTTGCTGTCATCAAGAGGGCACCTTTACTGCCAAGCGTGATAATGACTACACGGGGCCCTTTGTGTAGCAATTGCTCACCTAGCTGATAGAGTTGCGCCACATTTCCTTGTTCTGGTGTAGCAAACTGTAGAGCGGGATCAAAGAGATATGCCTCCTCCACACTCAATTTTAGAATATCAGTACGTGGCACAATCTCTGTCATAGCGGAGTGCATCGCTTGCTCAGAGGACCAGAACGCGGGACGCATGTTTACGTCGAATGAGACGAGAGCATTCAGTTGGCGTGTACGGTCCATGGCCGCAAGTGTCGCGGTACTCGACGGTTTGGTAGACAACGTGATCGAACAAGCGTGGCACAACGCAACATCTTGCCACGCGTTCCAATCCAGATCTGAAACGTCTAACAGCGTATCCGCGGTACGATGGCGATAGAAAGAGAATTGTCGCTGCCCATCATCCTGCAATGTGACCAATGCGAGTGCAGTTGCTCCTTCGTCCGTACTTCGTACATACTGGATATCCACATTGTTGTTCTGCAACACATGTACCAGAAGTTGACCAAAGGCATCGTGAGAAAATTTGCCGAGAAAGCGTGATGCACCACCCAAGCGTGCGACAGCAACAGCAGTATTAGCAGGTGCGCCCCCTGGATGAGGACGATAGCAGCTATCGCTTCCTTCAAGACTATGTATTGGAGTGGTAGGTATAAAGTCTATCAGCATTTCACCGACACAAAGTACGTACTTCACATTGCACCTCCATACCTTGACATGACAGGGGCAAGCCCTGTTATGCTCCGCTTTCAGAAGCTATGCCACAGCAAAAAGTAGTCTACTCAAACGTTCTCACTCATGATACAATATGTCTCAGTGAGAGCGTTTGCCAGGACCGAAGAAGAAAGAGAAAACGTATGAGCAATCAACCACCACATGAGTATCACTCAGAGTATGGAGAGAATTTTCAGCAGACTGCTCCTGCAGCATATAACTCGAACTACCAACCACAAGATCCCTATCGGCCCTCTGACCCTTATGTGCAACCCTCAGCCAGTCAAGGATATCCATCAGATAATCCGTATACGCAACCCGCATCTTATCAGCAACAACAGTATCAGATGCCTCAAAATCCTTCCTATGCACCTCCTGTATACAATATCCCGACACCAGAGCAGGGCAGAGGAATGGCAATCGCAGGTCTTATTATGGGCATTTTAAGTATCTTTTCGGCATTCATTCCTTTTGTAGGCTTAATTTTCCCAATACTTGGTATTATCTTTTCCATTTTAGGCCGTAGGTCTGTTTCGCTACGAGTTGCGGCAACGATTGGATTAATTCTCAGCATTATCGGGATAGTGCTATCCTTCGTTATGCTCTTCGTATACTATCAAATAGGCACTCACTCGAACGCGTAGAAATAACAAGGAGATAGGAGCAGCTCTTGCAAGAGCTGCTCCTATCTCCTTGTTTGTTAGAGCCGTTCGATAACCATGCCATTTGCCATGCCACCACCTTCACAGATGGTTTGTAGGCCATAGCGACCACCAGTACGCTCTAGCTCATGCAACAAAACAGTTGTTAGGCGTGCGCCTGATGCACCCAAAGGATGTCCAATAGCAACGGCACCACCATTGACATTGACCTTACTCAAGTCCGCGCCAATGTCATGTTGCCATGCTAACACAACACTCGCAAACGCCTCGTTGATCTCCACAAGGTCGATCTGATCAATGGTGAGGCCAGCCTTTGCCAGTGCTTTCTGTGTCGCTGGAATAGGAGCAGTAAGCATAAAGATTGGGTCAGCGCCCGCGACCGAGAATGAGACAAAGCGAGCACGAGGCTTGAAACCAAGTCTCTCGGCGGTCTCACGCTCCATAATCAAGATAGCAGAGGCTCCATCACTAATCTGCGACGAGTTACCAGCCGTAATCAAACCATCTGGCTTAAAGGCAGGTTTCAGACTCGCAAGCTTTTCGAGGCTTGTGTCAGGTCGAACACCCTCATCACGTGAGAATTCACTGGTTGTACCGTCTTCGTTCTTGACCTGAATAGGCACAATTTGCGACGTGAAGCGCCCTTCGGCAGTTGCTTGTGCGGCACGGCGATGGCTCTCTAAGCTATATTTATCGAGGTCTTCTCGACTCAACTCCCATTTATGCGCAATTAAATCGGCACTAATGCCTTGATGCACGAGTCCATCATGATAGCGTTCAACCATGCGCGGACCGAATGGTGCGCCTGGCCCTTGTGAAGAGGAACCCATCGGCACGCGCGTCATGACCTCAACGCCACCTGCAATCACTACATCATACGCTCCACTTATGACACCCTGAGCGGCAAAGTGAATTGCTTGCTGGCTTGACCCACACTGACGATCAACGGTTGTACCAGGCACAGATTCGGGGAAGCCTGCGGCAAGGGCGGCGTTACGACCTACGTTGAGGCTCTGCTCACCCACCTGGCTTACACAGCCGACGATAACATCTTCAATTAATGCGGCATCAATGCCTGTACGCTGTACAAGTGACGCAAGTGTCTGGGCCAGCAGGTCTACCGGGTGCCAGTCCTTGAGCTTTCCACCTCTACGTCCTATGGGGGTACGAACAGCCTCTACGATGACGGCTTCCCTCATTGTAGCCATGAAGATCCTCCTGCAAAGAAACGGTTGCCAATTGTTAGTACAAGACTTTGTTATATGTCCCTATAGTAAGTCATTTTTTACGTAGAAGCGCAAGTACAAAGGGGGACATGATAGGGGCGAGGCCGCATGACAGGGACAAGCCCCAATCCTGTTCACATACGAGGAATCTCTTGGCCGAAACCGCACGGACGCCCCCTTCTGACACTTTCTCCTTCTTTCTTTGAACAGGATTGGGGCAGCCCTGTCATGCCACCCACAGAGCCGTTTTATGGGTTCGTTGGAGTCCATGGGCTCGCCCCTGTCATGCTCTGCAAGCTCCGTCATGCTAACAACCAACATGTAGCATCTTTTTTAGTAGCTGGCTCGCCCAAATGCTACACGGTGCCGACGACTCTGCCCAAAGAGTAGGTACAGCAATGGTCCGATAATCACAGGAATTGGCATCAACCAGATGACCGCCAGCCAGAGTATCTTGCCTACGAGAGAATGATCGTCTTCAAGCACCATTAATGTTTCGATAATATGACCCACAAGTGGCACAAACGCGATAATGAGAAACAGTAACGAATTGAAGAAACAACCTCTATTGCTCGACATTGTAATATGCTCCTTATATGTTCTTTCCTAATAGACATTATTTTCTACTTCATTCTACCTATAACCATATAGTGATACGCACAAGGAACATTTTTTGTTGCATACAAAGCTTCAGCTTAATAATCTATTGATGTGCATAGGGCCATTGACGAACTGCACGGTAAAGTGGAAAAGCGACCCTTCACCAAGAACACTCTCTGCCCATACCTGACCGCCGTGCATCCACACTATTTGACGGACAATCGAAAGCCCTAAACCTGTACCTGGAAGAGTAGTTCTTGTTCCAGTCTCGACACGCGCATAGCATTCAAAGATACGGTTGATTGCATCAGCAGGAATACCGATACCATGATCTTGCACCCAGACATGGACGGCTCCGCCCTCTACAGCACTACTAATACACACTTCACCACCATTGGGTGAATATTTTATTGCGTTATCAAGCAGATTTTCTATCACTTGTGTCAGCTTGTCAGCATCGCCCATTAACACGGGAAGTGCTTTCGCTAGTTTCAAAGAAATTGTATGCTGCTCCGCAGTTGGTTGAATACGATTGACGACATCAATGATGATTGCATTCAGATCGAGCCAACCATACTTGAACTGAATACGCCCAGTTTCCATACGTTCAAGATCAAGCATATCACTAATCATACGAGAGAGACGTTGAGCATCCAGATGAATATCAACAGCAAACTCTTTCATGTCTGCAACACTCAGGTCTTCCTCACACATCATCTCACTAAAACCCTGAATGGTGGTAAGCGCGGAGCGAAATTCGTGACTCACAACCGAGACAAAATCACTTTTAATCTTATTTATATGCTCTAACTGGTCATTCGCTTCTTGCAACGCTGCAAGCGCTTTATCGCGTTCGCTTTGCACCTTTTCGCATTCGATAACCAGTGCTGCAAGTCTCGATATGGCTTTAATAAGGGCCAACTCGTCCGAGGTATGCCGAGGCTGTACCTGTCCATAATCCAGCAAAAGCACACCAAGCAGAGCTTCTTCTCTACGTATTGGAGCGATTACAATCATGGAAGAGAAATTTCTCATCACTGTAGAGGTCATATCCAGTGAGAGTATCTCCCCTGCTTGTAGTTGCGCAAGCTTGCTTTCATCTCCCAAAAGGCTCTGAATACGTGTCCCTTTTAAGCTCTCGCGCCATTGAGATTCATGCTCAGAAGTGCTTCCTGCCACACCTATCGGATCTAGTGTATTAGTGTGGTGCTCTAAAACCGCAATACTCACATGTTGACATCCAAGAATGTGACATGGTAACTCAGCTAAACGTTGCCCCACGGTGTTCTCTTGTACCGTATCTTGACCGTCACCCGACACATCTTGCACCACGGCTTCAGCAATAGCCAGCAATACATCTAATACCTCTTTAAACGAGGTCACAATAGATTGACGTGCGAGCTCATGTTCTTTATTCTCCAAGGTGATATACACCTGTTGCTCTGTATCTTTACTCATGGCAAACTTTCCTCTATCCATCAAACATTTGATCAACCGTGACAACCAAAGATGGGAAAGGAGAAAGAAACTTCCGTCTTCGATTGTTCACGTTCACCAGCATCTCTTCCCACAACTTTTTCTCTTCTGACTTTAGTGTACAGAGTAGGTCATAATTCTTTGTATTATGACTTGCTTATACTCTTCGTAGCCATAAGTGCGGACCACCTTTACGAGATGCTGGAATAATTTGAACATTATCGTTCTTTACCTGTGCTCCTTGTCGTGAGAAGATTGTCGAGCCTTGCTGTATATCCCATTGCAGGGTAAACGCGCCAAACTGCATTGGTGCTCGTATCGTTGTAGTAAACGAAATCGAATTTCCAGCATCAACACTTTGCGCTAGAGCAAGAGGACGACTTGTAGCAACCGTCTGCCCCCGCGCGTTTAACCAACGATAGATGACCTGCACGGGTTGTACGCTGGTAGAACCGTTGGCACTCCATGTAAAGTTACTGGTATTTTTCAATGTCAGCTTAACTTGAGCCAAACCACCAGGAAGCATTGTCGTTGGCGCATTATCGCTCGTGACGGCAAAACGGTAGCTAGGCGGTGGTGTTGCTTGTACCGAGACTGGCACAAATTCAACTGCATCGGCGGCTATCTGCATACCACTCTCACCAGTGGCATTACTCATCACCAGACGCCCATTCATCGAGGCTTTAAAGTAGTAGGTGCCAAGTCCAATCCACTGTGGCCCCGTATTTTCCTGACTGAAAGGCCCCTGAAATGTACCAATATGCGACTCATCGACAGAAACCGTATGCTTAACCTCAACGCCTGCATGATTTGGGTCCGCGCTATAGATGGTATACGGCACCCAACTACTACTAGCATAGGTATCGTCAACATAGACACCAACCTCATAGTATCCATCAGCAGGAATATTTGGATGCCATGTCGCGCTCGCTGTTGCAGTTGCGTTCGAGGTTGTTGTCCAGTGCAAACCGCCCTGTATATCCGTACTTCCCCTGGCAGTCGTCCAGGAGCCTGTACTACTCCAACCAGCACTATTGTCATCGACCACCACCGCACCTGGATAGGTTGCGCTCCCATTGCTGCTCAAGGTCGGTACAGGTGTGTTATTAGTGGGATCGTTCACCCAGAGGTAATAGTCAGGGACCGCGTTTGGGTCGGCATAGTTGCCGGTCCAACCGAAGGGGTCAGTGGCCTGCCAATCAGGAAGATAATAGGTCGCCATATGCAGATGCGGTCCTGTTGAGGAACCTGTTGTACCACTTGTACCAATCTGCCACTGCGTTCCCACCTGATCGCCGACCGCAACGGTGATCGCGCTCAAATGTCCATATGCCGTTGTCATACCGTTGCCATGATCGATAGCCACCCACAAGCCAAGCGAACTGTTATGGTTCAAAGGGTTGTACCAGTTCGCACGCGTCACCGTGCCTGCCGCCGTACTTAACACCGGCTCATACCACATGTTCAGATCATAACCATTATGACCATCATAGCAGTTGACACCACCTGTACAGGATACAATCGACACATTTGTCCACCTCGTTCCATCATAGCGCACAAAAGTTCCATCATTGTCGTACCACGGATGATCGTGATCGACAAACGACACCGTGCGGGACGAGATACTGCGGCTTCCATAGTATGGACGATGCATAAACGGAGTTGGAGCCGTGTTAACCTTTGTAGACGCATACTGACGTATTGTACTTTGCTTGTGAGCAATCGTCGAAGTGGTGGGTAGCGACAAAACAAAGATGTTTGTAAGCAGCGTAAACACAACTGCAAGCGAAATACGGTAGCGCCAATATCGTGATTTCATGATGTTATCTGTCTTCCTCTATTCACCTAACGAACACAAATTATACTTGAACTCCCAGCCGCTAGTTATTCATTATCCAATCGCAATAACATGGGACAGCGCAGGCGTTAATTGTGTTGCAGCAGGATGCGTGGTTGGACCTACAACACGGGCCGACCAGTAGCGCGGTGTGCCACCAACGACACGGTTGATTGGGTTGAGTGCGGTAAAAGTGATGCTTGCACTATCGGGTGTCCAGCCTGGGTTGATATTGAGCATCATGCCTGTTTGTTGCGCGGAAACAACATGCCAGGATTGACTGCTTTGCACATCAACAACGCCAATCGTGCATTGCAAGGCTTGTGCTTGCTGATCAGCGCGGCGGTCTCCAACATTTGTCCGTGCGATAAACGCGAGCTTACGACTATCAGGCGACCAGACAGGCATAAAGCCATGACCACCATCGGTATCGACAAGGTGGCGCGACTGTCCACCATGACTATCCATCACCCACAAGCCAGCGTTCAAGAAAGGAGTAGCACTATCTGAGAGACGCTCGTAAGCAATCTGTGAGCCATCGGGAGACCATGTGAACAGGCCCAGGATTGATTGTGCTTCTCCTACACTTTTGAGCAGATGAGTACGCATGCTTCCATCTCGGTTCATCAACCACGCATCACTTCCCATTCCTAGACCATTGGTGGTCGAGTAAATGATATGGGAATTGTCGGGCGAAGCCGCGGCATCAATGAGATATGCTGACGGAACCTGAATATCTATATTCGTGTGTGCATGTGTTGCGGCGTCAACGACCCACAATCCCGGGTTCCAGCCGTTGATACCATCCATTGGTGCATCGGGACCAAGCGGAAACATAGGTCTGTACAGAAAGCTATGCCCATTACCACCAGGAAGCCAATGCAGAAAGTTTCCCATTACATGTGCTGGCACAAGGCTCACCGTCATACTTTGCGTATCGTACACCCATACCTGCTCACCATGATCGCGCATACCGTCGATTGCTACGTACTTGCCATCAGGTGAAAGCTGAATTGTGGCGACATTATCTGAGTCAACCAGGCCAAATTCGTTGCCCAGTACTGCAAGCGTTTCAGGCGAGCCTACAGGCTGACCATTAATGCCTTTGCGTGCGCGTGCGACAACAAAGCCTCTCGTATCCTTGAGGGTATAATAGAGGTACGAAAAGGGTGAGGCACTACGTACCTTTGTTTGCGAGTGAGCTTGCGGCCTCGCTTGCAAGCCAAGCGCCGCTACCATACCTAGTAGCAAAAGCAGTAGTAATGCCAGCGAGGCAGTAAGTGAGGGTGTCAGTTTCCGTCGCATACAGTACTCCATTCATCCAAATATCTTGTGCAGAAATACGACTCTAGCTCGAAGCACGTTTCTATCTTTCCTACTCCTCTCTATCGGAAGGTTGCACTAATAATAAAGAAGGGGATGCATGGATGTCTGAGTATCACAAAGGATTGTGGCACAATTCCAATTTCATGAAGTTGTGGGTTGGAAAAACAATCTCTGACCTGGGAAGTGGTATTACTGGTATAGCCCTTCCGCTCACGGCAGTTCTCGTCTTATCGGCTACATCAGCACAAATGGGGGTTTTAAGTGCTCTTGGGGGTGCATCGGTTCTCGTATTTAGCCTCTTCGCTGGCGTTTGGGTAGATCGTCTCCCACGTCGTTCCCTCTTGATTGTGACGGATATTGGACGTGCATTACTGCTTGTAAGTATTCCAATTGCGGCAGAGCTAGGCGTTTTACATATCGAGCAGTTGTACATTGTTGGTGCGTTAGTGGGCGTGCTCACAGTATTTTTTAACGTTGCAGACCAATCATTCTTACCAACGCTTGTTGAGCAAAAGGACCTTTTAGAGGGTAACAGCAAACTAGGAGCCAGCGGTTCGATTGCAGAAATAAGTGGTCCTGCCCTTGCAGGACCGCTCGTACAACTCGTTACCGCGCCTATCGCTATTCTTTTTGATGCCCTCTCATTCCTCGTTTCTGCTGTATGTGTAGGATTGATTCGTACTACTGAACCTCATCTCGTCAAGACAGAACAGAGACAACATACCTGGCATGAGATAGCTGAGGGCATACAGGTTGTGTTAAAAAATCCTGTGTTACGCACACTTGCACTGAGCGCAAGTATTTTTGAGTTCTTTGGCAATTTTATTGGAACACTGTATATTTTGTATATTGTGCGCGTCTTGCACTCCACACCACTTGCAACAGGATTTTTAGTTGCAGCAGGTGGAGTAAGCGCACTCGTTGGCGCTTTTGTTGCTACACTCGTTGCTCAACGCTTTGGGATAGGAAAGATTATTGCCTGGTCTTTGTTTGGCTATGGTATAGCGGGACTTCTCATTCCATTGGCGCAAGGACCTACAATAATGGCTATCTCTATACTCTTCGTGGGACAGTTCATAGGTGACATATTAGTACAGATGTATTTTATCAATGAGATAAGTTTGCGCCAAAGTATTATTCCACTCCATCTACTAGGTCGAGCGAACGCAAGCATGCAATTTTTGACACGAGGCATTGGACCTGTTGGCGCACTGTTCGCAGGGGTACTCGGCACGTTTATTGGCATACGAATTACAATACTCATTGGAGTGCTAGGGGTAATTTCGGCTGGATTATACTTACTCTTGTCACCAGTACGCAAAATAAATACGACAGAGCAACAGGACGTATAGCTCGACAATACTACAATTTCATGTTACACTTGCAAAAGAAGAAATATGGAAAGAGACGCAACTGTGGCAAAAACTAAACCCTGGGACTCCCTCTTAAAGTTGCTTGTTCGCGTCAATCCAACAGCTTTTGTACAGTGGCTCATCCCAGGAGCCGTATTCGTCAAAGAGCGACCATATGACCTAGAGAGTCAAAAACGCGAAGTTGACGCGCTCCTCGAAGTTATTGTGAATGAGCAACAAGTGTTGCTCCACATAGAGTTCCAAACGTATAACGATGCAACGATGGCCGAACGGCTTCTATTGTATAATGTAGTAGCAAGAAGCGTACACAACTTACCTGTTCTATCATGTGTTATCTACTTGCTCAAAGACGGCGATGTTCAGCATTCACCTCTACTTGTTACGTTTCCCAATGACAAGAAGGTGCTTGAATTTCACTTTGAGAGCATCGAGATAGGAGAACTTGTACCAGAAGATATTTTGAACACAGGTATTGCCGCTCTTGTGCCACTACTCCCTTTAACAAAGAATGGAACAAGTCGTATAGTACTACAGCAAATGTTCGATGAGTTAAAAAAGCAAGAAGAATATCGTAACGCTAAAACACAAGTATCAGAGCTAGAAGTGATTGGTTACACATTAGCCTCACTTGTGCTACAACACAAGAACTCATTAGATTTGGAATGGCTCATCAGGAGGTTTCGAGAGATGCACGACATAATACGAGATACACCTATCTATCAAGAAATATTGCGGGAAGGAAGAGAAGAGGGAAGAGAGAAGGGAAGAGAAGAGGGCATTGAAGAAGGCTTAGAGAAAGGAAGGATCGAGGCTTCCAGACATATACTGCTTATGGCGACTCAGATACGCTTTCCTGAGCTAGTAACCTTAGCACAAGAGCAAGCTATTCGTGTTCACGATGAAGCTACTCTTGATACAATTATAGGCAAGATAATTACTGCGCAGAGCGAGAACGAAGCGTTTTCTGCTCTTCGAGGATGGGACCGTAAATTTCTTGCGTAGACACGGTTGACGAGACGTACTAAAGTGGTAGCAAAACTGATACATTTAAAGCATTTCAGAAGATTTTGCGGAAAAGATCATGACAGATAAAGCAGCTATACAACAACGTACAGAAACGCTTATTCAAATGACTAATGACTTTTGTGATCGTCATCTTGATGCGGAATATAAAACGCTTTGTGAAAAGCTTATACGCAAGATGGCGCGCAAAAGGACTGTGCCGTTCATGTCAGGCAGAATAGAAATTTGGGCCGCTGCCGTAGTTCATGCCTTAGGAACAATCAACTTTCTTTTTGACAAAGGGACTAAACCATACGTTAGTTTTGATGACTTGTGCCAGTATTTTGGCACTGCCAAAAGTACAACCGGGCAGAAATCGAAAGTCATCCGCGATATGTTCAAGTTTCATTATTACGATGAGGAGTTTTCAAGGGCGGAAATAAAGGCTACTAATCCGTTTGCTGCAATATTTAGTAATGTTTTTCTTGACGGAGTACCAATTCCTCTCAGTGCTCTTCCACCAGAGCTACAAGAGATAGCAAGGCAGAACCCAGACAAGCCCCTAGCGCTCTGGACCGTTACAGAGGAAGAGCAATAGAATTTACAAGCTTTCAGAGAGATAATAGTACAGACATTATTCTGCACATGAGAAACATGATCTAGCTTGATAATGGTAATGCATATCCTCTAGTCCCTAACAAGTGAATGAACCACTGGACGGGGGCCTGGTCTTTTGAGTCGGTCTGACTATCGGCGAGGAAGAAGCGCACATATAAGGGCAATGATGAGCCAAGTTTTGCAAGTAGATGGTCAATGCGCTCCTCGGCATGCTCCCACCGGTGTTTATATGCACCGAGACGCCAGCTATTGTATGCTTCGTCATGCAGTTCGATGAGGTCCAAGATAACGGGATCGTGAATATATTTTTCAGCGAAGACACGCGCAATATGAGCATGATGGTTATTGCCCATCTTGGGCTTGAGTTCATTGACACGGTACTTGAAGGTATCATGCACAAGGGCAATCAGGCGCAGCGTGCGGCGTTCTTCTGGTGATGGCTGCTGCTGATCGATATTTGCCAGCACATCAGCGATATGAAATTGTATGGCTCCTTCCAGGTGTCCATAGCGCGGTTTGCCCCATATGACACCTTGTTGCCATGCTGGGTCTGCTGCAATTGTACGTTCCAGGTCGGTTTCCAGGGAAAAGGGTAAATGCATAACGTTTTCGTTCATGATGGTAGAAATTTCTCCGCGATTCTCATGGTCAATGGGCGATAAATATACTCATAACAGCCAAGAAACTGCACAACACGCCCACCCCAACCACGCTTAAAGCGATACACGCCCGCCATTGCCTCGTCCTCCGCATCTGTCTCTGGAATACCCCAGAAATCATAGGAGTGTGCGCCACAGCTTTTTGCCCAACGTATGGCCTCCCATTGGAGTAGATAGTTCGGCATAAGCTGCCTCTGTTCGTTGCTCGACGCACCATAGAGGTAGATAGCCTGCCGCGCAAATACACTCACAAAGATACCCGCCAAAAGCTGTCCATTATACTCTGCAAGCAGCAGACGAGCCTCATTTTTTGTTGCAAATGTGCGCCACGCTTGTATATAGTACGCGAGGGTGTGAATACCAAACTCGTCACGCTCTGCGGTCGTCTCTAATAATGTATACCACGTTTGCACATCCTCTATCGTCTCTGCCACACGAATGGTCACGCCCTTACGTGCCGCAAGACGCACATTATAGCGCCACTTCTCTTTCATCTGCGCTAACAGCAGCGTTTCATCAGGTGTTATGTCGAGTATAATTGTGCGCAAAGGCTGCACTGCTTGGATTGAATGCATTTTTTGCGGTACGAGACGCTTGAGAATCTCCGCGCTTTCGTTGCCCCCTGTCTCCTGTCCTAACTCGATACGCAACGCAATTGCTCCTGTTATACGTAAGCATCGATGCAATTGTAGAAAGAATGCGTTGCATAGTGTCTCATTGCACCAGTCGAGTACAGGACCCTTTGGAATGTATGCGAGATGTCCTAATCGCAATGAGACGTGAGGAGCGGTACGGCGGAGTATTTGGGCGGTGGCAACAATTGTATTGCTTGCAGTATCCCAGAGCGCAAGCCGCAGTGGATGCCAACCTGAGGCAGCTTTTAGCTCGCCCCAGCCCCAGCTTTGCAAAAAATGTCCCTGTGGATGCTCATTGACAAAACGGTCCCATAACTCATGTTGTTCACCTGGTACGGAACGCAGTACATACTGAGGAGTGTCAGATAGTTGCGACGACATGTAAATAGATACTCTCTTTTTTAGAATACGGATTGTACGTACAATGATACGCTATCTGTCCAGCCTTGTACAATAAAGACTCGCAGAAACATGTTTGTTGGTGACGTATTATTATTCTCCTGATGATGAACTATCTCAAGGAGATATTATTCGCCATGTAAAAGTTGTGATCAACGTAAATGATGCTGAAAACAATCTTCCGAGCTATAACGAGAGTCAAATAGTTGTAATCAGTCGTAACTGCGAAATATCTAAGCCATCGGTGATTACTACTCGCACAAACTTAGTTTTAGTAGCAATCCTCTCAAGTGTATCGTCAGCACCTGTAGGCTTACAAGGATACTTAAGAAAGAACCGGGTCGTAAGCGCATCTTATCTTCCTCGTCAAGAAAAACTTATGGAAGAAGATTGTTATATTGATTGGCGTACTTTGCAGGCAGTTGACAAAGACAACCTTTACAGCTTGCGTACACAAGCAGATAGCTATAGATGTACGTTGGAAAAAGAACAATTTATAGGCTCTCCATCCTTTGAGGGGAAACTGGTGAACATGCAGGGAGACCCTTGCGGTCTCCCTGCATGTTCACCAGTTTCCCCTCAAAGGATGGAGAGCCTATTTATATTATGTATTGACGGGCTATTTATCTTCATCACCAAACCAGATTGATGATGAAGATAAGTTCTTTCGTCTTGTTAGACCACAAACTACTTCTGTCCATACAGATTATCTAATCTCTGCGTTGCATCCTGCTGCATAGAAGGTAGCACATGAGTATAGGTATCAAGCGTCATATTAATTTTACTATGTCCTAGCACCTCTTGTACCACCTTCACATTGACCCCCATACTTATCATAATTGTTGCAGCACTATGACGCAGGTCATGAAAACGTATGTTAGGTAGACCTGCACGCTTTAGAAGACGCTTGTACACACGATACAACTGACTTTCCATCAAGAAGCCACCTTGACTATTGGTGAATGTGATTTCGTGGTGTGCGACGAGGAGAAGACAGGAGAAAGGGAAGAGAGCCATTTCTTAACCATGCTTGCCGAAAAAGTCGTACTACAACTTCTCTATCTGTACGCTCGTAACATGAGTATCGCTATTTTATATACTTGAGAGGTAACTACCCAGGTCCCTGTGGGAGGGGATAGACAAAGCTGATAGACTAAGGACATGACGGAAGAAGAAGTCAGACAACTGAAACACGCGTACGCAGAGATCCAAGAACAAGCGGCGGAGAAAGAC
>JAABUQ010002026.1_pt1 | contig 41300 bp, 42 predicted proteins | sample 5560001 | NCBI WGS metagenome assembly JAABUQ01 (sample SAMN10711888, study PRJNA513371) | rock metagenome | isolation source: Antarctica rocks | place: Antarctica: Victoria Land, Finger Mt nord | collected 2015-12-18
TCCCGACCAACGTCATCTCGATCACCGACGGCCAGATCTTCCTGGAAACCGAGCTGTTCTTCCGCGGCATCCGCCCGGCGGTGAACGTCGGCCTGTCGGTGTCCCGCGTCGGGTCCTCGGCGCAGATCAAGGCGATGAAGAAGGTCGCCGGGTCGATCAAGCTGGAGTTGGCGCAGTATCGCGAGATGGCGTCGTTCGCGCAGTTCGCGAGCGACCTCGACGCGTCCACGCAGAAGCTGCTGGCCCGCGGCGCGCGGCTGACCGAGCTGTTGAAGCAGCCGCAGTTCAGCCCGATGCCGGTCGAGGAGCAGGTCATCAGCCTGTATGCCGGCACCAAAGGCTACTTGGACGGCATCGACGTGGGCAAGATCGGCGAGTTCGAGCGGCGGATGATCTCCGAGCTGAAAACCAAGGAGCCGAGCGTGCTGCAGGGTATCCGCGACAGCCGCGAGATGAAGCCGGACGTGGAAAAGACCCTGGCCTCCTTCATGGACGGCTTCACCAAGAACTTTGCCTGATGGCGAGCCTCAAGGCGCTCCGGGCGCGGATCAACAGCGTCAAGTCCACCCGTAAGATCACCTCCGCCATGAAGATGGTGGCGGCGAGCAAGCTGAAGCGGGCGCAGACGCAGGCGGAGGCGGCACGGCCCTACGCCGAGCGGATGCAGCGCATGTTGGCGGCGCTGGCGGCGAGCGCCGCCGGGTCGCCGAACGCGCCGCGGATGCTGATCGGCACCGGGCGCGACCAGGTGCAGTTGCTGGTCGTGGTGACGGCCGACCGCGGCCTGGCTGGGGCGTTCAACACCAACGTCGGCCGCGCCGCCCGCAATGCCATCCAGCGGCTTGAGGGCGAGGGCAAGACGGTCCGCGTCATCACCGTGGGCCGCAAGGGGCGCGACTACCTGCGGCGCGAGTATGCGGACCGGCTGATCGGCGAATACAGCTTCGCCGGCAAGAAGCGGGTCGAGTTCTCCGACGTGGACGAGGTGGCGGCGCGCATCGCCGCCATGCTGGCTGCGGGCGAGTTCGACGTGTGCACGGTGGTCTACAACCGGTTCGTGTCGGTGATCAGCCAGGTGCCGACGGAGGCCCGGCTGGTGCCGCTGCCGATGCCGGAGGCTGACCCGGCGGAGAAGCCGTCCGGCCCGCAGGCGCAATATGAGTTCGAGCCGGACGAGGAGGCGATCCTCGCCGCCCTGTTGCCGCGCAACATGGCCATCCAGTTGTTCCGCGCCTTGATCGAGAGCGCGGCCGGGGAGCAGGGCGCGCGCATGTCCGCCATGGACAACGCGACCCGCAACGCCGGCGACATGATCAACCGTCTGACGCTGAACTACAACCGCACGCGCCAGGCGAACATCACCAGAGAGCTGATCGAGATCATCTCGGGCGCGGAAGCGCTTTAGGGCTGAGGGAAGGGACACAATCATGGCGAACAACAACGTCGGCAGCGTGACGCAGGTGCTGGGCGCCGTCGTGGACGTGCAGTTCGAGGGCGAGCTGCCCTACATCCAGAACGCGCTGCATGCCAAGAACGGAGACGCCACGCTGGTGCTCGAAGTGGCGCTGGAGATGGGCGAGAAAACCGTGCGCTGCATCGCCATGGACAGCACGGACGGCATGGTGCGCGGCAGCGAGGTGGTGGACACCGGCGCGCCGATCAGCGTCCCGGTCGGGCCGGAAACCCTGGGCCGTATCCTCAACGTCATTGGCGACCCCATCGACGAGCGCGGCCCGGTGAATAGCGCCATGCGCTACCCGATCCATCGCATGGCGCCGTCCTTCGAGGACCAGGCGACCAGCTCGGAAGTCCTGGTGACGGGGATCAAGGTTGTCGACCTGCTGGCACCGTACTTGAAGGGCGGCAAGGTCGGCCTGTTCGGTGGCGCGGGCGTCGGCAAGACGGTGCTGATCCAAGAGCTGATCAACAACATCGCCAAGGCGCATGGTGGCGTGTCGGTGTTCGCCGGCGTCGGCGAGCGCACCCGCGAGGGCAACGACCTGTATCACGAGATGATCGACGCCGGCGTCATCAAGCTCGGCGAGGGCACGACCGAGGGCAGCAAGGTGGCGCTCGTGTACGGCCAGATGAACGAGCCGCCCGGCGCCCGCGCCCGCGTGGCGCTGTCCGGCCTGTCGCTCGCGGAGTACTTCCGTGACGAGGAGGGGCAGGACGTGCTGTTCTTCGTGGACAACATCTTCCGCTTCACCCAGGCGGGCGCGGAGGTGTCGGCGCTGCTGGGCCGCATCCCGTCGGCGGTGGGCTACCAGCCGACGCTCGCCACCGACATGGGCGCGCTGCAGGAGCGGATCACCAGCACGAAGAAAGGCTCGATCACCTCCGTGCAGGCTATCTATGTGCCGGCGGACGACCTGACCGACCCGGCGCCGGCGACCAGTTTCGCCCACTTGGACGCGACTACGGTGCTGAACCGCGCCATCTCCGAGAAGGGCATCTACCCGGCCGTGGACCCGCTCGATTCCACCTCGCGCAGCCTCGACCCGCGCATCGTCGGGCAGGAGCACTACGAGGTCGCCCGCGAGGTGCAGCGCGTGCTGCAGACCTACAAGAGCCTGCAGGACATCATCGCCATCCTGGGCATGGACGAGCTGAGCGAGGACGACAAGCTGGTCGTCGCCCGCGCCCGGCGCATCGAGCGGTTCCTGTCGCAGCCGTTCCACGTCGCCGAGGTGTTCACCGGCAGCCCCGGCATCTTCGTGCCCATCGCCGACACGGTGCGCAGCTTCAAGGCCATCGTCGACGGCGAGTACGACCATCTGCCGGAGGCCGCGTTCTACATGGTCGGCACCATCGAGGACGCGGTGAAGAAGGCCGAAGGCATGAAGGTCGCCGCCTGATGCCGACGCTGCTGGAGATCGTCAGCCCGGACCGGCTGCTGCTGTCGCAGCCGGTGGACATGGCCGTGATCCCGGCGGCGGAGGGGGAGATGGGCGTGCTGCCGGGCCACGCGCCAATGATCGTGCTGCTCCAGGGCGGCACGATCACTCTGCATGAGGGCGGCCGTCCGACCAGCCGCCTTTACGTCAGCGGCGGCTTTGCCGAGGTCACGCCCGAACGCTGCACCGTGCTGGCCGATGAGGCCATCCCGGTGGCCGAGGTGTCCCGCAGCGCCGCCGAGGGGCGGCTGGCCGAGGCGGACGCCGCCTATGCGGCTGCGGACAAAACGGACATCCCCGCGCTGGACGCCGCAATGCAGCGTCAGCAGGCCGCCCGCGCGATGATTGCTGCCGCCGAGGCCGCCTGAGCCTGTAACCTCGCGGCAACATTACGTCCGTCAACGTCGTTGTGTCGGCAACCTGATGCATTACCCCCTGTTAGTGCGGCTGTCACGCCGGCCTATGGTGGCCGTCAAACCTGATCGAGACGGCCATCGGATGAAGCACTGGCGGATTGCGGACGTTGCCTGGGACCAGTTTGACTCGGCCTTGGTTGATCCCGACATCGTCCCGCTCGTCAAGGCGGCGGCCATGGTCGAGCGGAACGGGTTCGATTACGCGGTCTATCTCGGCCGCATCTTCCGGGACGACCCAGACTTCCGTGGCGCCGCGGAGAACTGGGCGGTTGAGGAGGTCCAGCACGGTGACGCACTCGGCAAATGGGCGATGCTCGCCGACCCCGGCTGGGATTTTGAGGCGGCGTTTGCGCGCTACCGCGCCGGCTACAAGCTCCCCTTAGACGCCGATGCATCGATCCGAGGCTCGCGCACGGGTGAGTTGATCGCCCGCTGCATGGTTGAGACCGGGACCAGCAGCTACTACACGGCATTGGCTGACGCCGCGAAGGAACCTGTGCTGCAACAGGTATGCCGCCTGATCGCAGCCGACGAGTACCGGCATTTCAAGCTGTTCTACGACCATATGCGCCGCTACCTGGTCCGGGAAAACCTCAGCATACTGACCCGGCTGCGCATCGCCGCTGGCCGGATCACTGAAAGCGAGGACGACGAACTGGCTTACGCGTTCCATTGCGGGAACGAGCCGGAAAGCCTGACCTACGCGCACGACCGCTGCATCGCCGCCTACATGGGCCGGGCCATGGGGTTCTACCGCCTGCGCCACATCGAGCGCAGCATGGGGATGGTCCTGAAATCGGTGGGCCTTCCGCCCCGGGGCAAGCTGTCCGTACTCGGTACCAAGCTGGCCTGGACGCTGCTGCAGCGCCGGTTGCGCAAGTTCGCGGCAGGCGTACCATTGCCGGCCTGACGAGGCAGCGTATGCTTCCTGGACACCGCCGAGGTTGGCAGGCGGTTCTCCGGTTGCTACACCGTGCAAGGATGCCGGGTTAGCTCAGATGGTAGAGCACCTGATTTGTAATCAGGGGGTCGCGGGTTCGATCCCTGCACCCGGCACCGGCCTGAATGGCAATCCGACTCCGTCAGTGCCGCTGCGTGTCCATAGGTTGCCCGCTGGTGGCGCGGATGACCGCGGCGAGCAGGCGGCGGGCGTCCGGACCGCCTTGATCGGCCAATGATCCCGTCTCCATTTCGGCCGCGAGGCTTTCAGCCTGCCCGGCGATGGTCTCGGCGGCGCGGCCTAGTGCTTGCTCGGCCAAGGCGAGCTGCAAATCGTCGGACAGGGCGGTCCATTGAATGCGGCGTTTCGAGGCGGGAACGGTGGACATGGCGTCAATTCCAGGTGGCGGTTGCCGCGCATTCTCCATTATATAAGTTAAAACAATCCTTATAAGGTTACACGAGGGACAAAGTAACGACGGGCAGCGGGGCGAACTGCACCGTGATCTCTGCCAGGCCATCCAGCCAGATCGGCGGGCAGATGCTGCCCAGCATGACAACCTGCCCGGCGCGCAATCCGCCGAAAGCCTTGGCCTGCTCCGATGCCGCCAGCCAGGCCAGCGCGGCCATCGGATCTCCCAAAAGGTCGGCACCGTTGCCAGCCCCGCGCTCCTGTCCATTCACCGACACGCTACCGGCCAGGCTCCGAAGATCGAGGCTGCGCCAGTCCGAGTAAGGGGCGCCCAGAACCGCCTCGGCGTGGAACACTTGGTCGGCGACCAGCGTGGGACTGCCGAGCACGTCGAGCGGACCATAGCGGTTCTCGACCACCTCGATGCCGGCCATCAGCTCACTGACCGCCGCGGCGGCCTGCGCGTTGCTGCACGGGCCGGGCGGGATGTCCTGCGCCAGAACCACGGCAAGCTCGCATTCGACGCCGGGGTGCAGGAAGGACTGGAAGCTGAGCGTGCTGCCGCTGCCATGCAGCCCGACCTCGGCCATAAACCCCACGAGCGGCCCGGGCAGGCCCAAGTACTTCTGCATGCGCCGGGAAGTCGCGCCGATCTTGAACTCAACAGGGGGCTGTGCGCCGGTCAGACGGGCCACGGCGAGTTGGGCCGCGATCCCGTCCGCCAGCCTGCGCGGCGCGATGTCGGGCGGCAGCCGGTCCAGCACGCGCCGGCTCCGCCGTGCCGCGATCAGCGCGTGGGCGGCGCGCTCCGCATCGAATGGCGCCGGCTCGGCCATCAGGGAACCCGGCTCAGTTCGTAGAGCGCCACGGTCGCGGCGGCCGACACGTTCAGGCTTTCCATCAGGCCCGGCATGGCCAGGCCGGCGATCTCGTCGCAGGTGTCCCGCGTCAGGCGGCGCAGGCCGGCGCCCTCGGCCCCCAACACCAGAGCCACGCGCCGTTCGGCAAAGGCCACGCCGCGCAACGGGGCGCCGCCGCTGTCAAGCCCGACGACCCACAGCCCGGCGGCTTTCAGCGCCGCCAGCGTCCGGGCCAGGTTCACGGCGCGCAGCAACGGCACCTGTTCCAACGCGCCCGAAGCGGCCTTGGCCAGCACGCCCGTCTCTTCCGGCGCGTTGCGGTCCTGGGTGATGACGCAGGCGGCGCCGAACGCCGCGGCGCTGCGCAGCACGGCGCCGATGTTGCGGGGATCGACTACCTGGTCCAGCACGAGCACCGGCCCTGGCCGTTCCAGCACGGCCGAAAGCGCGGGGGGCGCCAGCAAATCCGCAAGCAACGCGGCGCCCTGGTGCACGGTGTCCCGGCCCAGCAGGTGGTCCAGCTTGGCGCGGTCCGCACGCTCCGGGGCCAAGGGCCAGGGCTGCGGCAGGCGGGCCTGCAGCGTGGCCTCCGCCTCCTCGGTCAGCAGCAGGCGTTTCAGGCGGCGGGCTGGATTGGCCAGCGCCGCCGCCACGGGATGCAGCCCGTGCAGCCAGACGCTGCCCCGCGGCGCCGCCGGGCCATGTGGGGCCGGCGGGGCGGGGGGACGGGCGGCGGGCGTGACCGCGCGGAGGGTGCTGGGTCCAGGGACCGCCGCCGGGGTCGCCGCCGGCTTCGGGCTGCGCTGCGGGCGCGGCTGCCCCAGGCGGGGCTTCAAGGCTGCCGCGGCACGGGCCTCGGGCGTCGGCGGCCGGCTGGGACGGGGACCTGCCGAGCGGTCCGGCGGCGGCTGCCGCGTCGGCTTGCCTGCGTTTCGGGCCGGCTCGCGCGGGGGCGCGCGCTCGGCGTCTCGGGAAGGGCCGGGACGGGCGAAGCCGCTGCCGGGACGTGCCGAGCCAGACGGTTTCGCGCCGGCGGACCGGTCTGGATGTTTGCTGCGCATCCCCACCCTATACAGTCGGGCGGCCCCCAATGACAGCCAGTTGACAGCCATCCCAGTTCGGCGCTACCCCGCCCGTCCTGCGGCCCTGCCGCGGCCCGGCGGAGGGGTGCCCGAGTGGCTAAAGGGGGCGGACTGTAAATCCGCTGCTGTAACGGCTACGTTGGTTCGAATCCAACCCCCTCCACCATCCCAGCCGATACTGGCCCCGCATTTCGTTCGGCATCAAATTGAATTGCGCAGGTTCTGCCTGCCCATTGGCTTGCCTTGGTGTTATCTCAAAGCTGTATGAAATGAAGGGTGGCATTGGCAGCATGGCGGCAAAGGCCCTGAACGCGCCGCAAGACGAGTGTGCCGCACGGCTCCGGCAACAGGAGATGGTCGCCGGCTTCGGCATGTTCGCGCTGAAAGCGACGGAGTTGGCGCCCATCTTGATGGAGGCGTGCCGCGTCGCGTCGCTCGGGTTGCAGACCAAATTCGCCAAGGTGCTGCGCTTCCGGCCAGAGTCCGACGACCTGCTGATCGTCGCCGGGGTCGGCTGGCAGCCCGGCGTGGTCGGATGCAAGACTTTGGGCGCCGGGCTGAGCAGCCCGGCCGGCTACGCCCTGCACACGGGAGAGCCGGTCCTGTCGAACAACCTTGGCAAGGAGGACCGTTTCCAAACGCCTGAACTGCTGGTAAAGCATGGGATCCACAGCGCCATCAACGTGGCGATTGACGCCGCCGACGCCTCGCTCCCGTTCGGCGTGCTGGAGGTGGACGGCACGGCACGCGGAGAGTTTGTCGTCGCCGACATGGCCTTCCTGCAATCCCTTTCAAGCGTGCTCGCCGCGGCGCAGGTCCGGCACGCGACGGAGCAGGCCAAGGACGCCCTGCTGCGCGAGAAGGAACTGCTGGTGCTTGAGGTGCATCACCGGGTCAAGAACAGCCTGCAACTGGTGCGCGCCCTGCTGCAACTGCAAGCGCGGTCCGCAAGCGAAGAGACGCGGGCGCAGCTTGAAGCGGCGGCCGGGCGGATCATGACGATCAGCGCGGTGCACCGGCACATTTACGAAGGGGGATCGGCGACGCAGACCGACGCGGCGGCCTACCTGCGCGCGCTGGTCGGCGACATCCAAGCCATGGTCGATACGCTCGAGAACCACCGCGAGATCACGGTCCAAGCCGACCCTTTGAAGCTGTCCGCCGACCAGACCACGCCGCTGGGCCTGATCACCTCGGAGCTTGTGGGCAATGCCTTGAAGCACGGCGCCGGCCGCGTGCTGGTCAGCCTTCGCGGCGTGCCCGGCGGCTTGCAGGTCCGGGTCGAGGATGAAGGGCCGGGCTTCCCCCCGGACTTCGCGCCGCGCCTTTCCGGGAGCCTGGGCATGCGGCTGGTCACGGCGCTCGCCAAGGGGGACCCGGCGCAAGCCTTGGTCATCGACCAATCGGCCGGGCACGGCTGCGTGGTCGCCACGTTGAAGCTCTGAGCCTCACGCAAGCTCGATGACGACGGGCACGTGGTCGGACGGCTGCGGCTGGCCCCGCTCGGCCCGGTCGGGCTTCGCCGTCGTCAGCCGTTCCGCCAGGTCCGGCGACAGCAGCACGTGGTCGATGCGCAGCCCGCGATCCTGCGGCCAAGCGCCATGCTGATAGTCCCAGAAGGTGTAGGCCGGCCCGGACGGCTGCAGCGCCCGGACCGCGTCCGTCAGGCCGAGCCATTGCAGGGCGCGGAACCTGGCGCGGGTTTCCGGCCGCACCAAGGCGTCGGACGGGGACAGCGTGCGTGGGGCGAAGTCCACGTCGGCCGGGCACACGTTGTAGTCGCCGGCGAACAGCACCGCCTGATCGTCCCCCAGCAGGACCGCGGCCCGGTTGGCCAGCAGTTCCATCCAGCGCAGCTTGTATTCGTATCCCGCGTCGCCGCCGGAGTTGCCGTTCGGCAGATACAGGTTGCCAACGGTGATCGCTCCGAAAGCGTCCTGGACCCGGGTTTCGATGTAACGGGCCTGGCCATCATCGTCGGGCAGGCCCGGCAGGCTGCGGCACGTCACCTCGACCGGCACGCGCGACAACACGGCGACGCCGTTGTAGGATTTCTGGCCGACGACGTGGGTCGCGTAGCCGGCGGCCTCGAACGCGGTGCTCGGAAAGCTCGCCGCCTCGCACTTGATCTCCTGCAACAGCAGCAGGTCAGGCTGCACCCGGCGCAGCCAATCTGCCACAAGCTGCTCGCGCATGCGGATGGAATTGACGTTCCAGGTTGCGATCCGCATCGGTGCGGCGTTCGGCTCGGCCTCAGTCGATGGCGAAGCTGGCGCCGCAGCCGCAGCCCGACGTGGCGTTCGGGTTGCGGACGGTGAAGTGCGCGCCCATCAGCTCGTCGGTGTAGTCAAGCTGCGACCCGGCCAGCAAATCCAGGCTCACGGGGTCCACCAGCACCCGGGCGCCCTGCGTCTCCACGACGAAGTCGTCCGGCTGGACCGCCTCGTCCAGCTCGAACTTGTATTGGAACCCGCTGCACCCGCCGGCCAGCACGGCCACCCGGAGCGCCGCCGGGCGGGACTGCGCGGCCACGATCTCCGACACCCGCTCGGCGGCGCGGTCGGACACGGAAAAGCGCGTGATGTCGCTGATGCTGTTCATGGAGGAGACATAGCGCGTGCCGTCCTCATATTGAAGATGCCGATGCGGCATCAGGCGCGCGATCCCTTATAGTCACGCCATGTCCCACGCCCCCTATGCCGTCCAGCCCGAAACCTCCCGCGGGCGTCTGCATCCGGAACCGGAAAGCCCGGGCCGCAGCCCGTGGCAGCGGGACCGCGACCGGGTGATCCACAGCGCCGCCTTCCGCAAGCTGCAATACAAGACCCAGGTCTTCGTCAACCATGAGGGCGACTATTTCCGCACCCGGCTGACCCACAGCATCGAGGTCGCGCAGATCGCCCGCTCGGTCGCCCGGGAGCTTGGCCTGGACGAGGACCTGACGGAAGCGTTGGCGCTGGCGCACGACCTGGGCCACCCGCCGTTCGGCCATGCCGGGGAGGAGGGGCTGAACACCCGCATGAAGCCCTATGGCGGCTTCGACCACAATGCGCAAAGCTTGCGCATCGTGACCAAGCTGGAGGACCGCTACGCCGCCTTCGACGGCCTGAACCTGACGTGGGAGGCGCTGGAGGGCCTGGCCAAGCACAACGGCCCGCTGCGCCACCCGCCGCCCTACATCGCCGAATACAACGCGCGCCACCCGCTCGACCTGCACACCCAGGCGGGGGGCGAGGCGCAGGTGGCGGCGATGGCGGACGACATCGCGTATCACAGCCACGACCTGGACGACGGGATGCGTGCCGGGCTGTTCGGGCCGGACGACATCGCGCACCTGCCGGTGGTGGGGGCGTCCCTGGCGCTGGCCCGGCGTTCCAGCCTCGACGTGCCGCCGGCGCGGCTGCGGCATGAGACGATCCGACGGGTGATCAACAGCTTCGTCACCGACCTGACGACGGAAAGCCGGCGGCGCATCGCGGCGCTCGATCCCGCGGACGCCGCGGCGATCCGCCACGCGAAGAAGCCGGTGATCGCGTTCAGCCCGGCGATGGCGGAAGCGAACCGGGCGGTCAAGGAATTCCTGTACGCCCACATGTACCGCCATTGGCGGGTGAACCGCATGAGCAACAAGGCCCGCCGGGTGACGGAGGCCTTGTTCACTCTGCTGCATGGGGACACCAGCATGTTGCCGGACGGCTGGCGGGCGCGCGCCGGGGACGCGGACGGGCCGCGTGCGGCGTTGACGGTTGCGGACTATATTGCCGGGATGACGGACCGGTTCGCCTTGGACGAACATCGCCGCCTGACCGACCCTTTCACCATCGGCTGACAGGACCCTCGATTTGCCAGAGAACATCTTCGCCCGCGTGCGCTCCGACGTGGTGGCAGCGCTTCGCCAGGTCGTGCCGGACCTGCCGGACGCCGCGGCCGCCCGGGTGGAAGTCACCCCGGCGCGGGAGGCCGCGCACGGCGACATGGCGACCAACGCCGCGATGGTCAGCGCCAAGGCCGCCCGGATGCCTCCGGCCCGGATCGCCCAGGCGCTCGCCGCGGCTTTGGCGGACGGCGCGGACGTGCTGCGGGCGGAGCCGGCCGGGCCGGGCTTCGTGAATCTGCATCTGCGCCCAGACAGCCTGCGCGCGACGCTGCCGGCCATCCTGCGGGAAGGCGAGGCGTTCGGGTCGGGCAACGCCGGGCAGGGGGTGAGGGTGAACGTCGAGTACGTGTCCGCCAACCCGACGGGTCCCATGCACATCGGCCATTGCCGGGGAGCGGTGGTGGGCGACGCGCTGGCCAACCTGCTGGCCAAGGCCGGGTTCGCGGTGACGAAGGAGTATTACATCAACGACGCCGGGGCGCAGGTGGCGGCGCTCGCCTGGGCGGCGTATTGGCGCTACCTCCAGGCGGTCGGCACGGCGATGACGGAGGAGCAGTTCGCCGCCGCGGTGCCGGGCGGCCTGCAATACCGGGGCGACTACCTGGTTCCGGTGGGGGAGGCTCTGCGGGCCGAACACGCCGACACGCTGGCCGGACCCGGCGGCACCGTGGCCGACCCGGCGCTATGGTTCGACCGGGTGCGTGCCTTCACGGTCGCCGCGATGATGGGGTCAATCCGGGCAGACCTCCAGCAGTTGGGCGTCGAGTTCGACGTGTTCACCTCGGAGCGGGCGCTGGTGGAGGCGGGCGCCCCGGACCGGGTGATCGAGCAGTTGCGCACGCAGGGCCTGATCTACGAAGGCACGCTGGAGCCCCCGAAGGGTAAGACGCCGGAGGATTGGGAGCCGCGGGAGCAGACTCTGTTCCGCGCTACCCAATTCGGCGACGACGTGGACCGTCCGCTGCGCAAGTCGGACGGCTCCAACACCTACTTCGCCAACGACATCGCCTACCACGCTGACAAGATCGGGCGCAGCGCGGAGCTGATGATCGACGTGTGGGGCGCGGACCACGGCGGCTATGTCTCGCGGATGAAGGCGGCAACCCGGGCGGTGGCCGGCAACCGCCCGGCGCGGCTGGAAATCGTGCTGTGCCAGATCGTGCGGGTGATGCGCGGCGGCGAGCCGGTCCGCATGTCCAAGCGCGCCGGCACTTACGTGACGCTCGCCGACCTGATCGAGGAGGTCGGGCGGGACGCAGTGCGCTTCACCATGCTGACGCGGAAATCCGACGCGCAGATGGACTTCGACCTCGATGCCGTGGTGGCGCAGACGCGGGAGAACCCCGTGTTCTACGTGCAGTACGCCCACGCCCGCTGCCGGTCGGTGCTGCGGGCGGCGGTCGAGACGTACGGCGCGTCCGCCACCGCCCCGGACGCCCTGGCCGCCGTGCCGCTGGACAGCTTGCAGAACGAGGCGGAGTCGGCGCTGATTCGCCGGCTTGCCTCCTGGCCCCGCACGGTGGAAAGCGCGGCTTTGGCACAGGAACCACATCGAATCGCGTTTTTTCTCTATGACTTGGCAGGCGACTTTCATATGCTTTGGAACCGTGGGCGGGATGAGACAACATTGCGATTCCTGCAAGCGGACCGGCCGGCCGAGACAATGGCCCGGCTGGCCCTGGTGGCTGCGACGGCAACCGTGCTTCGTTCCGGCCTGGGGGTGCTTGGGGTGGAGCCTGTGGAGGAGATGCGCTGAACCGTGTCCGATGACCTGCACATCCCCGCCGCCGCCGGGCGCGGCTCGGCTCCGGTCCGCTCGTGTTATCAGCCGCGCCGTCCCGGGATGGACCGCGGCACGAAGGTCCTGCTGTCCGCGGCGGCGGGGCTGGGCGGGCTGCTGCTGGCCGGCGTGGGGGGCTGGGTGCTGTCCGGACGCCACGTCGCGGTCGTCCCGGTCATCGAGGCCGACAGCCGCCCGGTGCGGGTCAAGCCGGAGAATCCCGGCGGATTGCAGGTCGCCGGGGCCGACGAGCAGGTGATGGGCGGCCGCGGCTCCAAGGTGCAGGCCATGGCCCCGCCCGTTGAAACCCCGGCGGCGCAGGCGCTGCGGGCGCAGATGCCGCCCCAGGCCGCCGTGCCGCCACCCGCCCCGGCGCCGCTGCCGACGCTGCCCGCCGCCCCGCCTGCGGCCGTCGTGCTTCAGCCAGCCGTTCCGTCGCCGGCTGCTCGCCAAGCCCCGGCGGCGGCCGGCACGCTGGTGCAATTGGCCGCGGTGGACAGCGAGGGCGCGGCGCAGACGGAGTGGCAGCGGCTCGCCAAGCGCATGCCGGACCTGCTCGGCGACCGCCGCCCGGTCGTGCAGCGGGCGGACCGCGAAGGGCATGCGGTATGGCGCGTGCGGACCGGCGGCTTCGCGGACATCGCCGACGCGACCGCCTTCTGCGCCCGGGTGCGCGCCAAAGGCGGGGCGTGTTCCATCGCCGGCTCCTGACGGGGCCGGCATGAAGGCGGCCATCGTCGGCATCGCCGGGCCGGCGCTCGACCCGGCAGAGGCCGCGCTGTTCCGCCGGCATCGTCCCGCCGGCGCCATCCTGTTCGCCCGCAACGTCAGCGATCCTGGGCAGCTCCTGGCGCTCACGGCGTCGCTGCGCGAGGTGCTGCCGCCGCATGCGGTGCTCGCCATCGACCAGGAAGGCGGCCGGGTCGCCCGGCTGCGCCCGCCGCACTGGCGCGCGCACCCCTCGGCCGCCCGGCTCGGCGCGGTGTTCGAGCGGGAGGAGGGCGCCGGCCTGCGCGCCGCCTGGCTGAGCGGGGCGCTGATCGGGCTGGACTGCGCAGGGGCCGGGCTGGACGTGGCGTGTGCGCCGACGCTCGATTTGCGGGTGTCCGGCGCACACGAGGTGGTGGGCGACCGCGCGTATTCGCACGATCCGGACGCCGTGGCCCGGATGGGCCAGGCGGTCGCGGACGGGCTGCTGGCGGCCGGGGTGCAGCCGGTGGCGAAGCACGCGCCGGGGCATGGCCGGGCCACCGTCGATAGCCATCTCGACCTGCCGCGGGTGCGCGCGGACCAGGATTTGACCGACGACCTGCGCCCGTTCGCTTCCTGCGCCGGGCTGCCATGGATGATGACGGCGCACCTCCTATATGAAGGGCTTGACCCCGACTGGCCGGCCACGTTGTCGGCGGTCGTGATCCGGCAGGCCATCCGCGGCCGGATCGGCTTCGTAGGAGTTCTCGTGTCCGACGATCTCGCCATGAATGCCCTGTCCGGCACGCCGGGGAAGCGGGCTGCCCGGGCCGTCGCAGCCGGCTGCGACATCGCCCTGCATTGCAGCGGGGTCTTGCCGGACACCGCCGACGTGCTGGCGAGCACCCCGGACATCACGGACGCGGCGCTGGCGCGGCTGGCGTCAGCGCGGGGCATGGCCGACGCCGCCCGGCAAGCACTGGACGGCGACGCGCTGGCGGCTGAACGGGACGCACTGCTGGCGGAGGAGGCGGCGGCATGACCGACCTGCTGCTGTCCATCGTGATCGCCGCCATCCCGGTGATCCTGGCCATCACCTTGCATGAGGCCGCGCATGGCTACGTCGCCCTCGCCCTTGGCGACGACACGGCGCGGAGCATGGGGCGGCTGTCGCTCAACCCGCTGCGGCACGTGGACCGGGTCGGCACGCTGCTGCTGCCAGGCTTCCTGCTGCTGAGCCAATTGCTGACGATTGGACGGGTGGTGTTCATGTTCGGCTGGGCCAAGCCGGTGCCGGTGTCCGCCTGGCGCTTCGCCAATCCTCGCCGCGGCATGGCGCTGGTGGCGGTGGCCGGCCCGCTCGCGAACTTCTTCCTCGCCTGGCTCGCCGCCTTGCTGACGCATGGGACCGCGCTGCTGCCGGAGGCTGCGGGCGATGTCGCGGACACGATGCTGCAAACCTTCATCCTGGCCAACCTGGTGCTCGGCCTGTTCAACCTCCTGCCGATCCCGCCGCTGGACGGGGGGCGCATCATGGTCGGCATCCTGCCGGAGCGGCTCGCTTTCGCCTGGGCGCGGCTGGAGCGGGCGGGCCTGGTGATCGTCCTGCTGCTGGTGTTCCTGCTGCCCCGGCTGTTGGCGGAGTTCGGCATCCGGTTCGACCCGGTGGGTAACGCACTGAATACCGGCCTGCCCTGGGCGTTCGACCTCATCTACCGGCTGGCGTTCCACGATGCCTGACTTTGGGCCTGACTTTGGGCCTGATCTTGCCCAGCCGGATGCGGAGCCGGGTCCGCTCCTGCAGCTTGACGGCTTCGAGGGACCGTTGGACCTGCTGCTCGACCTTGCCCGGCGGCAGAAGGTGGACCTGGCCCGCATCTCGATCCTGTCGCTCGTGGAGCAGTACCTGGCCGTCGTGGAGGGCGTGCGCCGCGTGCGGCTGGAGCTTGCGGCGGATTGGCTGGTGATGGCGGCATGGCTGGCCTGGCTGAAATCCCGCCTGCTGCTGCCGCCGGGCACGGACGAGGCGGCGGAGGCCGGGTTGGCCGCCGATGTCCTCGCCAGCCGGTTGCGCGACCTGCAAGCCGTCCGCGCCGGCGCGGCCTGGCTGTCAGCCCGGCCGCAGCTCGGCCACGACGTGTTCGCCCGCGGAATGCCGGAGCGCCTGCGGGAGTTCGACCGGTCCCGCTTGGCGGCCGACATGCCCGGCCTGATGCGCGGCTACCTGGCCGCGATGCGCCGGGCGGGGGCGCGGCAGCGGTATCGGCCACGACAACTGACGCTTTGGAGCGTGCAGGACGCGCTGGCCCGGCTGGAGGCGCTGCTGGGCGGACGGCCCGGCTGGACCGCGCTGGAGCAGGCCTTGCCCCAGGCCGGCACCCCCTTGCAGCACCGCGCGGCGCTGGCCAGCGCCTTTTTGGCCGGGCTGGAACTGGCGCAGGGCGGTCTGGCCGACATCCGGCAGGACCAGCAGTTCGGCCCCATCCTGCTGCGGGCCGGCGCGTGACGGAGGGCGTGGACGCGGCGGCCCGCCTGGTCGAGGCGCTGGTGTTCGCCAGCGCCGAGCCGGTCAGCACCGCCGCCGTCGCGCGCCTGCTGCCGCCGCCCGCTGAGGCGGAGGCGGTGCTGCGCGCCTTGCAATCGCACTATGCCGGACGCGGCGTCGAGCTGGCGGAGGTCGCCGGCGGCTGGCAGTTCCGCACCGCCGCGGACCTGGCGCCGCGCCTGACCCAGATCGTGCCGCAGCCCCGCCGCCTGCCGCGCGCCGCGATGGAGGCGCTGGCCGTCATCGCCTATCATCAGCCGGCCACGCGGGCGGACGTCGAGGCGGTCCGCGGTGCCAGCCTGGGGCAGGCCACCATCGACGCGCTGCTGGAGTCCGGGCTGATCGAGCCGAAGGGGCGCAAGGAAGCGCCGGGCCGTCCGACGCTCTGGGGCACGACGCCGGCGTTCTTGGCGCAGTTCGGCCTGCGCCACATCGGCGACCTGCCGCGGCGCGAGGACATGGTGCGGGAGGAGGGCGACCAAGCAGCGTCTGGCGCGCGGTGACGCGCGGCACCTGATGCGCGGTGACACGCGGTTCCCCATATATTGGCCCCGTGCTACCAATGCGGCAAAGGGACGCAGCCTACCATGTTTGATCTCGCCTGGTCTGAAATTGCCTTGATCGGTGTGGTCGCGCTCATCGCGATCGGACCGAAGGATATGCCCGTCGCCATCAAGGCCGTCGCCGAGATGGTCAAGAAGGCCCGGCGCATGGCGTCCGAGTTCCAGACCCACGTGGACGAGATGGTGCGCGAGGCGAACCTGCATGAAGTGCGCGACCACATCAACGACATCCGCAGCATGGACATCAAGGGCAAGATCCTGAACGCTGTGGACAACGACGGCTCGCTCCGCCGCACCATCAACGAGCGGCCGTACAACGCGGCGCCGCCCCCCGTGACGCCTGTGGTCCCGGCGGACGCCCCGGCGGCGCACGAGCCGCCCGCCATCGCCGCGTCCGACCCGGCGCCCACCGCCGTCCCAGCCAGCGAAGCGGTTCCGGCCGAGGCCGCAGCGCCTGCCTACATCGACCCGCGCGCCACGCCGCCCGCCTCGCCCGCCCAGCACGAGCCTGCGACCCACCCGACGCCGCACGCCTAGCGCCGCCCAGGACAGCATCGTGGATACGCAGCAGATACCGGCCGACGATCCGATCAACGACAAGCCCATGCCGCTGCTCGATCACCTGATTGAGCTGCGCACCCGGCTGCTGTGGTCCATGGGCGCGTTCCTGATCTGCTTCGCCGTCTGCTACTATTTCAGCCGGGGCATCTACTCCTTCCTGGCGCAGCCGCTGGCGGACATCCTGGTCACCAAGACCGGGCAGAACCGCCGGCTGATCTTCACGGCGCTGTATGAGGCGTTCTTCACCTACCTGAAGGTGGCCTTCTTCGGCGCGGCGTTCATCTCCTTCCCCGTCGTCGCGTCGCAGGTTTGGCTGTTCGTGGCGCCGGGCCTGTACCGAAGCGAGAAAAAGGCGTTCCTGCCGTTCCTGATCGCGACGCCGGTGCTGTTCTTGGCCGGCGCCGCGCTCGCCTACTACTTCGTGTTCCCCGCCGCTTGGACATTCTTCCTCAGTTTCGAGTCGCCTGACGGCGGCGGCGGCCTGCCGGTGCAGTTGGAGGCGAAGGTCAGCGAGTACCTCGGCCTCGTCATGCGGCTGATCTTCGCGTTCGGCCTGGCGTTCCAGTTGCCGGTGCTGCTGACGCTGCTGGCCAAGGTCGGCATCATCTCGTCGCGCGGCTTGAAGAAATACCGGCGTTACGCCTATGTCGGGATGTTCGTGGTCGCGGCCGTCATCACGCCGCCCGACGTGATCACCCAGACCGGCCTGGCGCTGCCGCTGATCGCGCTTTACGAGATCTCCATCCTCACGGCCGGTTGGGTCGAGACCAAACCGGTCGATGTCTGATGCATGACGTCCGCGCGCTCCGCGCCGATCCCGCCGCCTTCGACGCCGCCATGGCCCGGCGCGGCCTGCCGGCGATGGCGGACCGCTTGATGCAGGTCGATGCCGAGCGCCGGGCGGCGCTCGCGGTCGTGCAGGACAAGCAGTCCCGGCGCAACACGCTCGCCAGGCAGATCGGCCAAGACCGCCGCGCCGGCGCGGACACGGCGGCGATGGAGGCCGAGGCCACGGCGCTGCGGGACGAGATGGCGGCGCTGGAACAGCGGGCCGACGCGCTCGACGGGGCGATCCGGCGCGAGCTGGAATCGCTGCCCAACCTGCTCGACCCCGACGTGCCGGATGGCGCCGACGAGAGCGCCAACATGGTGGTCAAGCAGGTGGGCCACCTCCCCGAGTTCGACTTTCCCCCGCTGGAGCACTTCCAACTCGGCGAGGCGCTGGGCCTCATGGAGTTCGAGCGGGCGGCGCGCATGTCCGGCAGCCGGTTCACCATCCTGCGCGGCGGGCTGGCTCGGCTGGAGCGCGCGCTCGGCCAGTTCATGCTGGACCTGCACACGGCGCAGCACGGCTACACCGAGACGCAAGTGCCGCTGCTGGTCAACGATGCCGCCGCCTACGGCACCGACAAGCTGCCAAAGTTCGCCGACGACCTGTTCCGCACCACGGACGGACGCTGGCTGATCCCCACCGCCGAGGTGCCGCTGAGCAGCCTGGTGATGGACGAGATCGTGCCGGCGGACCGCCTGCCGATGCGGGTCGCGGCCCTGTCGGAATGCTTCCGCAGCGAGGCCGGGTCAGCCGGGCGCGACACGCGCGGGATGCTGCGCCAGCACCAATTTCGAAAGGTTGAGCTGGTCAGCGTCACCCAGCCCGACGCCAGCGACGCCGAGCACGAGCGCATGACCGCCTGTGCCGAGGCGGTGCTGGAGGCGCTCGGCCTGCCGTATCGCCGAATGCTGCTCTGCGCCGGAGACACCGGGTTCGGCGCGGTCAAGACCTATGACTTAGAAGTTTGGCTGCCGGGGCAGGGAGCGTGGCGGGAGATCAGTTCCTGCTCCAACACCCACGCCTTCCAGGCCCGGCGCATGAACGCCCGGTTCCGGGGCGCCGACGGCAAGGCGGCCGGGTTCGTGCACACGCTGAACGGGTCCGGCGTCGCGGTTGGGCGGGCGCTGATCGCCGTCATGGAGAACTGCCAGCAGGCGGACGGCACGATCCGCGTGCCCCCGGCGCTCCTGCCCTACATGGCCGGGGTGGCAGTTCTACACGCTGCCTAGCCAGGCCACGGGCACCAGGGCATAGCCCTCCGGCAGCTTCCGCACGTGCGAAAAAGCCGGGAAATGCAGGTGCATGCCGGCCACCATGAGGCGGTCCTGGGCCGCCATGTCGAGCACGCGGAGGCGGCTCCGCGTGGCCTCCTCGGGGTCGGTGTCGAAGACCATGCCCACCTCCGGCCGGTGCGATTGCACGTCCTGCACATGCAGCACGTCGCCCCAGATGAGCAGCGCCGCGTCGTCGGAGGTCACGAGATACCCCGTGTGTCCCGGCGTATGGCCTGGCAGCGGATGCGCCTGGATACCGGACGCCACATTGTCGGCGCCAGTGAACAGGCGCAATCGGGACCGATAAGGCGCGACTGCGGCCTGCGCCCCGGTGAAATACGCCTTCCTTTCTTCAGGGGCAGCGGCGGTCACCGCCTCGTTCAGCCAGAAGTCAGCCTCTGGCTGGGCGATGACAAGCTCGGCGTTCGGGAAGACAGCTTCGCCCGCCGGGCTGGTCAGGCCGCCGGTGTGGTCGGGGTGCAGATGGGTCATCACGACCGTGTCCACGTCGCCCGGCGCAACCCCGGCCGCCGCCAAACCGTCCTGAAGACGTCCCAGAGTCGGCGCCATCCGGTTGCCGCCCGTGTCGATCAGGACCGTGGCACCGCTGCCCTGGATCAGGAAGGCGTTGACGCTCGGCCGCGGCGTGGGCAGGCGGAATGCTTCTTGCAGCATCGCCGAGGCGGCCTCCGCCTCGATGCTGAACATCGCGCCGAGCGGCAACTCGAGCGTCCCGTCATTGATGGCGGTCACCACGACATTGCCGACGCGGCGGCGGTAAAAGCCGGAACCCTGCGCGATCTCGCTCATGCTGCATCCTCCTGCGGGCGGGCCACGCCGAGGCGGCCGGCCAGGTCCTCGATGAATTGCCAGGCGACCCGGCCGGACCGGGCGCCGCGCGTGACCGACCATTCGACGGCCTGAGCATGCAGCGCGTCGCGCCCGATGGGCAAGGCGAGCTGGTCGGCGTAGCCGTCCACCATGGCGAAGAACGCGTCCTGGTCGCAGTTGTGGAAGCCGATCCACAGGCCGAAGCGGTCGGACAGCGAGACCTTTTCCTCGATGGCCTCGCCCGGGTTGATGGCCGTGGAACGCTCGTTGTCGATCATGTCGCGCGGCATCAGGTGGCGGCGGTTGCTGGTGGCGTAGAACAGCACGTTGGAGGGACGCCCCTCGATGCCGCCGTCCAGCACGGATTTCAGCGCCTTGTAGTCGGCGTCCTCCCGCTCGAACGACAGGTCGTCGCAGAGAATCAGGCAGCGGCGCGGGCGTCCGCGCAGCAGGTTCAGCAGGTCGGGCAGGGTGCGGATGTCCTCCCGGTGGATTTCAATGAGCGCCAGGATGCCGGGCGTGTCCTGGTTGGCGGCGGCGTGCGCGGCCTTGACCAGCGACGACTTGCCCATGCCGCGGGCGCCCCACAGCATCGCGTTGTTGGCCGGCAGCCCGCGGGCGAAGCGCATGGTGTTGTCGAGCACCTGGCGCTTCTGCCGCTCGACGCCTTGCAGCAGGCCGATATCGACCCGGGACACGCGCGGCACGGGGACCAGGTGCGCCGGCGACGGCTCCCACACGTAAGCGTCGGCGTCGGCCAGGTCAGGCGCGGGCGGCGGCAGGGGCGCCAGACGGTCCAGCGCGTCGGCGATGCGGGTCAGCAATGCTGTGTCCAACGGAAGTCCCTTGATGGATGGGCGGGAAACGTCAGGCTTGACGGGACCGGGCCTGAAACTATGGTCCCGGCGCAACCACGGCAACCCAGGATGACTATGTTGATCTCTCCCGCCTACGCCCAGGACGCCGCCGGCTTGCTGGGCGGCGTGACCCAGTTCCTGCCGCTGGTGCTGATCTTCGGCGTGTTCTACTTCCTGCTGATCCGGCCGCAGCAGACGCGGGCCAAGGAGATGAAGGCGATGCTCGCCGCGCTGCGCCGGGGCGACCGCGTGGTGACGGCGGGCGGCATTCTCGGCACGGTGCAGCGGGTCAAGGAGGGCAGCGACGAGGTCGAGGTCGACATCGCCCCGAACGTCCGCGTGACCGTGGTGCGCGACACCATCACGACGGTGTTGAAGCCGGCCGCCGCGAACGACGCGAAGCCCGGCTGAATGCGGTCCCTCCCCCCGCGTGGGGAGGAGGGAACTCGGGTGTTCAGCCCATCTGGCTCGCGGCGAACTCGTAGTTGGCGATCTTGTCCAGCCAGTTGCTCACGTAGTCCGGGCGGCGGTTGCGGAAGTCCAGGTAGTAGCTGTGCTCCCACACGTCGCAGCCGAGCAGCGCGCGGCCCTCGCCGGTCGCCAGCGGGTTGGAGCCGTTCGGCGTCTTCGTGACCTTGAGCTTGCCGTCGGTGCCCAGCACCAGCCAGGCCCAGCCGGAGCCGAACTGGCCGACGGCGGCCGTCTTGAACGCATCCTTGAACGCCTGGACGCTGCCGAAGTCGCTGGTGATCTTGCTTTCCAGCGCGCCGGGCATAGCGCCGCCCTGCGGCGACATGTTCTGCCAGAACAGGATGTGGTTCCAATGCTGCCCGGCGTTGTTGAACACCGGCGCCATGTCGGCCTTGCCGTTGCTCATCTGGATGATCTCGTCCAGCGACTTGCCGGCCAGTGCCGGGTTCTTCTCGACGAAGCCGTTCAGCGCCGTGACGTAGGCCTGGTGGTGCTTGTCGTGGTGCAGCTCCATCGTCTCCTGGCACATGCCGCGCTCGGCGAGGGCGCCGTGCGAGTAGGGGAGGGGGGGAAGTTCGAATGCCATGGGTCGGTCCTCTAAATAACGGGGCGCAGATTGGGACGCGCCGCAGATTGGTCGCGGGGCGCCCAATGCGTCAAGGTTGGGCGTCAAGGTTGCGCGGCGTGACGGTTGGGGCCACGTCCGCCGCCATGCCGCCCCAACTGTCCCCATGCGCCGAGATTGTCCGCCGCCACGACCCCGACCGCTTCCTCACCGCGCTGTTCGCCCCGCCCGCCCTGCGGGACACGCTGTTCGTGCTGTATGCCGTGAACCACGAGCTGGCGCGGGCGCGGGAGGCCGTCACCAACCCGATGGCGGCTTTGATCCGCCTGCAATGGTGGCGGGAGGTGGCGGAGGGCGCCCGGCGGCGTCATGAAGTCGCCGGGCCGCTCGGGGAGGCGCTGGACGCGGGCCGGCTGCACGCCGCGGACCTGCTGGCAATGATCGACGGGCGGGAGGCGGAAACCGAGCCGATGGAGACGGAGGCCGCGTTCCGCGACTATCTGCAGGCGGTTGCAGGCGGCGTGGCGGTGGCGGCGGGACGCGCGCTCGGCGCTGGCGGGCCGGCGCTCGACGCGTTGCGAGACCTGGGCACCGCCTACGGCGCGGCGGGGGTGCTGCGCAGCGTTCCCGCCCTGGCCCGGCAGTCCCGCTGCGTGCTGCCGGAGGACGTGCTGGCGCAGCATGGCCTGAGTCCCGAGGACGTGATCGCCGACCCAGAGCGCGCCGGCATGGAAGGGGCGCGGGCGCACATCGGCGCGATGGCGTCCAAGTGGCTGGAAACCGGCCGGGCGTGCCGGCTGCCGAAGCAGGCGGTCGCCGCGGCGTTGCCGGCCGTGCTCGCCGCGCGGGACCTGGCGCGGCCCCGCTACGAGGCGCGCGGCCTGGCCGACCGCCTGGCAGTGACGGCCGCCGCCCTACGCGGCCGGGTTTGATGAAAAAAGATGGGCGGCTCAATCGGCCTGGCCGCCCGCGCCGGCGCTGGACCGCGCCCTGTCACCCTGGCGCGGCCCGATGAGGCGGCCCGGCTTCGGGATCGCGGCCCAGGCGCGGTCAACGGCGGCCAGGATCGGCTTCTTGCGGATGAGGATTGGCTTCTCGACCAAAGTCCAGGACAGCCAGGCGCAGACCGCCGTCAAAGGCAACGAGATCAGCGTCATCAGCAAACCGGAGTGGACGCTCGGAACCGCGTGCAGGACCGACTGCTGGATCGGCCAGTGGAACAGGTACACGCCATAAGACAGGTCGCCAAACGGGATGGCCGGCGGGCGCATCAGCCCGAGCCAGACCGTCAGGTAAGCGACAGGAAACGCCGCCAGGTACGAGGCGCTGGGGATTTGCAGGAACACCGCCGTCGCAAGCGCCGAGACGACGCCCAGGACGTTGGAGTAAGGGATAAGGTCGCGATATAGGTAAAGGCTGACCGCGGCCAGGAAGCAAACGACCAGCACCCGGCCCGGCGCGTGCGTGACGCCGCTTATCGGAGGGCCGGTCAAAGCCCGGACGGTGAACGCGAGCGAAAGCGCGGCGACGATGGCCACGAAGGCGAACCGCCGCTTGATCGCCGTCGAAACGGCCAGCAGCACCAATGCCAAGTAGCATTCAAGCTCAAACGGAATGGTCCATAGCTGCCCGTTCACCAGGCCCTGGGAAGGTTCTTCGTCGAACACGCCTGGAAGGTAGAAATGGATGTCGCCGACGATGTTGAGGAAGTAGGTCCAAAACCCTTTGCTGCTGAGATACTGCGACGCCGGCAGGGTCGTGAAGGCCAGCCCGATGATCACGGCGGACAGCGTGATCTCAACTGCCAGGGCGGGGATCAGCCGGATGCAGCGCAGCGTGACGAACTGGTGCAGCCGGGTCCGACCCAAGCTCCCGCTCACCAAGAACCCTGACAAGGCGAAGAAGAGGGGTATGATCGCGGCGGGAAGGAACCGGAACGGCCCCGACCACCATTCTGCGTCAAGCTCAGGTGAATTTGCGGTGAGCGAGAAGGCATGCCAGCCGAGGACGGAAACGGATAGGCCGATCCGAAGATAGTCGAACCCGGTGGTAGCGCCGCCCGCGCTCTGCATCTTGTCTTGGAATGTTGGAAGCCTGGCCACGCCGACCTCTCGCGTTGGAGCGAGGGGTCATATTGAAGACCTGGGGCACGTGCGCCTCCATTTGTTAGACTCCTGGCATCACGGTTCCGCTACTTCGATCAGCCTGATCGCCTGGCCAGCGAACGGACCGCGCATTGGTATTTGCGTCACTCTTCCGGTTCGGTGGTGAACAGCAGCGGATAGCCCTTGGCCCGCCCCGCGTCCGTCGCGTTCGTCGCCTTGGCCTCGGCCACGTCCTTGGTATAAACGGATACGACGCAGACGCCCCGCTTGTGCGCGGTGATCATCACCCGCTGCGCCTGATCCTCGGTCACGCGGAACTCCGCTTTCAGAACCCTCACGACGAACTCGCGGGGGGTGAAGTCGTCGTTGACCAGGATGACCTTATGCATCTTTGGCCGCTCGACTTTGACTTCGAGCTTGACCTTCGGCGTTGTGACGGTTTCGTTCATTGGACAAGCTGCTCCAGCTAGCGGCCTAACCCTTGCCGCCATTTAACGCATCGCCCCGCCGCCGTCACGCCCGGACCAAGGCCAAGACGATCTCGACCGCGATCAGCACCAGGATCAGGAACTCCATCAGCCCGGCCCGGCTGCTGTTCGCCTCGTCATACAGCGCCGTGTAGGTGTCGCGGATGATCGAGAGCTTGCGGTCCACCGCAGCGCTCACCGTGGGCACGCGGAACAGGCCGAGCGCGGAAGCGTAGATGCGGGCGAGGTACACGTCCTCCGTCACCTGCAGCGCGTTGTCGGCCTTTTCGGTCAGCTCCGTGACCTCGGCGACCAGGGTGTAGAGCCGCCGGGCCAGGGTGGCGAAGCGGCGGGGCGCCAGAATGTTGGTGGCCGTCCGGCGCGTGGTCTGCACCAGGCCGTACATCCGCGGCAGCTCGTCGTCGAGCAGCTCGTCGTAGTAGCGCATCTCCAGGAGCTGCGCGTTGGCGACCTCCAGCACGTCCGCCACGTCGGAATCGCCGCGCGGCTCGTAGATGAAGGCGCGGTCCCAGGTCAGCACGACGAGGTCGTCGGCGTAGTAGGAGAAGCTCTGCCGCAGCAGGTCGCGCCGGGCGCCGTCGGACAGGGCGCGCTGCTCGCCGGACAGCAGCGGCACCAGGTCCACGCGGTCCCGCAAGACGGCGGCGGTCAGCGTCTCGCTGAACGCGTGCACGGTGCCGATCAGGTAGTCCTCCTCGATGGCGGAGCCGGTCGGACGCACCAGCGCCTCCGCCAGCAGGGTGCGGACCCGGGCCAGCAGGCCTTCCCACAGCCGGCCGTCGTCCCCATACGTGTCCATTGCGTTCAGCAGCGCCGTGTAATCGGGCCAGCTCAGGTCCACCGTCGCCACCCGCAGCGCCAGCGCCACCACGCCGAAGTCGTAGATGCGCGCCGTCACCGCCGCGGTCGCCGCAATGGGGCCGAGGTTCAGCGGAATGGCGTCCAGGGACAGCGCGACCGGCGGCACGCCGAACGCCACCGCCTTGGCGGGCGTGGCGCTCAGCCGGCTGCGGCTGCTCGCCGTGCCGGCATGGCGTGCCCAGATGTCCTCCACGCGGCCGAGGTCGATGGCGTAGGCGACGTCGAACAGACGCAGGGCGACGACGTGGCCGGAGCGGACATGAAGCTCCGCCACACTCAGGCGGTCTTGCGCAGCTTGGGCGCCGCCTCCGGCAGCAGGGGGCGGAGGAAGCGGCCGGTGTGGCTGGCCGGGCTGGCCGCGATGTCCTCGGGCGTGCCTTCCGCCACCACGCGCCCGCCGCCCTCGCCGCCCTCGGGTCCCAGGTCCAGCACCCAATCGGCCGTCTTGATGACCTCCAGGTTGTGCTCGATCACCACGACGGTGTTGCCCTGGGCCACCAGCGCGTGCAGCACCTCCAGCAGCTTGCGCACGTCCTCGAAGTGCAGCCCGGTCGTGGGTTCGTCGAGGATGTAGAGCGTGCGCCCGGTGGCCCGCCGGGCCAGCTCCTTCGACAGCTTGATCCGCTGCGCCTCGCCGCCCGAAAGCGTCGTCGCCTGCTGCCCCAGCTTGATGTAGCCGAGGCCGACCTGCTGCAGGATGGTCAGCCGGTCGCGGATGCGGTTGACGGCGCTGAAGAACGGCACGGCCTCGTCCACGCTCATGTCCAGCACGTCGGCCACCGACTTGCCGCGGAACTTGATTTCCAGCGTCTCGCGGTTGTAGCGGGCGCCCTTGCAGGTGTCGCAGGTGACGAACACGTCCGGCAGGAAGTGCATCTCGATCTTGATCAGCCCGTCGCCCTGGCAGGCCTCGCAGCGCCCGCCCTTGACGTTGAAGCTGAACCGCCCGGACTTGTAGCCGCGCGCCCGGCTTTCCGGGAGTTCCGCGAACCAGTCGCGGATGGGGGCGAACAGGTCGGTGTAGGTGGCCGGGTTGGACCGCGGGGTGCGGCCGATGGGCGACTGGTCGATGTCGATGATCTTGTCGAGCAGCTCCAGCCCCTCGACCCGGTCGTGCGGCGCGGGCGCCTCGCCCGACCCCATCAGGCGCCGGCTCGCCGCCTTGAACAGCGTATCGACCACGAGCGTCGACTTTCCGCCGCCGGACACGCCGGTGACACAGGTGAAGGTGCCCAAAGGGAACTCGGCCGTGACCGACTTCAGGTTGTTGCCCCGGGCGCCGACGACGCGGACGGCCCGGTCCCGGCCGATGGGGCGCCGGGCGGGGATCGGGATGTGGCGGCGCCCGGACAGGTAGGCGCCGGTGATGCTTTCGGGGTGGGCCGCGACCTCCTCCGGCGTGCCCTCCGCGATGACGTGGCCGCCGTGCACCCCGGCGGCCGGCCCCATGTCGATCAGGTGGTCGGCGGCGCGGATCGCGTCCTCGTCATGCTCCACGACCAGCACGGTGTTGCCCAGGGATTTCAGCCGGCGCAGCGTGCCGAGCAGCCGCTCGTTGTCGCGCTGGTGCAGCCCGATGCTGGGTTCGTCCAGCACATACAGCACGCCGGTGAGGCCGGAGCCGATCTGGCTGGCGAGGCGGATGCGCTGGCTTTCGCCGCCGGACAGCGTGGTGCTGCCGCGGGCGAGCGTCAGGTAGTCGAGGCCGACATCCACCAGGAACTGCAGCCGCTCGACGATTTCCCGGAAGATGCGCCGGGCGATTTCCTGCCGTTGCGGCGTGAGCGTCGCGCCGGCGTCCTGGAACCAGGCGAGCGCCCGTCGAATGGGCAGCTCGGCCGCCTGCGCCAGGTTGTGCCCGGCGATCTTCACCGCCAGCGCTTCCGGCTTCAGCCGCGCGCCGTGGCAGACGGCGCATGGCTTGTCGGCCTGGAACCGACTCATCTCCTCCCGCACCCAGGCGCTGTCGGTTTCCTGCCAGCGGCGCTGCAGGTTGCGCAGCACGCCCTCGAACGGTTTTTTCACCGTGTAGGACCGCACGCCGTCCTTGTACGCGAACTCGATTTCCTCTTTATCAGTGCCGATCAGGATGGCCGCGCGCACCTGGTCCGGCAGCTCGTGCCACGGCGTCCGGGTGCTGGCCTTGAAGTGCTTGGCGAGACTGGCGAGCGTCTGGTCGTAGTATGGGCTTTGCGCGCCGCTCCAGGGGGCGATGGCGCCTTCGGCCAGGCTCACGCGCTCGTCGGGGACGACCAGGCTGGGGTCGAAGAACTGCTCCAGGCCCAGGCCGTCGCAGGCCGGGCAGGCGCCGTGCGGGCTGTTGAAGGAGAACAGCCGCGGCTCGATTTCCTCGATCGTGAAGCCGCTGACCGGGCAGGCGAAGCGGCTGCTGAACACGGTGCGCGCCCCGGTGTCGGCGTCCTCGGCATAGACCACGCCGTCGGCCAGGCCGAGTGCCGTTTCGAAACTGTCGGCGAGGCGGGTCTGGATGCCCTCACGCACCACGACGCGGTCCACCACGGCGTCGATGTCGTGCTTGGTCTTGCGGTTGAGCGCTGGCACCTCGCCGATCTCGAACAGCTCGCCGTCCACCTTGACGCGGGTGAAACCCTTGCGCTGCAGTTCCGCCAGCTCCTTGCGGTACTCGCCCTTGCGGTCCCGCACCACGGGCGCCAGCAGCAGCAGGCGGGTGCCCTCCGGCATGGCGGCCACGCGGTCCACCATCTGGCTCACCGTCTGCGCCTCGATGGGTTCGCCGGTGGCGGGGGAGTAGGGGACCCCGACCCGTGCCCACAACAGGCGCATGTAGTCGTGGATCTCGGTCACGGTGCCGACCGTGCTGCGCGGGTTGCGGCTGGTGGTCTTCTGTTCGATGGAGATGGCCGGCGACAGCCCCTCGATGCTGTCCACGTCGGGCTTGCCCATCAGTTCGAGGAACTGCCGGGCATAGGCCGAGAGGCTCTCGACGTAGCGGCGCTGGCCCTCGGCGTAGATGGTGTCGAACGCCAGCGACGACTTGCCGGAGCCGGACAGCCCGGTGATGACGGTCAGGCTGTCCCGTGGGATTTCGACGTCGATGTTCTTGAGGTTGTGCTCGCGCGCGCCGCGCACGCGAATGGAGCCGGCCATGCGGTGCATCCTAGCGTTCTGGTATCGTTCACCCCATATGACAGCATGAGGCGGCATTGGAAACCCTGCCGGTCGCGCCGCATCCCTGCCCTGGCTCGTCCGGCGGACAGGGAGTATGATAATGGACCGGTGCGAGTCCGGGTTATGGAAGGTGACGGAATATGGCGGGCAGCGTCAACAAGGTGATCCTGATCGGCAACTTGGGCAAGGACCCGGAGGTGCGCAGCTTTCAGAATGGGGGCAAGGTGGTCAACTTCACCCTGGCGACCAGCGAAAGCTGGAGCGACCGCGGCTCGGGGGAGCGCAAGGAGAAGACCGAGTGGCACAACGTCGTCATCAAGAACGACAAGCTCGGCGAGATTGCCGAGAAGTACCTGCGCAAGGGCAGCAAGGTGTACCTTGAGGGCCGGGTCGAGACGCGGAAGTGGCAGGACCAGTCCGGCCAGGACAAGTACACGACGGAAATCGTCATCCCGGCGTTCCGCGGCGAATTGACCATGCTGAGCGGCCGCGGCGAGGAAGGCGGCATGGGCGGCGGTGGAGGTTATCAGCCGCGCGAGCGCGCCCCCGCGTCCGAGCGGTCCGGCGGCGGTGGCGGCAGCCTGTCCTGGGAACCCAGCAAGGGCGGCGACCTTGATGACGAGATCCCCTTCTAACCCGGTCTCCTGACCCCAGCGAAAGCGTTCCTTGTCAGACCTCGATCCCCCAGAGACTCCCGCCCCGCCCGGCGTGCCTGGCGCCCCCCAGGTCACGCTCGAAGAGGAGATGCGGCGCTCCTACCTCGACTACGCCATGTCCGTCATCGTCAGCCGCGCGCTGCCCGATGCGCGGGACGGGCTGAAGCCGGTGCATCGCCGCATCCTGTACGCGATGCAGCAGGCCGGCTACACGTCGGACAAGCCGTACCGCAAGTCCGCCCAGACGGTCGGCGTGGTGATGGGCAACTACCACCCGCACGGCGACGCCTCGATCTACGACGCGCTGGTCCGCATGGCGCAAACCTTCTCCATGCGCGTGCCGCTGATCGACGGGCAGGGCAACTTCGGCAGCGTCGACGGCGACCCGCCGGCGGCGATGCGCTACACCGAGTCGCGGCTGTCCCGGGCGTCCAACTTCATCCTGCTCGACATCGAGAAGGACACCGTCGATTTCACGCCGACCTACGATGAAAGCAACCTGGAGCCGCGGGTGTTGCCGGCCAGCTACCCGGTGCTGCTCATCAACGGCGCCAACGGCATCGCCGTCGGCATGGCGACCAACATCCCGCCGCACAACCCGACGGAGGTCATCGACGCCGCCCTGGCGCTGATCGCCGAACCAGGCACGACGCTCGAGGAGCTGATGCAGATCGTGCCCGGCCCGGACTTCCCGACCGGCGGGCTGATCCTCGGACGCGCCGGCATCCGCAGCGCCTTCGAAAGCGGGCGCGGCAGCGTCGTAGTGCGGGCCAAGGCGGCCATCGAGGACATGAAGGGCGGCCGCCAGGCCATCATCGTCACCGAGATCCCCTATCAGGTGAACAAGGCCACCCTGCTGGAGCGCATCGCCGAGCTGGTGCGCGCCAAGGCGGTCGAGGGCATCACCGACCTCCGCGACGAGAGCGACCGCGACGGCATGCGCATCGTCATCGAGCTGCGGCGGGAAGCGACGGCGGAGGTGGTGCTGAACCAGCTCTACCGCTTCACCCAACTGCAGACGAGCTTCGGCGTGAACATGCTGGCGCTGGACGCCGGGCGCCCGCGGCTGATGGGGCTGAAGGAGGCGCTGGAGGTGTTCATCGCCTTCCGCGAGGACGTGATCCTGCGCCGCAGCCGGTTCGAGCTGAACAAGGCGCGGGAGCGCGCGCACCTTCTGGTCGGCCTCGCCATCGCGGTCGCCAACATCGACGCGATGATCCGGGTGATCCGCGAAAGCCCGGACGCCGCCACCGCCCGCGCCACCATGATGGACCGCGCCTGGCCCGCGGGCGACGTGTCGGCGCTGCTGGCGCTGATCGACGACAGCGGCAACCAGATCGTGGACGACACCGTGCGCCTGACGGACGCGCAGGCCCGCGGCATCCTGGAGCTGCGCCTGGCCCGGCTGACCGGGCTGGAGCGCGACAAGATCCAGGCTGAGCTGACCGAGGTCGCGACCCGGATCGGCGATTTGCTGGAAATCCTGGACAGCCGGCCGCGGCGCCTTGAGGTTATGCGCGAGGAGCTGCTGGCCGCCCGCGCCGAACTCGACAGCCCGCGCCTGACCGCCATCGTCGACGCCGCGGTCGATCAGGACGACGAGAGCCTGATCGAGCCGGGCCAGATGGTCGTCACGATCACCCGGGACGGTTTCATCAAGCGCACCGCGCTGGAGATCTTCCGCCAGCAGAACCGCGGCGGGCGCGGCCGGACCGCGGCCGGCACCCGCGGCGACGACATCGTGACCCGCAGCTTCAACGCCCACACGCATCAGTGGGTGCTGTTCTTCAGCAGCGGCGGCAAGGCGTTCCGGGAGAAGGTCTGGCGCCTGCCGGAAGCCAGCCCCACCGCCAAGGGGCGCGCTTTGGTGAACATGCTGCCGGAACTCGGCACGGACGGGATCACCGCCGTGCTGCCGCTGCCGCAGGACGAAAGCCTTTGGGAAAGCCTGCACCTCGTGTTCGCAACCGCCAGCGGCAACGTGCGGCGCAACAAGCTGTCGGATTTCCGCAACGTCCGGGCGAGCGGCCTGATCGCCATGAAGCTCGACGACGGCGACCGGCTGATCGGCGTCGCAACCTGCCGGGAGGGCGACGACGTGTTCCTGGCGACGCGGGCCGGCCGCTGCATCCGGTTCCAGATCCGCGACGACAACCTCCGCGTGTTCAGCGGGCGCGACAGCTCGGGCGTGCGCGGCATCCGCCGGGCGGGGGGGGACGAGGTCATCAGCCTGTCCGTGCTGCGCCATGTCGAAACCGACGATGGGGAGGACGCGGCGGCCGAGGCGGACGAGGACGGCGCCGCGGCGGAGGCCGAGGACGCGCTGGACGAGGCGGAGCCGGCTCTTTCGCCCGCGGCGGTGGCGGAGATCGCCGACGCCGGGGAGATCCTGCTCACGGTGACAAACGCCGGCTTCGGCAAGCGCACGCCCGCCTCCGAGTACCGCGTGACCCGGCGCAGCGGGCAGGGGATCAGCAACATCAAGCTGTCGCCGCGCAACGGCACGGCGGTGGCCGCAAGCTTCCCGGTCCGGCCCGGCGACGACGTGATGCTGGTGACGGACGAGGGCCGGCTGATCCGCGTGCCCGCCGACCAGGTCCGCGTGACGGGCCGGACCAGCATGGGCGTCCGGATGTTCCGCCTGGGCGATACCGAGCACGTCATCAGCGTGTTCCCGGTGGTCGAGGTGCCGGGCGCCCAGGCTGAAGACATCGGTTCCGATGACGCCGGGTCCGAGGACGCCGGGGAGCCGGAGCCGTCCGATGCCTGAGCCAAGCCCCGATCCGGTGGCCCACAGCCCGGTTCGGCACGTCGGCCTGTATCCCGGCACGTTCGACCCGGTGACCAACGGCCACACTGACATCATCGCCCGCGCCGCCCGGGTGGTGCACCGCCTGGTGATCGGCGTCGCGGAAAACGCCGGCAAGTCGCCGCTGTTCCCGTTGGAGGAGCGCGTCGAGCTGGTGCGCGCCGAGACCGACGCCATCGCCGCGCGGACCGGCACCGAGATCGAGGTGATCAGCTTCGACTGCCTGCTGATCGACCTTGCTCACCGGGTCAACGCTGGCGTGATCGTGCGGGGGCTGCGCGCCGTGTCGGATTTCGACTACGAATTCCAGATGGCGGGGATGAACTACCGCCTGGACCACCAGGTGGAGACGGTGTTCCTGATGGCGAGCGAGCGGCACCAGTTCATCTCGTCCCGCTTCGTCAAGGAGATCGCCCGGCTCGGCGGCGACGTGTCCAGCTTCGTGCCGAGCCTCACGTTGGAGCGGACGCTGGCGCGGGTGCGCCCGGCTTAACCGGCCCGGCTTGACCCGCGTGAATTTGGCCATCAACGGAGAACGCCATGAGCCTCGCCCTACGGCGCCGGCACTTGCTTGCAACAATCGCGATGGGAACACTGATGTCTGAACAAGCCTCGGCCCAGCAGCCGGCCCTCGATCCCCAGAACACGCTGTACATGGACCTGAAGGATGGCCGGGTGGTCATCCGCCTGCGCCCGGACCTGGCGCCCAAGCACGTCGAGCGGGTCAAGGCCCTGGCGCGCAAGGGATTCTATGACGGTACGGTGTTCCACCGCGTGATCGAGGGCTTCATGGCCCAGGGCGGCGACCCGACCGGCACCGGCACCGGCGGCAGCGACATGGGCAACCTCCCGGCGGAGTTCAGCCGCGACGCGCACTTCCTCCGCGGCACCGTCGGCGCGGCCCGGACCGGCGATCCCAATAGTGCCAACAGCCAGTTCTACATCATGTTCGCCCCGGCGCCGCACTTGGACGGCCAGTACACGATCTGGGGCCAGGTCGTGCAGGGTATGGAATTCGTGGACAAGATCAAGCGCGGCAGCGGCGGAGGCGGCCAGGTGTCCAACCCCGACAAGATCATCCGCGTGCAGGTGGCGGCCGACGCCAAGTCGTAATAGGAATGCGCCGCGGCCCGGTTTCTGCGGGCTGCGGCGGCGGCATGGGCCTGTAGCTCAGTTGGTAGAGCACGGGACTTTTAATCTTGTGGTCGTGGGTTCGAGTCCCACCGGGCCCACCATTTTCGTGAATGATGACAACAGTTTCCTGTTATGCATTCGTTCTCAAAGGTTGCGTGTTGCATAATCCGTTGCAGAGCTTTCTGGCTCTTCCGGTTCAGCATTCTTCCTATAGCAGCTCGTCCAACGTTACGCGGCAGACGCGATCAACCGGCATTGGGGGCTGCCCGTCCATCGTTTCCGGCAAGCCGTCCACCGCGTCGGCATACAGGCCGGCCACGTCGATCCTACGCCGCATGGAGTTCGTGAAGCGGCGTCGTGCATTGCCTCGGAACGTCCGCGCCTCGGCCCGCCAATGGGGCACGTGGGAAGCCAGCGGCCACGCTTCGCACTTGAGGTCATGGATCAGCGCCTGCACGAGGTTGCTTTCGACCACGTGAAGTTGCTCGCTGCCCACGCTCTCGATTTCCTCGATGATGTTGGCCCAATCGGGCTGCTCGTTGACTGGTTCGCCAGCCGCGTGCTGACGCAGCAGTCGGGCCTGGTGCTCGGACCATTCCAGCACATCGGCGTCATACAGGTCGCTCATCTACAGACAGCCTTCCTTGCCGCGGCGCTACGCCGCCTCGTTAAAGAACTCCGCATATCCAAACAGCCCTGCCGACCCCCCGGTGTGCAGGAACACCACGTTCTCCCCCGGCGAGAAAACGCCTCGGCGGATCAGGTCGATCAGCCCAGCCATGCCCTTCCCGGAATACACGGGATCGAGAAAAATTCCCTCAAGCCGCGCCAGCATTCGCACCGCCTCCGCCATGCCAGGCGTCGGCACGCCGTAGCCGCCGCCCACGTAGTCGCAGTTGGCCTCGACCGCGTCCGCCGGAATCGGACGGCCCACGCCCATGTGCGCCGCCGTCGCCTGCGCCAGGCGCAGCACGTTCGCCTCCTGCGCCGGCTTCGGGGCGCGGACGCCGATGCCCAACACGCGGACGGGGCTGCTCAGGGCGTGCAGCCCGGCCACCAGCCCGGCTTGCGTCCCCGCGCTGCCGGTCGCGTGCACCAGGCGGTCAATGCGCAAGCCCAGCTCGTTCGCCTGCGTCACCAACTCCAGCGCGACCGCCGCGTAGCCTAAAGCGCCAACAGCGTTCGAGCCGCCGCCGGGGATCAGGTAAGGTTTGGCATCCTCGGACGCCAGCCGGGCGCCGACCTCCTCGATGGCGGCCTGCATGTCGGCGCCGCCGGGCCGGTACTCGATGGCGCAGCCCAACAGGCGGTCCAGCAGCACGTTGCCGCTGCCGAGATAGGCGCCGTCGTTCGTCTCGATCCGGTGCTCCAGGACGGCGGTGCAGGCCAGGCCGAGCTTGGCGGCCACCGCGGCGGTCTGGCGCACGTGGTTGGACTGCACGGCGCCTTGAGTCACCAAATGGTCGGCGCCCTGGGCCAGCGCGTCGCCCACCAGGAACTCCAGCTTGCGCACCTTGTTGCCGCCCAGCCCCATGCCGGTCAGGTCGTCCCGCTTCATCCAGATCTGCGGTCCGCCCAACGCTTCCGTGAGGCGCGGCAGCAGCTCCAGCGGCGTGGGCGCTTGGCACAGCTGGGTGCGTGGGAAGGCGGCAAGGTTCATCGGCGTTCTCCATACGGCCAGCGTGCGGGCGGCCTGGCCGGACCCTTGCAGAGCGCCCCAGTGAAATCAACATAACGCTCAACCTGCCGGGAAGCGGCAGGCGTCGATGCCCGGCACACGTACTGGGCACTCTCACGGAGGGCGCCGCCTTGCTGATCAAGACAGTTCACGGCTGGGAGATACCGGAGCGGAACGCGACGCAGGAGTCGCTGGTGCTGGGGCGCCGCAGCGTGCTGGCCGGGGCGGCGGGCGCAGCCCTACTTGCGACGCCCTTCGCCGCCCGGGCGCAGGGTGCGCCGCGCAACGGGAAGTACGACGCCGGTCGTGACCTGACGGCCGAGCGGGACGCGACGACCTACAACAACTTCTATGAGTTCGGCACGGACAAGTCGATCTCGCGCGCCGCGCAGCGGCTGCCGGTGTCTCCGTGGTCGATCAAGTTCGAGGGCATGGTCGGCACGCCGCGGACGGTGGACTTCGATGACGTCATGAAGAAGGTGCAGCTTGAGGAGCGGGTGTATCGCCATCGCTGCGTCGAGGGCTGGGCGATGACCGTGCCCTGGACCGGCTTCCCGATGCGGGACCTGGTCAGCCTGGCCGGCCCGACCGCAGGCGCGCGCTACGTTGTGATGGAAACCCTGGCCGATCCCAAGACGATGCCGGGCCTGCGCCTGCCCAGCTTCGAGTGGCCCTACGTCGAAGGCGTGACGATGGCGGAGGCGAACAACGACCTTGCTTTCATCGCGACCGGCCTCTATGGCAAGACTTTGCCGAAGCAGAACGGCGCACCGCTCCGTTTGGTGCTGCCTTGGAAGTATGGGTTCAAGTCGGTGAAGTCGATTGTGAAGATGACCTTTACCGACAAGCGCCCGGTGACGTTCTGGGAGGGCATCCAGCCCCAGGAATACGGCTTCTGGGCCAACGTGAACCCCGACGTGCCGCATCCGCGCTGGAGCCAGGCCACCGAGCGGCTGCTGGGCGACAACCAGCGCGTGCCGACCCGCATCTATAACGGCTATGGCGAGTTCGTGGCCGGGCTGTATTCTGGGATGCCGAACGAAAAGCTGTTTGTATGATCGCAGCACGCATCTTCGCCGCCTTGGCCGCATTGTTCCTGGTGGGCGCGGTCGCCATCGCCGCGCTGACGCCGTTCGGCATGACGCTCGGGCAGGGCCTGATGCTCATGGACGGCAACTGGCTGACGTGGCTACAGAAGCAGAGTCCGTCTTGGAGTTGGGCCTGGCTTGAGTTGCCATTCCTGTTGCGGCCGCTTTGGCTGATTCCGGCGGGGGTCGGCCTGATCTGCGCCGGCGCCGCCGCCTCGCTTAACTTCGGTCGCGCGTCGCCGTCCCGCCGGAAGCGGAGCTGAGCCGCCGCCGCGCCGTGTCGATGACGCGGTGCGCCTCGCTCCACAGCCCGTAGCGGTCCAGGCCGTCGAGCGGGACGAACAGCGCATCGGTGACGTCGCTGCCGGCCACCGGCACGCCACCTTGCCAACAGCCTGCGAAGTCAAGGATCGTGTAGTGGTACTGCACCCGGCCTGCCGCGTCGCGGTGGATGCTGTCCACGTTCGCCGCCAGGATCAGTGGACCACAGGACAGGCCGGTTTCCTCGGCCAGTTCGCGCCGGGCGGCTTGCTCCGCGGTTTCGCCGAGGTCCTGCGCGCCGCCGGGCAGGCTCCATTGCCCCATGGCTGGCGGCTTGCCGCGGCGCACCAGCAGCACCGCGCCGGTCGTGGTTGCGCTCGGCGGTTTCAGCAGCACGACGCCGATGCCGACGAGCGGGCGGATGGGGTAGTCGCGTTTGGTCACGTTGCGTCCTTGATGTGGGCGGCACGGTTCGCGCAGTGCCTGCGCTGCGCCTTGATCTTGCGATATCCTTGGGCCAGCGTACCAAAACCAGGAATACACACAAGAAGATGCTGACGCTCGCCGAGGCCGTCGCCTCGCAGCACCACCGCAGGTCGCTTGCGCCGCCGGCCCGGCCCGGTGATACTGCGGCATGGACACGCACGCCTTCGATGCCATCGTCATCGGCGCCGGCATCGCCGGGGCCACCGTCGCCGCCCACCTTTCGGCCGACCGGCGCGTCGCGCTGATCGAGGCGGAGGAAGCCGCCGGCTATCACAGCACCGGGCGCTCCGCCGCCATCTGGATACAGAACTACGGGCCGCCGGACGTGCGGGTGCTGACCGGCCTGTCCCGCGGCTTCTTCGAGCATCCGCCCGAGGGGTTCACCGACGCCCCCATCCTGGCGCACCGCCCGGTGGTGTTCCTGGCTCCGCCCGCACAGCGCGACCATCTCAACCGACTGCTCGCCGAAGGCACCGGGCTGCGCGAAACGTCGCTTGACGAGATCACGGCACTGGTCCCCGCGCTGTGCCCGGGCTATGCGGTGCAGGCGGCGATCGAGGACGACGCGTTCGACATGGACGTGGCGGCGCTGCATCAGGGCTTCCTGCGCCTGCTGCGCACGCGGGACGGCGCACTGGCGCTGCGCAGCCGCACCGGCCGGATCGAGCGCCGCGCCGGGCTGTGGCATGTGCAGACGAGCGGGGGCGACACCTTCACCGCGCCGGTCGTGGTCAACGCGGCCGGTGCCTGGGGCGACCACGTCGCGGAGCAGGCCGGCGTATCGCCGCTCGGCCTGGTGCCCAAGCGCCGCACCGGCGTCGTCATCGACCCGGCGCCGTGGCAGGCGACCCGTTGGCCCATGGTGAACGACGTGGACCACACCTGGTACATCAGGCCGGAAGCCCGCACCAAGCTCATGGTCAGCCCGGCCGACGAGACCGACACGCACGCGCACGACGTGGCGCCGGACGAGCTGGACGTGGCTATCGCCATCGACCGGATGCAGCAGGCGCTCGACATCGAGGTGCGCCGGGTCGAGCATAGCTGGGCTGGTCTGCGCACCTTCACCCCCGACCGCAGCCTGGCCTTCGGCTGGAGCGGCGCGAACGAGGGCTTCTTCTGGTGCGTGGGGCAGGGCGGCTACGGAATCCAGACCTCGCCGGCCGCCGGCAAGCTGGTGGCGGACGTGATCGCCGGGCGCGACCCGGGGCCGGCAGGCGCGATCCTGTCCGCCATCGACCCGCGGCGTTTCGCGTTTAGCCCGGCGGCGTCAAACCCAGCTTAACCCCGGTCGCCCGGATCGCCGCCCAGGTATCCGGCTGCAGCGGCACGCCGTCGCGGAGCCGGGCGGCGCGGGTGCGGCTCTCGGCCTCTCCGGGCACCAGCACCTCGCCGCCGGGCGTGGCGGGACGGGAGTTCTTCACATGCTCGGCAAAGCCGCGCGCCGCCTCAGTGAACCCGGCGGCGCCGAAGTGCTGCGGGTCCAGGTAGATGGACAGCATGCCGTTGACGATGCCGCCCCGCTTCGCCCCGGGGATCGGCCCGGCGGTCGGGCTGCCGGCGAAGCAGCCGGCCAGAATCTCGCACATGAAGGCGATGCCGGAGCCTTTGTGGTCGCCGAACGCCCGCAACGCACCCTCGCCGTTGCCGGGGTCGCGCATGACCGTGTTCTCGATGGGGCCGTACAGCGTGCGCGGATCGCTGGACAGCGCGCCGTCCGGGCCGATCAGCGAGCCGTGCGGAATGGGCTTGCCGCCGTTGCTGGCGACCAGGACCTTGCCCTCCGCCACCATGCTGGTCGCGAAGTCCAACAGCAGCGGCGGCGCGCCGGGCTGTGGCACGCCGATGCAGAACGGGTTGGTGCCGAACCGCCGGTCCACGCCGCCGAACGGCGCCACGACCTCGCCCAGCCCGACGTTGACGAAGTGGATGGACACCAGGCCGGCCTCCGCCGCACGCTCCGCCCAATCGCCGATACGGCCAATGTGGCCGGAGTTGCGCAGCGTCACCACGGCCAGCCCCGCCGCCCGCGCCTTGGCGATCCCCATGTCCACGGCCGCCGGGCCGATGGTCTGGCCGAAGCCGCGGTTGCCGTCGAGCACGGCATGGTTGGCGCTTTCCGCCACCACCGTCGGCGCCTGGCCGGCGCGGACCTTGCCCTCCTGCAGCCATTGCACGTAGCGCGGCACGCGGATGACCCCGTGGCTGTCATGCCCCGCGAGGTTTGCGGAGACCAGGTGATGGCCGATCCGCCCCGCCTCCTCCGCGTCGCATCCGGCCGCGACGAAGATGCGCGCGATGAAGCCGCGCAGCATATCGACGGCCACCGTCGTCGTCTGCAGCGCGTCCATCAGCGTGACGCCCCGGCAATCGCCTTTGCCGCCGCGCGGTAGAACTGGTTGTCCGTGGGCGTGATCGTCATCTCGGCCATGCAGGTGCGCGGCGGCATCCGGGCGGCGAACACGGCGGCGGCGGCGATGTCCTCGGGCTGGATCATGACCGCGCGCTCCTCGGCGCTGGGCGGCTTCGGCCGGGTGTCGAGGATCGGGGTCGCGACCTCGCCGGGGTTGATGCAGACGCTGCGGATGCCGTGGATGCCTTCTTCCGCGTTGATCGTGGCGGACATGGCGCGGGCGGCGTGCTTGGATGCGGTGTAGCTCGGCCCCGACACCGGAAAGATGCCGGTTCCGGCCACCGACGCCACGTGGATCAGCAGCCCGCCGCCCTGCGCCCGCATCGACGGCAGCACCGCGAGCGCGCATTGGAACGGCCCCTTCACGTTCACGTCCACCACTGCCCCCATGTCGGCGGGCGACAGGTCCGCCCAGTACCGCTTGCGTGCGTTGGTGCCGGCGTTGTTGACCAGGATCTGCACGTCGCCCAATTGGTTCAAGACCGCCAAATGCGCGCGGGTCACTTGGTGCGGATCGGCCACGTCCGCGAGCGCCAGCATGGCCTGGCCGCCGGCCGCTTCGACTTGGTTATGCGTTTCCGCCAGGGTTTCCCGCGACCGGCCGGTCAGCGCGAGCCGGCACCCGGCTTCGGCGAACGCCAGCGCCATCGCGCGGCCGATGCCGGTCCCGGCGCCGGTGATCCAAACGACGCGCCCGGTCAGGTCCTGCATCATGGCCGTTTTCCTCCCTTAAACCTGTCCTGTATGATAGCTCGGTCAGGCACATGCTGCCGATGGCGCCACGCGGCGGTCCGGACAGTCGTCTCGGGGAAGTGTGGCCGCTGCGGGCGCGGTCAGCAAGCCGTGCAGGCTTGCATCGGCGATCTGGTCCCACGCTTGACGAACCAAGTGCGCCTCGCCAGCGACGGCTACCCGCCGCACTTGGAGACTGCAAAATCGTTTTTCGATATAATTTTGCTCGCAGCGAAAAACGCTTTGCTGTAGCCCCGCCATGGCTGGAGGCATCGGCAAAACGTTTCGATATCTTGTCAACGTGGTGCAGGTGCTTGAGGGTCGGGAAGAGAAGCAGAGCACTGGAGAATGGCAAGGAATGGAACTCCAGCAGGCCGGCATGATGCACTGCTTGCGACGGGCAGAATGGCTGACCCGGAAACGGGCAATGGCGTACTGCTGCATCCTGGCAGTGATGACGGCTCCGATTTCCGTGGCGTGGGTAGGAACGGCGTTCCTGCACAACGGGATGGACTTCGGCGGTCGCCCGATCGCACCGGATTTCGCGCCTTATTGGACCGCTGCGAAACTCGCACTCTCTGACAATCCAAGTGCGGCCTACGACCCCGAGACACATTATGCGCGCGAGCGTGAGCTGTTCGGAGGCGGGCCCCTAAACGGCTCCACCCCATTCGTCTATCCGCCGCCCTTTCTCCTGATCTGCCTTCCGTTTGCGATGCTGCCTTATCCAATGGCGCTCGCGGTTTGGCTCAGCCTGACGTCTGCCAGCTATTGGCGAAGCGTGCGTGCCATCTGGCCTCGGAAGGGCCTGGCTCTGCCAGTTCTCGTTTACCCTGGGCTGCTGATCAATATCCTGGACGGTCAAAATGGACTGCTCAGCGCCTCGCTGTTCGCAGCGGCGACCCAGCAGCTTGACCGCCGCCCGATCATTGCCGGTGTGTGTTTCGGGTGCCTTGCCTACAAGCCTCACCTCGGGATCGTCATACCTTTCGCCCTGCTGCTCTACCGGGAATGGACGGCGATCCTCGCCGGGGCAGCGACCGTCATCCTGTTCCTGCTGGTAAGCTTCCTCGTCCTTGATCCTGCCGTCTGGACGGGTTTCCTTTCGGCATCGAGACTGGCCCGAACGCTGCTGGAGCAAGGGCTGGCCGGCTCGCACCGTATGGTGAGCGTCTTCGCGGCGGCTCAGCTATGGCATGCCCCGGCCGCGGCCGCGTACGTGGCGCAACTTGCCAGCGGCGTTGGCGTCTTGGCAGCCTTGGCGATGGCCCCAAGAAGGCTTGCGCCGCTGGCACGAGGGGCGGCCATCTGCGCCGCGGCCCCTTTGATCAGCCCTTACCTGTTCGACTACGATCTCGCCATCCTCGCCGTCCCGATCGCATGGGTGGTCCGGCAGGCTGAGGCTGACGGCCGCTTCCTCCCGTGGGAGAAATTCATCCTGCTCGCTGCCTTCATTGTGCCCCTGCTCGCGCGTTCGGTCGCGATGCGCTTTGCCTTGCCCATCGGGCCGGTCATCACTGCATCCCTGTTCTTCATCGTGCTGCGGCGGGCCGCAATGCGGCAAGAGGCAATTTCTTAGCTCAGAACCAAACTGACCCGCTGCCCGGTCACGCCGTCCGGGGCAGCGCGGCCAGCAAGGCGGCGGCCTTGGCGGCGACGGCGGCGGCGCTGTCGCCGGGCCGGTAGATGGCGGAGCCGATGCCGAACCCGGCCGCGCCCGCCTCCCGCCACGCGCCCATCGTGCCCGCGTCCATGCCGCCCACCGGCAGCACCATGGTGCCCGGCGGCAGCACGGCCCGCAGCGCGCGCAGCATAGCGGGGCTGCCGGCCTCCGCCGGGAACAGCTTCAGCGCGTCCGCGCCGGCGTCGAGCAGGCTGAACGCTTCCGCCGGGGTGAAGAAGCCGGGCATGGCGGCCATGCCGCGCGCCTTGGCGGCGCGCACCAGGGCCGGGTCGGCGTGCGGCGTCACGATCAGTTGGCCGCCGG
>JAABUQ010002027.1_pt1 | contig 41281 bp, 39 predicted proteins | sample 5560001 | NCBI WGS metagenome assembly JAABUQ01 (sample SAMN10711888, study PRJNA513371) | rock metagenome | isolation source: Antarctica rocks | place: Antarctica: Victoria Land, Finger Mt nord | collected 2015-12-18
CGTTGTTGTTGAGGTCAAAAGGTCAGTTGGAGCGGTTGTCCACGGATATCGTAGCCAACTAGAGATATACAAGAACGCAGCTCGTACTGATGCAGCTGTATTCCTTATCATCGACGTAGGGGGTATGAGGGAGAAACTGGAGAACATAAAAGCAATCAGGCAGAGTAAGCTTGATCGAGGTGAGAAGGCGTCTGATATCGAAGTGGTAGACGCCTCCCGACGCTTGTCCGCCAGCAATGCCTAGACATTGAAGTAGACCAGTTTGGTATCCGATTGGTTCTAACCAGTTCCAGATCTGACTACCATGAAGCTACTTCATATCCACCGTTGCACATCAAACGCTACACGCCCCGCGCTATGGCGCTGCATTGTCACGCGGCGTCCTCAAGCACGCTGACCTCCGCCCTCCGCCCAAGCAGCCGAAGCGCGGCCTCTAAGTTGTCCACCTTGGTGGCTTGGAACAAATCCCGCATCCGCCGGATCGACTTTTCATCGGTCCCAGCCCGCTTGGCCAAATCCACGTTGGACACGCCCTGCGCCAGCATGGCCTCGTGTAGGGCCAGCTTCAGCGCCACCAGGACCGGCACCGGCGCCACGGGCCGCCCTGGAGACGGAGCAGGAAGCGGACGTCCGCCATCAACGTAGAAACTCAGCGCGGCGACCAGCGCGTCCTGGGCCATGCGGGGCACGTCGGCTTCGGCCTCGGCTCCGGTCAGCGCCTCCGGCACGTCCGGGAAGCTGATGAAGAACCCGCCTTCCGGCTCGGACTTCACCTCATAGAGGTAAGCGTAGCGCATCGTCGTCACTCCAAATCCTCGGCGGACAGCCCGAGTTGCTTGCGAATGGCCTGGAACAGGCCAGTGCCAAGGTCCTTGGCATGACGCGGGACAGTAGTCTGACGACCGTTCAGCGTGACCCTGGTGTGGCTGCCGCCCTCCCTGACCTCGATGACCCAGCCACGCCGGGTCGCGAGACGGCGGAGGCGCCGGATCAAGTCCGCAGCTTTCATCTCCGCAAGATATCGGTCAGATAAGCCCGAATGTCGAGGGCAAACGCAACCGGCTGAGGACGTTTTCGACCATTCCAGTAACCAGGGAGCATAGCGCCCAGCACTGCCCCAGCCCGGACGACTATCGCTAGTGTAGCTCGGGTCGCCTTGCTATCTCGCCGTCACCGGCGCGTATCAAACACCACACCTCCGTCCCGCAACCCCGCAACCTCCTCCTCCGAGTACCCCAACCCCGCCAGCACCTCCGCCCCATGCTCCCCAAACCGAGGCGGCGGCGTCCGTGCCCCGCCCGGCGTCCGGCTCAGCTTGATCGGCGTCCCCAGTGCCCGGTAAGCACCCCCACCCTCCAGCGGCACCGACGCCACCATCCCCCGCGCCGCCGTATGCGGAGCCTCCATCGCCTCATCCACCGCCAGCACCGGCCCCGCCGGCAGCCCGGCGCGCAACAGCGCATCGCACAGCGCCCGCCTATCCTGCGGCGCAAACGCCGCAGCCAGTTGCTCCACCAGCGCCGGCCGGTTCCGCACCCGGTCGCCATTGGTCAGGAACCGTGGATCACGGGCCAACTCAGCCCGCCCAACATGCTCGCACAGCTTGCGGAACTGCCCATCATTGCCGATAGCGATGAAGATGTCCCCCGTCGCCGTCGCATACTTCTCATACGGCGCGATGTTCGGATGCGGGTTGCCCAACGGCATCGGCCGCTTGCCGTTCAGTAAGTAGTTGGCCGCCTGCGGATGCAGCAGCGCCATCCCGCAGTCATGCAGCGTCATATCAAGATACTGCCCCAGCCCGGATGACCGCCGCTCATGCAGAGCCATCAGGATGCCGATGGCCGAATACAGCCCCGTCGCCAGGTCCACCACCGGCGTCCCCATCCGAAGCGGCCCGGTGGTCGGGTCGCCGTTGATGCTCATCAGCCCCGTCATCGCCTGCAGGATCGCGTCATAGCCCGGCAGACCGCCCAGCGGCCCCTCCGCGCCAAAGCCCGACACCCGGCAATGCACCAGGCCGGGAAAGTGCGGCGCCAGGTCGGCGGCGTAGCCCAGGCCCCAGCGCTCCATCGTGCCGGGCTTGAAGTTCTCGATCAGCACGTCCGCCGTGGCGATCAGCCGTAGCAGAACCTCGCGCCCCGCAGGCTTGGATAGGTCAAGCGCCAGGCCGCGCTTGTTGCGGTTCACCCCGAGGAAGTAGCTGGCGTCGCGCTCCCCGGGTGCAGTCTCCTGGAACGGCGGCCCCCAATCCCGCGTCTCGTCACCGGCAGGAGGCTCGACCTTGATGACCTCGGCGCCATGATCGGCCAGGATCATGGTGCAGTAGGGACCGCCCAGCACGCGGGTCAGGTCCACCACGCGCAGCCCGGCCAATGCGCCGGGGGAGGCGGCCAGGCCGGCGCCCTCCGTCTTGATGCTGCTCCCGTCCATCATGCCGCGATCCCTCCCCAGACCCGGGCGCAGAACGCCAGGTAGGTTTCGCGCATCTCCGCACAGACAGGGCCGCGCAGCAAGGCGAGCCACTCCGGCGCCGGGTCCGGCGTCGCGGGCGCGTCGTCGCCGTCGTAGTCGAAGCCGGTGGCCACCCGCACCTCCGCCGCGGCCTGGCCGGGATGCAGCGACGCCAGGCGGAACGGGGCGGCGCCGGCGTCGAACGTGAACACGCACCGCCCCGTCACCAGCGCCTGCGCCGTGCCCCGGCGGAAGTGCCCCGGCGGCGACGTGCCCGGCGCGCTGACATGCGCCACCCGCGGCACCAGCACGCGCGGGCTGTGCTCCTCCCGGAACAGGATCGTGCGCGGCACCATCATGTAGAGGAACGCGGAGCCGAAGCTGCCCGGAAAGCGCACGGAGCGTCCGGGCCACTCGCCGGTGCCGACCAGGTTCAGGTTGGCCTGCCCGTCAATCTGGCCGCCGCCCAGGAAGAACAGGTCTATCCGGCCCTGTCCCGCCAGGTCGAACAGCTCGCGCGATCCCTCGGTGAACGGATTGCCGCTGGGCCGGTGCAGCAGCGACAGGCGGACGGGGTGGCCCAGCAGGCGCACCAGCCAGCAGGCGGCGGCGGGGATCGGGCTTGCGGCACCGACGGCGATGTGCAGGGCAGGGGGCTGCGCCGGATCCAGGATCAGGCGGGCGATGGCGGCGGCCAGCCGCTCCTCCGGCTGGATCACGCGGCGGCGGCCGGCAGGACGTGGCGGTCCAGGTAGGCGCGGTATCCCTCGGCGGTGCGGGCGGCGCGGGCATACTCGGCCAGGTGGGCGGCGTCGGCGGGATACTCGTCCAGCAACGCGATGGGCCAGGCGCCGCGTTCGGCGACCGCGATCCCGGTGATATAGGCGCCGTTGATCGTGCCCGGCGCCAGGCGCTCATCGTCCAGGAAGCTGCCGGGCACGACCCGCTCCACCGTCACTAGGGCCTGGCGGGAGGCATGGGCGATAGTCGCCAGCTCCCGCCGCCGCCCAACCCAGACATTGCCGTGCGCGTCGGCCATGACGGCGTGGAACGCAGCGACGTCCGGCTGCAACGCCGGCAGCAGCACGATAAGGTCCGGCGCATCGCTGAACGGGTTCTGCACCACGCGCCAATCCGGCCGGTGCGCCAGCAGGTCGCTGCCCAGCAATCCCCGCAAGGGCATGTAGGGGACGCCCTTCTCGGCGGCCTGCAGCATGGTGTGGATCGCCGGGCAGGTGGCGTCCAGCACCTCCAGCGTGCCGGCCTGGACGGCGGCGGCGAAGCGCGGGGCGACCCCGGATTCGCCAAGCAACGCCGCGCTGGTCTGCACCTGCGCCACGCACCCGGCGCCAATCAGCACATCTGTCGCGTAGCCCGACACTGGCACACCCAGCAGCCGCAGCCCTCGTGCGCCGCGGCGCACGAGGGCATGGGCCAGCGCACAGGACGGCAGCGAGTTGTCCGGCGGCAGCGCCAGCAGCGCCCCGTCCGGGACCAGCGCCGCCAGCCCGTCCGCAGTCATCTTATCAGCCCAGCGCGTCGGCCAGCGCCTCGGCACTGCGCCCGTTGGCGATGGTCGCCGCCCGGCCCTGCCAGTGGGTGCCGCCGACGCGGGCGAAGGCATGGTCGGCGTTGGGATAAACATAGGCGTGAGCGTGCGGATTCCCCTTCAGCGCCGTGACGACCTTCTCCCGGCCCTCCGGCGGAAAGAACTTGTCCAGTTCGGCGATGTGGACCAGCAGCGGCGCGTGAATGTTGCCGGCCTCGCCCAGCAGCGCATCCAGGCCGACGCCGTAGTAGGACACGTTCACGTCGGCGTCCGAACGCATGGCCATCATCATCGCCAGCCGCCCGCCCAAGCAGTAGCCCATTGTGCCTGCCTTGCCGTTGCAGCCCGGCATCTTGCGGGCGGCGGCCAACGTCGCCTTCAGGTCCTCGACGCCCTTATCCTGGTCAAAGGCGTTCATCAGCGCGAAGGCCTCCTTCCACTCGGCCTCGGACTTGTCGGTCAGGTCCACGCCGGGGCGGATGCGCCAGAACAGGTCGGGCGCAACGGCGATGAAACCCTGGTCGGCAATCGCACGCGCGGTTTCCCGCATGGATTCGTTGACGCCGAAGATTTCCTGGATCACCACCACGGCCCCATGCGGGCCATCGCCGCTGGGGGTGGCGACGTAGGCATTGAACGTGCCGGCGCCGTCGGCGGCGGTGATCGTCATGTCGGACATGGACTGCTCCTCTACAAAGCGCGGGGTGCTTAGCAGGAGAACGCCGGGGGTAAAAGTGGTCTTACTACTCCCTCTCCCTCCGGGAGAGGGTTGGGGTGAGGGGGTCTTGGCTGCGGAGCGGAGAACCCACAGTGCAGGTAGCGCGTTGTTTTACAAAACAAAGGCCCGCGCTAGCCCGCCCCCTCACCCTGCTCCCTCTCCCGGAGGGAGAGGGAGCAGGGCAGGGCCGCTAGATGTAGTGCTCCGCCAGCGGCGCGAAGCCGTTGAATCGCTGGCTTGCATACGTCGTCACGTAGGCCCCGGCGGACGCAATCCGCACCTGCTCCCCGGAGCGCAGTGCCAGCGGCAGGCGGTAGTTGGACCGCTCATACAGGATGTCCGCCCCGTCGCAGGTCGGCCCGGCGATGGCGACCGGACCGGTCTCGCCATCGTCGTGCGGCGTCTGGAACCGATACTTGATCGACTCGCCCTCCGTCTCCGCCAGCCCGCCAAACCTGCCGATGTCGAGGTAAACCCAGCGCACCGGGTCGTCCTTCGCCTTGTGGCACACCAGCACGACCTCCGTGCTGACCACCCCGGCATCGCCCACCAGGAAGCGGCCAGGCTCCACCAAGATCTCCGGCAGGGCGTTGCCGAAATGCGCGGTCATCGCGCGCATGATGGCGTCGGCGAAGCGATCAATGCCCGGGATCTCGTCGCGGTAGCGCACGGGATAGCCACCGCCGAGGTTGACCATGCGCAGGTTCACCCCCGCCTCGGCCAAGTCGGTGAACAGCATGGCGACACGGCCAATGGCCGTCTCGTAGCTGCCGGTCGTGGTCTGCTGGCTGCCGACATGGAACGACAGGCCATAGGGATCGAGGCCCAGCTCACCCGCACGGATCATCAACTCCCGCGCCATCTCAACCGTCGTGCCGAACTTGCGGGACAGCGGCCACTCCGCGCCGTCGTTCTGCACCAGCAGGCGGCAGTAAACCCGGGCGCCGGGCGCATGATCGGCCAGCTTCTCCAGCTCCTCAATCGAGTCGAAGGCGAACATCGTCACCCCGGCGGCATGGGCGCGCTGGATGGCGGAAACCTTCTTGATGGTGTTGCCAAAGCTGATGGCGCCCGGCACCGCCCCGGCGTCCAGGCAGAAACCGATCTCTTCGATGGAGGCGGCGTCGAAGCTGCTGCCCAGACCGACCAGCCGCTGCAGGATCGGGGTAGCTGGGTTGGCCTTCACTGCGTAGTAAACCCGCGCGAGCGGTAGGGCGCTCAGCAGCGTACGGTAGTTCTGTTCAACACGGTCCACATCCAGCACAAGGCAGGGCGTAGCCGGAGCGTGGTCAGCCAGATAGGATGCGATCTTAGGGGTCATCGCGCCTAGTCTCCATGGTCAGACGTCCTACGTGGTGCGTAAGGACGTGCCTGCCCGGCGGGGCCGAGCAAGGCGGGTTGACGAAACGGTCGAACGAACCAGCGAAAGAGGTGTGCCAGAACGCTTGACGTCGTTGCGTAACCCCAGGGGCCAGAGGCACGTGCGTTGCTGCGTGAGCGCCGAAATAGGACCACAAGCCCCCCTGTGCAAGTGGCAATGCGGCCTGCCCCTCAATTTTTGACACAAGGCTGCTGTTCTCCTGACGTTGGGGGGCGCAACCCGTGCCAGCCAGAGGTCGTTTCCGTCCGAGATGGTTGATCCAGTTAAGGAAAACAGCATGGCCGACTCAGAACGGACTCACCCGGACATCGGCGAAGTCCAGGCCACGGCGGACATGCAGCCGGTTCCCTCCGAGCCGAGCCCACGTCTCGATGCCGCAGGCCCCGGGCCCGAATCGGTGCGCCTGGTCCTGGAGCCAGGTGCCCACGCGCTGGGCCGCCATGCGGAAACACCAGGTGATATCCCCTGGCTGGGCTGGAAGGCGGTGCTGCGCCGCACCCTGATCGAGATGCTGACCGACCGCGTCAGCCTCGTCGCTGCCGGCTGCGCCTTCTACGGCACGCTGGCGCTGTTCCCCGCCATGTCCATGTTCATCAGCATCTACGGCATGCTGTTCGACCCGGTGACGGTCGAGCCGCAGTTGGAGGTGCTGCGGGGCCTGGTGCCTCCCTCAGCCTTCACGCTGATCGCGGAGCGCGTGCACATGCTGGTGTCCCGCCCGCCGGGGTCGCTGGGCCTCCGGCTGCTGTTCAGCACCGGCATCACATTCTGGAGCAGCGCCACCGGCGTAAAGTCCATCATCAGCGCTCTCAACATCGCCTACGAGGAAAAGGAACGGCGCAGCGTCCTGCATTTCCAACTGATGTCGTTCACCATCACCCTGCTCGGCATGCTGAGCGCGGTGATCGGCCTGGCGCTGCTGGTCGGGTTGCCGGCGATCCTGACGGAGCTGGGGTTCGCCTCGCACCAGAAGGTGCTGATACGCCTGGCCAGCTTCGCGCTGCTGGTGTTGGCAATCCTGACCGGACTTTCCCTGCTGTATCGCTACGGGCCGTGCCGCGAGCGTCCGCGGTGGCGCTGGGTTACGCCGGGGTCCATCGCCGCGACCGTGCTTTGGGTGGCGGCATCGGCGCTGTTCTCGATCTATGTCGGGCAGTTTGCCACCTATGATGCGACCTACGGCCCGCTGGGGACCGTTGTCGGGATCATGATGTGGTTCTGGGTCACGGTGTATGCGGTGCTGCTCGGCGCAGAGCTGAACGCCGAGCTGGAACTGCAGACGGTCGTGGACTCTACCGAAGGTCCGCCGCTGCCGCTTGGCCGTCGCGGCGCGTATGTTGCCGACCACGTGGCTGAGGACTGACGCCGCCGCCATAACCATCGTCAGGCGCTTCCGCTACCTCGACCGGCTCGTCCGGCGTGACGTTTGAGAGCGTCACCCTCCCTGTGCCGCGGTCGAGCAGCCCGACCCGGGCGGCGGCGCCGCGGGACAGGTCAACAATGCGGTGGCCGTGGTGCGGCCCTCGGTCGGTCACGGTGACGACCACGCTCCTGCCGGTGTCGGCCATCGTGACGCGCACCTGGCTGCCCAGGGGCAGGCTGGGGTGCGCAGCCGTCAGGGCGTTCTGGTTGAAAATCTCCCCGCTGGCGGTGCGGCGGCCGTTGTGCCAGTCGCCGTACCAGCTCGCCTGCCCGGATTCCTGCCACGCAGCAGGGTGGCCAAGCTTGATGAACTGCGCCTGCGCGGCACCCGTCATCATGGCCAGTCCAACGGCGGCGCCCAGCAGGAATCGAGTGGCGGAGTGGATCATCCAGAACCTCGTTGTGTTGCTCGGATGACATCAACACTAAACCTGGTTCCAAGATCAACCTGTAAATTCCACACCGTTGCCAGTCATGCCCAGCCTATGTGCAGGTATATTCCTCTTCAACATACATCCAATGTAGATGTAGGCTCGTTCATTCCGGGTTTGACTGTTAACTAGTTCTATTTGGACTGAGACCTGACTGCCCACTCGCGCTGCCGTGAATACTTGGATTGGCAAGTCGAGCCAAGTTGCCACGCAAGACCTCCTCAAATGCAAACGGCGCGCCCGAGGGCGCGCCGTTCCCATCTCACGCCAGGTTTCCGGCTGTTACCGGATCAGGCCCGTCAGCGGGCTTGAAGGGTCCGCGCCCATGCGCCGCGGCATGCGTCCGGCGAGCCGGGAGAGGCGTCCAGCCTCCACCGCCGCCCGCATGGCGCGGGCCATCAGCACCGGGTCGGCCGCGTGGGCGATGGCCGAGTTCAGCAGCACGGCGTCGCAGCCCAGCTCCATGCCGATGGCGGCGTCGGACGCGGTGCCGACGCCGGCGTCCACCAGCACGGGCACATGGGCCTGCTCGATCAGCATGGACAGCATGGCCGGGTTCTGGATGCCAAGACCAGAGCCGATGGGCGCACCCAGCGGCATAATGGCGACCGCTCCGGCCTCCTCCAGCCGCTTGGCGGCGACCGGGTCGTCGGCGCAATACACCATCACGTCGAAGCCGTCCGCCACCAGCACATCCAGCGCCTCGTGCGTCGCCCGCATGTCGGGATACAGGTGCGGCGGCGGGCCGAGCACCTCCAGCTTCACCAAATTCCAGCCGCCGGCCTCGCGCGCCAGGCGCAGGGTCCGCACCGCCTCGTTCGCGGTGTGGCAGCCGGCGGTGTTGGGCAGGTAGGTGTAGCGCTTCGGGTCCACGTGGTCCTGCAGCATCGGCGCCGCCGGGTCGGACAGGTTCACCCGGCGCACAGCGACCGTCACCATTTCCGCGCCCGACGCCTCAATGGCGGCGGCGGTTTCTTCCAGGCTCTTGTACTTGCCGGTGCCGACTACCAGGCGCGAGCGGAAGCTGCGGCCGGCGACGGTCCAGGTGTCCAGGGCTTGATAGCCGTCCATGGTTAGCCTCCTCCGATGAAGTGGACGATCTCGAGCTGGTCGCCCGGCGCCAGCTCGATCGTGTCGTAGTGGGAGCGCGGCACGATGGCCTCGTTCCGCTCCACCGCCACCTTGCGGCGGTCGAGGCCGAGCGCGTCCAGCAGGACGGCGATGGTCTGGCCGGCGGCAACGGGCCGGGCCGCGCCGTTTACGGTGATGGTGCGGTCGCTCATGCTTGGCATATGGACGGGTGGCGCTGCCCGGACAAGCACGCCGGGTCCCGGACAGCGGATGCCGGTCAGTCGAACTCGGTCGGCAGGCCGGGGTCGCGGGCATGGACGAACATACGCCGGAGCTGGCCCGGCAGCACGCGGCCAAGGGACAGGTCCTCCGGCAGCTCATGCTCGGCAAACCAGCCGACCTCCGACGTTTCCGGCCCGGTCGCCGCGGTCCCGCCGGTGATGTCGCAGATGAAGAAAAACTTGCAGCAGGAGAACACGCCCGACGGATGCCCCTGCCGGGTCCGGTCCCAAACCGCCGCCAGCTTGCGGACGCTGACCTCCAGCCCGCTTTCCTCGCGCATCTCCTTCACGACGTTCTCGGCCGCGGTCAGGTTCACGTCCGCCCAGCCGCCGGGCAGCGTCCAGCGTCCGGCGTCCGCGACCTCACGCACCATCAGCATGCGGCCAGCCTCGTCGAAGGCCGCCCCGCGCACGTCCACCTTGGGGGTGGCGTATCCAGTCTCGCCCGCGAACAACTCCTCGATGCGTTGGGCCGGCGACGCCGTGTGCTCCGCCATGATCCGGGACGCCAGGGCGCGGAGCATCTCGTAGCGTTCGCGGTCATAGGGGTCGCGGACGAAGGCGAGGCCGGTTTGGGCGATGGCTTGCAGCTCGCGCGTCCAGGTCAGCCAATCCGGTTCAGCCATTCGCCCTGTGCCCTCTGCTCCGACCTGCCGCACCATGCGCGGGCGGGCGCCGCCGGTGCAATGGAGGGCTTGGCCGGGCTGCGCCGGCAGCGGACCGTTCAAACCCATGCCAACGGGCGGGACCTCAGTCCTCAATCCTAGTTCAAATGGTCAGAGACCCCCGCGAAGCCGGCATGGCCGCGGCAGAAGACCGGCCATCAACGGGCCGTGTTGGGCGCAGCGGAAACGCGATGACGGCGTCGGCGTAACAGGCACCGGATCATAGCGACACAGCGCCGGACCAACGAGCGTGCCGCATGCAGCAACACATGCCCGAACGCCGGGCTGGGACAAGGGCCAGGGCGAGTGCACACTGGATCTAGGGCAACGCTGAAGGAGATGCTGTCCGACCGGCGGCTCGCATCAATGCTGGGCCTGGGGTTCAGCTCGGGCATCCCGTTCCTGCTCATTTATGTAACGCAGTCGGCCTGGCTTTCGGAGGCCAAGGTGCCGATCGAGCTGCTCGGCCTGATGAGCGAGATGACGCTTGCCTACAAGCTCAAGTTCGTCTGGGCGCCGTTCCTCGACCGCTATGACGCGCCGGTGCTCGGCCGGCTGCTGGGACGGCGGCGCGGCTGGATCGTCACGTCGCAGATCGCAGTCGCGCTGACCCTGGCCGGGGTGGCATTCGGCGACCCGGCGCATTGGCTCGCCTGGACGATCGTGTTCTCGATGACCCTGGGCTTCGCCGGCGCCACCCAGGACGTGGTGATTGACGGATGGCGCATCACAGTGGCGCCGCCGGATCGGCAGGCGCTGATGTCGTCCTGGGCCGAGATCGGCTGGCGGCTGGGCAACCTCGCGGCGGGCGCGGGCGCACTTTATCTTTCAGACGCATTCGGCTGGCGTGCCGCATACCTGTGCATGGCCGCGCTGATGGCGCCCGGCATGATCGCCGCCCTGCTGGCGCCCGAACCGCCGCTCGACCGCACCGCCCCGCCCGAGCACTCCGGCGTCGTCGCCACCGTCGCCGCACCGATCCGCGAGTTGATCGGCCGTCTCGGACCGCTCGCGATCCCGGTCCTGCTGATGGTCGCCGGGTTCCGCATGCCCGGCTATGTGTCGAGCGCGATGGCGGTGCCGCTGTTCAAGGCGCTGCACTACTCCAACACCGACATCGCCACCGTGACCAAGCTGTTCGGCTTCGGCGTCGGCATCGCCGGCACCTTCGTCGCAAGCTGGGTCGTGCCGCGCATCGGCCTGATGGCAAGCCTGCTGGCCGGGACCGTGTTCGGCTCCGCCTCGCACCTGACGCTCGCCTACCTTGCAGCCCATGGCGACCATGGCGGGGGAGAGTTCTGGCTGTTCGCCAGTGCGGTCTCCATTGACAGCTTCGCCTATGCCTTCGCCTCCATCGTGCTGATCACCTACATGTCGTCGCTGACGTCCACCAAGCACGCGGCGAGCCAGTATGCGTTGCTGACCTCGCTGTGTGCCCTGCCCGGCAGCGTGCTGGCGGGCGGCTCGGGCTTTATGATCGAACGCCTGGGCTTTGAGGGCTTCTTTGTCGCGACCTCGCTGATCGGCGCCCCGGTCGCCCTGCTGTGCTGGTATGTCATGCGTCGGCACCGGCCAACGGCGCTGCAGCCGGCGGTTTAGGCAGCGGCGCGACCGATCCGGGCTGGCCAGCAGGCGTCCCGGCGCCGTATGCCGGTCACGCCCAGCGATTGTCAGGAATTGGATTGATGAGAGCGGCTGTCCCCGCCGCCATTGGACGCCGCCCTGCCGTCCATGCTACGCCCCGCGCCATCCGATGCGCCGCCCCATCCCGGTATCCCTGGGCGACGCCAGGCATCGAGGAACCCACGTTGAGCCGCATCAAATTCGATCCCGAGGCGATCCGGGCGCTGGCGACCATCCTGAGCGACACCGGCCTGACCGAGATCGAGATCGTCGAGGCCGACAGCCGCATCCGCGTCGCCCGCGCCGCCCCCCCGGTCGTTGCCCCCGTCACCTACGCCGCCCCGGCGCCTGCGGTTGCTGCCCCGGCTGCCGCTCCGGCTCCGGCGGCCCCGGCGCCCAGCGCCGCCGGCACGGTTGCCAGCCCGATGGTCGGCATCGCCTACTTGTCGGCGGAGCCCAGCGCCCCTCCCTATGTCGCGGTCGGGCAGACCGTGACCGCCGGGCAGACGATCATGCTGATCGAGGCGATGAAGACCTTCAACCAGATCAAGGCCCCGCGCGCCGGCACCGTCACCGGGATCCTTGTGACCAGCGGCCAGCCGGTGGAGTACGACCAGCCATTGATGGTCATCGAGTAGCAGCGGTGTTCCACAAAATCCTGATCGCCAATCGGGGCGAGATCGCGCTGCGCATCCAGCGCGCCTGCCGCGAACTGGGCATCCCGACCGTCGCGGTTCACTCGACCGCGGATTCCGACGCCATGCATGTCCGCCTGGCAGACGAGAGCGTGTGCATCGGGCCCCCTCCGGCCCGGGACAGCTACCTGAACACCGCCGCCGTGCTGTCCGCCGCAGCCGTCACCGGCGCCGACGCCATCCACCCCGGCTACGGCTTCCTGTCGGAGAACGCGCGCTTCGCCGAGATGGTGGAGGCGCATGGCCTGACCTTCATCGGCCCGTCGTCCGACCACATCCGCATGATGGGCGACAAGATCAGCGCCAAGTCGGCGATGGCGTCGCTCGGCGTGCCGCTGGTCCCAGGCTCGGATGGCGAGGTTGGGGACCTGGACGAGGCTCGGGCCGTTGGCGCGCGTATCGGCTACCCCCTCCTGGTCAAGGCCGCGGCCGGCGGCGGCGGGCGCGGCATGAAGGTGGCGCATTCGGCGGACGAGCTGGAAGACGCCTGGACCGTCGCCCGCACCGAGGCCCGCACCGCCTTCGGCAACGACGCCGTGTATATCGAGAAGTACCTCGACCGCCCCCGCCACATCGAGCTGCAGGTCCTGGCCGACGCCCACGGCAACGTCGTGCATTTCGGCGAGCGCGATTGCAGCCTGCAGCGCCGCCACCAGAAGCTGCTGGAAGAGGCAGGCTCCCCCGCGCTGACCGCGGTGCAGCGGGACGAGCTGGGCGCGGTGGTGACGGCCGGGCTGCGCAAGATCGGATACCGCAACGCCGGCACCCTGGAGTTCCTATATCAGGACGGGCAGTTCGCCTTCATCGAGATGAACACCCGGCTGCAGGTCGAGCATCCCGTAACCGAGATGGTGTGCAGCGTGGACCTGGTGCGCGAGCAGATCAGGGTCGCCGCCGGGCAGGAGCTTGGCTACACCCAGGCGGACGTGCAGTTCCGCGGCCATGCCATCGAGTGCCGAGTGATCGCCGAGGATCCCGAAACCTTCATGCCGGCGCCGGGCCGGGTGGACGTGTTCCACGCGCCGGGCGGCTTGGGGGTGCGCGTGGATAGCGCTCTGTATGCCGGCTACGTCGTGCCGCCCTATTACGACAGCATGATCGCCAAGCTGATCGTCCATGCCCCGACCCGGCCCGAAGCCATCGCCAGGATGCGGCGTGCGCTGGACGAGTTTGTGATCCAGGGCATCAAGACCAGCCTGCCGCTGCACCGCCGCATCATGGAGGCGCCGGAGTTCGTGTCCGGAGACTACACTATCCACTGGCTGGAGCGGTTCGTCGCGGCATCAGTTTCATAACCAGCGGGCCTGACGGCTTGGCAACGGCTGGCCGCCGGGCCACCTTCTCCGCATGTCGCGCCGAACGATAGACGTCACGCCCGACCTGCTGCTGCGGGCCTACCGCGCCGGGCTGTTCCCGATGGCGGAAACCCGGCATGGGTCGCGGCTGTACTGGCTCGACCCCGAGCTTCGGGGCGTGCTGCCGCTGGACGGGTTCCACCTGCCCAAGCGGCTGCTGCGGACTGTGCTGTCGGACCACTATGAGGTGTCGTCAAACCGGGCCTTCTCGGCCGTCGTCGCCGGATGCGCGGCGGCGGCGCCGGGACGGCAGGACACCTGGATCAACGCGGACATCGAGCGGCTGTTCGGCGTCCTGCACCGGATGGGGCATGCCCATTCCGTCGAGTGCCGGCGGGATGGCGTGCTGGTCGGCGGGCTGTATGGCGTGTCGGTGGGCGGCGTGTTCTTTGGCGAGAGCATGTTCAGCACGGCGCGCGATGCGTCCAAGGTGGCGCTGGTGCACCTGGTCGCGCGGATGCGGATGGGCGGCTACACCCTGCTGGACACCCAGTTCGTGACCAACCACCTGGCGCAGTTCGGGGCAGACGAGATACCGCGGGACCGATACAAGGTCCAGCTTGCCGCAGCCATTGACGCGCCGGCGCGATGGCTGCCTGCGCCCGACCCGGCGGCTCTGAGGGAGGCAATCCGGATGCTCTACGCCCAATCCGCCGCACGCGGGACGGTCCTTGGTGCGGCCCCGCCGGGCGCCGCCCTGGCTGGGGACGTACCGGCATGAGGATGCTGGTCATCTTGACCGCAACAGCCGCGCTGGCTGCTGGTCCCTGGACCATCGCCGTGGCGGCTGCCCAGCCTGCGCCTGCTCAGCCCGGTTCTGCCCAGCCTGGTCTCGGTGATTCCGCACCGGCCCAGCCGGGGCCGCCCGCCGCCCGCACGGCGGCGCCCGCCCACCCACCGTTGCTGCCGACGCGTGAGGCGTCCGTGCTGTATCGCATCACTGCCCGTGGCGACCCGCCCATCGAGGTGCGGATCACCACCCTTCCCGACGCCACTGCGATGCGGATAGACATGCCTGACCGGACCTACATGCTGGTCAACCAGGCCGAGCATCGGATGGCGATGGTGGTGCCGGAAGAGCTGATGGTCATGGACCTGCCGTATCAGGCCGGCGTGCAGGACCAGTTCCTGCTGAACAGCCGCATGAAGTTCACCCGGCGCGGCGCCGAAACCATCGCCGGCGTGCGCTGCACCTCCTGGGACGTGCTGCTGGACGGCAACCGTGCGGTCGCATGCGTAACTGACGACGGCGTGCTGCTCCGTTCCGTCAGCATGGACGCCGAGGGGAAGCGCAGCAGCATCGAGGCGGTCAGCGTGTCCTATACCCCGGCGCCTGCCGCCGATTTCTTGCCGCCCCAAGGGTTCGACCATATGGCCGGGCCAGGCGGGACCGGTGGCGACGGAAAGGGCCAATGATGCCGCACGCCCTTGCCCTGTCGTTGCTGGCCCTGCTTGCCGCCGCAGGCACCTCGGCGGCGCAGGACCGCCCGATGCTGCAGCCCAGCCGCGACGTGACCATCACCTACCGGGTCGAGGGTGCGGCGGCGTCCGCCATCCCCGGTGGCATTGACGGTCCGTTGCGCTTGTCTTGGGACGCCGCCCACCAGCGTCTGCGGGCCGAGGCCGAAGGGCGTCCGCAGGCTGTGCTGGTGGACCTGCCGAACCACACCGCCACCATGCTGGATGACGCGATGCGCGCCGCTGTCGCCCTGCCGGTGCGGGAGCGGGACTTGCAGCCGTTGACCCTGGCCGGAGCGCGGCTGACCCGGCGCGGCGCCGGCAACGTCGCCGGCATGGCCTGCACGAATTGGGACGTGGCGTCGCATCGCGGCGCCGGCACGATCTGCTTGACGGTGGACGGGGTGGCGCTGCGGGCCGACGGTGCAATGGATGGGCAAAAGGGCAGCTTCACCGCCACCAGCGTACGGTATGGCGAGGTCGCACCGGGGCTGTTCAAGGCGCCGCCGGGCTACTTCGCCCTGGACCTCGCGGGCCTCGGCCGCCGGTGAGGACCCGGGCCGGCCTGCTGCTGGTTGTGTTGGCAGCTTCGGCGCCGGCATGGGCGCAGGACCGGCCGCCGACGACGCCGACGCGCGATGTGGACGTGACCTACCGGGCGGGGCAGGGGGACAAGGTGGTGCAGCAGCGGTCCAGGTTCCGTGCCTCCGACCAGCGCCTGCGGGTGGATACGCCGACGCCCGGTGTTTATGCCATCGTTGACTACCGCGCCCGTACGCTTGCTATGGTCAGCGACGCCGAACAGGCCGTGCTGGACATGCCTGCCCCCGCCGGCGCGGCGGCGGGCGGAGTTCCGGCCGGGCAGGACGGCGCCCGCTTCGTCCGCCGCGGGACGGACCAAGTGGCCGGGCTGACCTGCACCGAATGGGAGACGACCGATACCGCTGGGCTGCCCACGTTGGCCTGCTTCACCGATGACGGCGTCATGCTGCGTGCCCGGCGCGGTGCCCAACTACTCGTGGTGGCCGACCGCGTCGCGTATGGAACGCAGGACCCGGCAGTCTTCACGGTGCCGCCGGGCTATGCCCACACCAATTCCCGGACGCCCCGATGAGCGGCGTCGCGCGGTCCAAGCCGGCCCATACCCCCTATGAGCGGTTTCTGGCGGAACGCGCGCCCTGGACGGACCGGCGTGGACGTTTCGACACCTTGCGGGCCGCAGTGTTCGCGGTGCTGCTGCTGCCGGCGGTCTGGCTGGCGTATCGCTGGGGCGCCGGGCTGCTGGGCGCGCGTCCGTTGAATGCAGCGATCCACTCGACCGGCTATTGGGCGGTCTGGATACTGATAGCGGCCCTGACGGTAACTCCGGCCAAGGCGGTGCTCGGCCTGCCCAACCTGGTCGTAGTGCGGCGGCAGATCGGCGTTGCCGCGGGCGCATATGCCGGGCTGCACCTGCTGCTGTATGTCGCCGACCAGAACTGGCGGCTGTTGACGGTGGTGACCGAGATCGCGGTGCGGTTCTATCTCACCATCGGCTTCGTTGCCTTCCTGGGCCTGGCCGTGCTGACCTGGACGTCGTCGGATTACTGGGTCAAGCGGCTCGGCGCCAAGTGGAAGTGCCTGCAGAAGTGGGCCTATGCCATCGGCGTGCTGGCGGCGGCCCACTTCTTCATGCAGTCCAAGGCGGACGTGTCGGCGGCGACTGTGGCGGCCGGAGTGTTCGCCTGGCTGATGATCTGGCGCCAGTTGCCGGTGGGACGGGACCGCGGCTGGCTGCCGCTGCTCGGCCTCGCCGTTGCGGCGGCGGCTGTGACGCTGGGGGTGGAGTTCGCCTGGTATCGCTTCGCCACCAAGATAGATCCGATGCGGGTGCTGCGCGGCGAGTTCGACCTGACCTACGGCGTCCATGCGGCCGGGCTGGTGCTGGTGCTGGGCATCGCGGTGGCGTTGGTGACGGAACTGCGGGCCATCAGCCAGGGCGCGTTTGGGGAGCGGCCGGCCTATGCCGTGCTGGTCTATGCCGCCGGGGCGCTGGTGGCGCCGGCGGTGTGCCTCACGCTTGGGTGGATGACGGACGACCTGCTGCCCGAGGGCGTGTCCCCATTGTGGCCGGTTCTGGCGGGCGTGGCACTATTCGCGTTGCTGGGGCTGGCGCGGCACTGGCTGCGCGGCAGCGGCCGGGGCGGGGCGCTCGACCTGTTCTGGGCGACGGCAGCGCTGTATCCGCTGGCGCTGGTGGATGACCTTGGGATGGCGGCGACGGTGTGCGGCGCCTTGGCTGTGCTGGCCGGCGGCGTGGTAGCCTGGCGGGCTTGGCCGGTTTCGCGCGGGGCGGCGCTGCTGGTACTGCCCTCGGCCCTAGGCGTTGCTGTCGCGGCGGCGGTGCCACTGCTGGCGATGACGCCGGGTTAACCGTCTTCTGCCCTGGCTTGCCGGGTGGTGTGCTGCTGGCCGGTGATGGATGGCTCATCCCCAGCTTTCCTTCTCGCCGCGGCGGCGTCCGTTCAGCACCCGGCGCTCTGGCTGGTCCGCGGTTGGCAAGGGGGCAGGGCGTCCGAACAGCCAGCCCTGCCCGTATGCGGCGCCCAGGGCCGCAAGCGCCTCGCACTCCGCCTCGGTCTCGATCCGCTCGGCAACCACCTCGGCCCCGGCCGCGCGCGCGATGGCGATGATCCCAGCGACGAAGGCACGCTCACGTCCGCCCCGCGTCACGCCCGGCACATAGGAGCCGTCGAGCTTGACGATGTCGGCGGTAATGGCACGCAGCACCCGCACGTCAGCCGTGCCCGCCCCGAAGTCGTCCAAGCAGAACGGGACATTGATCCCGCGCAACGCGGTGGCGGTCCGGGCCACCTCTCGATATCCTCCACCTCTGCTGTCTCCGTCATTTCGGCAAGCAGGCGTCCTGCCCGGCAGGCGGGATGTGCGGAGAGTTGCCGGATCAGGCGGTCGCGGAAGACGGCGCTCTGCACTGATTGGCCCGACAGATTGAAGGCGACCGGCACTGAAGCCACCAACGCGGCATCGCAGGCAAGACCAACGACGGCCAGGTCCAGCTCGTCGGTCAGGCCAAGGGCCTCGACCAGCGTCACGAACTCCTGCGGGGTGCCGAAGGGACAGCCAGGGATGGGCTTCGGACGCAGCAGTGCCTCGTAGTGGTGCAGCTTACGGTCAGCGAGCGTTACGACCGGCTGGAACAATAGCTCAAAGCGGCGCTGGGTGATGGCGCGGCGCAAGACTCCGGTTTGGGCGGCGGCTTGCTGCACGTAGCCTGCCAGCCCGCCCGCGAACCCGGCGTCGTCCAGCCCGGCGGCGCCGCTGCGTGCAAAGACGCTGAGCGCCTGCCGCAAGGCACGGGCGGCTTGTACGGGCGTCAGGCCATCATCCGAGAGTAGGAGGCTCCGCGAGGTCACCTTGACGGGCGCCACGCGCTGGGCGCGGAGCGCAGCCTCAAGTGCGGCGGCAATCACCGGGAGGCTCGACTGGCCCTCAATCCCGAGCAACCCGTAACGGCCTGGGGCGACCTCGCTGGCAACAGCATGAGGAACGACCGTCTGCAATGCGGAGCTGATCGCAATCCCGAGCGAAGCGGCGTCGCTCCCGTGGGATGTGACTTCGACCAAGCCGAGATCGTATGGCGTCGTCGCCTGCAAGCGCCTCGCCGCGGTGCGTGCAAATTGAAGCGAGGACATCATCTGCGGCAGGTCCGGCATCGCGGGCAGGACTGAGAAGGTGAGGCACAGGCGGACTGGACCGCCGAGGGGAGACAGCATGAGGCCGGCAAGGGCAAGCTGCGTCCGCTCGCGGTCGGCAAGGCGGATCAGCACCGGCGACAAGCGGCCCTTCCGCGAGAGGACCAGCAGCGCCATGTCGAGCGCCGGGTGATCCAATGGGTCAACCATGTCATGGACGGGGGAGCCGACGAATGCCTCCGGCGCCCGCGCAAACCGGGCCCTCAGCGCACCCGCGGCATACGTGACTTCACCGCCAGGCTCAACCTCGACCACGAAGTCTGCGGCGGCAAAGGCGAAGGCGACGAAACGCTCGTTGTTGTCGGCCCGGCGGAGAAGGATGGGGTCGGACGGATCGGGGACGCCTGGTTGAACCTTCATGCGACGCAACGTCTCCACACCACCGAAAGCACGTCTGGCATGGTTTCGCTGGCGCAAAGCAAATCTGCAAGCGTTCCGTCCAACTCGTCAGGTTGGCAAAAAAGGATCGAGTAATCCGCGTTGATATTGCCACGAAAACAGGCTCGTATAAGTATATTATTCATAATACCTATCAAGTCCTGCTTACCAGAGGTGTTGCGAAAGTGGACTTAAACTATTGATTTGTAAGGTAATAATCTGACTTTTGTAACACCTCTACTGAAAACCGGTCACTCTTCCGGATATCGCAAGAGGCTCTTCATTGCGACCTATTCATCCTACACGATAAAAATTACCGCGCGATGAATAACGGTGGCGTCCCGATATTCAGCGTCTATCCCGAACGAGGGCGCTTCCTACTGGAACCGAGTGGCCCGAACCTGAACGTCGCCATAGCGGCGAACCCCAGCTTCCCTGCAACCAGCCTTCCGCGCCGGGAGCTGCCGACCTCACCCCAGCCCCTTCGCCGCCGTCTGCACCTCGGTCGCATGGCCAGGAACCTTCACCTTGCGCCAAATCCGCGCGATCCGGCCATCCCGGTCCACCAGCACCGTGCTGCGGTCAATGCCCATGTAGGCCTTGCCATACATGGATTTCTCCACCCACGCCCCATACGCCTCGGTGACGCCTCCGGGATCGGAGGCAAGCGGGAAGGTAAGCGAATACTTCTCGGCGAACCGCTCGATGGCCTTCATCGGATCCTTGGACACGCCGATCACCTCCACGCCGATGCCAGCCAGGTCGCCCAGCGCCTCCTGGAACGCCTGCGCCTCCTTCGTGCAGCCTGGTGTGTCCGCCTTCGGGTAAAAGTACAGCACGAAGGGCCGTCCCTGCAGCCCGGCCAGGCTGACAGTACGGCCGCTGCTGGCCGGCATCTCGAACGCCGGTGCGGCGTCGCCCTCGGCAATGCTCATTCTGGGACTCCGATGTGCCTGATGAATGCGCCGCGGACCTGCGCCGCCGTTGCGTCCATGGTGGCACGCAGGGCCGGCAGGTCCAAGCCAGCGCCGGCAACGCGCAGCAGCGCTTCCGCCGCGGAGGGCGGCAGGTCGGCGGCGCTGCGCCCGACGGTGATACGGACCATGCTCTGCACCGTGCGCCACAGGCGGTCCGCTTCCGTCAGCATCGCCGCATCGGCGCCGGGCAGGTGGCCGGCAGCCGCGAGGGCGTGGAGGCCGTCCCGCGTCGCCTGACAGCCGGGACGGACGCCGTGGATGAGCTGCAGGGTTTGGGCGATGAACTCGACCTCAATCCCGCCGCCGGGCCGCAGCTTGGTATCCCAAGGGCCGGTCGCCGGCAGGTCGCGCAGCAGGCGCCCGCGCATCGTGGCGGCGTCGGCCAGGGTCGCCGCGGGGTCGTGTGGGGCGGCCAGGGCCTCGGCAATGGCGGCTTCCACCCGGGCGCGTATGGCCGGGCCGCCGGCGACGACGCGGGCGCGGGTCAACGCCATGCCCTCCCAGGTCCAGGCGTCCTGGGCGTGGTATTGCCGGAACGCGGCGAGCGACACCGCAACCGGGCCTTTGTTGCCGGACGGTCGCAGGCGCATGTCCACGTCATACAACGCGCCCTCTGCCCCCGGCGCGGTCAGCGCCGCGACGTAGGCGTGCGCCGCGCGGATGAACCATTGGCTGGACGGCGCCGGACGGCGCCCCGTGCTTTCGGCGACGCCCGGCGGGTGGGTGTAGATCATCATCAGGTCCAGGTCCGACCCGGCCATCATCTCCCGGCTGCCGGCCTTGCCCAGCAGCAGCACCGCCATGTCGCCGCCGCGCAGCGTGCCATACCGGTCCCGGTGCCCGGCCAGCACGGCCGGCAGCAGCAGGGACAGCGCCGCATCCGCCAGGGCGGAGCGCGCCAGCCCGGCCCCGTCCACGTTCAGCCAACCCTCCATCTGGGCGACGCACAGGCGGAACTCCTCCGCCCGGACTTCCCGCCGGATGATGGCCAGCACGTCCTCCAGGCTTGGGGCACCGGCAAGGCGGCCGGACAGCAAGGCGTGCGCGTCGGGGGTGGCGTCGCCCGGATGCAGCAGCCCCTCCAGCGCCGCCGGCACCCGCGCCAGGTGGTCGGCCAGTTGCGGTGCGGCGCCCAGCACGGCGGCGATGCGGACCATCAGCTCCGGGTTGCGCTGGATCATGGACAGCAGCGGCACCCCGGCCGGCAGCCGCGACAGCAACGTGTCCAGCCGGGCAAAGGCGGCGTCGGGATCGGCCTGCGCCGACAACGCCCGCAGCATCCCTGGAAGCACGCCGTCCAGAAGCTCCCGCGACCGGGCGGAGCGCAAGGCGCGCAGCCGGCCTGCATGCCAGCCGCGCAGGGTCGCGATCATCCCGGCGTGGTTCCTGAACCCCATGCGGTCCAGCGCGGCCACGGTTTCCGGCGGCTGGTCCATGCCGCTCAGGTCCAGCGCGCCTCCCGCGCCGTGGGGACCGCCGGGCAGGTCCGGAACCGCCTCGAACACCGCGGCATAGCGTTGCGACACCCGGGACAGATGAAGCAGAAGGTGTGCCTGCAGCGCCGCCGCATCGGCACAGCCCATGAAGGCCGCGAAGCGTTCCATCTCCGGCGCCTTCTCCGGCAGCGCATGGGTTTGGCGGTCGTTCACCATCTGCAGCCGGTGCTCGGCCCGGCGCAGCACGCGGTAGGCCACGGTCAACTCCGCGCCGGCCCGGCGCGGCAGGTGCCCGGCGCGGACCAGCCGGCGCAGCGCGCCCAGGGTCGTCGGGTCCCGCAATGCCGGGTCGCGCCCGCCCCAGACCAGTTGCAGCGTTTGCGCCGCGAACTCGATCTCCCGGATGCCGCCCTGGCCCAGCTTGAGGTTGAAGCCCGCGAGGTCTGCTGATAGCCGGCCCAGGCCCTTGTGGTCATTGATGCGGCGCTTCATGCCGTGGATGTCGGCGATTGCGGCGAAATCCAGGCCGCGCCGCCACACAAAGGGCCGGATTGCCTGCAAGAACCCGGTGCCGACCTGTATGTCCCCGGCCACAGGCCGCGCCTTTATCATCGCGGCGCGCTCCCAGTTCTGGCCCATGCTCTCGTAATATGCGATGGCCGCGGGTAGTGCGACGGCAGGAGGCGTCGCCGCGGGATCGGGACGGAGGCGGAGATCGGTGCGGAACACGTATCCGTTGGCGTCACGCGTTTCCATGAGGGCAACTAGGGCGCGCGCCGCGCGTGTGAACACTGCGCCCAGGGTGTCGCACCGTCCCGGGTGCGCATCAGGGTCGTAAAGCAGCACGAGGTCAATATCGCTGGAATAATTCAGTTCGCGCGCACCCAGCTTACCCATGCCAAGCACCGTCAGGCCGCAGCTGTGGGAGGGGTCGGCCGGGTCGGGCAGCGCGATCTCCCCGGCGTCGTGGGCCGCGCGCATGAGGTGCGCGACGGCGAGGCTCAACGCCCGTTCGGCCAGGTCGGACAGGGCGGCCGTTACGGCGGCCTGGCCCCACATCCCACCCACATCGGCGATGCCTGCTGCCAAGGCGACACGGCGCTTGGCCTGGCGCAGCGCGGCGGCCACCTGGGCGCGCGGGGCGGTGAACGGCACGGCGGCAAGGGCGGCCATCGCCTGCCTGGTTGCCTCGGCCGGCCCGGCGTCCAGGACAGTGGGCAGCACGTCGGCCTCCCGCAGCAGCAGGTCGGCCAAGTAGGGACTGCCGCCGCCCAGCGCCGCGAGGGCTGCCGCACCCTCCGGCGACATGGCCAGGGCGGCATGCTGCGGGCCGAGCGCGGTGTATCGCTCGGCCAGGCGGTTCGCCGCCGCGGGGTCACCGGGATGCGGCCATGAGCGACGCGGCAGGGGTGCAGGACCGTTCATCGGAGCCAAAGGTGGCTGCCGCGCCGCCCCTCCGTCAACCGGCGACGGCGCCGAAGCCTCTATCGGGCCTGAGGCGGCTATGGCCTGGGCTGGCGTGGCTGGCCGGTGCGGCGCTGTCCCTGCTGGTCGGGGCGGCGGTGCTGCTCGCCGCGGCGGCGTTGGTGCTGGTCTGGCGTTCGGCGCAGGGTCCGGTGGATGTGACCTGGCTTGTCCGCCAAGCAGCCGCACGCATCGGCAATCCCGCTGACCCGAACCGCCCGCGGGTCGGCCAGGTGACCGTGCAATGGCTCGTCTTCGACAAGGGAGACGGGCGTCCCCTGCAGGTGGACCTGCGCGGCTCGGAGATCATGGGCCGCGGCTCCGCGCCGGCCGCCACCCTGTCCCACGCGCAGGTGCTGCTGTCCCCCGCCGCGCTGCTGCACGGCGAGGCCGCGCCGCGCGCCGTCGTGCTGGACGGGCTGCGCCTGCGCCTGGTGCGGGACCAGCAGGGCCGGGTGGACCTGGACGACGGCACGCCGGCGGAGCCAGGGCCGCCCGCGGGATCCCTGGGCGAAACCATTGCTTTGCTGCGCCGGCCCCCCGGGGCCGAGGCGCCCGGCAATGGCACCTCCATCAAGACCATCCTGGCCCAGCTTGCCACGGTTCAGGCGCGCGATGTTGATGTGGAGATGCAGGACCGCCGCCTGGGCGCCGTCCTGCGCCTGGACAAGGGCGGCGTGGACCTGCGCCGTCAGCCCGGCGGCGGGGTCCTGGGCACGGCCAGCCTCCGCCTGTCGGTCGGCGATGTGTCATCCGACCTGACGCTGCGGGCCGAGCTGGGGGAGGCCGGGGCAGGAACCCGCGTGACTGCGGCGCTGTCGCCGGTGTCACCTGCTGCCCTCGCCCGTGCCGCGCCGGGGCTGGCGCCGCTCGCGCCGGCGGATACGCTGATCGGGGCATCCGGCACGCTGGACTTGTCCCCTGGCCTGGCGCCGCGCAGCGCAACGGTGAAGGCCGACGCCGGGGCCGGCAGCATCGTTCTGCCTGATGCATCGGTGCCGTTCGAGGCGGTGTCCCTGGCCGCCACCGCGTCCTGGAGCGGCCCGGAGGCGTGGCGCGCTCCGGACCGGCTGGATGTCGGCAAGGCCCAGGCCGTCGTGGCCTCCCCGCGCGGCGGCTGGCCCACGACCATTGTAGGCTCCGGTCAGGCAGTCAGGGATGCCGCCGGCATCCGTGCCGACGTGACGGCTACGCTGGACCATGCGGCCTTCGCAGATCTGCCGGCGATGTGGCCTGCGGTGTGGGGCGGACATACCCGGCCCTGGATCACCGAGAACCTGACGTCCGGCACCGTCCGCAACGGCCGCATCACCGCCATGGTGCAGGCGGCGGCAGACGGGTCCGGGGTGCGGCTGACCGCTGCCGAAGGGACGCTGCTGGGCGACGACGTGACGATCCACTGGCTGCGCCCGGTTCCGCCCATCGAGCACGCACAGGCCGTACTGACGCTCGTGAACCCGGATGTGCTGGAGATCGCCATCCCCGGCGCACGCCAGGGAACGGCTGTGCTGTCCAACGGCATGGTCCGGATCAAGGGGTTGTCGGTAAAGGACCAGGACCTGGCGCTGACCGCTGACATCACCAGCACCGTGCCGGAGCTGCTGACGCTGTTGAAGCAGCCCCGGCTGCACCTGCTGGACCGCAAGCCCATCCCCATCCAGCGGCCGGCGGGAACCATGTCCGGTACTCTGCGCATCACCCTGCCGCTGGAGCACAACCTGGTGTTCGAAAGCCTGGACATCCACGCCAAGGGCCGGTTCGCCGGGCTGCGGCTGGGCGGGCTGATTGCGGGCCGGGACCTGGACCGCGGCGATCTGGCGATAGACGTGACGCAGAATGGGCTGCACGCAGACGGCCAGGCCACCGTGGGCACCATTCCCGCTGCGGTGTCGGTTGACATGAACTTCCGCAACGGCGGTCCGGCTGAGGCGGTGCTGCAGGCGACGGCAGCCGGCCAGGCCACAGCAAAGCAGTTGGTGGCAGCCGGGCTGGACTTCGGCGGCATTGCCGGTGCTGGGCAGGCAGACTTCAAGGTGGCCTATACGGCGCAGCGAGATGGGCAGGCCAGCGTCCAGGTGCAATCCGACCTTCGAGAGATGGCGCTGGCGCTTGCCGGCTGGACCAAGGCGCCGGGCCAGCCCGCCGCGGCTAACCTGCAGCTCGTGCTGCGCAAGGACAAGCTGGAGGGCATACGTGGTTTGGAGGCGCACGGACCGGGCATGGAGGTGCGCGGCCGGGTGGAAATGGTGGGCGACCGGCCGCTGCGCCTGGTGCTGGACCCGATCCACCTTGGACCCACCCGGGCCCGTGGCGAAGTACTATTGCCATCCAATCCCGGCGATCCCATCCGCGCCACCCTGAACGGCTCCGTGCTGGATTTAGCGCCCAGCCTGTCCCGCACCAAGCCGGAGCCGCAGTCCCGCAGCGTGCGGGGGGAGCCAGGGGGGACGCCGTTCGTCGCCGACGTGCGCTTCGACAAGGTTCTGCTGGCCAAGGAGCGGGGCATCGGCTCCGTCACGGCCCATGCCGAAAGCGATGGCCGCCGCCTAAATGTGCTGCATGTGCAGTCGAGCGGCCGGGAAGCGGTCCGGTTGAATATCGTCCCGCGCGGGAGCGGGCGGGCCATCAGCTTGCGGACTGCCGACGCCGGCGGGCTGGCGCGGGCGTTGGACCTGATTGACAGCGTGGATGGCGGCGCCCTGGTGCTGGAAGGGACCTACAATGACAGCCTTGCCGACCCGCCGCTATCGGGCACCGTGACGCTCAACAACTTCCATGTCCAGGACGCGCCTAGCGTTGGCAAGTTCCTGCAGGCGTTTACGGTGTATGGCATCGGCGAGGCGATGGATGGCCCGGGCCTGCTGTTCAGCCAACTGACGATGCCGTTCCGCTGGGAGGGCGGCGTGCTGACGCTGCGGGATACGCGGGCGTTCAGCTCCTCCCTGGGCCTGACGGCAGAGGGGCGGATTGACACCGTCGCCAGCACGCTGGACCTCAAGGGGACCGTCGTTCCGGCCTATGCGGTGAACTCTGCCCTGGGGCGCCTGCCGCTGATCGGCAGGCTGTTCAGCCCGGAGCGGGATGGCGGCCTGGTGGCGGTGAATTACTCCTACCGCGGGCCGATCAAGAATGCGTCGGTGTCGGTCAACCCGCTCTCGGCGCTGACACCGGGGTTCATGCGCAGGCTGTTCAACATATTCGACTAAGCAGACTTGCGCGGCCTGTCGCACACATCGCCGTCGGCGGAGCCAGGCCGCGCAAGCCTGCTTAGTTTTTCGTTTGTGCGCAAACCTCCGGAGGTTTGCTTAGGGGAGGCCGGGATGGGCGAGTCTGGGATGGACGTGCAGGCGGTCCTGTTCGACGTGTTCGGCACCGTGGTGGACTGGCGCGGCAGCCTGATCGGGGAGCTGTCGGCCTGGGGCGCCGAGCGCGGGGTCGGGGCGGACTGGACCGGGCTGGTGGATACCTGGCGCGACGCCTATGCGCCCAGCATGGACCGGGTGCGGCGCGGGGAACTGCCCTGGACCAAGCTGGATGCGCTGCACATGGCGACGCTGCGCGAGATCGGGCCGCGGTTCGGGCTGGTGGGGATATCGGATGCGGACCTGGATTGGGTGAACCGCGGCTGGCACCGGCTGCGGCCCTGGCCGGATTCGGTTCCGGGGCTGCGGGCGCTGCATCCGCGCTACATCCTGGGGCCGCTCAGCAACGGCAACGTGTCGCTGCTGGTGGACATGGCGCGGGGTGCCGGGCTGCCGTGGGACGTGATCCTGGGGGCTGAGGTGTTCGGACACTACAAGCCCGATCCGGAGACATACCTGGGTGCCTGCCGTTTGCTGTCGCTGGAGCCGGGTCAGGTGATGCTGTGCGCGGCGCACAACCATGACCTGGCGGCGGCGCAGAAGCTGGGGCTGCGGACGGCGTTCATCCCGCGGCTGACGGAGTATGGGCCGTTGCAGGTGCGGGACTTCGGGCCGGAAGGGGAGTGGGACGTGATTGCGGCGGACATGGAGGACTTCGCCGGGCGGATGGCGGCGTAGGTTCTTCTCCCTCTTCCTTCGGGAGAGGGTTGGGGTGAGGGGGTCTTGGCTGCGGCGCGGCGCGCCACCGGTGCTGACGGCACCCGGCCCTGTTTCGAAGTGGGCCACGCTGCAAGACCCCCTCACCCCAACCCTCTCCCGAAGGGAGAGGGAGCAGGCAGCGCCTACGCGGGACGCACCAGCCGGTGCTGCTTCTTGCCGGCGGACAGCTTCACCGCCCCGTCCCGCAGGTCCGTTGCCGATACTGTGGCCGCCTCGTCCGTCAACGCCACGTCGTTGACCCGGGCGCCGCCGCCTCGGATCAGGCGACGGGCCTCGCCCAGACTCAACACCAAGCCGCTGTCGGCAAACAAGCGGATGGCGGCGATGCCACCATCGAGGTCTGCTGCGTTCACGGTATGGGTGGGCAGCGTATCCGCGGCGGCCCCATTCTCGAATGCCTGCCGGGCGGTTTCCGCTGCCGCTGCGGCGGCCTCGGCTCCGTGCGCCAGGGTCGTTGCGGCTGTCGCCAGCACCTTCTTCGCCTCGTTGATCTCCGCGCCGGACAGCGCCTCCAGCCCCGCGATCTCCCGCAGCGGCAGGTCGGTGAACAGGCGCAGGAAGCGGCCCACGTCGGCGTCCTCCGTGTTGCGCCAGAACTGCCAGTAGTCGTAGGGCGACAGCCGGTCGGCGGCCAGCCACACCGCGCCGCGGGCAGTCTTGCCCATCTTGGCGCCGCCGGCTGTCGTGATCAGCGGCGTCGTCAGGCCGAACACCTGCCGTCCCTCCGTGCGCCGCACCAGCTCGACGCCGGACACGATGTTGCCCCACTGGTCCGACCCGCCCATCTGCAGCACGACACCTTGCCGCCGGCTCAGCTCGCGGAAGTCATAGCTTTGCAGAATCATGTAGTTGAATTCGAGGAACGTCAGCGGCTGCTCGCGTTCCAGGCGCAGGCGCACGCTGTCGAAGGTCAGCATCCGGCCAATCGTGAAGTGCGGGCCGACGTCCCGCAGCAGCTCGATGTAGCCGAGCTTGTCCAGCCACTCCGCGTTGTTCTGCACGGCGGCGTCCGAGGGTCCGTCGCCGAACTGCACGAAGGGCGCGAGGCAGCGGCGGATGCCCGCCATGTTGGCGGCGATGCGGGCGTCGTCCAGCATCTGCCGGGCTTCGTCCTTGCCGGAGGGGTCGCCGATACGGGTGGTGCCGCCGCCCATCAGCGCCACCGGCCGGTGTCCATGCCGCTGCATCAGCCGCAGCAGCATAATCTGCACCAGGTTGCCGACATGCAGGCTGTCCGCCGTGCAGTCAAAGCCAATGTAGCCGCCGACCGGCCCAGCGCTCAGCGCCTCGTCCAGCGCGGCCTTGTCGGTGCACTGGTGGATGAAGCCGCGGGCGGCGGCCTCGATCAGGAAGGGGCTGGCGGGCATGGGCTGGTTGATCCTGTGCTGGCCGGGTCTGGCGCCCGGCGCTTGGGTGCTGCATAGCGGAAGGCGATGCCAGACCAAAATCCCCGGGTTCCGCGCTCCACTCCCATCGTGCCGCGCAGGCTTGGTCAGTCGGTGCGGCGGGTCGGGCTGCATATCCCCTGGCGGGCGGACCTGTATCACCGGGCGCTGACCCTGCGCTGGTGGCAGTTCCTGGGACTAGGCTGCGTGATCTACCTGGTGATCAACGTCCTGTTCGCCGGGCTATATCTCCTGCAGCCCGGCTCGATAAGCGGTGCGCGGCCCGGCGGCTTCGCCGACGCATTCTTCTTCAGCGTCCAGACCATTGCCACCATCGGCTACGGCCAGATGTCGCCGGCCACGCTGTATGCCAACTCGCTCGTGACGGTCGAGACAATGACCGGGCTGGTGTTCCTGGCGCTGTCCACCGGCGTCGTGTTCGCGCGCATCAGCCGGCCCACGGCACGGGTGGTGTTCGGCCACGTCGCCACTGTTGCGCCGCAGGACGGGGTGCCGACGCTCAGCTTCCGAATCGGCAACGAACGGAGCAGCCAGATCCTGGAGGCCGCCGTCACCGTGACGCTGCTACGCTACGAGCGCACGCAAGAGGGCGTCGCGTTCCGGCGGTTCTATACCCTGCCGCTGGCACGGTCGCACACTCCGGTCTTTGCGCTGACATTCACCGTCATGCACCATATCGGCCCGGACAGCCCGATGCACGGGGCGACCGCCGCAAGCCTGGCCGCGGAGGATGCGGAGCTGCTGATCTCGGTGACAGGGATCGAGGAGACGACGTCCCAGACCGTCCATGCCCGGCATTCCTACCTGCCGGATGAGATCCTATTCGGACACCGGTTCGCCGACATCTTCTCGACCGATCCCGATGGGACCAGGGTCATTGACTACACCCGGTTCCACGAAACGGGGCCGGCGTAGGGACGCCGCTTGCAAGGGTGCAAGGCGGAAATGCGCCAGCAATCTCTGCCGAGGGCTGACGCATCCCGTCGGCGGATGGTGCTGCGATGATCCGCCCTACGCCGCTCTCAGTCCGCCGCGAGTGCCAGCGCCTTGCGCGCCAGGATCTGTCCCACATGCTCCTCGATGGCGAGGCCGACGTGTTCCGCATGGGTCGCGAAAATGTGGTCAGCCCCGGGATACACGCGGTAATCCACCTGGACGTTCTTCTGCGTGTTCAGCTTGTCCACCAGCTTCCGCACCGATGGCTCCGGCACCAGTTCGTCCGCTTCGCCGTGCAGCATCAGGCCGCCGCAGGGGCAGGGAGCCAGGAAGCCGAAATCGTAGTGGCTGGCGGGCGTGGCAACGCTGACCCAGCCGCTGATCTCCGGCCGGCGCATCAGGAGTTGCATGCCGACGAAGGCGCCGAAGGAGTAGCCGCTGATCCACAGGCCCGAGGAGTTCGGGTTGACCATCTGCATCCAGTCCAGCGCCGCCGCGGCGTCGCTGATCTCGCCGAAGCCGCCGTCATACTTGCCCTGGCTGCGCCCTACGCCGCGAAAGTTGAAGCGCATGACGCTGAAGCCGAGCTTCTGGAACGACTGATACATCGTGTAGGCGATGCGGTTGTTCATCGTCCCGCAGTGCATGGGGTGCGGGTGCAAGATGAGCGCGAGCGGCGCGCCGGTTTCCTTGGAATGGTGGTAGCGTCCCTCAAGCCGCCCGTCAGGGCCGGCGAACATCACCTCAGGCATGGCGTCCAAATCTTTCTGTTCCCCGCGGCCAGTCACGGCCGGCGGTCGCTGCGGTAGCTGTAGCTAGTGTGGGGTGGCGCTGCCCCGCCTCCTGGATTGACCCAGGTGGCTGGACCGGCTTAGCTGGCTTGTAGCATGGCCTCCTCGGCATCCCTATGTTCGCGCCGGGGCAGTGCAGTTGCACCGCCACGGAAGCCGCGGGGAATATACGCGGCATCGTCCAGTTTTACATAACGGAAATGTCGCATGGCATTCATGTTTTTGCGTGAAGCGATCGGAGCCTACCGGCAGCGTGACCCCGCAGCCCGGTCCTGGATCACGGTATTGCTATGCTACCCCGGCCTGCACGCGGTGCTGTGGCATCGGTTGGCGCACCGGCTCTGGCATCGCGGGTTGTATTTGCCGGCCCGCTTCACCTCGAACCTGGGCCGGTGGCTGACAGGGATCGAGATACATCCGGCTGCCCGCATCGGCCGCCGTCTCATCATTGACCACGGCATGGGAGTGGTAATCGGCGAGACGGCGGAGGTCGGCGACGACGTTTACCTGTATCATCAGGTGACGCTGGGCGGGACCAGCAGCGAGCAGGGCAAGCGGCATCCGACGGTAGGCAACGGCGTCATCATCGGTGCCGGGGCGAAGGTCCTGGGCGGCATCCTCGTCGGCGACGGTGCCCGGGTCGGCGCAAACGCCGTCGTCGTGCAGCCGGTCGCTCCGGGCGTAACCGTCGTCGGCATTCCCGCCCGCCCCGTCGAACGCGACCCGGTGCTGCGGCGGACTGCCCCACCGCCGGTGCCGGTCTTCGTCGCTTACGGCACTCCCTGCGAGGAGACCTTGGACCCGCTGGTCCGCAACATGGAGGCGTTGCGCGCCGAGATGCTGGCCCTGGAGGCGCGTGTGTCCGCGATGCAGCGGTCCCCCGCCGCGGAGTAGCGGCGTGGCCTACCTGGACGCCAACGCGACCGAGCCGCTGCGGCCGGAGGCGCGTGCGGCGGCCATCGCGGCGATGGACCTGGTGGGCAACCCGTCCAGCGTCCACGCCGCCGGCCGCGCCGCGCGCCGCGTATTGGAGGATGCGCGGGCGGTCATCGCCGGGCGGTATGGCGTCGCGCCAGGGTCGGTCGTGTTCACGTCGGGCGGGACGGAGGCGAATGCGCTCGCGATCCATGCGCTGCGGGCGGGACGCCGGATGATCGTGGGCGCGACGGAACACGATGCCGTGCGGGCGGCTGCGCCGGACGCCCAGGTGCTGCCGGTGGATGCATCGGGAGTGGCCGACTTGGGCGTCCTGGCGGAGTTGGTGGCGCAGGGGCCGGCACTGGTTTGCCTGATGCTGGCCAACAACGAGACTGGCACGCTCCAGCCGGTCGAGGCCGCTGCGGCGCTGTGCCGCCGGCATGGCGCGCTGCTGCATGTGGACGCCGTGCAGGCGGCGGGCCGCATCCCGATGGCGATGGCTGGGGACAGCATGGCGCTGTCGTCCCATAAGCTGGGCGGGCCGAAGGGCGCCGGAGCGCTGCTGCTGGGACCTGGGGTTGACGTGGGACCGCTGGTGGCCGGCGGCGGGCAGGAACGTGGGCGTCGCGGCGGCACCCCGGCGCTGCCGGCCATCGCCGGGTTCGCGGCAGCGGCCAGTGCGCCGATACCGGATGTGGCCGGGCTGCGCGACGCGGCTGAGGCTGCTGCGGTTGGCTGCGGCGCGGTCGTGCTGGGTGGCACGCACCGGCTGCCGAATACGGCGTGCCTGGCTCTGCCGGGGGTGCGGGCGGACACGCAGGTGATCGCGCTGGACCTGGCCGGGGTGCAGGTGTCGGCAGGGGCGGCATGCAGCAGCGGCAAGGTTGGGGTCAGCCATGTGCTGCAAGCCATGGGATGCGGCGAGCTGGCCGGGCATGCGATCCGGGTCAGCCTACCCTGGAATGCTGCCGAGGCGGATGTTGCGGCCTTCATACAGGCCTATGCCGATATGGCGGCGCGGCTGCGTAAGATGGCAGCATAGCCGGACCTCGCAGCAGCTTGCCGCAACGGAGAGCCATCATGTCACCACGCCTGGCATTTGCGTGCCTGCTCGCAGCCCTGCCCGTGGCGGCCGGCCCCGCCGCGGCGAAGGTTTGCATTGACGAGGGTACGATCACGAGCCTGCAGGTCTCAGGCAGCGGCCCGGAGTCGCAGTGGCTGCAGATCAAGCTGGATCAGCGGGCGAACTACGTTGCGACCACTGCCGCCTTGCCTGCGGTGTTCAGCGGATACGCCTCGCTCGTCACGGCGGCCTACTTCGCTGGCCGGCCTATCCGGGTCGGCTATGAACAGGGGCCGACCAGCAACAACATCCAGTTCCTGGAGGTGCCGACACAGGGGGCGGTATCCCCCGCTGCGGGGTGTCCGGCTCACGGTGGCCCAACCGCCAGGCGCTGACGACCGGCCATCGCCTGGCATCTCCGTGGGCCTGTTGCAGCGGCTTGGAGACGGGCTGGCTGCGCCACATATCGGCACCATGCGCCCTAACCGACCCGTTTACTTAGATAACCAAGCCACCACCCCCTGCGACCCCCGCGTGGTCGCGGCGATGCTGCCGTGGTTCACCGAACGCTTCGGCAACCCGCACAGCGCCGAGCACGGCATGGGCCAGGACGCCGCCGCCGCCGTGGAGGCCGCACGGGCGGACGTCGCCGCCCTGATCGGCGCGGAGCCGCGGGAGATCGTCCTGACCTCCGGAGCCACGGAGTCCAACAACATCGCCATCAAGGGCGCTGCCCGGTTCGCCGCCTCGCAGGACGACCCGCGCCGCCGGATCGTGACAGTGGCGACCGAGCACAAGTGCGTCCTGGAAAGCGTCGCCGACCTGGCGGCTGAGGGGTTCGAGCCGGTGGTGCTGCCTGTCGGTCCCGATGGCCTGCTGGACCCGGACCTGCTGCGCGAGGCGCTGCGGGTTCCGACGCTGCTGGTCAGCGTGATGGCCGTGAACAACGAGACCGGGGTGGTGCAGGACATCACGGGCCTGGCTGGCATTGCCCGGGCCGCCGGCGCCTTGTTCCACACCGATGCCGCACAGGCTGCAGGCAAGGTGCCGCTGGATGTGCATGAGGGGGGCGTGGACCTGCTGAGCCTGAGCGGCCACAAGCTGTATGGTCCCAAGGGCGTTGGCGCCTTGTATGTCCGCCGTCGCCCGCGCGTGCGGCTGCAGCCACTGTTTTCCGGCGGCGGGCAGGAGCGGGGGCTGCGCTCCGGCACCTTGCCGACGCCGCTTGTGGTCGGACTGGGCGAGGCGTGCCGGCTGGCGCGGGAGGAGATGGCGGCGGATGCCGAGCGGCTGGCAGCCCTGCGCGACCGGATGCTGGCGTCGTTGCGCCGCGGGATGCCCGGCATTGTCCTGAACGGCTCCGCGCGGCACCGCATTCCTGGCAACCTCAACCTGACGTTGCCTGCGCCGGCCTTGCACCTGTTGCGTGTGGTGCCGGACCTGTGCGCGTCAACCGGGTCGGCGTGCAGCTCCGCTGAGGTGGAGCCGTCCTATGTCCTGCGCGCCCTGGGCCTGTCGGACGATGCGGCGTCGCGCACCTTGCGCCTGGGGCTGGGACGCTTTACCTCCGCCGCCGATGTTGATTGGGCGGCTGACGCCCTGCTTGACGCCGTTCACCAGTATGCCGAGGCCCCCTGATGCCTAAGATGACCTTTGTCGAACGCAATGGCGCCCCGCGCGAGGTGGAGGCGCCGCTCGGTCTGTCGGTGCTGGAGATCGCCCACCGCCACGGGGTGGATATCGAGGGGGCGTGCGAGGGTTCACTGGCGTGCAGCACCTGCCACGTGATCGTGGATGGGGCATGGTTCTCCAAGCTGGCCAAGCCGACCGAGGACGAAGAGGACATGCTGGACCTGGCTTTCGGGCTGGAGCAGACCTCCCGGTTGGGTTGCCAGATCGTGATGACGCAGGCGCTGGACGGGCTGGTGGTGAAGCTGCCGGCCGCAACGCGCAACGCGCAGGGATAGGGGGCGCCGTTCATGCGGATCGTCGCCGCGATGTCGGGCGGCGTGGACAGCAGCGTGGTTGCCGGGCTGCTGCGGGAAGCCGGGCATGAGGTGATCGGCGTCACGTTGCAGCTATATGACCATGGCGCCGCCGCCAAGCGCCGGAGCGCGTGCTGCGCCGGGCAGGACATACATGACGCAAGGGACGTGGCGGACCGGCTGGGCATCCCGCATTATGTCATTGATGCGGAGGCGCGGTTCCGGGCGGCCGTGATTGGGGACTTCGCCGACAGCTATGCCGCCGGAGAGACGCCGGTTCCGTGCGTCCGCTGCAATATGACGGTGAAGTTCACCGACCTGCTGGGCCTGGCGCGCGATTTGGGGGCGGAGGCGATGGCGACGGGCCATTACGTCCGCCGCGTGGACGGATCGGCCGGGCCGGAGCTGCACCGTGCCGCCGATCCGGCGCGGGACCAGAGCTGGTTCCTGTTTGCCACTACCCGGGACCAACTGGAGTATTCGCGCTTCCCGCTCGGCGACATGCCGGACAAGGCGACGGTGCGTGCCCATGCCGCGCGGTTGGGTTTGCAGGTGGCGGAGAAGCCGGACAGCCAGGACCTGTGCTTCGTTCCGGAGGGCGGCTATGCGGACGCCGTGGCGCGGATGCGTCCGGATGCGGCAATGCCCGGCGAGATCGTATCCCGGGATGGGCGGGTGCTGGGGCAGCACGCGGGCATCGCAAGCTACACGGTCGGACAGGGGCGAGGGCTGGGCAACGCGTCATTCGACGGCGGGGCACGGCAGGCGGTGCTGGCGGTGGACGCGGGACGGCGGCGCGTCGTAGTCGGGCCGCGCAGCGCCGGCGCCGGGGAGGTGCGATTGCGGGACGTGAACTGGCTGTTGGAGCCGCCGGAGGCGCTATTGCGCTGCACGGTGAAGCTGCGGGCACGTGAGGCGCCGCACGGCGCTACTGTCGAGGCTACGGCTATGGGCGCGACTGTGCGTCTGGATACGCCGGCCCTGGCTGCGCCGGGGCAGGCGTGCGTGTTCTACGCGGCAGACCGGGTGCTGGGCGGCGGGTTTATCACGGCTTAGGCGGCAACGGCGCGGCTCCCTCAGTCGTGGCGGGGCTGCCGCCGGGGTGGGTCGTTGTCTGCCCGCCCTGTGTCGTGGTGGTGGACAGCGCGCCCGGCGGGCTTGCCGCCGTCCCGGTAGCTGGCGCTGGCTGGATGCGGACAAACGCAGCGCCTGGGTTCGGCGTGTCAGAGCCGCTGGGGTAGGCAGGCCGGCTTTGCGGGCCGCTCGTGGCGTTCTCGGTCCCGGTAGGGGGCGCGTTGGTTGGGCTGCTGGGATGGCTGCCGGTGCCGAGGCCGTCACGGGATCGGGTGGCGCCGGACTGCGCGTCTGCCGCGAGCGGCAGGCAGGCGAGGGCGGTCGCGATTAGGATGGCAGCGCTGCGCGTGACCTGGATTATATCATTGCACGGGGCAGGACGCCCATTGATTGTGAGAGTTTCGGGTGTGGTGCCTCTCCATTCCTGAACGAGGCTGGGAATGGGTGACGGCTGGCGTACCGTTCTTACGAAAAGAGGCTTGCTTGGACAAGGCCTTCCGGGGCTAGCGCCTGCCCTCTCCCACGCAGGACGCCTCGTCAAATGCTGAGGCCGGTGCTTGCCCGCCCCCTCACCCCGACCCTCTCCCGGAGGGAGAGGGAGAAGGGAAGAGTTGGACTGGCGTTGACGCGGCGCTGCGCCCCTGCCATATCGCCGCTCCCGGCCTGGCGGCGTAGCTCAGCGGTAGAGCAGGAGAATCATAATCTCTTGGTCGGCGGTTCAAATCCGTCCGCCGCTACCGGGTCCCGGGCTGAGGCAGCCAGAGCGCCAGCATGAAGGTGGCCGACAGCAGGCCCATGTTGCAGGATAGCGCTGCCGAGAGCGCCGCGTCGTAGTCGGCGTGGGTTGTGCCTTCGCCCAGGACGCCGAAGAACACGCCGCCGATGGCCGCTACGCCCAGCGCGAAGGCGACCTGCTGCACCGTGGAGAACACGCCCGATGCCGAGCCGGCATCTGCCGCCGGGATGCGGCTGCTGCCGACCACGGTCGCCACCAGCGACGGCAGCGCCAGACCCTGGCCCAGCCCGTACATCACCAGGATTGCGGCCAGCAGGCGGCCGTCGAGCGCCGCTCCGTGCGCCGCCCTGGCGAGAAGGACGATGCAGCCCAAGCCGAGCACCATTAGCGACGTGCCCAGGTTGATCACCCGTGGCCCGAGCCGCCGGGCGACCCCGGATGACAGGCGCGACCCGGTGACGAAGCCTACCCCGAACGCCACGAAGGTCAGCCCGGTCGCCAGCGGCCCCATTCCGAAGCCCTGCTGCAGGAATAGGGTGATGCTGAGGAAGAATGACGCCAGCCCGCCGAAGAACGTCACCGTCATCACCAGCCCCAGCGAGAACGCCCGGTCTCGGAACAGCCTCAGGTTGACCAGCGGCACCCGGCCGCGTGCCTGCAATGTCCACTCGTAGGCCACGAAGGCGGCCATGACCGGCAGGGACAGGGCGATGCACCAGAGGGACCAGGCGGGCCAGCCGGCTTCCCGTCCCTCCACCAGCGGCACGGAGAGCAGCAGCAGCGCGGCGGTGCCGAGCAGGATGCCGCCGGGGTCCAGGCTGTGCCGTCCGGCGGCGCTGGACTCCGGCAGGATCAGGCGGGCGGCGATGGCTGCGACGACGCCGATGGGCACGTTGACCAGGAAGATCGGGCGCCAGGTCAGGCCGTGCGGGTTCCATTCGATCAGTGCTCCGCCCACCAACTGCGCGGCGATGCTGGCGGCGCCGATGGTTACGCTGAACCAACCGATGGCCCGGGCGCGCTCGTTGTCCGGGAAGGTCACGCGGATGATGGCCAGGACCTGCGGGTTCATCACCGCCGCGGTCAGGCCCTGCAGCACCCGCGCCGTGATCAGTTGGCCCGGCGTCAGCGCCAGGCCGCACAGGGCGGAGGCCGCGGTGAAGCCGGCCATGCCCCAGACGAACATGCGCCGGCGCCCATACAGGTCTCCCATGCGGCCGCCGGTCACCAGCAGCACCGCGAAGGCCAGGCCGTAGCCGGCGACGACGAACTGCAGCTCTGATGGGCGGGCACCCAGGTCGAGCCGCATGGCTGGCAGTGCCACGTTGACGACGAAGAAGTCGAACGATGACAGGAAGGCTGCCGCCAGCACCAGGGCCAGGCCGATCCAGCGCCGGGGGTCCGGCGCTTCGGCCGCGGTGGATGACACGTGCTAAGCCGCCACGACGCGGACGCGGATGGCGGGTAGGCCGTGCATGTGGGCCTGCATCGCTTCGCCGGGGGCGATCGGGCCGATGTCCTCTGGGGTGCGGGAGGGGATGAGGTCGCCCGGATGCGGCTTGGAGGCGGGGGAGAGAGGGCTGATCGGCCCGGCGATTGAGCGGGTCATGCCGCGTAGGTTGGGGCTGTGCCGCAGGGCGCCGTTCGCATTGGGCTGGATTGCCCCGGCGAGCGGGAGGGCCGGGACGGTGAAGGGCAGGCGCGGGCCGGGCTGGGCCGTAGCCGGCAGCGTGGCGAGGGGCGGCGCCCATCAGGGTGCTTCGGGTGTGGGCGGGGTGCATGGCGGTCCTCCTGCGGCATTGTAGCAGGGCGGGCGCGGCGGCACAGGGGAGGCTGCCGGGTTGCAGGATTGCTGCCGTGTTGGGCAGGGTGGGCCGGTCGTGCCGGCAAGGCGTGCAGGACGCGCATCAGGGGTGTGGTTTGCCGGGCAGCCGGCTCTACTGCGGGCCTTTCGGCATCCTTACTTGCAGTGCTAACGAATGCGCGGGCGCTGGTTGGGCGCTGCCGCGGGCGTTCCCGTGCGAGATTGGGCGCGGGCCGGCAAACCAGGGGACCTCGTGCGTGACGCATCCGATTCCACCGATGGAGCAATTGCCGTTCACCCTGACGCTTTCGGGGCAGCGTGTCCTGTTGGTTGGCAGCGGGGATGGGGCGGTCGTGGCGTATCTGGAAGCTCAGGGCGCGGTCGTGCGGCGGATTGCCGGGCCGGTGGATGCGGCGGACCTGGCGGGGGTTGGGCTGTGCCTGGCGCGGGCGGGCGATGCCGTGACGCGTGCAGCGGCGCAGGCTGCTGGGGTGATGCTTGGGACGCTGCCGGAGCCGGCGCTGCGGCGGGGTGGGCGGGCGAGCCTGGTTGGATGCGGGCCTGGGGCGTTGGACATGCTTACGGTGCGCGCGGTCCAGGTGATCCGTGACGCGGACGTGGTGCTGCATGACAGGCTGGTCGGGGCGGAGGTGCTGGGCCTGGTGCGCCCGGGGGCTCGGCGCGTGGATGTGGGGAAGCGGTGCGGACGTCATGCCATGAGCCAGGCCGCCATTAATGCGCTGATTGTCCGGTATGCCCAGGGCGGGGCGCATGTGGTGCGGCTGAAGGGGGGCGATCCCTTTGTGTTTGGGCGTGGGGGGGAGGAGCTGGAGAGCCTGCGCGCGGCGGGGGTGCCGACGGAGGTGGTGCCGGGGATCACGGCGGCGCTGGCTACGGCGGCTCGGCTGGGGATTCCGCTGACGCATCGGGGGGCTTCGCGCAGCTTGCATTTGATTACGGCGCATGGGGCGGATGACCGGCTGCCTGAGCATGATTGGGTGGCGCTGGCTCGGGCGGGGGGGACGCTGGCGGTTTATATGGGGGTGCGGACGTTGCCGCTGCTGGCGGCGCGGCTGCTGGAGGCTGGGATGGCGGCGGATACGCCGGCTATTGCGGTGGAGAATGCGACTTTGGAGTCCGAGCGGCGGATGCCGGGGACCTTGGGGGGGATTGCTGGGGCGGTGGCTGAGGCCGGGCTGACTGGGCCGACGCTGGTGCTGATTGGGGCGGTGGTGGCGATGGCGGATTTGGGCGACGTGGTGCGGCAGGTGCGGGCGGCTTGATGGGGCGGCGGGGCTTTCGGCTGCTTCCGGGAGAGGGTTGGGGCGGGCAGGCGGGAAGCTCGGTGTGGATCGGGCTTGGTCTATCGGCGGGGTTGGCGCTCGGCTTCGCGGCCTAGACCCCCTCACCCCGGCCCTCTCCCGGAGGGAGAGGGAGAAGGGGGTGTTTAGCGGTTGATGGGATTTGCATTGGATCAGGGTGTTTCTGAGGACCGGGCTGCTGTTGTTGATGAGCATCGGTTTGCTCAGTATGTCCGTACGTTGGGGCGGGGGCCGGGGCGTAGCCGCAATTTGACGCGGGATGAGGCTCGGGACGCTTTGGGGATGGTGCTGGGGGGGGAGGCTGATCCGCACCAGGTCGGCGCGTTCCTGATGCTGCTGCGGTATCGGGGGGAGGACCCGGACGAGATGGCCGGGCTGGTGGATGCGGCGCGGGCCAGCATGGGGGCCGGGCGGCCGGAGGGGTGCTCGGCGGTGGATTTGGACTGGCCGTCGTATGGGGCGGGGCGGACGCGGGGGGAGCCTTGGTTCCTGCTGGCGGCGATGGCGCTGGGGCGGGCGGGGTATCGGGTGCTGATGCATGGGAGCAACGAGTTCTCACGCGGGACGGCTGTTGCGGGGGGGCTGGCGGCGCTGGGGATGCGGGCGGCGGCGGACCGGGCGGATGCGGTGCGGCTGCTGGATGAGGTGGGGTTTGCTTATTTGCCGCTGGATGTTTTGTGCCCGGAGTTGGGGCGGCTGCTGCGGCTGCGGAGCTTGCTGGGGTTGCGGTCGCCGTTGAATACGGCGGCGCGGTTGGTGAACCCTTTCGATGCTCGGGCGGGCGTGGATGGGGTTTTTCATCCTGGCTATATTGCGCTGCACCTGGGGGCGGCGGAGCGGTTGGGGCGGGAGCGGTTGGTTGTCGTGAAGGGCGGAGGCGGGGAGGCGGAGCGGTCTCCGGTGAAGGCGGTGGCGGCGCATTGGTTCCAGCTTGGCGAGGGGACTGGGGAGTTGTCGTTGGCGGCTGGTGGCGCTGCGGAGGGTGACGCCGGGCTGGCGGAGGTTTGGCGGGGGGCTGGCGGAGTGGGCGAGGCTACGGCGGTGGCTACGGTTGGGTTGGGGCTGCTGGCGCTTGGGGTGGCGGACGGCGGGTTGGATGAGCGGGCGGCCCGGGTTTGGGCGGGGCGGCATGGGGGCGGTGCGGGCGCGGGGGTTGCGGCCTTGGCGGGGTGATGCCTGCGGGGGTCTGCGCTGGTGGTTGGGCAACCGCACCGGTGTTGCGAGCGGCCGTTGCGGCGTGGTGATGCAGGGGAGGCGGGGACGGTGCTGGCAGCCTCTGTGGGTGTAGTGCCGCGCGCCTTGCGATGACGGAAGAAGCTGCGCGTCTTGCGATGAGGGGAAAAGGGTCAGAGCGGGTGGCCTTTGGTCTGGTGCCAACCGTCAGCCGCAATGATCCATCCGCAAGAACGCCTTCATTGTGAGCCGCTTGCAGCCCGGCGTTCCGCGCCTTGCAATGGCGGGAGCGGTCGAAGCGGGGGGCGGCTGGCATAGGCGGGCTGGCGCGGGCAGGCCCGCGCGCCGTTGCCGGCGGGGCCGGGGCGTGCGGGGCTGGTTGGCCTTCGTTCGTGGGCGGGATCGGTGGGGGGTTGGTTAGCTGCCGGGCGGCGGGCGCCATCGGGCGCCGGCGCGGGCGGAGTGGTGCAGGACGAAGACGACGGCTTCGGCCGGGTCCTTCGGCAGGCCGGGACCGGAGTGGATGGGGCCGGGCTGCGGGCGAGTGTCGGCGGGATGGCCGGGTTCACGCTGGTCCGGTTTGAGATCGGACGGGCGCTGGGCGGCGGCGGCGGAGTGGCCGTCTTGCGGGCCGGGGCCGGGTTCGTGGGGGGTGCTGCCTGCGGGGCGGCTTGGGGCGGCGGCGCGGGCGTTGAGCAGGGCGATGTCGGCGGGGGTGCGGCGCTTCCAGGGGCGGGTGCCGGGCAGGGCTGCGAGGCCGAGGTCGCGGAGGATGTCCTTGATGATGTCGTCTATGGGGCGGTTGGCGATGTCCCTGTCGAGGTCTGGGGCGTCCATGCGGTCGAGGAGTTCGGCGTGCAGGGCCTCGGTGGGGTCGCAGA
>JAABUQ010002028.1_pt1 | contig 41262 bp, 34 predicted proteins | sample 5560001 | NCBI WGS metagenome assembly JAABUQ01 (sample SAMN10711888, study PRJNA513371) | rock metagenome | isolation source: Antarctica rocks | place: Antarctica: Victoria Land, Finger Mt nord | collected 2015-12-18
GCCACCTTTACCACCCTCCCCGCCGCCCGCGCCGCCCTCACCGGCCCCGATGCCCTCACCGCCACGCCCTTCGTGATCGAGGACGACGCGCTCGTGCGCCGGTAAGGGAAGAGAGGGGGAATTCACCACAGAGGCACAGAGGACACGGAGAAAACACAAAGAACACTATTTTATTATGGATTTCTCCGTGTCCTCTGTGCCTCTGTGGTGAAATCTTTTCGATCCCTGTTTCCCTCCGTGCCCTCTGTGTCTCTGTGGTGAATTCCCTCCCCCTCCCCGTTACGCCTGATAGACGACTTCGCCATCCATGACCGTGTACGCGACGGTGACCGCCGCGAGGTCGTCGGGGGCGATGGTGCGGGCGTCCACGGCGAGTACGGTAACATCGCCGAGCTTGCCGGGGGCGAGACTGCCCTTGATGCCCTCCTCGAAGCTCGCATACGCGCCCGCCCAGGTGTACGCCCAGACGGCTTCCGCGAAGCTGATCGCTTCTTCGGGGAATGCTTCCGCGCCCGTATAGTCCTTGCGGGTCACCATCGTGGCGATACCGGCGAGCGGGTTCACGGTGACAACGGGCGCGTCGCTTGATGCCGCCGCGACGATGCCCCGGTCGAGAAAGGTGCGCATCGCGTTCGCGTAGCGCAACCGCTCCGGGCCGAGATTCTGCATATATACCGGGCGGAAATCGCGCAGAAAAGTCGTGCCGGGCACGGGCACGCAGCCGAGGCGCTTGATACGGTCGAAGACGGCGAGATCGGTGATGAACTCGCAGTGCTCGATGCGGTGGCGCGGGTCGGGGCGCGGGTTCGCGGCCATCGCCGCCTCGTAGCAATCGAGCAGGAGGTCAATCGCGGCGTCGCCGATGGCGTGCGCGCAGCATTGCCAGCCGAGATCGTGCGCCCGCGCGAACTTCTCGCGAAAGGCGCTCGGCGGCTGCATCCACAGGCCGACATTTTCCGCTTCCCCCAGGTACGGGTGACGCATCCGCGCCGTGCGCCCGCCGATGGAGCCATCGAGAAAGAGCTTTGCGGGGCCGATGCGCAGGCGCGTGTCGCCAAAGCCCGTGCGGATGCCCGCTTCGGAAAGCGGTTCGAGCATCTCATCAATCATCATCATCAGATAGGTGCGCAGCCCCGGCGCGCTGCCGTCATGCAACTGCTGGTACGCCGCCATCTCCTCCGGGCGGTCAATGCCCGCCTCCGCCACGCTCGTCACACCGACCGCGTGGTACTCCGCCGCTGCGAGCGTCAGCGCGTGCGCGATCTCGTCCGCCGTTGGTTCCGGCATCACGGCGCGCACGAGGCCCATTGCGGACTCACGCAGCACGCCCGTCGGCTCGCCGTGATCGTCGCGGTCCACGATGCCGCCCTCCGGGTCAGGCGTCGCCGCCGTAACGCCCGCGAGGGCAAGGGCGCGCGAATTCGCCACGGCGACGTGTCCGCAGGCGCGCGTGACGAGCACGGGCGTTGTGGGCGCTGCGGCGTCGAGGTCGCGGCGGTTCGGGTGGCGGCGTTCGGCGAAGCGGGCGTCGTCGTAGCCACGGGCGATCACCCAGCGGTCATGCGGCTGCGTGGAGGCACGCGCACGCACTTTGTCCACGAGGTCGGCGATGCGCGGCGTCGCTTCCGCGCGCGCGTTGATCGCGGCGGCGGTGAAGCCGACATTCATCGGGTGGCAGTGCGCGTCGTTAAAGGCGGGAGTCGCCGTGCGCCCCGCGAGGTTAATCACCGCCGTGCCCGCGCGGCGCTCCGCGAGGGCGTCCGCATTGCTGCCTACAGCAACGACGATACCATTGCGAATCGCCACCGCCTCCGCCGTCGGTTGTGCGGGGTTCATCGTGAGAATGTGCCCATTGGTGAGGATAAGGTCTGCCGCCATCTACCAAGCTCCCTTCGCTGTAGTACGTCTGCCAATCATCGAGTGTCCACCAAACCAACGCAACTCCACCAATTGACCCACGCCTGTAGCGCAACGGGGGCGGAGAAATGCATTCACCACAGAGGCACAGAGGACTCGGAGAAAACACGAATCGAAAAGGCTTTACCACAGAGGCGCAGAGGACACAAAGAAATCCATAATAGAAAATCATTCTTTGTGTTTTCTCCATGTCCTCTGTGCCTCTGTGGTGAAATCCCTTCCCTTCCCCTCCCCTGCCCTCCCCTACGCGCGGGCTTCGCGGAGGCGGCGGGCGGCGAGGGCGGAGAAGGGTGCGCCGGACTGCTCGGCGTCACGGGCGACGGCTTCGTGATCGTAGGCAACGCGGCGATGGGTGACGACCCAGTGGGTGCCGTCCCAGGTGACGAGGGCGTAGGCGGTGCGGGGGTCGCCATCAAAGGGGAAGCCGACCGCACCAATCGAAGCGACGCGCTGCGTGCCCACGGTGCCCGCCGAGGCGTAATGGATGTGCCCGTACAGGATCAGGTCCGCCCGCGCGTCGCCGATGAACCGTGCCGCGTCCTCGGCGGACGTTACGGGAACATTCGCGTCCGTGGGGTGTGGTTCGGTGATGAGGGCAGCGTCCACGTTTGTGGGCGTCGCGTGGACAATGAGCAGGTTATCGGCGGGCGATTTGCCGTCGGGCGGCACGATGTAGTGGTCGAAGGGCAAGGCTGCGAGGTAGTCCACGCCCTCCGGCCCGATGCGCTCCCGCACCCACGGCACCCAGTCATTCATGATTGGGTTCGGGTTGCCCTGCGTGATGTAGCGGTCCGTGTTGCCGTAGATCGTTGGCACGTTCAGGGCGCGCACGCGGGCGATGCTCTCGGCGGGCCGGGGGCCGAGCAGGGCGAGATCGCCCGCGACCACCGTTTCCTCGTGCGGCTGTGTAGCGAGGTCCGCCAGCACCGCATCGAGCGCGGCGACGTTGCCATGCATGTCCGAGAGCACTGCCACGGTATACGTGATCGCCATCCGCTTCTCCCTCTCTATCCGTGTCGCGCACCCCATGCGGCCCGCAGTTGCGTCCCGGCACGCCGGATCATTTGTACCCACTACCGAGATGCAAGGGCGCGGTACCGTCTCGTGAACTTCCCACGTTGCAACGGAGAGACACCGTATCGCCGCAGAGCACACCACGTTCGGTGATTTCCCGTATCATACATGGGATGTGACATGATGCGCGGAAAATGTACGGTAGGGGACACATGCGGCTATTGCTCACCGAGGACGAAACAGACCTGGCGGAGGCCATCGCGCGGGGGTTGCGGCGACACGGCTATGCCGTGGATCAGGCGGCAGACGGTACGTCAGGGTATGAGCTTGCCACGATCAACGACTACGACCTGCTGATCCTTGACTTGAACCTGCCGGGTATGGATGGGTTGGAAGTCTGTCGCCGAGTGCGCATCGCGCGTCCCGCATTGCTGATTCTTATGCTTACCGCGCGGGACCGTGCAATTGATCGCGTTGCCGGGCTTGATACGGGCGCGGATGATTACCTCGTGAAGCCTTTCGATTTTCGATGAATTGACCGCGCGGGTGCGGGCGCTGCTCCGGCGCGATTTGCGGGTGCGTGCCCCCCTCCTGCATTACGGTTCGTTGATTTTCGATCCGGGCGCGCAAGTGGCATGGGCGGGCACGCGTCGCCTCGCACTCACCACCAAAGAGCGGGGCATCCTGGAATACCTCATGCGCCACCCCGGCGAAGCAGTCAGCCAGGAAACGCTGCTGGAGCATGTATGGGATGGCAGCGCGAATGCCTTCTCCAACACAGTCCGCGTGCATGTCACCTCGCTGCGCCGCAAGCTCGGTGATACGGCACAGATCGAGACCGTGATCGGTCAGGGCTACCGGTTGCACACTGCAACCGTGGTGGGAGGCAACGCCGGATGACCATATCCACGTCGCACATCGGGCAACGCTTGGCTCTGCGCACCCGCATCGCCTTGTGGTCCGGGGGATGGTTGCTCGTGTGTTGTCTCGCGCTCACCGTGTATCTGACGCTTGTGGGGCAAGGCGGCAAGGGACAACTGCTCGCGCACCCACTTATTGGCTTTGTCGTGGTCGCGTGCTTCGGCGCGGTGGGGAGCTTCGTGGTCACGGGGATTGCCCTGCGCCCGGTGCGGGCGATGGCTGAAGCCGTGACGCGCATCGAGGCGCGCACCCTGGGCGTACGCCTCGCGTTTGTCGGGCCACCTGATGAGTTGAAGCAACTCGCCGATGCCTTTGACGCGATGCTGGAGCGGCTCGATACCGCCTTCGCCCAGCAAGGTCAGTTCGTGGCGGACGCCGCGCACGAGCTACGCACGCCAATTGCGAGCCTGCGCACGGCAATCGAAGTGGTGTGCGATGACCCAGACGCGACGCGCGATGACTACCGCGCGATGACCGTCACCTTGCGCCGGTCGCTCGCACGCCTCGAACGGCTGGCTACCGATCTGCTGTTGCTTGCGCAGGAAGATATCCGGCCCGTTGGCGATCTCGTCGCCCTCGGCCCCGTGGTGGAAGAGGTATTCGCGTCCCTGGCAGGGTTGGCGGCAGAGCGCAACGTGCGCTTTGCCCTCTCCGGTGCGATCGCGGCCACCGTCTGCGGGGACGAACTATTGCTCACACGGGCGATCACGAACCTCGTGGAAAACGGCGTGCGCTACAACCACGCGGGCGGCGCGGTGTCGGTCACGCTCGCCGCCGATGCGCGCGGCGAGGTCGCGCTCCGCGTGACGGATACGGGGTGCGGCATCGCGCCGGAAGCCTTGCCCCATGTGTTTGAACGCTTCTACCGGGCGGACGGTTCGCGGGCGCGGCACAACGGCGGTGCGGGGTTGGGGCTGGCAATCGCGCAGGCAATTATTGAGCGCCACGAGGGCTGTATCACCCTCGAAAGCACGTCGCCAACCGGGAGCGTTTTCACGATACATCTACCGGAAGCCGCATCCGCCGGTAATGAGGACATGCGCAACGAACCGGCGCTCGTGGCGCGATAGAACTTAACAGCGATTTTATCCCTCCTTTGCAACACTGATCGTGAGCGACGCACCTGTGCGTCACTCACGGTCGCAGGATGCAGAGAGGGATTGCCACCATGACAAAGACAAATGTTTCTCGACGCGGTTTTTTGGGCGGTGCGGCGGGTGCGGCGCTAGCTACGGCGCTGGCCGTGGGGGGCCGGGACCCACACACGACCGTGGCGGCGGCGGATGCTTCCGCCGCCACGGTTGGCGGGCCGCTGGATTTCCCGCTCGTCGCGTACCAGGGCGACGACCTTCTCGGTGGGCATCAAACCACCTTCGCCAACGTGTTCGCGCAGAGCAAGCCCGTGGTGCTCAACTTCTGGGCGCCGCTCTGCCCGCCCTGCAAGGACGAAATGCCCACCCTCCAACGGTACGCGGACCAGTACGCGGACCAGTTGATCTTTGTCGGAGTGGACGTAGGCACGTTCTTTAAGCTGGGCGACCACGCGAACGCGCAGCAGTTCCTCGCGGACAATGGCATTCGCTACCCCGTCGCCTATGCCACAAACCTCGCGCCATTGCAGCAATACAAAATCCTCGCCCTGCCCTCCACGGCCTATCTCACCGCGACGGGCAACATCCTCGGCGTCACGGGGGTGCTGGGAATGAACGACGGGCAGTTGCAAAGCGTACTTACCCGGCTCGCCGCTGGCATGTAAACAGTTCGCGCGGGCCAATCACCCTGCGAACCGCTTTCATTCATGCGGACGGACACAACGAAAGGATTCTCCACCGTGGAGATGGAGGAGATGGAGACACCACAGAAATTTCCCTTCGCGCGCCCCTTGCCCCCCGCGCGCAGCGTACGCGCGGGGGGCATCGCGCTCGCCGTGCTCGCCGGGGCGGTGATTGCCGCGCGGCTCACGGGCACGGGAAACGGCGGCATCGCGCGGGGGGTGGAGATGGCATCGAGCAACTCCAGTTCCTGGCTGCGCACTGTATCGGCGTCGCTGCCCCTCGGTTATGCGTTCGGCGCGGGCATGGTCGCGGCAGTGAACCCGTGCGGGTTTGCGATGCTGCCTGCGTACCTCGGCTTCTATCTCGGTGATCGCGCGGACACCCCATCGCCGAAACCCGCGCGTGTGGCGGAACGCGACATCGCACGCGCCTTGCAGGTCAGTGTGGTGATGAGCGCGGGGTTCGTGCTCCTGTTCGGCGCGGCGGGGCTGGTATTGAGCGCCGCGACGGCGGCCATCGCGGCCGTGTTTCCCTGGCTGGGGCTGGCGATGGGCGTGCTCCTGATCGGCGTGGCGGGGTGGATGCTCGCGGGGGGCGTAGTGTTCACGGCTCTTGGCGAGCGGCTTGCCGCGCGTGCCGCAGCCGGGGCACATCAAAGGACTAATCGCGGATTCTTCGCGTATGGGTTCGCCTATGGCGCAGCGTCGCTCAGTTGCACCCTACCGATCTTTCTCGCTGTCATCGGCGGTGGCACAACAGCCGGAAGCCCCGGCGGCAGTTTCGCGCAGTTTATGCTATATGCGCTCGGCATGGCGGTCGTGATCACCGCACTCACGCTCGGCACTGCCCTGTTCCAGAGTGCGGTGACAACGCGGGTGCGCCGCCTGCTCCCGTTCGTGCAACCCGTCAGCGCCGTGCTGCTCCTGACCGCAGGCGCGTACCTCGTGTATTACTGGCTGACGCTCGGTGGTCTCCTGAGCGTTCACGCATAGTAGGAATCCGGTTACATGCACAGGGCGTATGCGTGCTCGATCTGCCGCGATCTCTCCGTGGCATACTCCCCCTCCCCGTGTGTACAGCACAGGGAGGGGTTGGAGGTGGGTAAATTGAGCACGCATACGTCCTGCCCCGCGCATTGGGCCGCGAGACGGTATTGACGATCACGGCTACAATCAGCGTGCCGTCTATCGTGGCGTTCATCGCGGGGTTACACCGTCAAACAGTGCGAATTCGATGCACATTCGCGGGGATCGGTAGGGAAAGGAATGCGCGTTGGCGAGCGATCTCGCGCAGGCTCCCAGCCTCGATAGCCTAGATGCAGCACGCAGCGGTTCTGGTGCGCCCAATCAGGACCGCGTTGGCCCCGTGCCCGTGCGGCTGGCGTTCGTGGGGCTGTTCACGCTCTTTATCGTCGCCTACATGCTCTCACCGCTCCTGATTAGCCGCCGCTACGGTGACATCATCGTGGGCGACGCCGTGTTTTACTATGTGTACGAGCGGTCGCTGATCCTTGACCATGATCTCGACTTTACGAACGACTACGCGGGCTTCGACCGCGCCCACAAGGCGGGGGACAACAAGACCGTGGGCGGCGCGACCACCGACATCGGGCGGCCGCTCAACCAGGAGTCCATCGGTCCGGCGATCATCGGCGCACCCTTTTTCGTTGTGGCGCACGGGCTGGCGCGCGTGCTGCGGGCGGGCGGCATCCACGCGGGCACGGACGGCTTCGGCTATCTGGAAGAAGTGTCGTTCGGCGTCGCGGGCATCGTGGCGAGCGGTATCGCGGCGTGGACGTGCTATCGGCTGGCGCGGCGCTGGTTCGGCATCACGGCGTCGCTCGGCGGCGTCGCGCTTGTCTGGCTCGGCGGCAGCATGGCGTACTACACGCTCGTCTCGCCGACCTATTCACACACCTTCGATGCCTGTGCAATCAGCCCCTGGCTCGCGTACTGGCTGCTGCGTGGCCCCGCGACACCACGGCAGTGGGCCACGTTCGGCGCGCTCGCGGGGCTGGTGACGCTGATGCGCTGGCAGGAGGCGGTGGTGGTCGTGCTCCCACTCGGCTGGCTACTCTGGGGTGCCCTGCACGCGCGGGCGGGCGGGCGTCATGCCGCATGGACGCACGCGGTTGGGTGCGCCCTCGCGTACGGCGTGGCGGCGGTCGCGGTCTTTTCGCCCCAGATGGCGGCGTGGTACGTGAACTTTGGCAGCCTGATCGCTGTGCCACAGGGGAGCGATTTCTTCAGCCTGACGCAGCCGGGCCTCTGGAATGTGCTGTTCTCGACCCGGCACGGCCTCTTCACCTGGACGCCCGCCGTGCTCGTGGGGTTGCTCGGCCTGCTGCCACTCACCCGCCGCGCGCCGCGCCCCGCAATCACGGGGATCGTTGCCTTCGCCCTCCTCTGGTACGTCAACGGCACGGTGCGGGACTGGTGGGGCGGCGAGGCGTTCGGGGCGCGGCGCTTTCTCTCGCTCGTGCCCTTTCTCGTGCTCGGTACGACGGCGGCGCTCGACTGGCTCGCGGCCCGCACGCGACGCGAAGCGGCGGGCGCGCTCGTCGCCGTGTTCGTCGTGCTGAACCTGCTGTTCCTGGGGCAGTACGTTGCCTTTCTGCATGGCGTCGGGCACCTCGCCACCTACCCCACCGCCCGCCAACTGCTGCTCGACCGCTTCATCGTGCCCTTTCAGTTCGCGGCGCGGCTGCTGCGACATAAATAACTTGCTTAATAACGCGCTCGACAGGCGAGGGAGATCGTATGCATTTCATCGGGATTGATCTCGCGTGGAGCCTCAATCACACACAGAAACCCGAAACGGGTGCGATAGTGCTGGATGAGGCAGGACATGTACTGGCAAGCGCGAACCTCGGAACCGATGAGACTATTGTCCAGTTTACACTCAACCATCGAGATGCTGACGGTGGAATCGTCGGTATTGACGCGCCGCTCGTCGTCCCTAATGCCACCGGACGGCGCGTATGTGAGGCTGCACTTCAAGCAGTCGGCATTCCATCGTATCCGGCGAACCGCACACTCTTTGTAAAGAGCTTTGGCGGAGTGCGGGGTGAGCAACTTGTTGCGCGGCTTGCCGCACATGGGTTCCCACTTGTCGCGGATATCAAGGCAGGGGAGGCGCTGCAAGCCTGTGTGGAAGTGTATCCGCGTGCGGTGATTCGTCGCATGTGGGGTGCAATTACTCCCTACAAAGCTCCCGGTAAAGCCAAACGAGACATGGTCAGGCAGGGGTTACAGGAACTGCAAACGCTCCTCACCCAGCGACTCGATCCGCCAATTATCTGGCCCGAACTCACACCTTCTCTCGACCTCGAACATGCCACACCCGGCGAACTAAAGCGGCACGCCGACCTGCTCGACGCGGCACTGTCAGGCTATATTTGCATGCTCGCGTGGCAACGTGGGCCATCTCACGTCGAAACTCTTGGCACCATCGCGGATGGCTTTATCATGCTCCCACGGGTACGCAACGTGGAGCAGACCGAGGTCGAACCGAATGCGTTATCTACTGTGGCGGGATCGTAAGGACCAGCAAAGGAGCGACACGATGCAGACACCACGGGAAACACCGGTACGCACGCAAACCGCTGACGAACTAGGAACGGAGCCGGCAGCGCAGGCGACCGGGATGCCACAAGCGGGAGCGGGTTTCAACGTCCGCGATCTCGTTCTCAGCCTCGGCGTCAATGGCGCACTGCCATTTTTCACGTACCAGTTTCTTCAGGGGCGGGGCGTGGGGGAGTTGCCCGCCCTCATCATTAGCGGCGTGTTCCCGGCGATCGCGACAGTGGTCAGCGTCGCACGCGCCCAGCGGGTGGACATTCTCGGCGGCATCGCCTTGCTCGGCATCGCCGTGGGGGTGCTTGCGGCCCTGATCGGCGGCGACCCAAAGCTCGTGCTGATCCGCGAGTCTTTTGTGACGGCGGCGCTAGGGCTGGCCGCGCTGGTTTCCCTCGCCACGCCACGCCCGATGCTGTTCCTCATCTCGCGACAGATGACTGCGGGCAACGACCCGACACGCATTGCCTATATGGAGCGGGCAATGACGATCCCGCGCTGGCGGCGCTTTTTCCGCATCCTGACGCTGATGTGGGGCGGGGTGTGGATCGGGGAGTTCATCCTGAAAATCGTGCTCGTGTACTCGCTCTCGATTGCGCAGGTGCTCGTGGTCGGGCCACTCGTCTTTAATACGATCACATTCGGGCTGATCGCGCTGACCGTGCTTTACGTGCGCCGCGCCCGGAGCGCGAGCCGCGCGGCCACAACGGTGACAGATGCCCGGTAACGGCAGGCCGGGTACCCGGTTGCGCGACGCGCAACCGGTGGCCCCTTGATGTCGCCCCTTTTGAGGTGTTCCTGCCCGGTGTGCCGCGCTAGCTCCCAGCCCCACCAGTCTGAATCGCCGTCACGAACTTCACCGTCACCGCAATCAACATCAGCACGACGTACAACCGCAGTGCCCACAGCAACACATGCATGCCTACGCCGAGTTGCCGTCGCGAGTAACGCTGCACCTTCGCGTTCACGAGTTGCCCCGGTTCGAGCGTTTCCCGTACCCAGGTATCGGTATCGCCGTATGGGATCGCCCGTGCGCCTGGCTGTCTCATCATCTCCGGTCGCATCGCATTGCTCATCTCCGGCCTCCTCCATTCATTATTTTCTCTCAGCCACCAAAGAGTTGCGGGAAGAGCACGCTCACCCCGAATAGCAGCCCCGCGCCAGTCAGGATCACGACCGCCGCCCCCGCGACAATATTCAGTCCGCGCGTGTTGCGCAGGCTACCCATGATCTCCTGATCATTCACGAGCAGGTACAGGAAAAGCAGGGCGGGCGGCATTGCCAGCACCGCGATCACGTTCACAATCAACACGATGTACAGCAACGGCGCGCCGGGGATCAGCACGAGGGCCGCTGCCAGCACCGCGCTCGCCAGCAGCACGCCATAGAACGGGCCGCCCTCGCGCACCGTGCGGTTCAAGCTCCGCGCCCACCCCGTTACCTCACCGAAGGCGGAGGCGGAGGAGGTCGAAATCGTGATCGCCGCCACCAATCCCGCTTCGAAGATCCCGAGCGCGAACAGCGTCGCGCCGACGTGGCCGATAAACGGTTCGAGCGCCTGCGCGAACTCGGCCCCCTGAAAGCTCGATGCGTCCACGCCGTTGGTGAAGAGCGGTGCCGCTGCGACCACCACCGCGCACGCGAACAGCGCGGCGAGGCACGCGCCAAGCGCCGTATCAATGCGTCCCTGCCGCACGTCCGTCTTCGTGAGGCCCTTGTCCACTACCGCACTCTGCTGGAAGAAAAGCATCCACGGCGTCACGGTCGCACCGATGTTCGAGACGAGAATCAGCAAGGTCTTGTTTTGCAGACCACCCGGCAACGGTCCCCAGGTGACAAACGCGCGCCCGATGTCGGGCCATTGGGGGTGCGCGAGCAGGGCCACGGGGATGAAGAGGCCGTTGAAGATTGCCAGCCCGAGCACCAGCCGCTCCCACGTCCAGTAGCGGGCCGTGGAAACCGCAAGCACGACCAGGGCAAGGCCACCGAGCACGGCAAAGGCCGGGGGCACGCCGAAAAAGCCCAACCCCGCACGGATACCGATGAACTCGGTGACGAGCGTGAGAAAGTTGCCGAGCATCAGGTCGTCCATGGCGAACCAGCCCCAGAAGCGCCCAAACCGCTCGAAGATCAGTTCGGCATGACCGCGATGCGTGGCCGCGCCAAGGCGCACCGTTTGCTCCTGCACGATGAAGGCAACGAGAAAGGTAACCACGATAAAGGGCAGAAAAAAGCCCACTCCGAACTGCGCGCCCGTGGTGGCATATGACAACATGCTCGGCGCGTCATTCTCCCCGAGCATCGCGAGGATACCAGGGCCGATGAGCAGCCAGAGCAGCCGGGGCTGGAATCCTCCACGGGCATGGAGGGTGCGTACCACGCGGCGATCCCGTGCCCGCTTCCGGTCCTCATTTGTGATTGCTGGCGGGGCCACCGCCTCCAGCGAAAACCCTGGCACGTCGTCCGCGCGAACCTCACCTGCCATGCATTCCCTCCCATGATTCGTGTGGACAACGCAGTCTTTGCCTTGAAACACCCCTGACTGTGCGCCCTTCCCGTTCTCAACACCCCACGCAATCACGGTATCTACCTATGCGCTAATTGCGAACGAGAGACTGTAGACCTCGCTGACAAGGTCGACCGCGACGATCATTCCCCGCGAGAATCGCTCGGTCTGGATACACCGATACAGGCGATGCACGTATCTCGTCAGCCCACGAAGGAGGGCAACGATTGAAAACTGCCACACGTTCCAGACCATGCCGTTCTCCTCTACTATGTACCGGCCGCTCGCTAATCAATCAGCCCAACCCTAGGCAATCGGGGAGGAAACTACATTCGTTGCGGTGTCGGTCTAAACCCCGAATATAGATATGGTTAAAATAATTCTTTAACATCGCGATATCAAGAGTTTCTCTAAGTCTATATCATCGTTTCGCATGGAGGCATTGCAGGGGGAGTACATCGCAAAATCTGGGCAGCGTGGTTCAGGGAACGCCCTTGCCCGGAGGATATCTGTGAGTGTCGGTAGGGGTGAGGCAATGATAATGGATGATCACTGCCCGCAGGAGCGATCATTCAGTGGTCGGGGTCATCGTTGCTTCAGGGGGACGGGGCAGGCGTCACGAATACCTGCCGCGTGACACGCTCACCAAGGGCGTGTTCAGCCCCGGCCACGCGTACGTGCAATGGGCCACCGAATGGGGCTTGCCGCACCACCTCGACGTGTGCGCCGGGGATGAGGCCGAGGTCCGCGAGGTACTGCAAGAGATCGGCGTCTTCGTCTTCCACCTCGACCACCTCGACCACCGTGCCGGGGGCAATGCTCGCCAGACCGACCGACCGGGTCTGGACGATGCGTCCTTCTTTGGTCGGGATAGGCGCACCGTGTGGGTCTGCGGTGGGATGGCCGAGCGATTCATCGAGGCGCGCTTCCAGGTCCTCGGACAACACATGTTCCAGCACGTCCGCCTCGGCATGCACGCGCTCCCACGGCACACCGAGCCGCTCGTTCAGGTACATCTCTAGCAGGCGGTGATGGCGCAGCATTTCCAGCGCGACCCGCTCGCCGTCAGCCGTCAGGACTACTCCGTGATACGGTGTATACGTGACCCAGCCGTGCTCAGACAGACGCTTCACCATGGCTGTCACGGAGGGTGGGGAGACCCCTAACCATTCCGCGAGTGCGACGGTGCCTACGGAGGTAGCTTGCACATGTTGCGTCAGGTGATACACCGCTTTGAGGTAATCCTGTTCGGCGTGCGACGCATGCGATGACGCCATGACGAGCCTCCGAAAAACCTGTATCAAATACGCACCGGTATGTTCGTATCGCGTGATTTCGTCGTACGGCAGGACGAAACGCTGACAAACGTGTCGCAAGAACTCATTTGCACCTACTTAGCCACAACTAAATCCTACCGCGTATCCCTCCCTTGTCAAGATAGCCGGGAACACTGAGCCAGGGGCATCAGCTTCCCACATGCCAGAAGACGCGCGAGTGCCGCGTCAGGCCCATATCGATGAACGCTAAAGTGGAGGCCGTGTGAGAGACAGGCCCGCACGACACGAACTGCCCACGCTGGTCAGCATCGCGCACGGCCGCCGGTAGATATCCTCTCCTGCCTCGTATTAGAGCAGCGTGAACACGCACATGCCAATCGCCAGCCCCAGGAGCGCACCGGCGGTCGCTTCGAGCGGAGAGTGCGCGTGCAGGGTGACGCGCGCCCACCAGACCCCGGCGAGCAGGGCGAACACCGGCAGCGTCGCGGGGCCGAAGACGACCATCACCGCGACCACGAGCAGTGCGACACTGAGCGTGTGGATGCTGATCTTGAAGTACCGCTGGTTCACAAACGCCGCGCCGATCAGGCTCAACGCCCCCGCAAACAGCACCAGCACGCTGCGGTGCGGCACCCCCGCAAGATGCGCGACTTCCGTGCCCACCAGGTAGCAGGTGATCATCAGCACGTACGGCAGGGGGCGCTCACGGCGGTCGGTGATGTTCAGGTCGCTGATGAGGCCGAGCCGGAGCAGCGCGAGAATGGCGATGCTCGGCAGTGTGGTCGTGAAGGTGATCGTCAGGCAGCACCAGACGAACCACTGCGACACGGATACACCGGGATCGCTCAACCCATTGAGCACCACGAGCAACGGTACGATGGTGATCGTCGGTTGCAGCAGGGCGCTCACCCCACGGGCGAGGAGCATAATTGGGCTGGACAGCACGCCTGATCGTTCAAACATAGCGGGATGATACCATGCGATGGGTACTCTGTCAGGCAGAGGCAACTAATTTACGTAAGTAAACACGAGTGTACTTTTTGCGATAGCCGAGTGATGTGCCTCGAATCATTGCACGTCTCGTGCCATTTAACCGGTGAGGGAAACGCAAAGGCGCGAAGGCACAAAGGCACGAATGAAGTACGGGGACGGAAAAGGATGGAAAAGGCGATATAATCTCATACATTTTCCAGCCCCCATTCCCCTTTTCCCCTTCGCGCCTTCGCGTTTCTCCGTGTTACCGCTGCCGGAAGGTAGCCCACAAATTCACGGCGAGCAGCGCGGCGAGGAACACGAACAACAGTACACCGAACGCGAACGACCCCATGAGCCAGCCCACGAGCACGCAGAGCAGCCCGGCCCCGACGCCAACTGCCCCGGCGCTAAGAAAGAGCCGTCGCCGTACGCGGGGGTTCGCGGCGGCGTGCGCGATTGCCGCGCGCATCATGTCGGCGGGGGTCGAGGCCAGGGGTTTCGGGGCCAATGTGGCAAGCGCGGGCGGCAGTTGCGGGGCGGGTGGTGCGGCGGGGGGCGGGGTCCGGGCCACCTCACGCAGCGCGCGGGCAAGCAGGTTGGGGATGTCGCCGTATTCCGGGTCTACGTCGGCGAGCCGTTGCAAGGGCGCGACCGCTTCCCAGGGCCGACCGGCATCGAGCGCGCCCCGGCCCACGCGGTACCATTCCGCCACGAGTTGCCCCCGGCTCTTGCCACACTGCGTGCAAAACTCGTCGGTGCGCAGCATCGGTGCGCCGCAATTCGGGCACTGTTTCGTCAGCGCGTCGCCGCAGGCGGTACAGAAGCGATTGCCGCGCTCGTTGTCGTGCCCACAGGTGCCGCACACCCAGCCAACCGGCAGGAGCGTGCCTCGTCGTGTCATGCGGGAGCGTGTGCCGCAATCCACACAGGAGTACGCCCGCACATCGGTCGCATCGGGGACGAGGTTCGCCCCACCACAGCGCGGGCAGTGGCGAGCGGCGACCAAACCAGCTTCGGCAGTAAGGCTACTCTGCGTTGTGGCATCCGGGCGCGTTGCATCCATGTCACCCAGTATACCAGCAGGGAGCACGCACGGCATTGCCGTCGCTTCCCGCTTACATTGTGTTCACCTGACACTGGTATCGTGGTACGGTTTCGCATGAGAGAAGCGGGGCGAGCGCGCCCGCCGGGTCGAACACGAAGCATAAAGGAGTGACCGCATGATTGCCCGCCTTTCCCGTCGCGTCCTGCTTGGCGGCTTCGCGGGGAGCGCCGCGACCGCCATTCTCGCCGCCTGTGGGGGCGCGAACGCGACCAGCAGCCCGGCGACCACGGCGGCGGGGGCCGCGACCGTAGCGAATGGGGGCGGCAATAATCAGGCTGCCACCACCATCCCCGGCGCGGCGACGAACTCCGCGACCATCGGGGCCACCGCACGCCCGATCAACGGCTCCGTGGGTGCGGGCAGCGCCACGAATGGCACGGCATCCAGTTCCACCTCGCCCGCCGGCACGGCTGCCGCGACGACCGGCGCAACTGCTGCTGCAACGGCGGGAACGACCGGAACAACTGCCACACTCGCCGCCAGTGTCGCAGCGCCCCTCGGCACCGCATCCACGGGCGCGATCACCCCGACGGGTGTGGTCGCCAAAGTGGACCCGAACCTTGCGGGCACGCTGACGATCTACACCTCGCAGGTGCAGGCCGATATTGACATGCTCAAGGCCGCCTTTAACAAGGCGTACCCGAAGATCACCGTCACGGTCTACCGCGACGGCACGGAAAAGGTGCTGGCAAAGCTGCGCGCCGAGGCGGACGCCAAGAGCGTGCAGGCGGACGTGCTCTTTATCTCCGATGCCCCGACGATGGAAAACCTCAAGGCGGACAAGCTGATTCAGGGGTACAAGTCCGTCAATACCGGCCCGATCCCACGCGAGTTCGTGGAGCCGGAGGGCTACTACACGGGCACCAAGATCATCAACACGGCCATCGCCGTGAACACCACCGCCAAACTGCCCCCACCCGCCGCGTGGAAAGACCTCATAAAACCCGACTACAAGGGCAAGATCGTCACGCCCAGCCCCGCCTACTCCGGGGCCGCCGCGCTCAACTACACCGTGTTTCTGAATACGATGGGCTACGGCGCGGACTTCCTCAAGGGGCTGAAGGCAAATAACCTCGCCGTGGTGATGGCAAACGGCGACGCCTTGAACAAGGTGATTTCCGGCGAACTGCCCGTCGGCATCGTGACGGACAACCAGGTGCGCGTGGCAAAGGCGAAGGGGTCGCCGATTGACCTCATTTACCCCACGGACGGCGCCATCCCGCTCACCGAACCAATTGCCGTGGTCGCGGGCACGAAAAACCCCGATACCGCCAAGGCATTCGTGGACTACGTGCTATCACCGGACGGACAGACGCTCGTGGTGTCGCAGAATTACCTGCCGATCCTGCCCAATATCATGGGGCCAATGGGTGTGCCGATGAATGTCAAGGAGTTTCCCGTGGACGCGAAAGCGGTCGCCGCCCAGCTTGCGGACGGCAAAAAGCAGTTCGCGGACATCTTCGGCACGTAAACGCGGGGGGAAATGCCCTAACCCCCGGCCCCTTCCCTAAAGGGAAGGGGAGGGTGCCACTGGAAGATCGAGGCGATGGAGGAACACCGTCACCTTGCCCCGTCTCACTCCCCTTCCCTTTAGGGAAGGGGTTGGGGGGTTAGGGCATTCACGGTATCGCAAACCGCCCCAAGCCGCGAAGGGATCATCTTGCATAGTGTTTTTCCTCCACGAGGCCGAACCTCCGCGCTCACGATGAGAGCGGCACGTCGGGCGGTGCGCGCGGGGGCCGTGCCGTACCTCGCGCTCGTGTGCGTGGTCGCGGCAATCGTGCTGTACCCGTCGGCGCAACTGGTATGGCGGTCGTTCCATGTGGGGACAACGGGCGACGTGACGGCAGAGCCATACCGCGCGCTCGTTACGGACGGTCGCACCCGCCTCGCCTTCGCGCACACGCTGGAAACGGGCGTCGCCGCGACGGTGCTGTGTGCGGTGGTCGGCGTGGCGCTCGCGTGGCTCGTGACCCGCACCGATCTCCCGGCGGCGCGCGTGTTCCGCGCGGCGTTCGCGCTCCCCTTCTATATTCCCGCGTTTATCGGCGCCATCGCCTGGCTGCAACTGATCGGCCCCGTGGGCTACGGCAATCAGGTGTACAAGGCGCTCACCGGGAACGCGGAACCACTGATCCGCCCGTATGGCGCGGGCGGCATCGTGCTGCTGCTCGCGCTGCACCACTACCCACTCGTGTATCTGCCCGTCGCGGCGGCGCTCGACCGCTTTCAACCCGTGCTGGAAGACGCGGCACGGGTCGCGGGGGCCTCGTCGCGCCGCCTCTTTCGCGATGTCTCGCTGCCGCTGCTTGCGCCGAGCATCCTCGCGGGCACGTTTCTCGGCTTTGTGACGAACATCTCGGACTTCGGCATCGCCGCTGTGATGGGCATTCAGGCGCGATACTTCGTGCTGACGACACGCATTTACCAAGTCGCGCTCGACCCGGACACCCCGAACAACTTCGCGGTTGCCGCCGCGCAATCGCTGCTGCTTGTCGCGGTCGCCGGGAGCGCGCTTGGTGCGCAACGGTGGCTGGTGCGCGACCGCCGCTACAGTCTCACGGGGGCGCAGGGGCGGGCGGTAGACCGCCTGCCGCTCGGCCTGTGGCGGAGACCGGTCGCGGTGGGCGCGGCGCTCGCCGTGCTGCTCGTGCTCGTCGCGCCCGTGGTCGCCATCGCGCTCGCCGCGCTCACGAAAGTGGCGGGATACGCGCCGACACCGGGCAACCTGACGCTGGCGAACTTTCACATCGCCTTCGTGGAAACGGAAGCGACGCGGCGCGCGGTGCGAAACAGCGTGCTCCTCGCCACCGCGACCGCCACCATTGTCACCGCGCTTGGCGGCGGCGTGGCCTACGTGCGCCAACGCACGACGCTACCTGGGAGTGGCGCGCTCGAAGCCATCGCCACGATCCCGTACGCCGTTCCCGGCACGGTGGTCGCGCTCGCGTTCATTCTCGCGTTCGCGCGGCCCCTGCCCATCTTTGGGGGGCTGCGGCTGTACAACACCGCCGGGATCATTCTGGTTGCCTACCTCGCGCGTTTTCTCACCTTTGGCATCACGGCGGCGAGCGCGGCGTTGCGTAGCGTGTCCGAGAGCCTGCCCGCCGCCGCCCGGATGAGCGGCGCGACGTGGTGGCAGGCGCAACGCGATACCGTGTTGCCGCTCGTGCGCGGGGCATTGCTAGGCGGCTGGCTGCTCGTGTTCGTACCGTGCCTCGCGGAGTTGACCGTGTCCGCGCTGTTGTACTCCGCCGGCAACGAAACCGTGGGCGTGGCGGTCTTCAACCTATTGGAGAGCGGCATCATCGCGCCCGCCGCCGCGCTCGCGCTCGTATTGCTGCTGATCGCCCTCGCCGGTTCGGCGGGCGCGCAATGGTTGACGCGCCCGCGCACGGACTGACGTACGCAGTTCACGATTGCTCCCATGCGTCGCTACCCGTATGCTACGAACACGAAATGATTTCACGCGCCCACTGCTTGGGCATCGACCCCGTACCCGGCCCAGGAGGTTTCGCCCTATGCGCTCATCGCGGTTCGCGCCCCCGGTACGGTATGCCCTCGCGCTGCTCCTGCCCCTCGCGTTGCTCCTGCCCGCGTGGTTCGTCCTGCCCGCGCGAGCAGCGACCCTGCTCGTGGGGGACACGTCCGATCCCACCGACGAAAACACGGACCTCCACACGCTGCGCTATCTCATTGACCACGCGCTCCCCGGTGACACCGTTGCGTTCTCACCTGGCTAACGGGCACAATTATTCTCAATAGCGCGAAGGGGCCGCTCGTACTCACCCAGAATGTGACGATCACTGGGCCGGGGGGCAACCTCGATCATCATCAGCGGCAACAACGCGACCCGCGTCTTTGTCGTCAACCCTGGCGTGACCGCAACGATCAGCGGGGTGACGATCACCAAGGGAAAGGCCAACGACGACAACGGCAACGGACGAGCGTGAGGTGAGGCGTCCGAAGGGCAGCGCGTGCGATATCGGCGCGTTCGAGTACCTGCCCGCCGCGACGCTCATGCCCACGAGCTACCCGGTCGGCGCGGCGGGAGGCCATGTCATCCTGCTCGGCACCAACCTCGAAAGCGTGACCAGCGTTACGGTGGACGGGACAACGGTGACGGGCGGGGTGTCGAGCGCGGGGGGCACGCGGTTGTCGGTGCCGTACCCGGCGCGGGCAGTGGGGGTGAGCGTTGCGGTAGTGGCAACGAACGCGGGCACAACGGGGGCGAGCGGCACGCTGGTGTATACGGTGCCAGACGCGCTGCCCGCGACACGCGTGCCGGGTGCGACGGTAGCAACCACGCCCGCACCACAACCGACACCCGCGCATCCGGCGGCACCGACGCTGCCCGCGCCGATCCCGACACCCCTGCCCCAACCCGTGCGGCATTAACGAGGCGGGGCTGGAAACGCGAAGGCGCAAAGGCGAACAACGAACAGGTGAGATTGCGCCTCCTGATCCCTGCCGTGTCGTATGATGGTATGCACGGCACACGGGAGCAGATCACGGGAGCGTCGTAGTGGTTATGACTCTTTTGGCGCGTTCATGCGCCGTAAGGACGGATTCGTCGCCACCCATCCCGTCCACCCAAACACCGTTGCGGCAATCACCGCGATGCCAAGGCCCAGACCGAAACGACCGACGAGGAGGCCCGCGAGCAGGCTCGCCACGGGATTGGCCACCGTCGCCAGCGCGAAGATCATTCCCATTACGCGCCCACGCAGGGCAGTCGGCACCCGCTCCTGATCTACCGACGCCACGATCGGGTTGAGGGGACCGAGGCCCAGTCCTTGCAGCGCCATCGCCGCGACCGCGAGAGGAAGTGGAGGGAGTGGCACCAGCAACCCGATGCCGGTGCAGGAGAGAAAGAGCCCGCCGATGAGCGTACCTCGCCTCGGTAAGCGCGGCGCAAAGACCGCGTACAGGGCGGTGCCCACCACCGTACCCGCTAAAACGCCGCCATTCAGGAGGCCCAACGAGACCGCTGAGCCAAAGACCTGGCGCGCATACACCGGCAGCAACACGGTGGTTTGCGCGGCAATCGCAAAGTTCGTCGCGATCGCCGCCACGGTGACTGCGAGCAGCACGCGATCACCAGTGAAAAAGCGCCATCCCTCCGCCAGGTCGCGCCAATACCGGCTTTTCGTTGACACAGAGGCTATTGCCCCCGCACTTGCAGGAACGGCGAGCCAGATCAGCGTGGCGGAGATCAGAAACGAGGCGCCATCGAGCCAGAGCATGTTCGCGGTGCCAATCACGGCAATCAACAAGCCCGCGATGCCGGTACCCACAACGAGGGCGCTATTGCGCACCCCTTCCATGATGCTGTTGGCACGCTCCTTCGATGCATCCGCGAGCGCGATGAGGCCGGGACGCAGGCCATAGCGCGCGGCATTGCCAGGCGACGCAAGGAGTGCGCGCAGAAAGACGAGCGCGAGTAACTGCCAGAAGGCGAGACCCACAGTGTGATACAGGAGGGGCACGAGTGCCACCATGACACCACTACCGAGGTCGGACGCGACGGCAACACGTTTGTGGCCGATCCGGTCCACGAAGGTACCGCCGAAAAAGGAGGCAATAAAAGAGAGGGCCGTGACCGCGCCGGTGATCCCGGCGCGCGTGGCGCTGCCGGTAGTTTGGAGCACGAACCAGGGCACGGCAATGGTGGTGAAAACGTTGCCAACTGCGGAAATCGTGTTGGCGGTAATGAAGGCCACAAGCGGCACACGCTGCGGGCGGAGCTGGGTGGTCGCGAGATCGCGCATCATGCCCTCCAGCGGATGGCCCGACATGGTTTCATTGATTGTGTACACTCTATCATGAAAAGTCTGGTTGTCCGGCGGTCTTCCCGCGCAGGGAATCCGTCTGTGATGTCCAGCGCTACCGCGAACCTGACCGGCATAAGGAGCCGCCGCGTGGCTGAGGTGACGCTGACGGGCGTGGAAAAGGCATATGGCACAACCCTCGCGGTGCGGGGGGTGAACCTCACCGTGCGCGACGGCGAGTTCGTGACGCTGCTTGGCCCGTCGGGCTGCGGCAAGACGACCACGCTCCACATGGTCGCGGGCCTGCTCGCGCCGACGCGCGGCACGGTTGCCATTGGCGGGCGCGTCGTCGCGGATGTCGCGCGCGGCGTCTTTATTCCGCCGCACCGACGCAACCTCGGTATGGTCTTTCAGTCGTACGCGCTCTGGCCGCATATGACGCTTGACCGCAATGTGCGCTATCCCCTGACGCTCCGCCGCGTGCGCGGAGGGGAGGCGAGCCGCCGCGTGGCGTCCGCGCTCGCACTTGTGGGCTTGGAAACGTTCGCCGACCGGTACCCACACGAGCTTTCCGGCGGGCAGCAGCAGCGTGGCGCACTCGCCCGTGCCCTGGTCGCGGAGCCGGACATCCTGCTGCTCGATGAGCCGCTCTCCAACCTCGATGCGCAGTTGCGTGAAGAGTTGCGCGGCGAGGTCCGCCGTGTGCAGCGGGAGATCGGCACGACCGTGCTGTTCGTCACGCACGACCAGACAGAGGCGATGGCGGTCTCGGATCGCCTCGCGGTGATGCGCGCCGGGGGTATCGAGCAGATTGACACGCCACACGCGGTATACGAGCGACCCGCGACGGCGTTCGTGGCGGCGTTTATCGGCGCGGTGACGCTGCTCGATGCCGCCACGGACGGCACCACGGCCCGCGCCGTCGCGATTCCGACACTGACGCTCCCGCTCTCACCGCCCACGCCGTCCGTGCCACCCGCGCCGCGCTTCCGGGTTGCCGTGCGCCCGGAAGATTTCGCCCTGCTGTCGCCCGATGGCGCCGCCGTGACCGGCGTGGTCGAGACGCGCATGTACCTGGGAGACCACGTTGCTTATACGGTGCGGGTCGGGCCGCTGGCCGTGCGGGTCATCGCACCGAAAACGGCGACCGCCATGCCAGGCGAACCGGTCGGGATCGCGGTGCGTCATGCCGTTGCCCTCGCAGCGGAGGATGGGAGCATCGCGCCCGCAAACGCAAGCGGGGGTATACGTGCTGGGAACCTCACCCCCCAACCCCCTCTCCATTAAATGGAGAGGGGGAGCAAGCCCCAATGAAGGTTTGTCATGTCGGGGCGAGATCGCAACGCCGCGCTGCATCCCCCCCTCTCCATCGGAATGAAGAGGGGCCGGGGGTGAGGGCATTTAACCGCACGCATAAAACCCGTGTCGGCAACATGGGGCTATCCCTGCGATTGCCATTGCATTATACTGACATACATTGCGCTTTGAAGGCACACCCCACACCGTTCCCGACGCATCGTTGCACCCGGCTTTACCGCCGGGTGAGAATTGAAACAAACAAACAAACCGCCTCTCGCTAAAGGAGTTTGCTTTCGTGGAACGGTATGCATCTCCCATCGCTCCCAACGGGCCGCCGATGCCCCCCGGAATGCCCGGCCCTGCGGCCCTGCTCACCCTCCACCTTGCGACCGGCGAGCAACGGATCGTCCCCCTTGGGCTGGACCCCGTCACCGTGGGCCGCTCGGACGGAAACACGATTGTGATCAAGGACGAGTGGGTGAGCCGCCAGCACCTGGAAGTCGCTCCCGGCCCGGATGGGCGGTACCACGTGCGCGACCTCGGTAGCCGCAACGGCGTGTTCGTCAATGGGCAACGCGTGCAGAACGCGGCGCTCACTCCCAACGACAGCGTACAACTGGGGCAGAACACCCTGACGTTTTCGACTGGCGCGGTAAACGCCCCCCCCCGGTGCGGGGAAACGCACTCGCCGATGCGACCTCGCTCGCCGCCGAAGGGACGCGCATCGCGGACAGCAACGGAAGCGCGAACGGCATCGGGAGCATGGGCGGCGACAACGACGACGCGGGTGGCCTTTCCGGCAACCTCCTGCTCTACGGGCGTGCCGATGCGTCTATTGGCCGCGCCGCCGATAGCGACCTCGTGCTCGACCACATCCAGATTTCCCGCCGCCATGCCCGCGTGCGCTGGGATGGGCGGCAATACCTGATCAGCGATCTCGGCAGCACGAACGGCACGTACGTCAATGGCGAGCGCATTCAGGAAGCGCCGCTCACGGAAAACGCGCGCGTGCAGATCGGCCCCTTCCACTTCACCTTCACGCAGGGCGCGCTCCGGCAACAACACGATACGATCCGTGTGGACGCCGTGCAGGTCAACCAGGAAGTGGCGGGCGGCACACTACTGCTGAAAAACGTCTCCTTTTCGATCCTGCCCAAAGAGTTCGTCTGCATCGTCGGTGGTTCCGGCGCGGGCAAATCCACGCTGCTGGACGCGATCAGCGGTGTGCGTCCCGCGTCGCACGGCACGGTGCTGTACAACGGCGTGGACTACTACGGCAGCCTCGACGAGTTTCGCTCCCTGATCGGCTACGTGCCCCAGGACGACATCGTGCCCACGCAGCTCACGGTGCGGCAGGCGCTCAGCTTTGCCGGGCAGTTGCGCCTGCCCCCCGATGCCCGCCCCGAAGACATCAAGGCCCGCGTGGACGACGCGCTCGATCTGATGGAACTGACGGCGCGCGCGGATGTAGATATTCATCGCCTCTCCGGCGGGCAGCGCAAGCGCGTGAGCATCGGCGTGGAACTGCTGACCGACCCGACGCTGTTTTTTCTCGATGAGCCGACCTCCGGCCTCGACCCCGGCCTGGAAACGCGTATGATGCAACTGATGCGCAAAGTCGCGGATCGCGGCAAAACAGTGATCCTCGTCACGCACGCCACGCAAAACGTGACGCTGTGCGACAAGGTGATCTTCATGGCCCCCGGCGGCTACCTCGCCTATTTCGGGCCGCCAAAGGAGGCGCTGGAGTTTTTTGGCGTCGAGACCTTCGCGGATATCTACGTGTTGCTGGGGCAACCAAACGCCCCGGAGGAGTGGGCGCGCAAGTACGCATCCTCCGTGTATCAGGAGCGGTACGTGGACGACCGGATCACCCGCGTGATCCGCGCGCAGGAGCGGCAGCAGCACACCTTGCCGCCGCCCGCCATTCAGCCCGACCAGAAGTTGCAGCGCGCGCAGGCGATCAGTCAGTTCAAAACGCTCACGCACCGCTACATCGCCACAATCCTCAAGGACCGGCAATACCTGGCGATCATTCTGGCGCAAGCGCCGATCATCGGCCTGCTGCTTTCCATCGTTTACAACCGCAAGACCTTCACAGTGGACCTCGTGCGCAACACGATCGGCCAGCCGAATCTCGAGCTGAACCCCGCGAAAGCGACCACGCTCACCTGCCTGCTGGTGGTCGTCGCGCTCTGGTTTGGTGTCTCGAACTCGGCACGCGAGATCGTCAAGGAGGCGAGCATCTACCGGCGCGAGCGCACGGTGAACCTGCAACTCGGGCCGTATCTCGCCTCCAAGTTCGCGGTGCTGATCGTACTCTGCCTGCTGCAAAACCTCGTCATGCTCGGCGTCGTCGGCCTGATCGTGCCCTACCGCATCAGGCACGTCATGTTTAATGGCATGATCCCGACAGGGCTCACGCCCATTGACGGTTCGTGGGCCAAAGCCTTTGTGACGATGACGGCGGTCTCTATTGCGGGCGTCGCGATGGGGTTGCTCCTTTCCTCGGTGGTGTCCAACGCCGACCGGGCCGCGAGCATCGTGCCTATCGTGCTCATCCCCCAGGTGATCTTCTCCGGCACCCTGGTTTCCTACCCCGACCTGCCGCGTGCGGGCCAGCCCATCGCCTGGTTGATGGCGGGGCACTGGGGCGTGCAGGCGGTCGGGGGCGCATCGGGCGTCGGCATCATCTGGGAGGCAGTCACCCACACCTCCAATCTGATATCCCCCTTCTGGATCGGTGTCTGGCCGAGTGTCGCCGCGCTTGCCGCGATTTCCGTGGCCTCCCTGTTGAGCACGATCTGGGCGTTGCAGCGCAAGGACATCAAGCGGCAACTGGCGAAAATGCGCCGCGATCCCCGGCCTGCTACCACGACCGGGCAGTTCCGTACCGCGTAAACCGGTCGGAGAATCTTCCTAACCCCCGGCCCCTTCCCTAAAGGGAAGGGGAGCGTGCCTCGGATAAATCGAGGCGCATGGGGTATATCGTAACCTTGCTCTGTCTCACTCCCCTTCCCTTTAGGGAAGGGGCCGGGGGTTAGGGCATTCAGGGCGGGGTTTGCGAGGATGCACATGCCCCGGGTGTTTTTTGCGTGCAGTAATCGTTACACGAAGCAGGTGTTTCTCGTTGCGCTGATAAAATGTGTTTGACGCCACTTTCTTGTTGACAATAAGACCGCGATCCCCTAAGATGTACGTACACGTAGTGGTTTGTACGTACATTTCGTACGGCTACCTAAGGGGGGAGCGGTACATGGTGGTGCATCTCATCGTTCTTTGTGCCATTGTGCTCGTTGCGTCGGTCGTCGCCACAGGGATTCTTGGACAGTTCTGGCGGTTTGTCCGGGTACGCCCGTCGTATCGCTCACCGCATGGGACGCCGGTGAAGCGGTTGTCGCTGCACAGCCCCGGCCCCGACGATTTCGAGGAACAACTTGACCGGCGTACCCGCCTCGACGCGCCGTTTGCCGCCGTATTCCTGGGCTTCAGCATCATCGTGCTTGCGACGCCGGGCCTCGATAATGCCTGGGAGCCGACGTTCCTGCTCTGGTGCGTTGCCGCCGCCGTGCGCTGGCGCGACACCGGGCCGGCTGCCGCCTTTGCCCGTCTGGGCACCGTGGTGCTGCTCGCGGTGGAAGCCCTGCTCGTACTCGGCCTTCACGGGGGCACGGCCCTGCCGCAGGCGGGCGCGTACGTGGCGCTCGCACTGGTGGGCGTTGTCCTGCTCTACCGCGCGAACGAATTGCCACTCCCGTTCGGCGGTCCGCGTGGCATCGGTGGCAACCTGCCGCCCCGTCGCCGTCCCACTGTCGCACATGAGCAAAGCGGCCCGTCCCTCAGCCACCCCCTGTACGACACGCTGCCCGCCACGCAGCAACGCCCGCTCGCCCAGATCACGCCGATCACCCAGGCGCGGCGCAACCCCTTGCGGGTCGCGGAAACCGAGGGCAGCGTGGTCTCGCCGCCCTACTACCCCCGCACCAGCGCATAAGGCGCAAAGGGGGAAAGGATTCACCACAAGAGGCACAGAGGACACAGAGAAAACACGAAGAATAATATTCTCCTATGAAATCCTTTGTGCCCTCTGTTCCTCTGTGGTGCATTCCCCCTCCCGTACCCCAGGATGCCGTGTTATTCCGCGTCCGGGTAAAATGTAATGGTGAGCGGGGGGGTCTGGCCGAGGGCGGTGAACGGCGCGACGTATGGGGCGAGGCGGTCGTGATCGCGGTCGGTCGTTGCGCCCTCCGTTGCAGCCCAGCGCGTGAGGGCGGGGAGATCGAGCGCGTCCGGCCCGCCGAACCGCGCCTGCAAGTCCGCCCGCCCGTAGTACACGCGCACCAATTGGGCGAGCGCGTCCGTGGCACTGTTCACATCGAGTGAGACGCCGTGTGCGGCCACCTGACGGAGCGCGCTTTGCGCAGTGCGCGTCGCCATCGGGGCAGTCGGGCGATGGACGAAAAAGGCGTGCGGTCCCTCACGGGCATAGAGCGAGAGGCCCGTCGCCTCGTCCCGCCAGCGCAGCGCGAAGTCGCCGGACAGATCGGGCACGAGGGGCGCAGGCAGGAGCAGGTAGTCGTACGGCGCGAAACCGGCGGCGACGGTGCGCTCCTCCGTGACCGGCGTGCGTGGGATGAAGGGGTGATGCGCGATGGTCACGCGGCGGCCGGGCAGAAAATACGCCGCGAGCATCTGCTTTTTGATCGCGGTCGTGTCCCCCTCGTTCATCATGTAGACCGTCGCGCCCGTCGAGATCATCGTCGGTAGCGCATTCAGCGAGAGGTACTGCGGCGCGAAGTAGCGCGGCCCCGTGGCAATGTACGCCTGCTCGGTGAAGGCGGACGATGCCCCCTCACTCCCCAGCACAGCGACAAGCGCCAGCGCGCAAAGGGCAGCAGCGGCAAGCGCCGGGTAGCGCGCACCCGGTTTCCCCCGTCGTCCTGCCCATTCGGCAAGCAGTCGGGGAAACTCCACCGCGCCGGTCGCAACGAGGACGCAGCTGAAGGGCACAACGTAGCAGGCGGTGCGCGTGAAGCCGTACGGGTACGCCGCCCCGAAGCGCAGATAGGCGAGGTATGCTCCCATTGCAAGAAACGCCGCGACTGCCGCCCACTGCCCCCGCCACATAAGCGTGCCGATGCCGAGCAACACCAACGCCCCGACCGCGAGCAGCGCGACGCTGCCGAGGGGCCACCATTGTGCGCCCGCGAGGGGCGATGGCGGGCCGAGCTTGAGCGGGTCCGCGAGGGGGCTGACGCCGACCACGTAGCGCACGGGCAGAAAGCGCGTGATGCCTGCGCCCGCGTGCGTGTCGCGCAGGTTACTCAGCCAGACCTGTGGCCCATTGGCGACGAACAGCACGTACATACCGGGCGCGCCGACAACGCTCCCCACGCCCATCAGGACGCCGCTCGCCCGCGTCACCGACGCGAAACGCCCCGCGCGCACCGCCCCGATGAGCGCGACGACGAGCGCGGCGGCGGTGCCGAGCGCAAGCACCGCGAACGCGGGGAAGTACACTGCGAGTACGGGCGCCGCCGTCAGCCCCGCGAGCGCGGCGAGCCGTACATCGCCGCCCCGCAGCGCGATCAGCACGAGCGCGAGGGCGGCGGGCACGAGCACGCCCGCGCGCAACTGCTGCACGAAATCCATCCCCATCGCCCAGAAGCCGAGCGGGTGCGCGGCGTACAACGCGAGGGCGACGAACGCCGCCCGCCGCGTCAGGCCCAGACCTTGTGTGCAGAGGACGTACAGCCCCGGCAACACGAGGGCGAGGCAGGCCGCATCGAGCGGCTCGATGAGCGCGTATACGGGCAGATGGAGCAGCCCCGCGAGCGCGGCATCCATTTGCGTCAGTGCCGGATAGAGGCTGCGGTGAATATCGAGCGTTTGCCGCGCGAGGTCCGCCGGCCCCTGCACAAAGGCAGTGGTCGGCGCGGCAAACGGCACAGTATGCGTTTCGAGGTACTGCGCTGTATGCCCGTACAACCAGAGCGCGTCCGTGCCCGCGCCGTCAAACGCGAAGACGCCCGCGTGAAACACAAAGGCAAGGAGCGCCAGCGTTGTAACCAGCCCCCCACCGAGCGTGACGGCGAGCGCGACGCCCTGCCGCCGCACCTGTTCGCGCAACCGCTCCCGCCCGCGCCATGCGACCGCCAGCGACGCCGCCCCACCGAGGGCGAGCGTGAGGGCCAGCGCGGCGGGCGCCACGAGCGCGCCACCGAGCGATTGCAGGGCGCCAGCGATCACTGCCCAGCCGACCGCCGGTACGAGCAAAAGGGACCAGCCCGCATCGCTTTCCGTGCCGTCGGTATCCGGCGCAAACAGCGCCACGGGGGCATAGCCGACGAGCGTGGTGATTCCCAGCACGCCGAAGAACAGAAGCGTGGCCTGCCCGATCATCAGCACCGCTGTCACGTCCCCCGCTCCCCGTTGCTCCGACGCTCCTCCATGATCCTGCCCCTTCATGGTACACGAAAGCGCAAAGGCACGGAGGCGCGAAGGAATCAAAGAGACCAAATAATTCCTTGCCTTTGTCCCCTTTGCGCCTTTGCGCCTTCGCGTTTCTCCACGCATGTGCTCTGTTCGTGCGCCCCGCGTCTGTTTACGGGGCATGACGCCGATGCTACAGATGCATCAAACTGCCGTGGCACGGGGGCCACCACACGCAACCGCGTCTGTTTACGGGGCATGACGCCGATGCTACAGTGGCGGCGCGGCGTATTGTGGCAAACGCGCACATGAGGGGGACAACAATCGTGCTTGCCGTGCTGCGCAACCGCGATTACGCGCTGCTCTGGTTCGGGCAACTCGTTTCGGTGTTCGGTGATTGGTTGCTCATCGTGGCGCTGCCCTTCGCGGTCTATGACCTGACGGGTTCCGCGCTCGCCACGGGCACGCTGCTGATGGTGCAAACCCTACCGCGCATCGCCTTTGGCTCCTTTGCGGGCGTGCTTGTAGACCGCTGGGATCGCCGGCGCACGATGATCGTCACCGACCTGCTGCGGGGCGGCGTGCTGCTCGCGCTGCTCGCCGTGCGTGCGCCGGATGTCGTCCCGGCGCTCTACGTCGTGGCCTTCGTCAACGCCACGGTGGCGCAATTCTTCACGCCCGCGAAAAGCGCCTTGCTGCCCCGCATCGTGCCAGACGGGCAACTGACCGCTGCGAACGCTCTCGATTCCTTCAGCGACTACCTGACACGGCTCGTCGCGCCCGCCCTCGGCGGCGTGCTGTACGGGCTGTTTGGCCTGCGCCTCTCGGTGGGGGTGGATGCCGCCTCGTTCGCCGTGTCCGCCGCCTGTCTGGCATTCCTGGCCGCCACCGCCGGGACGCGGGAAGACGGCGGCGCAGTGGGGGCGCTTTCGCTGCTCACGGCGTTGCAGGAGTGGCGGGAAGGGCTTCGGTTCGCGGCGCAGCATGGCGCGGTGCGCGCGATCTTTGTGATGATGGCGTGCGTCTCGATTGGCGCGGGCGTGATGAGCGTGGCCTTTGTGCCCTTCACGCGGGAGATACTCGGCGGTGGAGCGGCGCAGCGCGGTCTGGTCCTCAGCGCCGAGGGGATCGGCGGGCTGATCGGCAGCGTGCTCCTCGCGCGGGTGTGGGAACGCATCCCGCCCGCTACCCTGATCGGCGTGAGCGGCGTCGGGGACGCCTTGCTCCTGCTGGCGATCGTCAATTTCGCGGGGCGCGTGCCCATCTCCCCCGTCGCGTTTGCCTGTGCGCTGATCGCCGTCGCGGGGATTACGGGCGTCGGCCTCTTCGTCGCCGCGAACGCGCTTTTGCAGCGCGTGATCCCGGATGCCTACCGGGGGCGCGTTTTCGGCGCGTACGGCACCACGCGGGCAACGATGACGCTCTGTGGGCAGGGCATCGCCTACCTGCTCATAGACCGCATCGGCGTTGTCCCCACGGCCTCGCTGGAGGGAACGATGGAACTGGTCGCGGCGGTGCTCGCCTTTGTGCTTCTCCGTCGCGCGGCGCGGGAAACGGCACGCAGCCCGCAACCGATCACCGCGTCCCTCAACGCGACCGATCATTGACGCTGGCAGGGGGTATGCCTGGGGCAAATGCCCTAACCCCCGGCCCCTTCCCTAAAGGGAAGGGGAGGGTGCTGTTGCAATGCCGGCGCGATGGAGGAACAGCGTAACCTTTCCACGTCTCACTCCCCTTCCTTTTAGGGAAGGGGCCGGGGTTAGGTAGACCCATTCCCCGCAGTAATACCACCTATAGCACCCCAGCAATCGCAGCGCGCACGGCGTCGAGCGGCACATCGCGCACGGGGGCGACGCGCCGTTCCGCTGCCGCGCCAGTAGGCAAGAGCCACGTCGTTTGCCCGTCCACGGTTTTCTTGTCCCGCGCGAGGTACGGCAGGACGCGCGCAATGTCCAATGTCACGCCGAGGTCGCGGGCGCGGCGGGGCAGGCCAAAGGCATCGAGCAACGCACCGATTGCGTCGGGCACGTCCGGCGCGCAGACGCCGAGGGCCAGCGCGAGCGCCGCTTCCGCCCGCAGACCGAGCGCGACTGCCTCCCCGTGCAGGATGCCCGGCGCGGCGTCCGCGAGGGCTGCCGCTTCCACCGCGTGCCCCGCCGTGTGGCCGATGTTGAGAATCGCGCGCAGCCCCGTTTCTTCGCGCTCATCGCCGCGCACCACGCTGAGCTTGAGCGCGACATTGCGCGCAATTACACTCGTGAGGGGCAACGGGTCGCGGGCATGCAGCGCGTCCGTGTGTTCGAGCAGCGTCGCGGCGAGCGAGGGCGCGACGACACCGGGCACGCTCCCCTCGATGCTCCCATGCTTGACGATCTCCGCCCAGCCGCTCGTGTACTCGCGCTCCGGCAACGTGACGAGCAGCGCGGGGTCTATCACCACGAGGTGCGGCTGATAAAACGCCCCGACGAGGTTTTTCCCGGCGGGCAAATCCACGGCGGTTTTGCCACCGACGCTCGAATCCACCGTGGCGAGCAGGGTGGTCGGTACCTGCACGAGCGGCACGCCGCGCAGGTACGTCGCCGCGACAAAGCCCGCGAGGTCGCCCACCATGCCGCCACCGAGCGCGATGATCGCCGTGTTGCGATCCGCGCCACAGGCCGCCAGTTGCGCGTAGAGCGCGCCCGCGTGCGCGAGGCTTTTGCTCGCTTCCCCGGCGGGCACGGTCAGGGTCGCTTTGAGCGGCGCCGGGAGGGCGGCGAGAGCGTCCCGCGCCCGGTCGCCCAGCGCATCGCGCACCCGCTCATCCGTGATGAGCACGATGCCGGAAAGGCCGGCCGGCCAACGCGCGGCGATCCGTGCTGCCAGCACATCAAACAGCCCGAAGCCGATGGCGAGGTGTGAATCGTGTGCGGCGGTGTGAAAGGTGTCCTCCCACAACGCGACCGGAGCCCCGCGCACAAGGGCGGCGAGCAGCACGGCGATTCCCTCCGGTGTGCGCTGCTCGGTCGAGAGCGTGACATCGGCGCGGGCGTAGGCGGTAGCGCGGCGGGTGAGCATGGCGCGCAGGGCATCGGCGGGCGCTTCCCCCGCGAGCAACGGGCGCGCGGCGGCATCGACACCAATCCGCGCCGCGTGTGCGATCAGGCGGTCTGCCAGCACATCCGCTGGAGCCGCGAGATGCACCACGAGCGCTGTACCCCCGGCGCGCATGATCGGCCAGTTCGCGTCGGTCGTAACCACGCCACCGCCCGTGGCAACCACGCGACGCGGCGCGCGGCAGGCGTCCGCGAGGACGACGGTTTCCAGCGCGCGAAAGGCCGGTTCGCCATCTTCGGCGAAGATGCGTGGGATCGGCTTTCCCGCCCGCGTCGCGAGCAGGTCGTCCGTATCCACTGCATCCCAGCCGAGCCGCTGGGCAAGCGCATGGGCCACCGTGCTCTTGCCGCTGCCACTCAACCCGACCAGGATTATTCGCTCGTGCCGCACATGCCCTCCGCGTCAATACACCGGGCGGTATGCGTTCTCGCAAACCCCGGCCCGAATGCCCTAACCCCCGGCCCCTTCGGGAAAAGGAAGGGGAGGGTGCCTCGAAAAAATCGAGGCGTATGAGGAATATCGTAACCTTGCCCGGTCTCACGCCCCTTCCCTAAAGGGAAGGGGCCGGGGGTTAGGTAGACCTACCCCACTGGACGCCCGCACGCATCGCGGGTATCGTACCCGAAAGCATTGGGTACATTCCACGACACGCGGGCCACAAAGCGCGGGAGGATGCACAGCATGGTAGAGACAATCACCCTGGACGCAACAGCGGAAGCCTACGACGACCTCGATTCCCTGCACCGCGCGGCGCGCGACCACGTCTGGGTACATACGGCGAACTGGCGCACGCTCGCCCAGCGCGACGGGCTGAAGGTGTTCGTGAAGGGCGAAGGCGTCTGGCTCACGGACAGCCACGGCAAGCGGTATCTGGATGGGCTTTCCGGCATCTGGGTGGTGAACGCGGGCCATGGGCGGCGTGAAATGGGTGAGGCGTACGCCGCGCAGGCCGCCACGCTCGCCTACGCCAGCAGCTTCGGCTACACCACGCCGCCCGCCATCGCCCTCGCGGAAAAGATCGTTGAGAAGACGCCGGGCGACCTGAACCGGGTGTTCTTCTGTTCTGGTGGCTCGGAAGCAGTCGAGAGCGCGATGAAGATTGCCAAGCAGTATCAGGCGCTACGCGGCGGCCAGAAGCGGTACAAGATGATCGCACGGCGCGGGAGCTACCACGGCGCGACCTTTGGCGCGATGAGCCTGTCCGGCGCGCGCGGGGCGAACTCGCGCTACTTCGAGCCGTACATGGTCGGCGTGCATCACGCACCCCAGCCGGACAAAGACCCAGATGCCACCGCAATGGAAGAACTGATCACCTTCGAGGGGCCGGACACGATTGCCGCGATCATCGCGGAGCCGATTTCCACCGCCGCTGGTCTGATCATCCCGCCACCGCAGTACCTGAAGCGGTTGCGCGAGTTGTGCGACACGCACGGCATCGTGCTGATCCTCGATGAGGTCATCAATGGCTGGGGCCGCACGGGCACGTACTTCGCCTGTGAGCAGTTCGACGTAGTGCCGGACATCATAACGATGGCGAAGGGGCTATCGAGCGGCTACGCGCCCATCGCGGCGGCGGTCGTGCGCCCACACATCGCGGAAGCGTTCGCGGCGGACGAAAAGCACACCTTCGCGCACGGCATCACCTTTGGTGGGCACCCGGCCGCCGCCGCCGCCGCCCTCGCCAACATCGCCATCTTTGAGCAAGAGGAAATTGTCGGCAATGCCGCCTCGATGGGCGCGTACCTCGGAGAAGGGTTGGCGAGCCTCACGTCGCACCCGATGGTCAGTGGCACACGAGGGCGGGGCATGATGCACGTCCTCGCCCTCGTCAAAGACAAGGCGACGGGCGCGGAGTGGAAAGCGGACGACGAAGCGCCCAAGCGGTTGCGCGCGCACCTCGAAGCGAACGGCATGGTGACGCGCGTGCTCCCCACCGTAATGCACATCGCGCCCCCCCTGATCCTTTCCCGCGACGAGACGGACACCCTGGTCGGCATGGTGGACGATGCCCTCACTAAGACCGAGCATGAGATGGGGCTGGCGTAAATGCTTTCACCACAGAGACACGACGGTGATTGCGGGTAGCCTGATCATTGCATATACCGAGACAACTGGATCGCTGAAGCGGCCGTCGCCAGTCGCGTTACGGGGCGATGTCGAGGCGCAGGTACTCTGTCGCACCGACGCGCCCCTCGATCAGCCGTACGGGGCGCGGTGCCCACGAGAGCGTAGGATCGGTGCCGAGTTGGGGGTGAACGAGGCGAAACCCCCGCCCCCGGTATTGAATAGTGCAGCCGCCCGCTGCCAGCACGTTCTTCACCCAGTCGGTTTTCGCGCCGTACGTGAGCGCGATGGTGAAGGTTTCGCCGGTGCGGAAGACGATCATCGGGATGCGGTAGTGTTTGCCGGACTTCCGCCCCGCATGTTCGAGGATGGCGAAGGGCGGCACGCGACCGGCGAACCGCGTGATGATCGGGTTTGCGAGGTAGCGATTCGCACGCGCCAGCCATTGTGGTAGGGCCATGTCGCACCTCCTGCTACATGAATAGTGACGGCACTCACAACGCATACATAGGGAGACCCTGATTGCTACTGAGGACAGACGAACACAAGGGCAAGTAGCACGTCGTCAATCACCGTGAACACAGCGACAATCAGGGTATCGTTCATAGCAGCCTCCAAAGGGTGCACAAGTCTCAGCAACCCGTATTGCCCCCTGTGTTCCATGAACGGCTACCCGCAATCACAAATTACAGTACACGGAGAACACTGAGAAAGACACGAGCAACGTTTCTCTCTCTTTGTGTCCTCTGTGTCTCTGTGGTGAATCGCGTCAGTCCGCTTTGAGGACTTCCACAGGCGAATCGGCGGCGGGTTCGGGCGTTGCCGTTTCCGTGGTGACTACGCGGGCCTTGAGCTTACCGGGACGACGGACGCGGTCGCGCACGGTGCGGCCCACGTTTTCCGCTCCCTGCCGCACACCCGCGAACCGTCCGCCCTCGCGGAACCCCTGCCGCACGCCCTGCTGCACCCCGTCCACCCACGCCTGCACGCCCTCCGGGCGGGTGAGCGCGTGGGCGAGCGCGCCGGAAACCATCGTGCCTCCATAGGCGACCACAGCCTTTGGCACGAGCGGCGCGCCCGGCACGAGGCGAATCGCCCGCCGTGCCACCTCACGCCAGCCGAGACCGGCGAGAAAAAACGGCGCGGCGTTCGTGACCATCGCGGCAGGGTCGTCGAGGTCGCGCCCGTTCATCGCGGCAAGCTGGTACGCGAGCACGAGCTGATTTTTCGTCAGCACGAGAAAGTCTGCGCCCGTCGCCACCGCGCCGCCAAAGATCGGGATGCGCGCCCCCAGGTCCGCCATGATCGCAAATTGCGCGTTCGCCCGCGCCGTCTCATTGACAAGCACATCCGAGATCGGCTTGCGGAAGCCCGCGAAGCTCTTGCCCCACGCGAGCCGCCGTGCAGTCGGGAGCAGCGTCACGAGCCGCGCCCGTACCGCGCTCACAGCGGCGGGGTCATCGAGCCGCGCCACAGTGAGCGAGGGCAGGCCGGGGTCGGGGGCCGTCTGACGGGTGTACATTGCCAGCACCGCCGTTGGCCCCCCACCGGCGATCAGCCGTTGCACCGCGCGGTTGCGGCGCGTTTCCGGCGTCGGGTCAATCAGGATCACCGCGTCGTAGGGCGTCGGCCCCATCGCCAACTCTGCCAATGCCTCCGGGGAGGCCACCGTCATTGTCGCGCGGGCTGCCGCTTCGTCGGGCGCGTCGCCTCCCGCGAGGGCAAAGGCGAACTGCTGCGCCGCCCGCGAGTCGTCCGCGACGATCAGCGCGAGCGGTGGCTGTGCGAGTTGTGCGCGGATATCATCGAGTTGCACCGTGCGCACAATATTGAGAAACGACTTCGCGTGATCCATCGCGCCCATGCTCTGGCTCCCTTTCCGGCTATTCGCCGGTTATATGCAATCCGCCTGATCGGTTGAAGAAACACAAAGGACGCGGAGAACGCGGAGAACGCGGAGAACCAAAAGACGTGTTGGGGAAACCATGTATCTGTATGTCCCCCTCCGCGTCCTTTGCGTTTCTCCCAGTGTTCGAGGGGATTCCGCCTGTCTTCGTAGACGGTAATGCATGAAAGGTGCCAGAAATGCCGGGGCGGGAGTGCGTCGTTCGCCCGGAATGAGCGGCAACGCGACGGTCATGCTACGGCGTGGCACTGGAAATGCATAACAGGATGCACACACTTGGTGGACACAACGACACGATGAGAGGAGCACATCCCATGTTGTACGGTCTGGCGGTCATTCTCGTGGTACTCTGGTTGCTCGGTTTCATCGCGCATGTCGGTGGGTCATTGATCCATCTCGTGCTCGTGGTCGCGGTGGTGGTACTCGTCTTCCAACTGGTGACGGGGCGGCGCGCGGTGTAGCGTAGATCGCGGTGTAGTCGGCCCGGTTTTCCTAACCCCTGGCCCCCTCCCTTCGAGGGAAGGGGCCAGGGGTTAGGAAGATTCAGTATCTACAATGGGAGTATATCCACAACCGCGCCGGCGGGGAGATCGGGTGCATCGGCGGGGGCACGTACGAGGGCGTCGGTGATCGCAAGGGCAGGCAAGCCGCCGACGCTTTGCCGCAAGGCGGTATCGGCTACCCATCCATTGGCAGTAGCAAACAGGCGGGCGCGCACGTAAGTGTCGCGCCCGCCGTGCGTGTGCAGGGCGCTGCGGAGGCGTGCGGGCAGGGCGGTCGGCAATTCCGGCGTGACGCCGCACAGGCGCGCGAGGGCAGGGCGTGCAAGGATGTGGAAGGTCACGAAGGCCGCGCCGGGGTTGCCGGGCAGCGCGAGAAACGGCACGCCGCGAAACACCCCGGCCGCGCACGGTTGGCCTGGCCGCATCCGCACGCGGGTAAAGTCCACCGTACCGTGGGCCACGAGAAACGGACGCACCACGTCGAATAACCCCACCGACGCGCCGCCACTGGTGAGCGCGAAATCGGCGTCCGGCACGGTCGCAAGAGCAGCCGCCACGGCCGCCGGATCGTCCCGCACGACGCCGAGCGGCACGGGTTCGCCGCCGTACTGGGCGACGAGCGCGGTGAGGAGCGGGCCATTGGCGTCGGCGATCTGCCCCGGCCCCGGCGTGGTGCCCGATGGCACCAGTTCGTTCCCTGTGGAAAGGATGGCAACGCGTGGGCGGCGCGTGACGGATACTCGCGTCATCCCCAGGGAGGCGAGCAACCCAACCGCGCCGGGAGTGATTCGCGCCGCTTCCGGCAGCGCGGTCGCACCCGCCGCCAACTCTTCGCCCGCGCGCCGGATGTGCCCGCCCGCCCGCGTCGCCACCCACACGGCGACCGCTTCCGCGCCGCGATTCGTCTCTTCGGCGGGTACCACGGCGTCCGTCCCCTCCGGCAACGCCGCGCCCGTCATGATGCGTGCCGCCTCGCCCCCGGTAATTGCTCGCGTCGCGGTGTCGCCCGCCGCCACGGTACTGACCACACGCAGGCGGGCGGGGTGCGTGTGCGTTGCCCCGGCGATGTCCGCCGCGCGTACGGCGTAGCCATCCATCGCGCTATTGGCGAACGGCGGCACGGGTGTCGCCGCGACCACCGCCGCTGCAAGCACGCGCCCGCGCGCGTCACCGAGTGGCACATCTTCGGCGGACAAGCGCCGCACGCGGGAGAGGATATGTGCATGGGCCTCCGCCACCGTCACCGTGACGCCGTGCTCCGTGTCGCTTCCACCGTGAGTCATTGCTGCTCCCATATCGCTGACGGCCCGCAAAGACCGGGCACGGGCACGCGCAAATCGAGAAGATGCCCGCAGATGATACGGCACCGCGTTCGCGCCCGCCACCGAAGGGGGGATTTGAACCGCGAAGGCGCGAAGGAATTGGGAGGGGAATTCACCACAGAGACACAGAGGACACAAAGAAAATACAATGTGTTTGATTCTCTGTGTTCTCTGTGCCTCTGGGCAGTATTTGCGCTTCCATAACGCTTACGCCGCTATTTTGTCCGTTGCTGCCCCATGCTATACTGCCGTCTGCCACGCTCCGCGATGGGTGGGGCGCAGGCTCAACGAACACCGAAACTGCATAACTGGGGGCAAGCGCCGTGCGCAATCCGTTTGACTGGAACTATCTTACCGAAGTGCCGCGCAGCGACAACATCTTTGGGCCGTTCAGCATCGCCTATCTCGTGCTGTTCACGCTCGGGCTGCTCGCCACGATCATCGTCAATAACCGGGTGTGGCGCATCTTCCCCACGCACCGGCTGCACCGCCAGACGCTGGAAAAGATCAGTTACCGCGCGATGTGGGGGTGGATCACGGGCCTCGTATTTTTTCTTTTTCGCTTTTTCGGGCTGAACCTCCTGGGCATCCGGCTGTGGGAGTACGTCTGCGTGCTTGCCGCGCTCGGCTGTGTGGGCTTCACCTACTGGTGGTTGCGCACGCAGTACCCGCCGCGTGTGGAAGCGTTCCGCAAGGAACAACGCCGCCGCGCCTACCTGCGTCCCGGCAGCGCGGGCGCGGTCGCCCTCGCCGCGAACACCCGTGGTGGCGCCACCACACGCGGCGGCGCAGCGGCACGCACCGACCGGCAAGACCGGCTCGACCGCGCCGACCCCGCGAACCGCGCCACCCGGAGCGCGAAAAAATAGCGAAGACAATTGAACCGCGAAGGCGCGAAGGCGCGAAGAAACGCAAAAGAACAAACATGTTTCTCTTGATTCCTTCGCGCCTTCGCGGTTCAAATCCCCCTCCCCCGCCACCCGATGCCTCCGATGCATATGGCGAGCGTGGACACGGTGTGCTACCGTACGGCTCTCGTTACTTGCGACGCCATATAAGGAGGAATGATGAAGATCACGGACGTGCGCACGGCGGAGGTCAGGGGGCACGGGTACTCGACCTACGTGCGCATCTACACCGATGAAGGGGTGATCGGCAACGGCGAGTGCATCCACGGCGGCGAGGGCTGCCCGACGATGGTGCATGCGCTGAAGCGCTACATCATCGGCGAGAACCCGCTGAATGTGGACATGCTCTTTGAAAAGATGCGCCGTTCGCGGCTGTTCGACGGCGCGATGTCGGGCGCAACGGTCACGGCGATGACGGGCATCGAGATCGCGCTGTGGGACCTCGCGGGGAAAATCCTGGGCGTGCCCGTGTACCAGTTGCTCGGCGGCAAGTTCCGCGATTCCGTGCGGCTATACTGCGACAGCCACGCCGGCAAGGACTTCTCGCCCGAAGCGTATGCGCGGCGGGCCAAGGAGGTCGTGGCCCTCGGCTTTGACGCAATCAAGTTCGATGTGGACGAGACGCAGGCCGGGTTCCGCAACGACCGCTGGAACTGGAACGCCTCCGGCCCCGAAGTGGCGTGGATGACGGAGCGCGTCGCGGCGGTGCGGCAGGCGGTGGGGCCGGACGTGGACCTCGCCATTGACATGCACGGGCGGTACGACACGGCGAGCGGCATCCGCGTGGCGCGGGCGATGGAACCGTTCAACCTGCTGTGGCTGGAAGAGCCGGTGCCGCCGGAAAACGTCGCCGCGATGCGCGAGGTCAAGCTGAACAGCCCCGTGCCGATCTGCTCCGGCGAAAACCTCTACCTGCGCTGGGGCTTCCGCGACCTGATCGAGCAACAGGCCGTGGACACGATCATGCCGGACATCCCCAAGTGCGGCGGGCTGAGCGAGTGCCGCAAGATCGCCAACATGGCGGAGGTGTACTACATCCAGTTCGCGCCGCACAATGTCTGCGGGCCGCTCGGCACGATGGCCTCCGCGCATGTGTGCGCCAGCATCCCGAACTTTCTCGTGATGGAGTGGCACTGGGTGGACTACGAGGGCTGGGACGACTTCGCCTCGCGCCCCGACCGCCCGGTGATCGAGAACGGCCGCATCGCCCTCACCGAGGCCCCCGGCATCGGGCTGGAAGTGAACGACGAAACCCTCCGCCCCTACCTCCGCACCGGCACCACCCTCTTTGGCGAGACGCCCACCACCGACGGCGCCCCGGCCCCAAACCGGTAAGCCGGTAAGCCAGTCGGGACGCAAAAGACGTTTACAGGGGGCACCCATCCGGGTGTCCCCTGTCTGTCTTCGGATTATGGATGTCCGCGTCCACGATTATGTCTATCTGTAAAACATGGCGTAAAATTGCTCTCCCAAACTTCTTGACACTGGGGGGGGTAGACTAGAACACAGACACAGCATCAGACAACCAGTCGAAAACGCATACCGCGCACCGATTGCCCCTCGTCCCCCTTGTGGCGTAGCATCCTGGCACTACCGCGTACTTCCCGCGCATTTCCCATCCGTTGCCCCGCTGCCCCTTGTGCCTCTGTGCCCCACTCTTCACCCGTATTGGTGCCCTGACTCGTTCATGGGGAGGAAATCCTATGGCTCTGCGTCTGCCTGCCGACGTTCCCTCAGACGTGCCCCCAAGTCCTCCTGCTCCGCCGTCCAACCGCCTGCGCCGCCGGAGCCTCGTCGCGGGCGCCGCTGCCCTTGTCGCCGCAGTAGCGGTGAAGTCAGGCGGGGTTGTGGCAACATTGCCAAACAATCCTGTCGTGTTCGCTGCTGGCAACTACAACGGGACGATAGATACTGGGAGAGGAGATGCAGTCCAAGCCTATGCCACGGGCGGCAATAATGCCGGTATATCGGGGCGCAACGATGACACGAACGGCGTCGGCGTGATTGGGGTTGGATCGAACGGATTCGGAGTATATGGGCAAAGCACCAACGGCACCGGGGTCTTCGGTACTTCATTCCGGTACGGGGTCTACGGTCAATCAGCCCAAGTCGGTGTCTTTGGTAACGGTACGTCGTATGGTGTGTATGGTACCTCCGCAATTGCGTATGGAGTTTATGGGACAACGGCCGGCACGAGTGCCTATGCCGCAGTGGGCGGGGACGCAAGCAACTCCGGGGCTTACGGGGTAGTCGGGATGTCCAATAGCAACCCGGCTGTCTATGGTTACGCAGTTACCTCTTACGGCTTCTATGGCTCCGGCGGCATCGCAGGCGTCTACGGTGGTTCACCTAACAACAGCAACAGCAACATTGGAGTTCAAAGGGTATCATCATCATCAATTGGCATATATGGGCAGTCATCCTCCTCCAACGGCGTGAGAGGGTTTTCACAGACCGGTATCGCGGTATATGGTACTTCGAGTTCTACCCACGGAGTGTATGGCTTTGCTCAGGCTGCTACGGGGTATGGTGTTTTGGGTCAAGGTGATACATCCGCTGGCGTGTATGGGCAATCGCTCCCGGCTTCTGCCCCTTCGGGACCCACCTATGGAGTTGTCGGTAGCGCAACCTATGGCACGGGGGTATACGGCACGTCCACGCAAAGTCATGGCGTGCTTGGCATCGCCAGCGCCGGGGGCGCGGCAGCTATCTTTGGCTGTGCCGGTACATCGAGTGCCCTCGCGGGGCTGTTCAACGGGCCGGTGCAATTCAACAACTCACAAGCGAACAACGCACTTCTCTGCACGGGCGGCAGTGCGGGGCAGCATACCATCGTCAGCGGCGTGAATGCCTCTCCCGGTGGCTTTGCCGCCATCTACGCGGACGGACGCGGCGG
>JAABUQ010002029.1_pt1 | contig 41261 bp, 45 predicted proteins | sample 5560001 | NCBI WGS metagenome assembly JAABUQ01 (sample SAMN10711888, study PRJNA513371) | rock metagenome | isolation source: Antarctica rocks | place: Antarctica: Victoria Land, Finger Mt nord | collected 2015-12-18
CGTCGATCGAGTCTGTACCGCTGCCCATCTCAGGCTATTATCCCCTTGCGGCATAGGTCATGGTGCGAGAAAAAGGTTCGGTATCCTGCGTTTATTACGTTGCAGACCCTTGTCTGGATCACGCTTTTTTACATTTTGACTAATAACTGCAAAAGATCTCTTTCCAAAGATCTTTGATAGCGGAAAGGCGGCGGATCGAACCGGCTGGCACGCGCACATGGGTGTGCTGGCTCCCGTTGTCATCCGTCTGAAAACCAGCCTCGGATACTGTAGGATTCCAGGTGAGTTGCGCCGTTGTCCCTTAAAGATGCGCGGATTGTCCCCTTAACCCTGCGCCACTCCTACCGTCGCGTGCTCCTCGTGGGCCTCATCCGGTCCTCCCACGCCTGTTTTTCCCCGCTACAAGACCGCCGACACTCCCCACCTATCCCCCCATCCATGAGGATCGGCGCAAGGTTAGTGGGACTTTCTGAAGGATCGGCGCAGGGTTTCGGGGACAATCCGCGCATCTCGCGCGGAACAGCGCCCCTCTTCACACTTGCAGGTGGCGCATGTCACCTGGAATCCTACAACGCCAATCGAGAGTGTGCTTTCGGGGCAAAGGTAACGATCCAGGGCAGGGATCAGGTGCAGGGGTGGCGTCGAGAGGGCACGGACGCTATCGTCATCGCATCCTACACCGATGGGGGTACATCGCCGAGGCCACGGCGATAGCCTTTGACGAGCACGCCCTCGGCGGGGCTGAAGTCGAACTCGGGGGCGCGCACGAAGCCCATGCGCCCGTACATGCGCACCGCAGTCCGCATGAAGTCCATCGTGTGTAGCCCGAGGTTCGCCGCGCCCCTGCTCCGCGCGCGGCGGACACACTCGTCCATGAGCGCGGCCCCCACGCCGTGGCCGCGCCCCTCCGGCGCCACGGCCAGCAGGCGTACCTCTGGCCAGTCTACGCTGGCCACGGCGGCGGCGTAGACGGTGGCGGCGGGCGGATACAGCAGGACGCCGCCCACGATTGTGCCCCCGCGCGCGGCGACGATGCGCTCGACCGGCCCTTCCGCGTCCAGCGTTTCCAGCAATTGCCGGTGATACCGCGCCCAGACGGGCGCGGGCGTGACCAGCGCATACTCCTCATAGGCGGCCAGCGTGACGGCACGGAGCGCCGCGCGCTCGTCGGCGCGCGCGTCCCGGATCGTGAGCCCGTCCACGTCAACCGTCATGTCCATGCCCTTCGCGTCAGATATCCGTTAACCCTCGACGTGCGCAGTACGATACGATCAGCGACCGATTGTATCCGCAGTATAGCAGTGTGCTCGGCGTGTCGACGCGCCGGGCGCGCCCGGCGTGGTCGCGGGAGACCGCGACCGCCTCGCGCGCATGCTCCGAAACGTGATCGGCAACGCCGTCAAGTACAACCCGGCGGCGACACCCGTGCACGTGGACGTGCATGCACAGGGCGCGTCGGCCGTGGTGGCGGTGCGCGACCGGGGCGTGGGCATCCCGGCCGACGACCTGCCGCGCGTCTTCGAGCGGTTCTTCCGCGCCTCGACGGCGCGCGGCATCAAAGGGAGCGGCATCGGCCTGTCCGGGGCCAAGGCCATCGTGGAGCAGCCCGGCGGGACGATCGTTGTGGAGCGCGCGGCGCACGCTTCTCCTCCGCCCCCCGACGCCAACGCTGACGCCGACGGGCCGCAACGGCGCGCGCCCGCATGGCTGGTGGAAGCATGCGGGGCGCGGGTAACGATACAGGGCGATGCTTCCACCGGTACCCCTACGCGGTCATGAGTGCTGCCGTCGCGAGCGTCGGCTCGTGGTCGTAGCCGGTCTCGTCGTGCCGGGGGACGTGGTCGCCGGCGAGATAGGAGGCCGCGGCCAGGACGGCGTGCAGCGCCTCCACGCACAGACACGGACACGGCGGGGTCGGCCTCCCGCGCATGGCACCGGCGTACCAGGTGGACGGTGGAAGCGGTGACCTAGGCCGCGTCGTCGTCGGGGTGGGCCGTCAGGGCGTCAACGAGGGCGCGTCGGGACGACAGCGCGTCGATCGTGCCCGACTCACCTAGGGGCGTCAGGGGACCTCGCGCCGCTCGTCGCGCCCCTCCTCAAAGGCCTCGAGGATGAGTCGGCGGACGAGGATCGACATGCTCACCCCCGTCCCATCGGCCCACGCCTGCAAGCGGCTTTTCGCGTCACGCGGCAGCCGGATCTGCAGCCACTCCTCGTTGGGCGAGACCCGCTTGCCCGACGCCCGCCCTGGCCCCCCCGACGCGACCTCACCCTGCTCGGCCATCGGCCTCACCTCCCGCAGGCAGTATAGCACACTCCTTGACATTGTAGGTAAGCATGGTATACTTATTATAGGTAATTTGTAGGTAAGCGAGGAGGGGCAACAACAGGGTAAGAGGGACGGAACAGCGTCGGGCCTCTATGGACGATGAACGCCGGGTTCTGCCCTCGCGGCAGGTACGTCCCGGGCCGCAGGCGAGACGAGGGATCGACACGGCGCGCGCGTGCCACCGGCGCTGTACCGCCTGCACGGGCTGCGGCCCCTCATGCGGACGTGACCTACGTCCAGTAAAACAACCGCTAACAGGCCGGCGCGCCTCCCCTGAGAAAGCAGACGCACCGGCCACCACCCCGAAGGAGGCATCCCTAGTATGGCACAGACGCACACGGACACAGCGAGCGGCATGGGCAGGGACGGGGGCATTGCCGAGGCGCCCGGCACGCTCTATTGCCGGGATTGCGGCGCGGCGTTCCCGTTCGGAGCCGATGAACGGGCCTGGTACGCCGCGCGGGGGTTCACGAACATCCCGCGACGCTGCCCGGCCTGCCGCGCCGCGGCACGAGCCGAGCGCGCGGGACCCGACGCTCCGGCCGCGCGGACGACGGCCGCCGCCCCATGCGCCGCCTGCGGGCACATGGCCTATGTCCCCTTCATCCCGCGCCTGGATAAGCCCGTGTATTGCAGCGCGTGCTTCGACCGGGTGCGCGCCGCGCGGGCCGCGGCGACCGAGGAGGCGTCGTGAGCGCCGGCGCGGGCCGCGGCGGCCTGACGACCGGTGGTCGTCGGGCTGGGGGGGCACTGGCGCGTGGGAGGGTCAGGGGCTATCTACTCAACGCGGACACGTTGGCGGCGCTCTACGGCGCCGTCCCCGTCGCGGTCTGCCCGGCCTGTTTCCGGCGGCGCTGGGCGGTCAATGGCCATCGGACACCGCGCCGGGACACGCGACGGCGGCTCGGGATCGCGGAGATCCCTGTTGTCGGCGACGCGCACTCCTACACCTGCCGGCAGTGTGGCGCTATCATCTGAGGAGAAGGAGACATCCCGATGGCCGAGACACCCACGACGGCGACGCCGAGCGCGCCGAGTTCGCTGGACCTGCAGCGCCGCTTCACCCTCGTCCGCGCGCTTGTCCGTGAGGTGGCACGGGCCGAGCGGGTCGCCGCACGCCGTCCCGACAACCCCCACACCACGGCGGAGCCCGACCGCATCCGCGCGCGCCTACTTGAGATCGGGGGCTGGATCGCGCAGGCCGGCGACGGGGTTGAGGACTTTTGGACCGTCCGCGAGGGCGCCTACAAGATTGGCCTGCGCACCCTAATCCCGGACACGACGCTGGGGCTGCCCGCGCTGCCCGGGCATGCGCCGGCGTACCGGGATGCCGCGTTCCCCACGCTCCACGGCTACGAGTTGGGCGCGACATGTTTCCGCTCCGAGGACAAGGCCTCGGCGATCAAGACGACGCTGCGCCTGGCCGCGGACCACCAGGAGGAGATCGCCGCAGCGATCAGCGCCTTGGAGCGCGACGCGGCCGACATCGGCGACGAGGAGTGGGAGCGCGCGAGCGACGGGAGCGGCCTGTGATGGCGCTGCCCCTGATCGCCGTCAGGGACGCCGCGCTCCTCGCGGTGCTGGCCATCGCCCACCGTCAGCACGCCGCCGCCTCGCCCGCGTCAATGACGTGTGTTTCCAGTGCGGCGCATCGGAGACACGCATTGAGGAGCGCTAGGGAGGGCGCACGATGAAGGGGACGATTGGCGATACGGAAAAGATGGCGGCGTGCCCCCAAGAGCGGCGCTGCTGTGTGGACGACTGCGGCCAGCCGTCCATGTGGGACATTCACCTGGTCATGGATAACCGCATCATCACCGGGATCACCGTGACGATGTGCGAGCGCCATGGTAACATGGCCCACCCAGGACCGCCGACACCAGCCGGAGGAGTGACACGATGACCGCTACAGGCGACACACATGGGAGTGGGAGGATGGACACAGCGATGGAGGAGACACTCAGAGAGGCGTTGATCGACTGTTGCCGCGCGGGCGCTCCCCAAGATCCTATCGGCGTCTTAACGCTCATCTGTGAGCGTGTCGGGTGGTCGTTGGGAGACATCGAAGGCGAAGCGGCTGAGAGGGACAGCGCCCGCGACGGCGAGCTATTGGCACAGGTGTTTAGGCGCTATCACGATCAGATTGCCGCGATGAACGGCCCGCTAGAACCGTAGTCCAGTAGAGCAACGAGCCCAATGCTGACCAGGGGGAAGAGAGGATGGAACGCTTAGAGACCGGGGAGCACGTCCGCGTCATCGCCGCGTGCCGCTACGAGGGGCGGATGGGCCGGGTTGTGCGCCCTATGTCGACGGCTGGGTATGTCGGCATCGTGCTCGATGGGGATGATCCGGCCGTGTATAACGACCGCTTCCTCCGGCTCTTCGAGCCGCGCGAACTGCGGCGCGCTAACGGGTCATGCGTCAGGGCAGTCGAACCTAAGGGTTTCGGCAAGGCGAATAGTGGGAGGCTTTGTCGTGGAAAGCATGGCATCTGTCGATGTAGGAAAGGTGTGCAAGGTGTGCGGGCGTTCAACGCTAACGGGCGCGAGGGGCGAGAACACGACATTTATGACGCTCGCGAAAGCGCGGATGTGGCGCGACGAAGGGAATAGATCGACGCCAGAACTGGAGCATTGGATCATCCGGGTGGACAGGAACGGGGAGCGTGTCGAATAGCACGCCTTCGGGCGGAGGGCCAAGAGGAGGGGAACACCATCAATGACGTACGCGGTCTACAAGGTCGAGGATAACGTGTTCGATGGAGGTCAAACCGCGACGCTTGTGGAGTGGTGGGGCGACGACGAGCACCAACGCGCCTACGATCTGCGCGATGAGTTGGAAGGTGCGGAGGAGGAGGACTACACAGAGTACATCGTCACGCACGAGGCAGGCGACGCGGCGCCCCGGCCCACGCGGCGGCGTGGGCCGGGGCGGGAGTGGGCGTAGGTGCCCTAGGTGAGGCCCGAGCCTAGGGGTTACAAAGGAGAGCAGCATGGACGAAATGGTGGAGAGAGTTGAGATGTCGGTAGCGCAGATGCGCCGGTACGTGCTAGATCTACGAAATGCGATCAACCCGGTCATGCTGCCTGAGCTATATGGTGCGCTCACGCATTTAGATGAGGCCGCGCAAGAGATTGAAAAGCCGTTGGCGCTCATAGACGTTAGCCACGGCGAATAACCGATCAGGGCAGAGATAATGACAGCAGCGACGGTACAGGCGTCCGGGCGAGGAGTAGCGCCCGAACGCCAAGAGGGGGCGCGAGGGGCGCGAGGAGTGAGGGTCCAGGAAACCCTCGGGCCTATCGTAGAGCATGAGGCCCCCGCCTGTCAAGAGCAGCGGGGAAAGCCCCGAGCGACGAGGCCGGGGACGCGCCACACTGAGGGTGTGCCTACCCTATTTTACTGGATCAGCACCACTGCCTACGGGTAGAGAGGCCGGGGAGTCGGGGACGCGCCACGATGAGGGTGTGGCCGCCGCCCGAGAGACGAGAGATAGAGAACCTAGACGAGGAGGTTGTATGACTCGACGCATGACACCGTTCCGCCTGCTCATCGCCGCGGTGCTCGTCATCGACCTGGCCGCCGTCGGCGCGCACGAGGTCGCCGTCCACAGCCGACCCTGCATGTGGGGGCCGTGGCCCAGCACTCAGTGCCAGGTGCTCCGCTGATGCCGTGGCGCATCCCTAGTGCGCGCTGCCCGCGCTGTGGTGCCGAGGTCCGAGGGGACGATCTAGAAACCATCCCCGTCGATTGGGCACTCGCCGACGAGGACGCCGCGATGTTGTGGCCGCGCGGGCAGGCCGACGTCCCCGCTGGCGTGCGGGTGTGCGCCACCTGTCGGGAGCAGCTGCGCGCCTTGTTTGAGGATCAGTGCCGATGGGAGAGAGAGGCACGCGCCTACGATGACAATTGACATAAAAATGAGGAGGTGAACGAGATGAGCCGAGTGATAGCCGTCGCCAATCATAAGGGAGGTATCGGCAAGACGACGTCTGCCCTGACCATCGGAGCCGTCCTGGCCACGCGGGGCCTGCGCGTGCTGCTGGTCGACTTCGACCCTCAAGGGAGCCTATCTATCGCCTCGGGCCTAGAGCCCGACGAACTGCCAGAGACCGTCTACACGGCAATGCGCCGCTTTGTCCACGACTACACGGTGCCGGACCTCGGTGCGGCCCTGCGCACCATCCGCCCCAATCTCGACCTGCTGCCGGCGAACATCGACCTCGCCGCGGCCGAGCGCGAGTTCGTCAGCGCCAAGCGCAGCGACTACATCTTGCAGCGCCTCCTGGCCCCCACGGCGGACGCCTATGATCTGACTCTGATCGACTGCCCACCCTCGCTCGGCTACCTAACCACGGCCGCGCTCACAGCGGCCGCCGGGGTGCTCATCCCCCTGACCCCCCAATTCCTCCCCGCCCGTGGCCTCGCCAAGCTGGCCGACATCATCGGCGAGGTACAACGCTCCGAGCTCAACCCGTCCCTGGACATCACAGGTGTTATCTTCACGATGGTCCGCCCCGAGGTCAAGCGCAGCGCGGCCATGAGGCAAACCATCGTGGATTATCTGGGCGGGCACGTCCCGATCCTGGGCGAGGTCCACGTCGATGTGCGCGTCGATCACGCCAGCGAGGCCGGCCGTCCCATCACCGAGTACGCCCCGCACACGGATGTGGCCCGCGCCTACACGCAGATCGCTGACCGCCTCGCCACGGCCCTCGGTCTGGTACAGACGCGGGAGGCGCTATGAACAGGTCGCAGCCGTCCCGGCCCCTCGGCGGCGGACTCGGGTCGGTCATTCGCTCGCAGCTCCCCCCCGGCGTCGAGGCACTGGCCAACGCCCGCACGATCGACATTGCTCGCCTCTCCCCCAACCCGTTCCAGCCGCGTCGGACCTTCGATCCACACGCCCTCGCCGAATTAGAGGCGTCGATCCGCGCCGACGGTGTGCTCCAACCGCTGCTCGTGCGCGCCGACCCCGCACGTGAGGGTTATTACCAAATCGGGGCCGGCGAGCGCCGCTGGCAGGCCGCCCAGCGCGCCGAGCTGGCTGCGGTCCCCTGCCTCGTGCGCGATCTCTCTGACGACGACATGGAGCGCCTGGCCCTGGTCGAGAACGTCCAGCGCGACGACCTCACCCCGCTCGATGAGGCCCGCGCGTATCAGCGCATCATGGCGCGCCTCGGGCTGTCTATGCGGGCGCTCTCCGACCAGCTCGGCAAGAGCCACATGTACGTCGAAAATCGTCTGAAGCTCCTGAGCGACCCGCGCGTCGAGGCGGCCGTCGAGGCGGGCACGCTCGGCTCCACCGTCGCCCAGGAGATCGCCACCCTTGATGACGACACGCGGGCGACCATGCTGGACCGTGCCACGCGGGGCGAGCGCATCAGGGTCAAGGACGTGCAGGCGCTGCGTGAGCTGCCGACAGCGCAGGAGGCGCCAAATAATTTGGCGGGGGCTCCTCCGGCGTCGTTCGCCCCAGGAGGGCCGGCGCCGACGAGGCCAACCGCCGAGGTGCCAAATAATTTGGCAGCGCCGTCCGCACCCCCCCCATCTGACCAAGCCCCCACATGGCTTGCCCGGCCCGATCAACAAACGATAGCCCCGTCTCCGGCATCGCCCGTACAGACCGCGACCACGCGCCCTCCTGCAGAAGGGTTAGCGCAGGGGGTAGGCGAGGCCGTCGATCCGGGCCATGTCCGGTTGCGCGACCTGCATCTGATCCAACTCCGCGAGGGCCGCGATGGTGAGCCGCGCCAACTCGACACCGCCGACATAGCCACCGTGCTCCGCATCCTGCGCGCCGACCTCGCCTGGGTGGAGGACCGCGCCCACCACGCGACGAGGGAGGTATCCGTGCATGACTAACGACGACGCGCCGTTGTCACTCGACATAACAAATGGGCGAGAGCAACCCCGCCCGCCCGCCGTCGGCGACGGGCCGACGGACGCGCCGCCTGGTCCGGGGCCGGTCGGCCCCGCCCACCCGCGCCTGGGGCCGGAGGACTGGCGGGCCACCCAGGAGATCGCCGCCGCGCTCGGCGAGACCGCGCACGGCCCGCTGGGCAAGGTCGGTCGCGTCGTCGGCCGCCTCGGCACCGCACGCGCCCGCGCGTTCCTGGTGCGGGCGCAGGAGATTGAGGCGGGCGGAGGGCTCATGCTCCCCGACGGCTCGCGCCGCCGCACCCCCGGCGGCGTCTTCTTCCACCTCGTGCGCACCGACGCCACGCTCACCCCCGCAGACCGCGCCGACATCTTCCCGCCCAAGTCCGCCCGCGCCGGACGCACGACGACAGCGGATGCCACACCGCCCACGCCGCCCACGCCACCTATGACGGCCGCGCCGGCGCCGGCCTGGACCGACGACGCCTACCGCGCGCTCACGCAGCAGCCTCAGAACGAGATAGGGAGGGCAACGACCGTGAAGATCACCGTCATCGGCCGGCCTGGCACGGCCGTCGAGCAGGGCCAGGCCATCGTCCTCGCCCTCGTCAGCGAGAAAGTGCCGGACCTGCCCAAGGGGCTGCCGGAGCCGCCCGCAGGCACGCGCTACACCGTCTTCGCCGCGCGCAAGCCGTGGGTGAAAGTGGCCGAGGCCCTCGCCGCCGACCCCGAGGACGCGGCCATCATCGAGGGCTATGCCGCCCTCGACCCGCGCGTGGAGGGCATCGCCGTCTACGCGACGAGCGCCACCACCAAGCGTCTGCAAGCGGCCAAACGCGCCGCCCAAGCGACGACACCGTGAGAGCCACGGGCGCACGGAGTACATTATTGCCTTCTCGCTAGACCATCCCCGTGACAGCGCGCACCAGCGCCGCACGGTGACCTGAGCTATCGGTGTCACCGGCGGCCGCTTGTCCAGCGCCGCCGGTGATCGCCGCGCTTGGCGTCAACCATCCATGTGGGGGGCATGACTGGGTCATGATGCGGACATGGCGTGCATGGGACGGAGAAAGGCTGCGGTCGGTGGGCAGCCTGGCGACCGCGGCCGTCACGCGGCGAACCACGCCGCTTCGGGTGCCCAGCGGGCGAGCGCGTCCGGCGGCAGCGGGCGGGAGAGGTAGTAGCCCTGGGCCATGTCGCAGCCCATGCCCGCCAACCGGTCCCAACTCGCGCGGTCCTCGATGCCCTCGGCCACCACCCGCAGCCCCAGCGCGTGCCCTAACCCGACCGTCGCGGCCACGATCGCCGCGTCCGTCGGGTCCGTCGCCAACTCGCGCACGAAGCCCTTATCGATCTTGAGTTCGTCCACCGGCAACGTCTTGAGATAGGCCAGACTGGAGTACCCCGCCCCGAAGTCGTCCACGGCCAGAGCCACGCCCACGGCCGACAGCCGCGTGAGGACGGTCTGGGCGCGCTCCGGGTCGGCCATCAGCGCCGTCTCGGTCACCTCCAGGCGCAGGCAGGACGCCGGAACCGCGGACGCCCGCAGGATCTCGGTCAGGCGGTCGGGCAACGCAAGGTCGTGCAGGTTCCAGACCGAGAGATTGACCGACACGGTGAGCGCGAGGCCGCCGCGCCGCCAGGCGGCGCATTGGCGGATCGCCTCCCCGAGCACCCAGTCGGTGAGCGGCACGATGAGCCCGGTCTGCTCGGCCAGCGGGATGAACGCGTCGGGCGGGATGAGGCCCCGCTCCGGGTGGGGCCAGCGCACCAGCGCCTCCACCCCACACACGCGCCCGCTCGCTACGTCGGCCTGCGGCTGGTAGTGCAGCGTGAGCGCACCTGCGACGATGGCCGCGCGCAGTTCGGCGATGAAGCCGAGCCGCTCCGGGCTATAGGTGTCCAGCGCCGGGTCATAGACCTGCTGGCCGAGCCGCCCGCGCTTGGCCGCGTACATCGCGACATCGGCGTGGCGCAGCAGCGTGTCCATCTCCGCGTCGTCGACGGTCGCGAGGGCGATGCCCACGCTCGCGCCCAGCTGGAACGCCTGTCCTCCGACCGCAAAGGGTGTGTCCAGCGCCGCGCGGGCGGCGGAGGCAACGCGCTCCGCGCCCGCTGTATCCGCTCCGGGCAGCGCCACGGCGAACTCGTCGCCGCCCAGCCGCGCCACGGTGTCACCGCGGCGGACCGCGCCCCGCAGCCGGCGCGCCACCTCGCGCAGCACCGCGTCGCCCTGACCATGGCCGAAGGTGTCGTTGACCGCCTTGAAGCCGTTGAGGTCGAGCAGCAGCACGGCGGGGGGCGCGCCGGTCGTCCACGCCCGCGTCAGGCGGTCGCGCAACTGGGCGCGGTTGGACAGATCGGTCAGCCCGTCGTGGGTGGCCTGATGCCGCAAGGCCCGTTGGGCGGCGTTGTGCGCCGTTACGTCCTTGGCGATGCCGTAGACGCCGACGACGGCGCCATCGACCACGATGGGAATGGCCGTGACGTTGAGGGCGCGGCTGTCGCCGTCCTTGCGGCGCAGGCGCAATGCGACGTCGTGTTGTGGCTCGCCCGCGACGGCGCGCGCAAAGTGCACGCCGCCGCGCTCCAGATCCTCCGGCGCGATCAAGGTGGGGAAGGAGAAGGTGAGCAGTTCCGCGACCGTATAGCCGGAGAGGGCGGCGCACGCGGCGTTGGCAGAGGTGAGCGCGCCGTCGCGCCCAAGGGCGAAGACAGCATCGGGATGGTGGGCGAACAACGAGCGATAGCGTTGCTGCCCCTCCTCGAGGTCCCGTTGCATCTGGACGCGCGCGGTGACGTCGTGGCTGTTCACGATGATCCCGCGGATCGCCGGGTCGTCGAGGCGGTTGTGGAAGACCATCTCCATGACGCGCCACGATCCATCGACGTGGCGCGCGCGCCCCTCGGTGCGCATGGTCGCCCCCGGCGCGGCGACGAAGGCGGCGAAGCCGGGGACAAGGGTCGGGGCGTCGTCGGGATGGGCGAAGTCGAACGCGCTGTGGCCCTCCATCGTGGCGGGCGCGTAGCCCAGGAGACGCTCAAAGGAGGGGCTGACGTAGCGGAAGACGCCCGTGCGGTCGAGGATGGATACGAGGTCGCTGGCGTGCTCTGAGAGCGCGCGGAAGCGTTCCTCGCTCGCCTGCATCGCCTCCTCCACCTGGCGGCGTTCCGTGATATCGCGCCCGTTCACGACGAAGCCCTGGATAGCCGGATCATCCAGATGGTTGCTCGAGATGGCCTCCTGCCAGCGCCAGGACCCATCGGCGTGCCGGATGCGGAACGTATACACGACGACCGCGCCGCTGTCACGCGCCTGGGTGACTGCTTGCGCCTGTGAGGCTGGCACGTCGTCGGGGTGCATGAAGCCAAAGATGGGGTGACCCAGCAGATCACCTGGCGCATAACCTAGCAGGCGCTGATGCGAGGGGCTGGCGTAGCGAATGATCCCCGTGGCATCGACAATCCGCACGAGGTCGCTGGCGTGCTCTGAGAGCGCGCGGAAACGCGCCTCGCTCAGGCGTAACGCCTCCTCCATCTCTGCGGCGCGCGTGGCGGGGGCGGGGGTACCCGTTGATGCGCGGCGAGGCCCGTCGGCCCCGGCGAGGTGGCGGGCGAAGGCGTCCACGGCGTCGGGAGCGAAGCGCAGGTCCCCGCCCGGGGTGCGCCGGGCGGGGGCGATGTCGCCGCGCGCGACGGCGCGGCGCAGCGACATGGCGGAGATTTTGAGGCGGCGGGCGGTCGCACCAGTGGTCAGGTCGTCGTCGATCGGATGCATCAGTCCTGGTCCCCTTGTGCGATACGTGACATATGGGCGAGTTGGGGCAATGATACGGGCCGTGACGGTCGTGCCGCAAGGGCCTAATCGGGGGAGTCCCGGGTGACAGGCCTGGCCGTCGGATGGTCCGGCCGATGCGTGGTGTACGGACGGTCTGACCGTCCACGCTACCAACATCACGACCAAGCGCCTGCAGGCGGGCAAAACGCTGACACATCGTGAGAGCCTCCGGGGCATGGCTCGCGTCGCGTAAGCCTCGAGCCCAAGGATTACGAGCCGTGGGCGCAAGGGGTGCAGGCGCGATGACGGCGGACGGACCGGGGCTGTAGACTAGTGGGGGACACGAGCGCCGCTCGCGTCGGACACCACGAAGGGACCAGGCAGAGGTCAAGGGACGAGGCGCGACCACAGGGCACTGGGCTGCGACCGACCGGCCCTGACCGAAGGGGGCGCCGGGCGTGGCCACCTGCACGGCTCCCTGAGGCACGGCTCCCTGAGGCAGCGGCGCGCGGGCACCGTCGTGTCGCCCGTCTCGGCCGCGTCCGGATCGGAGGAGGAGACCCGCCCATGGCCTCGCGCCTGTTCGCGCCGCCGCGGCTGCGCCTGCCCACGACCGCGCGGGACCGCCACACGACGTGGCTGGAGACGTTCTACGACCTCGTCTTCGCCGTCGCCGTCGGCGCCCTCGCCGGGCGGCTGGGCAGCGACGTGTCCCTGCCCGGGGCGCTGCGCTTCCTGGCCCTGTTTGTGCCGATCTGGTGGGCCTGGCTCGGCCACACCGTCTACGCCACGCGCTTCGACACCGACGACGTGCCGCAACGGCTCTACACCTTCGGCATCATGCTGGCCGCCGCGGTCATGGCGCTGCAGGTCCCGCGCGCCTTCGAGGGGGCCGCGGCCGGCTTCGCCGCCGCCTACGTGGGCGCCCGCGCTAGCCTGCTGCTGCTGTATCTGCGGGCGCGCCGTTACGTCCCGGCGGCGCGCGCCATCGTCGACGTGTACCTGGCGGGCTTCGGGGGCGGCGTCGCGCTGTGGACGGCGTCCATCGTCGCGCCGCCGCCGGCCCGCTACGCCTTGTGGGCGGCGGGCTTGGCGGTTGACCTCGCCACGCCGTGGCTGGGGCGGCCCCGCCTGCGCCGCGCCCCGGTCGACACCGCGCACCTGCCGGAGCGCCTGGCGCTCTTCACGCTCATCGTGCTCGGCGAGACCATCGCCGCCCTCGTCGCCAGCGTCCCTCCCGAGCGGGCTGCAGTGGTCACGCTCCTCACCGCGCTGCTCGCGTTCGCGATCGCGGTCTGTATCTGGTGGGTGTATGTCACGTTCGTGGAGGTCGCGCCCTTCGTCGCCCAACTCGGCTCCGGTCAGCCCTACATCTACCTGCACCTGCCCCTCGTTGTCGGGCTGACGCTCGTCGGGGTCGGCCTGGGACACACCGTCGCCGCAGCGGGGCATCCCGCCCTCCCTCCGGCGACGCGCCTGCTGCTCGGGGTTGGGGTGCTGCTCTGGCTGGGAGCCGCGCTCGGGCTCAAGGTGGCCAGCCTGGGCCGCGGCCTCCCCCGCGCGGTCTACGCGCGCTACGCTGGCTTCGCCGCGGCCGTCGCGCTGCTCACCATCCCGGTGGCGCCGCTGCCGCCGCTGGGCATGCTGGGCGGCCTCGCCCTCGTGCTCGGGCTCTTCGCCGCGCTCGACGTGCGCTACTGGGTCGCCTGGGCGCGCGCCCACCCGGCCGTACCCGCGTGACGTGTCGCGGCGGCGAGGGCCGCGGCCGGGCGGGGCCGCAGTCGTCCATCTCGAACGAGGGGCGCGGGGCTATGGCGCGACTCCTGATCGGCGACCACAGCCCCGACGGAAACAGGCGCGGACTAGTGGGGCCCCCAATACTGCGCCCTCTCGTGCAGCGGTGTGTCGCTGTCACGTCATGCGGGAGGTAGAGGGGCCAGACGGTAGAGAAGCACGAAGTCAACGGTTGATAACGAGGCGGGGATTACCGTGGACTCGGCCACATGACCGTGGCTCTTCCGCAGGTTCCGTGAAATGCACATGAAGCGCGTTGCCTAGCCGTCGCTGTTAGGAGCTGGTGGAACTGCTTGTGCCCACTCCTCACGCAGCACTTCACCGAACCAGACATCGATGAAGGCACCCTCTAGGTACACATGACGGCGCAGCCATCCGACCTCGCGATAGCCCGCTCGCTGCAAAGCGCGCCGGCTTGCCTCATTCGGCCCATAGGCCGTGGACATCAGCTTCTCGAGCCCCAACTCGCGAAAGGCATAGGCCGTGCGCAAGCGCATCGCTTCGCCCGCAAATCCACGGCCCCAACACTCGCGTTCACCGATGACGAGCCCGGTCCCGGCATGGCGGTTCCGCCAGTCGATGTCCTTGATAAGCGTATGGCCGATGTGACGGTCACCCACGAGGATGGACCACAGCACGGCGTTGGCGGCGAGACCCTGCTCGCGCAAGAAGATTTCGTGCTGGTCACGCGAGGGCGGGTTGCGCAGATTGAGGAAGCGGGTCACAAGCGGGTCAGTGAGAAAAGCGCGTTAGTTTTCGCACCCTCCCCGCGATATATGTACGTATGTACATACGCGCGGCCGATCTCGCGTAAGCTATGTTCGGAGAGGAGGGATGCCGTGGCGCTCGACATAACGGGGATCGCCGGCAGTTGGGAGAGCTGGCTGCCCGCCGACCGCGCACGGCTGGTGCGCTTGTGCGCGCGCCTCACGGGCGATTGGGACGCCGCTGAGGACCTCGCGCAGGAGACGCTCGTTGAGGCCTGGCGCCACGCCGACAGGTTGCGTGACCCCGGCGTGGGTGGTGAGGGCCGGGCGCGCTGGCTGGCGGCGATCGCCCGCAACGTGTGCCTGCGCTGGGCGCGCCGCCAGGGCCGCGAGTCGGCCAACCGGACCCACCCCGTACCCGACGACGATCCGCTCGCGCGCACATGGGAAGAGTGGCCGGCGGGCGAGGCCGACGTCGAGGCTGAGCTCGAGCGCGACGAACTGGTCCGCCTGCTCGACCGCGCCCTCGCCCTGCTGCCGCCCGTCACGCGCCGCGTGTTGATCGAGAGCTATGTCGAGGGGTCGCCGCAGTCCGAGGTGGCCGCCCGCCTGGGCCTGAGCGCGGGCGCGGTGACGATGCGCCTGCAGCGCGGCAAGCTGGCCCTGCGCCGCGTCCTCACGTCGGAGCTAACGAGCGACGACATCGCGCGCGGCGTGGGCGTGCCAGCGACGGGCGCCTGGCAGGAGACGCGTATCTGGTGCTATAGTTGCGGGCGACGCCGCTTCGTGGGCGGCTACGCGCGCGCGAGCAAAGCCTTGGTCCTGTTCTGCCCGAGCTGCTCCCACTGCGGCGTCAACCTCGGTCCCATGGAGCGCGAAGGACCCTTATCCGGTGCCAGGGCCAACAAACCCGTGCTGACCAGGCTGATGGCGTGGTCCGACGACTATTATCACCATGCGATCGAGCACGGCGCCGTGCCGTGCTTCCACTGCGGGCATCCGGCCCCGCTGCGGACGTATCCGCCCGACTACCTGCCGCCCGCGGTGCGCGAGGGGCGCGGCATGCACGTCCCCTGCGCCCGATGCGACGTCACGAACGACCTGTCGCTCGGCGTCCTCGCCCTGTGCCTGCCCGAGGGGCGCCGCTTCTGGCGGGAGCACCCGCGCATCCGTACTCTGCCCGAGCGCGAGATCGAGGCGGCGGGGGGGCCGGCGGTCGTCGAGGGCTTCGAGAGCGTCACCGGCGCGGCCACGTTCGACGTCGTCTTCGCGCGCGACACCTACCGGGTCCTGCACATCGAGGGGGCACCCGATGAGTAGGGCCGTGGGCATGATCGGAGGGCGGCGCCCGGCGACGATGGCCGCGCTGCTGCGCCGGCGCAACTTCGCCTTGCTCTGGTCGGGCGGGCTGATCTCGCTCGCGGGCGACTGGCTGCTCTACGTGGGCTTCCCGCTCTTCGTCTACCAACAGACCGGCTCGACGCTGGCGACCGGGACGATGCTCATGGCCGGGACGCTCCCGCGCATCCTGCTGGGCTCCGTCGCCGGCGTGTTCGTCGACCGGTGGGACCGCAAGCGCACCATGATCGGGGCCAACCTGCTGCTCGCCCTCGGCCTGCTGCCCCTGCTCCTCGTCCACTCCCGCGGCGGGCTCCCCATCGTCTATGTCGTCGCCTTCGTCGAGTCGGCCCTCGGCCAATTCGTCGGGCCGGCTGCGGGGGCGCTGCTGCCGCGGGTCGTGGGCGAGGACCAATTGGCACCGGCCAACGCGCTGGGCACCCTGAGCAACAACCTGGCCCGGCTCGGCGGGCCGGCCCTGGGCGGCGTGGTCTTCACCCTGCTGGGCCTGGCGGGCGCCGCCCTGCTCGACGCGGCCTCCTTCCTGATCGCGGGGGCGCTGGTCGCGCTCGTCTCCATCGACGGCGCGCCCGCCCACCCCCTTATCGACCGGAGCGGCGGCGCGGGACACAACCCATGGGTGGCCGTCTGGAGTGAGTGGGTCGAGGGGCTGCGGATCGTGGCCCGCGAGCGCCCCGTCTTCGTCCTTTTCGCGTTCATCGCGATAACCGGCATCGGCGAAGGCGTCATCGACACGCTCTTCGTGCCGTTCGCGACGCGCGTGCTGGGAGGGAGCGCGGCGACGTATAGCGCGCTCCTGTCGACGCAGGCCGTGGGCGGCCTGCTGGGAAGCCTCCTCCTCGGTCGCGTCGGCAGCCGCGTCGCGCCGCTGCGCCTACTGGGCGTGTGCGGTGTGGCATTTGGGCTCATCGACCTGGCCATGTTCACGTACCCCCTATTCGTGCGCGGCGTCGCGCCGACTTTCGCCCTCATAGCCCTGGTGGGCGTGCCGGCCGCCGGCATGGGCGTGGCCTACTCCACGGTGCTCCAGTCGGCCGGCGGCGACGCCCACCGCGGACGCCTCTTCGGGGTGTTCGGTGCGACGACGGCCCTTGCCGGGCTACTCGGCATGGCGCTGGCCGGCGCGTTGGGGGACCGCCTCGGGATCGTGCCCGTGCTCAGCATTCAGGGCGCCGGCTACGCCCTCGCTGGCGCGCTCGTCCTGGCGGTGCTGCGCGGTCGCGTCCCCGCGGCGACCAGGACGGCGCAAACCGGGCGCGTCCGCGGCGCTCACGACGGATAGGGGCAGGGGATAGAATGCCTGTTTTCGACATAACATCATTTGCCAGTCGGCCGCGGCATGTTAGCCTGCTCGCTAGTGGACTTGTCCTCATGACTGGGGCTCTTGCGCATATAACGTGAATGACGAGTTGTCGCAGGCGCTGGTAACGCGGCCCATTGCTCATTGACACCTCTCCTCCCATAGCTTATACTAAACCATATGGTTAAGCTTTTGACCGATCCGATTGGCGCGACCTTCGCCGCACTGGCTGATCCGACACGCCGCACCCTCCTCGAGCGCGTCGCCCGCAGTGAGGCCTCCATGACGACGCTGGCCGCCCCGACCGGCTTGTCTCTCCCTGCCGTCGCCAAGCACCTCCGGGCCTTGGAGGACGCCGGATTGATCGCCGGCGAGAAGCGTGGGCGCGTCCGCTGGTATCAACTCCGACCGGAGCCGCTGCGCGACGCGTCCACCTGGCTCGCGCACTATCGTCCCTTCTGGGAGGGTCAACTCGACGCCCTCGCGCGCTACGTCGAGGAGAAGGAGAAGGAAACCGTATATGAGCGATGACAAGATCGATCCGGCAACCCTCACCCTTGGCCGCCTCGTCGCCGCTCCGCGCGCGGAGGTATTCCGCGCTTGGACTGAGCCAGAGTTGCTGGCCCGCTGGTGGTGGCCGGCCTGGTTCCGCACGACCTACGAGGTGGACCTGCGCCCCGGTGGCCGCTGGCGCTTCCGCACGGTCGCCCTACCCGACCTGGGCGTGCTTGCAGTGGGCGGCGCCTTCCTCGAGGTCCATGCCCCCACGCGCCTCGTGTATACGTGGGTGTGGGAGGAGGGAGCCGAGGAGGGCGAGACGCGCGTGACGGTCGAGTTCCGCGATCGAGGGGCACAGACCGAGGTGCTCGTCCGGCATGAGCGGTTCGCGGACGGGTCCGTGCGCGACGGGCATGCGCAGGGATGGGCCGATTGCCTGGAGCGGCTCACGGAAACCATGAGCGCGGAGGGTGCGGCGACACGCTGACAGTGATGGTTCCACGTCCTCTCGCTGCCCCTGTCCTCCCATTCGCCCTGCCCGACTGCATTGTCGACGACGTGCGTCGCGCCGGCGACACCGTGCTCATCGCTGCCCACACGACACAGCCCTGCCCGTGCTGTCCCGTCTGCGGTCAGGCATCGGCGCGTGTGCATAGTCGCTATATACGACTCGTACGCGACCTGCCCGTCGCCGATCGGCCCGTGCGCTTGCTGCTGCGCGTGCGCCGTTTCTTCTGCGCGGACGCGGCCTGCCCCAAACGCACCTTCGCCGAGCGTCTGCCCGCTCTGGTCCCCTACCGCGCCCGGCGCACCCCACGCCTGACCCACGCGCTGCGCGACATCGGCTTCGCAGTCGGCGGCAAGCCCGGTGCGCGGCTGGCCACGCGTCTGCGCATGCGCACGAGTAAGGACACGCTGCTCCGCCTCCTGCGCGCGGCCCCGCCGCCGGATGCGCCGCCACCCCACGCTGTTGGGCTGGACGACTTCGCACTCCGCAAGGGCCGCTCCTATGGCACGATCGTCGTAGATCTGGAGCGCCGCCGGCCCGTCGACCTGCTCCCTGATCGGACGGCACACACGGTCGCCACCTGGCTGCGCGCCAGGGAGGGCGTCGATGTGGTCGCGCGCGACCGCTACCGGGAGTACGCGCATGGCGCGACCATCGGCGCTCCCGACGCTGTGCAGGTGGTGGATCGCTTCCACCTGCTCGTCAACGCGCGCGAGGTTGTCGAGCGTTACGTCCACCGGGTCCGCCCAGAGCTGCGTTGTCTGCTCGTGGACGACGCGTCGCGGTCAGATCCCGCGACGATCGATACCCCGCCGCTCCCGCGCTACGACCACGGGGCGTCCCGGCGGCAGGTCCAGGTGGCGCGGCGCGCCGAGCGTGAGCGACGCTTCCAGCACGTCAAGGATGCCCAGCGCCGCGGCCTCAACCTGCGCCAGATCGCGCGCGAGACTGGGTTGTCGGTCAAGACGGTGCGGCTGTGGGTCGCGGCGGATGTGGTGCCGCCCGAGCGGCGCGGCTACCGTGGGGGCGGCAAGGTAGACCCTTACGGCCCCTATCTGCTGAGGCGATTGGCCGAGGGATGCACGAAACAGACGCTCCTGTGGCAGGAGATCACCGCGCAAGGATTCGTGGGCACCCGCTCCCTTGTCGCCAAGTGGATTCTCGCCCGCCGGGCCGGCGTCCCCGCGCCGGCCGCCGCGACCGATGCGACGCTCCCCGGCCCGCAGAAGCTCGCCTGGCTTGTCCTCCGGGCCACTGATGAGGACCTGGCGGACGACGACCGCGCGCTGTGGCAGCGGCTACGGCAGCATGACGAGCTCGCCTGGGTGCAGGGGATGGTGGCGCGCTTCGCGATGCTGGTGCGTGGGCGGGATGCCGAGGCCTACGACGCGTGGCTGGCGGACTGTCGCGCCGGCCCCGTCCCCGAACTGCGCAACTTCGCTACGAGCCTGGAGAAGGACGGCGCTGCTGTCCGCGCCGCGCTCGCGCTGCCCTGGTCCAACGGCCCCACCGAGGGGCACATCAACAAGCTCAAGCTGATCAAGCGCGGCGCTTTCGGCCGCATGAAGCTGGACCTGCTGCGGCAGCGGGTGCTCCACGCCGCCTGAACGCCCCGAGTCAGCCCTCGCCGCTGGCGTCGGCGCGCTGTGACGTCCATCCTATAATGATACGAGGAGAGGGCGTGTTGGAAGGGGGCGATGGTGTGGCGACGGCGTGGACGAGTCCGACCCTGCGCGGGGAGCGCGTGCTGCTGCGCCCGCTCGGCCCGCAGGACATCGACGACCTGTGGGCCGACATACAGGTAGACGTACAGAACCCCGAGGCGCGTCGCCTCACCGGCACGCACCACGCGTTCACCTACGAGGAGATCGCGTCCTACTGCGCCTCGCGCGCCGACAAGACCGATTGCATCACCCTCGCTATCACAGACCGTGACGCAGGGGCCTGGCTGGGGGAAATCGTCCTCATGGACCACGACGAACCCAACCGCTCGGCCAGCCTGCGCATCGCCCTCATCGCCGGTGCCCAGAATCGCGGCGTGGGCACGGAGGCGTTGCGACTGGTGCTCACGCAGGCGTTCGGCCCGCTCCGGCTGCATCGCGTGTCCTTGGATGTGTACGCCTTCAACGGGCGGGCCATCCACGTCTACGAGAAGGTCGGGTTCCACCACGAGGGACGCCTACGGGACGCTCTGTGGTGGGACGGCACGCCGCACGACGCCCTGCTCATGGCCGCGCTGGCGACCGAGTGGGAGGGGTAGAGACGTGGGCTGCGCTGGCAGAGGCGATACCAAACACTACACTGTACAACCGTTCCCGGTGGTGTGGCTTACCGCGTCCCACGCCTCTCTGCCGCACCCCCATTTCACGTTATATGCGCAAGAGCCCCAGTCATGAGGACAAGTCCACTCGCTAGAGTCCTGCAGTTGCCCGCTATTTGTTGAAAATCCAACTGGGAAAGCGGTGCTGGTGCGGTATACGTCCCGATGGCTTTGGCGCGACAAGCCCCGGGCCGCGCGCCCGCAACCGTGAGGGCGTATGCGATACGCTCCGACAGCTGCCGGCTCACCGCGCGCCCGTATGGGCGCGTACAGCCTGCAACCGGCAACCGTGAGGGCGTATGCGATACGCCCTTACAGCCAGGCGCGCCGGCCACACTGTAATCGGGCAGGATTGTAAACGACACATCCCTATGGGGACGAGGCCGGCGGCGCACTCCTGCACGATGGTGGCACCGTCGTGGCCGCGCCCCGACGTGGTAAGCCAGGCGTGGCAGCTCCCCAGGGTGGGATGGCCCGCGAATGGCAGCTCGCGATCGAGGGTGAAGATGCGGACTCTATAGTCGGCCCCTGCGCCGCCGGGCGGAGGAGGAAGGCGGTCTCGGAGTAGTTCCGCCAGCGGGTGATCCGCTGCATCTCGTCGGCGTCGAGATCGTCCGCGTCGTGGATCACGGCGAGCGGATTGCCGGAGAAGTCCTCGACGCCGAAGACATCGACCAGTTGGAATGAATGGGGTGTGTTTCGTTTGAGTTGACGAACTGCTCCCCCTCTCCCGCGCGCGGGAGAGGGGGTTGGCTCTTAGGGGTAGGTCTAACACAGTGCCATAGTAATAGTGAGCGGCAAAACGTGATGCTGGGCCGTTCTACGGCCTCACGAGGAGTATTATCCCTTCAACCCTCATACTTTGCACGGATAATTATATGGCATTATGGCTAACCTACCTCTGAGAGGAGGGGGTTAGGGGGTGAGGGCCGGCCCTAACTCAGATGAAACACACCCAATTGAAATGGTCCGACGGCACGAGCAGGATCGTCTGGGGCATCGCTCTATCGTCTCCCTCGCGGCGTGAGGGTCCCGCAGCGTGGCCTCGCGGACGCGCCGCGCTCGCCCGAGGGCTAGGACGTGCGACGAACAGCAGCGTTCGTCGCGGTCAGTGTAACAATGCGTCAAGGAGCTGTCAATGATGGCTCTGTTGCTTCACCGCTGCCTGGGTCATCGTCCCCGGTCTCACCCCGGCCGTCCCGTGTCGACGCGCCTCCGTGCCACCTTGTCCACACGAGCGCGCGCCCAGCCTGGTACGCTCTGCGTAGAGACCCTGGACCACACGGCACCGGAGCCCACATGATCCCGCCACCCGCGCCCGCCACCGGCCGCGCCGTCCTTACCGCCGCCCAGGAGCGCGCCTTGGCGGGCACGATCCGCGCTGGCCGCCGTGCCCGCCTGCTCGCCCAGCGCCACCTGGCCACGCGGTTGCGCCGGGAGCTGCCCCCCACCGTTCCCGCCCGTGCCGTCGCCGTTGCCGTCCTCGCCGCCCTCCTCCCACGCCTACCCCTCGCCCCGGCGCAGCTTCCCGCCGCCGTCGCCCCCCTCCTGCCCCACGGCCTGGACAACGACCCGGCGGCCGTGGCCCGCGCCCTCGCCGGCTGGCCCCTCGACCAGGACGCCCTCCGCGCCAGCGCCGCCGCCCTCGCCGCCTTCGTCGCCGCCAACCACGGCCTCGTCCACGCCGTCGCCGCCCGCTACCAGCACCGCGGCCTCCTCCTCGACGACCTCGTGCAGGAGGGGACGGTCGGCCTCCTGCGCGCCGTCGATCTGTTCGACCCCGCCCGCGGCTATAAGTTCTCCACCTACGCCGTCTGGTGGATCAAGCAAGCAATCCGCCGCGCCGTGGCCACGCAGGTCCCCCTCGCCCACGTCCCCGGCAACGTGCAGGACGAGCGCGCCCGCCTCGCCCGCCAGGCCCACGCCCTGCACGCTGCCCTGGGCCGTCCGCCCTCCCGCGCCGACCTCGCCGCCGCCCTGGGCCTCCCCCGCGCCCGCGTGGACGCCCTCACCGCGCCCCTGCCCGCCCCCGTCCCCCTCGACCTGACGATGGGCGACGCCGAGACCATGACCCTGGGCGACCTCCTCCCCGATCCCGCCGCCCTGCAACCTCACGACGAGGCCGAGGCACAGGAACTCGCCGCCGCCGTGCGTGCCGCCCTGGCCACGCTGCCCCCCCGCGAGCGCGCCATCCTCGCCGCCCGCCACGGTCTCGACAGGGAGCCCCCGCGCACCTTACAGGAGATTGGCCACCGTCTCGGGCTCACGCGCCAGGCCGTGCAGCAGGCCGAGGTCCGCGCCCTTGCCCGCTTGCGCCTCCCCGCCTTGCGCCGCTGGCTCGCGGCCAACGACGACGCCGACGACGACGCCGACACCCCCGCCGCCTCCTGACACGCCCCGCGCTATCCGTGCGTGGGGGAGGACGGTGAGCGATACTAGGGGAGACACGACACACACCGGACGACGAGGGGACGAGGAGGGCGCCGATGTCCGACGGGACGCCACAACCCGGCGACGACGCGCCGTGACGCGCGTGGCGCCGGCGCTACGCCGAAGAGACAGAGCGCGGCTTTAGCCTCCGCCTGCCGTTAGCCCTGGCGCGCCGCCTGCGCGCCGAGGCGGTCGCGCGCGGGCTACCGCATAGCCGCTACGTCGCCGACCTGCTCCGTGTCGCGTTAGGCGACCTCCCCGGCGGCCCCGCCCTCGCCCCCACACCAACACCGGTCGTCCCAACACCGGCCGCCCCAGCACCGGTGTCGCCAGCGCCCGCCGCGCGGGGCCAGGTTGACCTCCGCGCCCTCCGCATCATCCAGCTCCGCGAGGGGGAGGGGCGCGGCAATCCCGGTCAACGCGACACCGCCGACACGGCCACGATCCTGCGCCTCTTGCGCGCCGATCTGGCCTGGCTCGAAACGGGCGCTGGTGACGCATGACCGACACTCAGGCCCGCGCCCGCGTCTGGACGCTCTGCTTCTACGCCCTCGTGCTCGCGGCTCTCACCGGCCCCCTCGCCGTCCTCCTCACTCCGCTGGCCCATGCCTCCGCGACGGCCCTCAACATCGTGGCTGCGGCCCTCGCCGCCGCCCTCGTCGGTGCCTATGTGGCCCTCGCCGTCCTGCTCGCCCGCGCCGTCCTGCGCGTCGTGCGGCCTCGTCTGGACGGCCACCGCTAGCCCTCCGGGACGCGCCACAGCGCCGCCCGGCGTGGTGCGACGAGCCCATCCAGGGGCCTCAGATCGTGGTGCTATTTTAGTACGACGGGGGCTCCAACGGGCCTCGGATCGTGGTACCATCCGACATCAAAACGTCGTACCATCCGTAGCTCTAGCTCCAAAGGCATGGAGCTACGATAGAGCTACGATTCACACGGGAAAATGGGGGTTTAGCGCGCCCATGGAGCTACTCTTTATCTTGGGCGCGGTACTACCCGTAGCTCTAGTACCATCGCCGCGCTAGTACCAGCGCCGCACTAGACGCCCGCGCGCACGGCGGCAAGGGCGGCCCCGCGCGCAGCGACGGGGCACAGGGTACGGGCCGGGGAGCACGCCGGCCTGACGACAGGCGGGGGAACGGGCGGGACGCTCACGACCCCACGGCCCAGCGGCCGACAGACACCAACGGTTGCTACACTGAGCAAGGACTGTCCGCACACCCGCCTCACAAGAGGGGATCGTATGAACGAGCCCGACACCGCTGAACGCTGGGCGCTCTTGCGCACGATGCTGGGGACCGACGGCATCGTGGCGAGCGAGGCCCTCATCGAGATGTGCGGCATGGTCGAGCTGATGCTCGATCCGAACAAACACCATAAAGACCGCCTGCGCTACGGCCGCCCCCTCGCCGAGGAGGTGCTGCGGCGCTACGACGCCCGCCACGGCACGCCGCCCGCGGACGCGAGTGGCCGCCGCTTCTACGACGGCCCACGTCTGGTCGCCCTCGTGGACGAGATGGAGCGCACCCCGCCCCAGGGTGGGCCAGGACCGACCGACCCGGAGGCGGCGACGCGCTAGGCACGGCTCACCAGCGCCAGGCGCGGCGGGCCGCCGGACGCGCGGACGCAATCCTTGCCCGCGTCCTTAGCGGCGTAGGCGGCATGGTCGGCGGCCGCGATCAACGCGTCGCGCGTGTGCGCGTGCCGGGGCAGCACCGCGACGCCCAGGCTCGTCGTGGTGTGGATGGTGGCATCGCCGGCCGGAAGCGCGATGCCGGCGACGGCCGCGCGGGCGCGCTCCGCGACGGCCAGGGCCTCGGGCAGGTCGGCCTCGGGCAGGAGGGCGGCGAACTCGTCGCCGCCGAGCCGCCCCGCACTGTCCCCCGCGCGCAGGCTGCCGCGCAGCGCCGCCGCGATGGCCGCGAGCGCCCTGTCGCCCGCCTGATGCCCGTGGGTGTTGTTGATCGTGCGGACGTCGTCCAGGTCCACCAGCAGCAGGGCCAGTGGCCGGCTGCCCCGCTCTGCGCGGGCGATCTCCTCATCGAGGCGGGCGTGGAAGGCGCGGTGGTTGAGCAGCCCGGTGAGCGGGTCGGTGCTGGCGAGCGTTTCCAGGCGCGCGTTGGCCGCCGCGAGGGCCTGGTTGCGCTCCTCGACCTGGCGGTAGAGTTGGCGCGTTTCCAGCAGGGCGACGACCTGGCGCAGCACCACCACCGCCCCGAGCACACCGGCCCCGATCCAGACACCCCGCTCCAACGGCGTCGCGTCGCGCAGGTGGCCGGTCGAAACCACCAGCGCGCCCACCGCCGGCAGGAAGGCGTAGGGCAGCAACGCCCGCCACAGCGGCGGGGCCGGTGCGCTCGCCGTGAGCGGCGGTGTGTGCCCGGCACGCTCCGCGTGGGCGAGGGCCTGGCGCGCGGCGCGTGTAGCGAGCGCGATCAGCATGTAGCCCAGCGGCCAGCCCACATCGCCCCCCCCCCGGTGGCGTAGGTCCCGTGCAGGTTGCCGTAGGCGAAGGCCGTGTCGATCACCAGGATGCTGCCCAGGCCCAGCGAGAACAAGACGACGACCGGACGCAGCGCCCGCTCTTGGGCTCGGCCCCATAGCAGGAGCAGGCAGAAGAACAGCACGAGGTCGCAGAAGGGGTACGCCGCGCCGACGAGCTGGCCGAATAGAGACTCGGACCCTTGCAGCACGGTGGGGCCGAGCACGAAATACCAACTGAAGGCGACCACCCCGGTCATCATCATCACGCCGTCGAGCAGGACGCGCAGGCGCACGGCGCTCGGCAGCGGGCGGCGGGGCAGCAGGAGCAGGCCCCCGCACAGGAAGGGGTAGGCCGCGAGGTAGCCGGCGTCGGCCCAGGAGGGGAAGGGCGGCTGGTGGATGATCTCCTGATAGTACGTCCAGATGACCTGCCCCACGGCGTAGCCGAGCACGCCGAGCCCCAGCAACACGGGCATCCAACGGGAGACCGCCGACGCGCCGGCCGTGCCCACCCGGCCGCGCCGCCACGGCCAGGCGAGCCCCCACCAGCACAGCGGCAGGGCGAGCAGCGGCCCGGCGAACTGGGCCACGTTATCGACGGCCTGGATGACGGGATAGGGCGCCGGCCGCAGCGCCAGCCAGGCGGCGAGCAGGCCGTTGTAGAGCACGACGAGGGCGAGCCCTCTCCACAGGGGCCGCAGGATCGCGGTCAGGGAGCGGGAGGGGGTGGTCGTCGGCACGGGAGCAGTCCGTTCTTAGGGTGTCCGGCCGCCGCCGGCGAGCTGGCGGGCATAGCGATCCACGTCGGCGACGCGGAACCGGGCGTAGCCGCCGGGCGTGCGGAAGGCCGGCGCGATCGCGCCGCGCCGGGTTGCGCGCAGGAGTGTCATCTTGGAGATATGGAGGCGCTGCGCGGCCGCGCCCGTCGTCAGATAGGCGTCGCCAGGGCCGTCGTGGTCCCGCTCCATGTCCCCTCCGTCCCGTGGTGCGCAGTGATGCGCGTGGTCCAGTTGGGACCATCATAGAGGCCACGGGACGGTCGGCGCAATACCCCGGTCAGGGAGGTCCCCTGTCGGGCACGCCCCTATGGGGGGTAGCGCCTGTCGTAGGCGCCGCTGCCTGGCATCGGCGTACGGACAAGCCCTATCGACGGAGGAAGGACCACGCGGCCGCTCTCACGGCCGATCGCGGAACGTGACGGTGGCGCGGCCGCCCGTCGTCGCCCCGCTTACCAGGTCCTGGGAGGGGACCGTCGCCGGGTGCTGGCTAGGGAGTTGCCGCGCTGCCCACAGGACGAGCACCCAGGCGACGGGCAAGACGAGCCACGTTTCCCAGGGCCGATCGGCCGATTGGAGCGTCAGCAGCGGCAGCCCGTCGCCCAGGCCCGTTAGCACGAGCGCCGCCCAATGCGAGGCAAGCAGCGCCAGCACCCCGACGAGCAGGAGGGCGCGGCCGGCGCGGGGGCAGGGCTGGCCACGCCGCGACACATACCACCAGATCGAGGTCCACCAGCGTCCAGCCCACCGGCCGGCCAAGGTAGAGCAGCGCGATCGCCGCCGTCCGGCGCGTCGTGCGGCCTCGTCTGGACGGCCACCCCTAGCCTTCCTGGGGACGCTGTACGGGACGCGCCTGCGATACTGGGGCAGGGGGTAGAACGCGATGGGCGACGAGGGGGAGGGCGCGCCGGACGGCGGCGCGGGCGAGGACGGCTGGCTCACCCTGGCGGAGGCGGCGACGCTGCTGGGCCGTCGCCTCGACACCCTGCGCATGCAGCGGCGCCTTCATGCGCTTCAGGCCGAGAAGCGCGCCGGCGTCTGGATGATGCGCCCAGCCTGGGTCGAGGCGTATCGCCGCGCCCACCTAGGCCACAAGGGGTGGGCTGCCCGCCTCGACGGACGGGACGACGACGGACAGGATGTCACGGGAAGGACCGCGCGATGAGGGAGCCGACGCGCCAGCCACCTGTGGACGTGCCGGGTTGGAACGACAAAGCCGCCGTGGCGCTCCTCGTGCTCGTCGCGGGCCATCTCCGTGCCACCGAGCCCCCGTCGGTCGCCGGCCCGCTCACTCCCGACCGCCTGGCCCACTTTGTCGCCAGCCGCGACCTCCCTACCCTCGTCGCCCTGTTGGAGGCCAGCCCCCACGACGCGGTACGCCATGGCGCCCACCAGCTGCGCCGCCTGCTCCGCGCCGGCCAGGCCCGCGTCTACCAGCGCGTCCTCCCCGGCGTCCCCGTCGCCCTCGGCGATCCCTATTTCCGCCTCGACCTGGCCAGGGCTGCCGCCAAAGCCGGCCTCGATCTCTTCCCGCCGGCCCGCTGAGCGCCGCTGAGCGCGCCGATTGCCCCTCACCATCCTGGGACCAGCCGGCCTCGCACAGCGCGTCACAGGGCTGTGGACGCGCCCCCACGCGGCACCGTTGGCGTGGTCCCCTCATGGGACCAACGCGCCGTTGTCATGGCACCACGCGTGGTCCCGGGACCACCGCCGTGGTCCCACGTTTCACACAGGAAAGCGGGGGTCTTTATCTTGGGGTAGGGACCACGCGTGGTCCTAGCGCCACGCCGCCGTGGGACCAGGCAGGGGACCAGGGGCGCGCGCCTGGCCCGCGCGGAGCGCCAGGGCCGCGGGGGGAGACACCGGAGGACGGCGGCGCGCAGACCGGAGAGGGGACGGCGACGCGGCGACGGCGAGAGCGCGCCCCTCCGGTCAGGAGGGCCGCGCCGTCTCACCCCGGACTCTCTATCCCCTCTGCCAGCTGGCGCTCCTGCTCCCGTTCCGCGACGTCGGCCGCCCTCCCCGGGGGCGCGCCTGGGTCCTGCGCGCGCCCGTGGTCGGCGGCGCCCGTCGGCGGCGCGCCCCCGTCCCCCCGGTCCTCCGCGCCCTCATTGGTGGCCGGGCGGTCCTCATCGGTGGCCGGGCGGCCCTCATCGTTAGTGGCCATGCTCATCTCCTTGCCTGACTGAGAAAATTCAAACGGAGCGTGGGGACAGATCGGCGGACGCCAGGGGCGTCCGCGCCCCGCCGTCGGCGGACACACCGAGGGCCGGAGCGACGGCGCGTGGCGCAGGGACCTGACAGACGACGTAGCAACAAACGGGCCGTTGTCGGGGTGGTGACGTGGTAGACTGCAAGGCAGGGAGCGTGCGGCACGAGCCCAATGGTTACATCTTGGGGGGCAACGATCCCATGGCGCCGCTCGCCGTGACGGCGGCGATACCATGAGAGCTACGTAAGAGCGCGCAGTTCGTCTATCTGACCAGCCGCAGGTGCCCTGCCGCCGCGCTGCGCGGACCTGCCTGCATGGCTGCGCAGCGCGGCGGAACGGGGAAGTCGGGCTGGCCGACGGGCGCGACGTAGACGGCGCGACGACGAACCGTGCGGCACGGAACGCCGCCCTTACCCCCTCTGGTTAAGAGGTGGCAGGGATCCGTGTCAAGGGCGTGCAGGTCCTTGTCCGGGTCACGCCGCCGCGCCTCCAGCGCTGGAGGCGCGGCGGCGTGACCCGTCGGTCTAACTGCGGGCACGGTTAGAGCGCGGGCGTGCAGAGGTAGTCGGCGCTGTCACCCCAGCACGCCTGGGCCGCGTTGTCGGGGGAGTAGACGCCGGGGCTATCGACCGTGCCGTTGTCCCCGGCGTAGACGTTGCCGCTGCTCGCCGTCGCGGCGCCGCCGTCTGGGCCCGGCAGGCGATTGACGTCGGCGTGACCGACGACGAGGCCCGAGCGCAGGTGTATGTAGACGTCGGCGTAGTTGTTGCTGTTGTCGGGGCAGTAGAGCAGGTAAACCTGGACCCAGCCGATGTAGCCGCCGCCGTTGTGGATATTGGCCTGCCTGTAGCCGCCCGGAACGCGATAGCACGACGGGGAAGGGTAGCGGCGGGGCGCCACCGAAACGCGCCCCCGCTCGACCGGGATGGTGGCCGCAGTGGCGGCGGTCGCGGCATGCGCCGGGGCGATACTCCCGCCCCAGCCAGCCGCGGCGACGCTGGTCAGGGCGATCGCGCCCGCGACGACCCGCAGGCGTTTGGTCATGCTCATCGTACTCATTGTTGGACCTTCCTTCTTTTCTCGTCTCTGCGTGTCTTGGGAGATGGACGGCCGTCCTATGCTCCAGTGTGCGCTACGCGGCGGGCGGGGACTAGGCACAATGCCCACAATGACGCCCACAAGTATGCCCACAAACGATCGTGCTATCATGACGGTGAGCGCCAGTGGCCCTGTGCCCTGCGACCCGGCGGGTGGGCCGGCGGCGTCAGGAGACGCACGTCCATGGAGACCACACAGCCTACGACCTTCGGCGACCTGCTCAAGCGCCACCGCACCGCCGCCGGGCTGACGCAGGAGGCGCTGGCCGAGCGCGCCTGCCTGAGCCGCAAGGCCGTGAGTGCGCTGGAGTGCGGCGAGCGGCTCGCCCCGCGCCGGGACACCGTGCGCCTACTCGCCGACGCCCTGGGGCTCACCGCCCCGGATCGCACGGGGTTGATGGCGGCGGCGCGCCCATGTGCGGCGTCGCCCGCGTCGCCCATGGACCCGGCGCCGCCCCGTGACCCGCCGTGCAACCTGCCGGCCCCGCCGACGCCGCTGCTCGGGCGGGAGCGGGAGGTGGCGCGAGCGCTCGAACTGCTGTGCCGGGACGACGTGCGCCTGTTGACGTTGAGCGGGCCGGCGGGGGTGGGCAAGACGCGTCTGAGCCTGGGCGTCGCCGCGGGCCTACGCGCCGACTATGCCGACGGCGTTTTCCTCGTCTCTTTGGCCCCCCTGAGCGATCCCGCCCTGGTGGCCTCGGCCATCGCCCAGGCGTTGGGGCTACGTGAGCAGGGCTCTCAGTCGCTGCACGACACCCTCATGGCGTCCCTGCACGATAAGCGCTTGCTGCTCCTGCTCGACAACTTCGAGCATGTGGCGGCGGCCGCGCCGCTGCTGGCCGCGTTGCTGGCGGCGTGTCCACGGCTGAGGCTGCTAGTGACGAGCCGGGCGCCGGTCCATGTGCGCGGTGAGCGCGTGCTGTCGGTCCCGCCGCTGGCCGTACCCGATCTCACGGCCATGCCCTCGCTGGACACGCTGGCCGCGCTACCAGCGGTGGCCCTCTTCGTGCAGCGTGCCGAGGCCGCCGTATCCGACTTCGCGCTCACGGCGAAGAACGCCACCGCCGTCGCCGCGATCTGTGTGCGGCTGGACGGGCTGCCGCTGGCCATCGAACTGGCGGCACCGCTCGTCACCTTATTGCCGCCGCCCGCGCTGCTGGCCCGTTTGGAGCGCCGCTTACAGCTGTTGATGGGCGGGGCGCGCGACCTGCCGGAGCGGCAACAGACCTTACGCGCCGCCCTCGCGTGGAGCTATGACCTGCTGCACGCGGGCGAGCAGGCCCTCTTCCGGCGCCTGTCCGTCTTCGCGGGCGGGGCGACCCTGGAGGCGGTGGAGGCGGTGTGCCACACGGCGGGGGACGTAGAGGGTGACGCCTTGGGATGGCTGGCCGCATTGGTGGACAAAAGCCTGCTCCGGCGGGAGGAGGGTCCGGGGGGCGAGGCGCGCGTGGGCATGCTGGAAACGATCCGTGAGTACGGGCGGGAACAACTGATAGCGAACGGGGAGCTAAAGGCTACGGGGCGGGCGCACGCGGCGTACTATCTGGACCTGGCCGAGTGGGCCGAGCCGGAACTGCGTGGGTCAGAGCAGGTTGTTTGGCTAGAGCGATTGGAGAGGGACCACAACAACCTGAGCGCGGCGTTGCGCTGGGCGCTACAGAGCGGAGAGCGGGCCGAGGCGAGCGAGCATGCGAGGGAGCGCGGTACCCTAGCCGAGCACAGCGCGATGGGGATGCGCCTGGCGGGGGCGCTGTGGCAGTTCTGGTGGGTACGCGGGCATCTCAGTGAGGGGCGAGGCTGGTTAGAAGAGTTGTTGAGACTGGATGTGCATGGATGCCATCCCTCGTTAGTGTCGACGCGGGCCAAGATGCTCCATGGGGCAGGCATGCTAGCTTTCAATCAGGCCGAGTATAGGCGCGCGGTGGCGCTCCATGAGGAAAGCCTAGCCCTCTATCAAGGCTTGGAGGACAGACAGGGCATTGCTATCGCGCTCTATAGTCTGGGCAACGTGGCCATAAAACAGGGCGAGTATGCGCGTGCAGCGGCCCTGTATGAGGAAAGTTTAGCGCTAGGCCGGCAACTGGGGGACGCACGGGGCATTGCCCGTGCGCTCACCAGCTTGGGGAATGTGGCATTTGAGCAAGGTGACAATGAGCGCGCCGCAGCCTTATTCGAGGAAGGTCTCGTGCTATGCCGGAAATTGCGCGCCAACAAGCTCATCGCTGCCGTGCTCACCAATCTCGGGAACGTGCGACGCAAGCAGGGCGACTACGGGCGTGCGTCACTGCTGCATGAGGAAGGCTTGGCCTTGCACCGGGATCTGGGAGACAAGTATGGCACGGCTCTCTCACTTGTTAATCTAGGAGATGCCGCGCTTGACCAAGGCGACGCTGAACGGGCGATAGATCTGTACGAGGAAAGCTTGGTACTGTCCCGTACTATCGGCGATAAGCAAAATATAGCGTATTGCTTGGAGGGCATGGCAAGGGTGGCGAACGTACAGGGGCGAGCGGACCGTGCAGTACTACTGTACGGAGCAGCGGCTACCCTGCGCGTGGCCATAGGCGCGCCGTTGCCGCCGACCGATCGCGCCGCCTATGAGCCCAACGTGGCGATCCTACCTACGACGATGGGGGAGACCCATTTCGCGGCAGCGTGGGCGGCGGGCGCCGCGCTCTCGCTGGAGCAGGCCATCGACCTGGCGTTGGAGGAGGGGCCGCCGACCTGAGCGAACGAGTCGCGCTCCATGCCCTCGGATCGCGGCGGCCACAGCCCCTCGACGCGGCTGTCCCCACGTTGTCCCGTCGATGCAGCAAACCTACTCAAGCCCGGGGGATAGGTGACAGACGTGATCGGCCGCCGCGCCATGCGTTCTTGGGCAACTGTATTACTATACATATCCTTGCACTTTTCCTTGCACTTTCATACGGGTGTCAGCGCGTCCCCATCCACCACAGCGGTCGCCCCATGCCACGCGTAGAGGCCATTTTTGCCGTCCGTGTCACCGCGACGCGTGGCGTTATCCGCTGGGGCGCGGGTAATGCGTCAGGGCACGGGTTACCGACAGTGAAAGAAGGGGCCATGGCGGCTTTGCCCATAAAGTACATTCGTTCTAGTTAAAATAGAACGAGCTTCGCTTGAATAGCATTTGAGCAATGGGTTTTCGGTTGGTAGTGCATTCGCCAACGCTTGTTCCGTTGCCTCCGACTTTATGGGCAAAGCCGGGCCATGGCACACGACATAAACGAGCGGCCTCGTCGGAGCGACAGGCAAGCCGCGGGAGGCGACGCATGACCGACACTCAGGCCCGCGCCCGCGTCTGGACGCTCGGCCTCGCCGCCCTCGTGCTCGCCGCCCTCACCGGCCCCCTCGTCGTCGTGCTCACCCCCCTGGCCCATGCCTCCACGCCCGCCCTCAACGTCATGGCCGCTGTCCTCGCCCTTGCCCTCGTCGGTGCGTACGTGGCCCTGGCTGTCCTGCTCGCCGCCGCCGTCCTGCGCGCCGTGCAGCCCCGCTCGACCGACCAGCGGTAGCCCATCGGGGGAACGCCGCCGCTGCCCTCCGGCGTGGGGCGAGCGGCCCCCCAACGGGCCTCACAACGTGGCGCTATTTTGGCGCTACTGGCCCTCACAACGTGGCGCTACGCGTAGCTCTAGTGCTAAAGGCATGGCGCTACGATAGAGCTACGTTTCACACAGGAAAACGGGGGGGGTAGCGCTACGATGGCGCTACTCTTTACCCTGGGCGAGGTGCTACCCCTAGCTCTAGCGCCATCGGCGCCGTAGCGCCATCGGCGCGCCCCACACCCGCGCAGGCTGGGCATGGGGCCGGCCCCGCGCGCAGCGACGGGGCGGAAGGTACGGGCCAGGCGTCCGGGCTCAGGGCTACTCACAGATGGTGCCGGGGACGCGGCCGCCCGTCGTCGTCGCCCCGCTCACCGGGTCCTGGCTGGTGAGGCGCCGCGCTGCCCACAGGACGAGCACCCAGGCGACGGGTAAGACGAGCCACGTTTCCCAGGGCCGATCGGCCGGTTGCAGCGTCAGCAGCGGCAGCCCCGCGCCCAGGCCCGTCAGCACGAGCGCCGCCTAATGCGAGGCAAGCAGCGCCAGTACCCCAGCGAGTAGGAGGGCGCGACCGGCATCACCTGCCTGGTGTTGCGCCATCTAATCGATGCTAGAGATACAAGCCGTCCGTAGCATCAACGAGAGCGTCGACCTGTTGTGGTCGAAACTAGAGTGCGTAGTTCATTAGACGGTTCCAGCCCCATTTTCTCACGCATCAGCCGTCGATACGCTCTGTACTCGTTGCGCACCGCGTCGTCCTGACCATCCGCAATTAAACGTCGCACAAGTGTTAGACGTAGAGTTTCATCGACAGGATCGAAGGCTATAGCGCGTCGCAACGTAGCAAACATATCATCGCGTTGTCCCATTTGCTCATAACAGAGCGCGAGCGCGAGCGCAACCATTATGATCCGACGACCCATGCGGTTGCGCTCTGCCATAGCCCAGGGGCTGTCACACCACTCCAGATAGCCTCCCGCACCTACGAGATTCAGGGCTGTCTCGGCGGCCGTCACGCGCTCCGCTAACTCTCCCTGACCCAGGGCCACCTCCGCAGCCTCGTCGAACCGCCGCCCATCGTCCTGCAGAGGTAAATAAATGTTGTAGACCCCATTACGTGGTCCCCAGCTCTCATCGCCGAGCACGCGGCGCACATGTCGCGTTGCGTTCCACAAGTTTGGAGCCGCCTTCACATCACCATCCCATAGCGTATCAAGCGGCCTCTCTGTCCGCCTGGCTCGTGTTAGCCGTCGGAGCAGGAATCACCTCATATCATGTGTCATAGGACAAACGCCAGCAGACGCGTGTCGGCTGTAAGAAACGTGTAAGATCTATGGTTTACAGTGAAAAGGGTGGGAGCGATGATTCCACCTGGACGACAGCGGTTGATAGGAGATCTGTACCATGGCTTTCACGTCGCGTGCGCCCATTTTAGCCGGCGGGCTCGCTCTTGCCCTAATTGGCGTCGTCGGGTCCGCCTCCGCGGCGACCACCCACACCCTCGCTCTCCATCCGACCAAAATGGCCAGCCATGCCATGGGCGGCGCCGCCGTGACGCAGACCGCGCCCGACGACTACAAGGTCACGATCACGGCCTCGGGCCTACCCGCCCCGTCCACGCTGCTCAAGCGCCGCGTCTACGTCGCGTGGGTCAGCGATGGCAAGGGGACGCAGACGCAGATGATGAGCATGCTGGCGTCTATCCCTCTCCACACGACCGGAGCGGGCGCGTACGCGGGCAGTCGTGTGGTCATGGTCTCGACCATCGCACGCGTCTTCATCACCGCTGAGAACTCCGCGACGGTGCATGCGCCGGCCATGCCCATCCAAGGCGTGCTCGTCAGCAGCATGACGCACTAGCCGCGTCGGGTCTCTCCCACGAGCGTAATCGAGACAGGACGAGCGGGACTGCTCTTAGGGGCGTCCCGCCCGCCGTCGAGGCCCCGCTACTCTTTTTGTGAGGACCCCGGCGACGCGCGGCTACCGGCGTGTGACAGTAGCGCACCCTGTCCGCGACGGTCTCAAGCGACTCCGACACGCACACATTAGTCTATGAGGCGCGTCAGGCCGGCATCGCGCGGGGCGCGCCCCGCGCGATGCCGGCCCATACCGATAGGGCTTGACACTCCTGCTCCAGCCGCACGAACGCCGCTTTAGCCCCTTGCCGGCCTCCGCGCTCCGCTGGCCCCTGCCTCCGCGTCGGCCCTTCCTATGCTGGCCGCGATCCTCGCCGCCCTCGTCGGCGCCTATGTAGCCCTCGCCGTCCCGCTCATCGTCGCCGTCCCGCGCGTCGTGCGGCCTCGTTTGGACGGCCACCGCTAGCCCGCGTGGAAGCGCCCGACCGGTGTCGCCTGCGATACTGGAGCAGGGGGGACATCCAATGCAGGAGCCGACGTGTCGGTCGCCCGTGGGCGAGCCCGGCTGGAACGACAAAGCCGCCGTCGCTCTCCTCGTGCTCGTCGCGGGCCATCTCCGCGCCACCGAGCCCGTCGCCGTCGCCGGCCCGCTCACCCCCGCCCACCTGGCCCGCTTTGTCGCCGGCCACGACCTTCCCGCCCTCGTCTCCACGCTGGAGGACAGCCCCCGCGACGCGGTGCGCCACGGCGCCCACCAGCTGCGCCGCCTGATCCGCGCCGGCCAGGCCCACGTCTACGTCCGTGTCCTCCCCGGCCTTCCCGTCGCCCTCGGCGACCCCTACTTTCGCCTCGACCTGGCTAAAGCCGCCGCCCGCGCCGGCCTCGACCTCTTCCCGCTAACACGGCCAGGGCGCTGAACGCGGACTGGCACGCCCTGGCGCTATAATGCGACATAACCACGGGAGCCATCGCCCATTTATATTAGTAGAGTGAGGGACGGGCCTGGGCCGGTGTCGGCGGTCATGGCTGATGGGTCGCCGGCGCCGCGCGCTCGACGCCTGTCCCCTCTCGGCTCCCTGAGACCTGGGGACATCCGGTCGCCGCCTTAGACAGACTGTGGAAGGATATCGCCGTCACGATGGACCCGACACGCCGTCAACTGCGCAGCGAGCCCACCTGGACGGACAAGGCCATGCGCGCCGTCCTGCTCGTCTGCGCCCACCATCTCCGCGCGACGTCGCCCGATCCCCTCGCGGTCGCCGACCTCGCGCGACTGGTGAGGGCGCGCACCTTCCCCGAGGTGGCGGACCTCCTGGAGGCCAGCCCCGACGACGCCGTGCGCGCCGAGGCCCGCACGCTCCGCGCGACCCTGACGGGGGCCGGCGCCTGGACACGCGGGCGCGTCATGGCCGGCCTCCCCGCCGCCCTGACCGATCCCCTGTTCCGCCTCGACCTGGCCAAAGCCGCCGCTCGCGCCGGTCTCGACCTCTTCCCGCCGGACCGCTGAGCGCGCCGGTCGCCTGCCCGCATCCTGGGACACCCCTGGGACAATCCTGAGCCGCTAGCCCGCGTGGGAGCCTCTGACGTAGTGCGAGCGGCCCCCCAACGGGCCTCACAACGTGGCGCTATTGTAGCGCTACTGGCCCTCACAACGTGGCGCTAGTCGTAGCTCTAGCACTACAGGCATGGCGCTACGATAGCGCCACGTTTCACACAGGAAAACGGGGGTTCGGCGCTATGATGGCGCTACTCTTTATCTTGGGCGCAGTACGACCCGTAGCTCTAGTACCACCGTCGCCGTAGTGCTACGCTGGCGCTATGACGCTGTGCAGGCCAGGCGTGAACGCCAGCCCCCGGCCCCGCGCGCAGCGACGGGGCGCAGGGTACGGGCTAGCCGACCGCGCGCATGGTTGATCGCGGACAGTGGCGCGGCTGCCCGTCGGCACCCCGCTCGCCAAGGCCGGAGAGGGGACCGTCGCCGGCACCACCAGCACCATGCACATGACCCGCGCGCCCCCTCACCGCGTCCCCTTACCCCGTGGCCGAGCGCGTGGCAGGGCAAGCGGACAGCCCCGCAGGCGTGTACTCGTAGTACGGGTCGTCCCAGGGGGTCTCGCCGACAAGGTCGGCCACGCGCGCGACCTCCTGGCCGCACGCACGGCACCGCCCGGTCGCCACGCCGCGCGTCAGTTCGATGCTGCGATGGCCCTGGTCACCCCCACGACCATCGCCTCCCGGCTGAACACCCGGCACAGGGTCACGATATGGCACTCCACGCTCGCGCTCCCTCCTTGGTCGTGTACCACGCCATTTCTACCATCACAATAGCCCTCCTACTCGCGTAGTGACATTAAAGGGCCACCGAGTCCCCGCGCCGCGCGTGACGCCCGTAGCTCGTCAAGGTCGGCCCGGGCAATCAGCACGCGTGGTCGGATCGAAGATCCAACCCGCGTCACGGGCACATCACCCTGATCGATGAGTTTGTATAGGCGTTTGTTGCTCACCCCTAACTCCGCGGCGGCCGCGCGCGCTGTCACGTACTCCCTGTCTGCCGTGATGACAATACCAGCGGCTGTCGCGCGCGCCGTCACGTACTCCTTGTCTGCCGCGACTGCAATCCCGGCAGCGTGCCGCGCTAGGTAGGTCGCGGCAGACACTTCGCGGACCATCGTGCGCACTTGGCCGACGCTGCTCACGCCACACACACGCTCACTCTCTAACACCCCCAGCCGCACCAAGCTGTAGACGCCGTTCCTGGACAATCCGAGACGTCGCGCGGCTTCCTCGACCGGGATCAGGCCAGGGCTGCGCGGCACAATCATAGTAGCGCGCCGCTCCCGCAGCGCCCGGACGCTCGCCGCCGCGATGCGGTACCCACTGCCGCGGACGGACCGATCCTTCGTCGCCTCCAGATCCCCCTGACGGCACCATCGGCAGATTGTTTGCCGCGACGCGCCCAAGGCGCGGATGGCCTCGTCCACGTCCATATAATCGTCATCCGCCCTGCAAGTGTCGTCCTCTTGCCGTTTTATACCTAAACGCGCGGCAAGCGCATCGAGATCGGCGGATGCGATTAGCATGCCCTGCCCTTGGTGCGCCGCAGGTAGGGCACCTTCTCGGACGAGGTGGTACACCCTATGCAAAGTGCATCCCAACTGTGCAGCCGCCTCACGCGCCGTCACGCAGCCCTCCGTTACCACCTGCTCCCCGGCCCGGACCATGGATGAAATATCTTCGACGTCCGATACATCCCGTGGCGCCACATCAGGCTGTGCCATCACTCCCAACCGTCCCTATCGCTCTTGGCGCACTGTGGCGCACCGTGTCACTTCACAACGACAGCCCCGATTACATCGCTGCTGTCGGTCGTAGTAAACCTGCGTCATCGAGCGCATACGCGTACACCTCCTCCGTTCCCATAGCCTCTCCTTCGGCCCATAAATCGTCGAGCCGGGCCACCTCGAGTGCCGATCTTACCAAGGCGACGCGCCCCTCGTGATCAACGCGGTGGCTAGCCGGAATTGGAGCACCCACCTCTCGACGCAAGCGAGCCGCCGCTCCCCACAACCGCACCGCCCGCTCCGCGTCATCCAGCGTAGCGGTCGCACCCAACCCCTCGAAACACAGCGCGAGTTCCTGTCGTGGCGAGTCCGCCTGAAGCAGCGCGAGAGCCTCGCGGTACGCCGTGCATGCTTCCTCGTCAGCGCCTCGGGCGCGGCGTACCATCCCTAAAGTGAAGAAAGAGTGTATCATCCCGCGCTTATAGTCGAAGGTCCGCGCGATACTGACCGCCTCCGCACATAGGACCTCCGCGCGTGCATGGTCGCCCTGTAGTGAGGCTAGACGACCCGATTGGAACAGGGCCGTCGGGTAGCTGCGTTGGTCGGGGCGCGTGCGCAACCCATTTAGCGCTGCCTCCAACTCGTGCTGTGCCGCCTCCAAATCGCCCCTTTCTATGCTCGCTGCCCCCAGGTCCACTGTGGTGTCCCACATCTGGATCTCAATGCCGCATGAACGACACAAAACTGTAGCTTGCTTCAATAGTTGGTGCGCCGCGTCGTATCGCCCCTGAATCAAAGCAAGAGCTCCTGCATTGGCCAAAGTACTTGCGATCCCATGTTGATCGCCGGTCTCGTGGAAGAGGGAGGCCGCCTGCTCATACAAGCATTTTGCGTCGTCTAGTGAGCCCCTCTCCGCCATAACGAGCCCAAGATTGCACAGCACACTAGCCTGTCTCGCACTATTTCCCAAAGTTCGGTACTTATCCAAGGCTCGCTCGAACCACTCAACCGCGTGGTCGTAGTCACTCATGTTCGCGCTCAACACCCCCAAACCATTGAGCACCCGCGCATGCGTTTCTGCCGGGATATCCCGCCCCATGATGCTACTGGCCCCCACAAGCGCCCTTTCTAACCATCGCCGTCCCTCACTCATTGGACCACGACGGTACCAGAAGCGGTAGAGCGCCGCAGCTAGCCGCAATGTCGCAGCCCTATTGCCTTGCGCCTCTAACCAGCGCAGCGCCGCGTCCAGGTTGTGGCGCTCCTGTTCCAACCGATCGTGCCATGCCCACTCTGCGCCGCTACGCTCATGTCTCTGCGCCTCCTCAGCCAACGCAAGGTAATACATCGCGTGCCGATCGCGTGCCGTCTCCACCTCCTTTTCCGCGAGCAACTGTTCGCTCCCGTATGCGCGCAGAGTCTCCAGCATCACTACCCGCCTCGCCCCGTCGGGGTCGCCCGGATCCTCCACGGTCTGCACCATGCTCTGGTCCAGCAGCAGGGTCAGACCGTCGAGCACGATGTCCTTGTCCGCGCCGTGGCCAGCATAGACCTCCGCAGCCGCAGCCAAGGTGCATCCACCAGTGAACACCGCGAGCGAACGAAACAACCGGCGCTCTTCATGACCGAGCAAATCGTAGCTCCACGAGATCGCGTTGCGCAACCCCTGCAGACGCTCTGGCGCGTCGCGGGCTCCGCCCGTCAGCAAGTCCAGCCGTCGATCCAACCGCGCTAAGATCGCCTTTGGCGGGAGCAGCTTTGCACGCGCCGCCGCCAACTCGATGGCCAGTGGCAGCCCGTCTAACTGCTGGCAGATCGAGACCACCGTCGGGGCTGACTCGGGTGTGAGGGCGAAGGCGGGGTACCCTGCTCGTGCCCGCTCGACAAACAGACGAACCGCTGCGTATCGCCCCGCTACCAGCACGTCCTCAACGGAGATAGCAGGACCCGGCACCTCCAGCGGCGACACGCGGATTTCGTGCTCGCCGCCAATATGTAGCAGTGCTCGGCTCGTGGCTAGCACCACGACGCGCGGGCACGCGGCACGCAACACAGATATAAACTCCCCGGCAGCAGGGAGCAAGTGCTCGACGTTGTCAAGCACAAGTAGTGTCGCGCGTGGCCGCAGGTGCGCCACCACGCGCTTTAGGATGGGGTCCACCCCCAGATCGGCGAGGCCCAGCGCGCGGGCCAACGCGGTGGCTATGCCATCGGTCTGTCGGAGCGACGCAAGCGGGACCATGACCGCCCCATCGGAGTACAGGGAACTCGCCTCCTCGGCCACACGCAGCGCAAGTCGTGTTTTGCCCACGCCACCCGGTCCGGTTAGCGTCACCAAACTCGTTGCACCGCGCCGCAGCAGGGCCACCACGTCGACCACCTCGCGCTCGCGGCCGACCAGGGATGTCGGTGGCGTCGGCCAAAGCAACACATGGGTGGGAGGATGGCGATTAGGATCAACTGGTGACGCGACAGGACCACCGCGGCCTGCTGCTTCGGACAATTCATAGCCCTGTTCGCACAGGTCCAACGCTTCGGACAACGCTTGCATGTTCCTCTTATGAGGCTTACGCTGCTTGCTCTCTATCGCTCGTACCGTACGACCGGCGAGGCCAGCGACCTTAGCCAACTCATCCTGCGTCAGACCTGCGGCGAGCCGTCGCGCCCGCAGCACGGCCCCAAATCCCTCAGATATCTCCATGTCCCTCTCCCCCCGCACAGAGACCAGACGTAAGACGCAGCGACCGTACCCTCTCAATTTCCATGTCAATACGTTACCACATGATCGGCGCTCATGGAGCGTGAAACCTCTCATCAGTCCTACCAAACGTCCTCTCCGAAAATGTCCGCTAAATAGGACGGCGAAACGTCCGCAACGACCCTTGCACCCGACCAGATGACGCGGGACACTACATCCCAAGCGGGTAGTACAGAAAGGAGTTGGAGAGATGACCGAGGAGCGCGCGTACGCCCTAGCACGACGCCTCGCACAGACGCCGGGCTATCGCGTCCTGGAGGTGCGCCGGGCTTGGTCCGCCGCCGTCGCGTGGCAGGTCGAGGCCGAGGACCGCCGTACGGGCGAGCGCCTG